>Ga0137374_10012037_pt1 | contig 10106 bp, 4 predicted proteins | sample SagtaG_20_FD_104811 | JGI IMG/M metagenome (GOLD analysis project Ga0137374, IMG submission 104811) | Vadose zone soil microbial communities from Sagehorn Ranch, Mendocino, California, USA - Sage1_R_100_16 metaG | ecosystem: Environmental > Terrestrial > Soil > Vadose zone | place: USA...
CGCGCCAAGTCGTGGTACGTGCAGGCGCGCGCCGGCTATCTCGAGTCGGCGCGGCGCGGCGGCGTTCATTACTATCACCACCTCACCGGCCTTTACGCCGACGTCTACGAGGACGGCGCCGAGGCGGTCGCATGGGCGCGCAAGGACCTCGAGCTGAGGGACAACTTCTCGACCCAGGCCGCATTGGCATGGGCGCTCTATCGGCACGGCCAATTCGCCGAGGCGGTGGAACGGATGAGCCAGGCGCTTTCCTCAGGCGCGAAGGATGCGCACCTGTTTTCCCAGGCCGCGGCGATCTGGCATGCGGCCGGTCGGCCGGACGAGGGCGCGTGCTACTTGCAGATGGCCGCCGCCATCAATCCCCGCCACGGGAATTTCCACGTCCATCGTTGACCGTTGCCGGTCGTGGGTCGTCGACCTTCGCTCTGAGCTCGGTGAATATTTTGTCGAGCGATCTTTCCTCGCCCCTCGTGTCCAGAGCCGCAGCCGCGTGGCTCAACACGCCGTCGGTTATCTCGAAACCGAGCGCGCGGTAGCTTTCGAATTGCGACTCGCTGAAGAACTGATCGATCGTTCCCTGGTGCGGAAACGCGGGGTTCTCGATGGCATAGGCCCGGATACCCGGATCCTCGACGCCATGATAGCCGGCCTTGATGTAGAGGATCATGCCGGGCTTGCTGTCGCCGCCGTCGGCGGCCGGATAATCGATCACGCCGATCGCAGAATAGGGATGCTCTGCGCCGATATCGTCGTCGCCGGGGGGCGGGCGCTTCTTGAGCTTCGTCAGACCGTAGAACCGGATCGTGATGCCGAGGTCGATCGCGATCTTGCGCACGGCATTGCCGAGATCCGCGAAGGTATAATTCGGGTCGGCCCCGGCATCGACCGAGATGATGTACCGACAGCGGCGGCGTACCATCTCGTAGATGCCGAGGTTCTCGAAATGACCGCCGTCCGACAGGTAGACGTAAGGTCTGTCATCGGTGGTGAGACCGAGCGTTTCCTCGATCAGCGGCTGGATCGCGAGTGCCGGACCCTCATGGCGGTAGGTCTCCCGGCCCTCCCGGCCGGGATTGCCCAGCCACCAACCGAGCCGCACGTTGAACAGCGCCAGCAGGAAGGTGATTCCGGGTGAGGAATTGTAGCCCATGTTGGGGCTTGCAGCGGCGCCGGAGATGGCCATCGCGGTGCCGAGCGTGATGCCGTCGGCATACTCCTTGCTCGGCCGGAATGCCTTGCAGGCGCTTCCCGAGTGCAGGGGACTGACGGTGAAAGGCTCGGCCTTGCGCTCCTGCCAGGAGAGTCGTTTCGTGGAGACGATGTTGAGCGTCATGTTGATGACATGGAACGGGCGCCACGTGCCGTCCTTCTGCTCGGGCCAGAGCTCGTAAACGTGGGGATTGTCGCCCAGGTCGAAACCGGTGAATTCGTCGGCATTGCGCTTCGGTCGGGACGCGCCGAGAAATGCCCGCACGAGTCGGTTGCGGTACACGGCGTGGAGCGAGAAGCGGTTGATGTTGACGTTGCGCGAGGCGATCCAGGCGATCGCAAGGGCGATTGCCAAGCCGATCAGAAGCCAGCCGGCGATCGTCCACCAGCCGGCCGAAAAGAGCCGCGTGTCGGGATATCGCAGGGAAATCACCAACGGCTCATGAAGCAGCAGCCGATCGAGAATGGCCGAGAGGAAGATGATCAGCGCGGCCACGAATATCGGCGTTGCGATTGCCAGAATGATCATCGCCGACAGCGGCCTGGTGCCCTTTGCCTGCTCTCCTCGGCCCGGGGACCAGTCACTCTTGGCGACCCATGCGGTGACGACGCCGGCAACGCCGCCCATGGGCGCCAACCAGGTCTCGAGCTTGCTGGCCAGGTCTTCCGCCACCAGCGAGCCGGCGAAGGTGAGAAACGTCACCACGAACCATCCAAGCGCCGTCAGCAGATACCAGCCGGCAGCCCGACCGAGCCACTCCCGGTCGCTGTCGGAGTCCTTCTCGAAGCTGGTGAGACCGACGAAGATCATTTCCGCGATCATCTGGGAGGCGATGATCCACGGCACGCCGAACATCACCGGCATCAGCAGGTCGTTGAACAGCAGGAAGCCCTCCATGGGCGCCTGGTTGTAGACGTAGGCGCCGGTGCCCATGAGGGCCCCATAGACGAGGCCCGAGAGCGTCCAACGCCAGAAATCGCGGTCGTCGCACCTGGGCAGCGCCAGAATCCAGCTCACCGCGTAGATGAGGGCGCCGGCGATGGCGGCCCCGATGATCACCACCGCTTTCGCGTGATGGTCGAGCTTCGCGAGGCCGGAATTCGAAGCGGCAAGCTGAATGAACGCCCCCGCCGAGAGCGTGGCCGGGAGCAGAATCCATCGGAGGAAAACGCCTTGCCGGATGCCCGAGTCATTGGGTGGGCGGCGGGTCGGCCGCTCGCGGGTGACCAGAGCCAGCGCAAAAATGAGGGAGACCGCGCCGAGGACGCCGAAGGACGCCACCACCAACCATCGCGGCGGGTAGTGGGCGACTCCGATCGAGGTTGCGGCGACCAACTTTATGAACAGAAGGACGATGCAGATTACCGGTATGATCACGAGCCAATTGAGCAGGAGATTGCGCAGGTAGATTGCGATTCCGGCCCATGTGTCGGCCGAGAGCGCGCCGAGCTTGGGCGAGAGATAGTTGCTGTAGGAACGCAGCCAAGCGATCGTACCCGGCTCGCTGTCGGGCCCGCAGGGTCGTCCCACCAGGTTCCACCACACGCGGTCGAAGCCGGTTCGCAGACGCCACGCCGAGAGCCAGCTTCCGATATAGCCGCCGCCCGATACGGTCGACAGGTACTGGAATTGCGCGAGCAACGAATCTGCCGGCTTCGCGACGACGTTGGGCGGAAGCTTGGGCTCGACTTTTTGAGTCGCTTTTTTCTTGTCGGGCTCCTTGGCGGGCTCGGGCGCCGGAGTCTTCCGCTCGATACTGGCGATCGGTTCCGGCCGTGGATGCGACGCCAGCGCCTGGATCACGCCGAGACTGAATGCAGCGCTGCGGATTCCCCCGCCGGAAAGGCAGAGCGCCGCCCGATTGAGCCGATTAAGCCGCTGATAGAGCTCGCACTGGCGCTTTGCCGTCGCGTCGCAACGCTCCGCGTCGTCGTCACCGACGCCGAGCTTGCTGCCGCGCGGATCAGGCCCCGGATCCGGTCTTTGTCGTGCCTTGTCGGCGAGAAACGGATCGACCTCGCCTTGGATGGCGATCGCTTCCTCTGCCAGCACGGTTTCGGTAGACAGCGCGTGCACCGATCCCTCCCCCACATTGTCGGCTTGACAGGCCTGCAACAGACAGTAGCATCAAACGAGAGTGCGCACAAATCGTCATGCCTGCGCGGCGCGCCGGGTGAAACGAACCCGAGTGAAGCCGTAGAGCGAAGGAACGTCCATGAGAATTGCCGTTGTGGTGATCTTGTCGCTCGCCGCAATGACGGTTGCGGGTGCCGCCGATGAGGCGATCGACTCGAAGGTCACGGGAAAAATCGAGGCCGTCGACTCGAAGGTCAGCGGAACGATTACGATCAATTTCGCCCCGGCGCCGCTGCCGAAGGAGACCGACAAGTTGGAGGAATGCGGTGCGGAATGGAACAAGAAATTTGCCGCCTATGAGAAAGCTCGCAAGGAAGGCGCCAATCTGACTTGGCTCAGCCGTCTCGACTACCGCACTTGCATGTACCAGTGCCTGGAAGGCCACGTGGTCGCGCCGCGGAAATGCAAGGCCGATGAACTGCCCGCCGGTCCGGCGTCCGGCCAACCGAGCCGACGCCCGGCCGGATGGTGACCGCATAAACGACTAATTGAAGGTTTCATTGCCCGTCAGTTCGCCCGGTGCGAACCTTTTCTGCCCGTTCAGCTTGAACCGTTCGTCCTGCAGGGCGTGCATGACGTTCCGGCGCGCGCGGTTGATGCCTCCCAACGGCGTGTGATCGACGAGGCCGTGCCAGGGATTGAAGGTCAGCCGCTCGCAGAACGCGTCTTGTCGGCTGAAGGAGAACTCCTGCGGGTAAACATCGATGGTGGCGACCTGTTGCCACGGCGAATCCTTCGGGCTCCAGGCGACCAGGGCGTTCTCGAGGGGCTGCCGCTTCGGGTCGCTCCGGATCTGTACCATGAAGTTCAGGCACAGGTGCCCCTTATAGGCGGGATCAAGCGTCTCCCGCAGGCGCGTGCGCAAGTAATAAGGCTCGGTGCCGGGGCGGGCGTAGGCGACCTGCGTTTCGCAGGGGAAGGCGCCGTATTTCACCTGCTGGTTGCCCAACTGCACCTGCTGGTCACCCAACTGGTAAGGCGTGACGCTGAACCAATCGATCGCCGCGATGGTGGGATAGACCTTGCGGCCGACCAGCAGATTGTAGGCGCCGCGCGGATGCGTCAGGAGATCCCAGGCCACGGCGAGATTGTGTTTCGGGTTGCAGTTGCCGCCGCCTTCGACGCAAGCCGCGAAGAAATCGTGGAAATGCTGGGGACTGCCGGCAAAGAACGCGTCATGGCCGACGAACAGGAAGTCCTGGGTGTCGGTCTCGTCTCCGGGAACAGGTAGCCGCGATCCGGTGACGCCGAACAGCTTGACCGCCATGCCTCGGAAGTCTGGCTCCGTGTCGCTGGTGACGTGGTCGGCGGCGTTCGAGAAGCGGATCCATGCCTTGTAGGTGCGATCGCCGTTCGGCTTGCCCTTGAACACCCCGATATTGAGGTCGGCGGGAAGATCCTGGCGCACGGTGAAATTCGCCTTCACGCAGGCATTTCCCTTGGCGTGCGTGTCGCGCAGCGCCACGGTGTTCTTGTACTGTGCCTTGAGCTTTTCGGTGAGGACCGAGATGATCGCGAAGACTGTTTGCGCCTCCTTGTCGAGATTCGGGTTCTCCGGCGGCGGCTCGAAGATGAAGTAGGACACCGCCGCAATGAGGATAAGCAGAGCCGCGAGCGCGCCGATTGCGCCGAGAACGACCTTGGGAACCCGACGCAGCGTTTTCCTGCAGCAGCTCCAGAAGCCTCCCCCGCCGGTCTTGAACGTGTCGGGCGGCAGGATTCCGGCATGGCCGGCGTCGGTCAGGATCGCATCGGCGGCTTTCTCGCCGATCATGTAGACCGAGGTGACGATGAAGAAACCGGGAATCCTCGGGAACACCGAGGCGTCCACGACGCGCAGGCTGCTGGTTCCGTAAACCCGGAAGTTGGAATCGAGCACCGCCATCGGGTCGGTGCTGCGCCCGATCGGGCAGGTGCACGAGGCATGGTGGCCCCACGCCTGGTCTTGCACGAACTGCTTCAGCGCTTCGCGGTCCTGTACGCCCTTGCCGGGAAGCTGTTCTTCCGCGATCAGATCCTCGACCGTGGCGGTCAGCGTGCGCACGAACTCGATCCCGTCGACGACGGAATCGAGGTCCTGCGTGCCGCCGTCGGTGCCTTCCTTGAAATAATGGAAGTTGATCGCCGGCGGATCGCGCGGATCGGAGGATCTCAGCGTGACCGTGCCCGCACGGTTCTCGGTGTGCGCCTTGAGGATCGCCCAGGTGAGGTAATGGTGGTCCTCGGCGACGAGCCTCGAATATCCCGGGAAGTAACCGCGGAACTGGCCGAGCAGCGCAAATGCGAAAAGATCGGGCAGCGGCCGCTCGGGTGCGGAGCGTTTGATGACGGCGAGCGGTACCCCGTTGGTGGTGTAGACGCCCCTGCGCCACTTGGCCCATTGACGGCACTGGGGATCATCACGCGTGAACGTCGCACCCTTGAGGACCGTCCATTCGTCCTTGAGCCGATTGACGATGCCGACCTCGTAGCGGTCCTGCAGGTTCTGGCCCACGCCGGGCAGGTTGACCCGCACCTTGATGCCGTGGCGCTCCAGGTCCGCCTTCGGCCCGATTCCCGACAGCATTAGAAGCTGCGGCGTGTTGAAGGCACCCGCCGACAGGATCACCTCGCGGGTGACATGGACCGTGCGCTCCTCGCCGTCGGACTTGCTGGGGGCGGCGCACGCGCGGTAGAGCCGCGCGCCCTTGCGATAGACGACGCCGTGCGCCCGGTTAGCGTCGTCCAGCAGCACCTGCGTGACCAGGGCGTCGAGCTCGATGTGCAGGCGGTCGGGATGACGCCTTGCAACGTCGAGCACGAACTCGCGCGATCCGTTGCGGGCGTGGCGGCGCGTGGCGAGCGGCGCGTAGTGGATCGCCTCGGCGGCCTTCTTGTCGATGCGCCAATCGTTGGGATCGAGCTTCGCCACCAACCCTTCGCGGATCTGCTGCCACGGATTGCGCAGCTCGTTGAAGATCCTCAGCGCGGACTTCTTGATGATCTCGACCAGGTCCTTGTCCGCCAGGGCGGTCTTCGGCAGCGCCTTCTCGACGGATAGCCATCCGCCGAAACCGTGACGCGTGGGATTCCATCCGAACAGCTTATGGATAAAGCGCCAGACCGGCCGGTGATGGCAGTTCTCCATGCGCTGGAAATACCGGCGCATGTTGCCTGAGCTCCAGGACGGATCGTCGATCGTCTGGGCGATGTCGTCCCAATCGGGATTGTGCGGATACACCATGATCATGGCGTTGTGGGCGGTGCAGCCGCCGAGCGTGCCGGTGCGCGGATAGAGCACGCCATCGACGCGGTTGCCCTGGTAGTCCTTGCCGAATTTGGGATCGCGCTTCTGCTGCGCGTCGTCGGCATAGTGCCGGACCCAGTAGTTCCACCGCAGGGCCTCGTTCTCCGACGCCATCGCGTTGAAGGTGGGGACCAGGTAATCCTCCGGCAGCCGGTTTGGGCCGACCGGCCCGCCCCCTTGCAGCAAGAGCGGATCTCCGCCCGCCTCCAGCAGCAGCACCTTGTGCCCCGCTTCCGCCAGCCGGGCCGCGACCGTCCCGCCGCCTGCGCCCGAACCGACGACGATGTATTCGTATCGAGCAGGTTCGCCCATGGTCGCCTCCGCGTCGCCGGCGTCAGAACGTCTTGAGGAATTCGATCAGCGCTTTCTTGTCGTCATCGGCGAGATAGGTGCCGAAGTAGTGACCCTTGTTGACGATGAAATCCGGACACTTGCTGACCGAGAGAAGATCCGGAACCAAGCGGCGGAAGACCGCGGCGGCATGCTCATCGGTGGCATCGGGGGGAAGGCTCTTGAGCGCCTTCTTGAGCTCGATCACCGTCGGGAGCAGTTTCTTCAGGTGCGCCTTCTTGTCTTCCAGCCGCGGGCTTTCCGCCAGAAGCTGGATGTTGGCGAGCAGGTTGACTGGCGTGCCCTTCGGGATCGGGCCGATCTGCAGGTCGCCATCGGTGGTAAAGATCCACGGCAACAAGTAGTGCAGCCAGTGGTACAGCCACGGCCTCCAATCCGCCACTTCCGGCAAGAAGCCGACCGGAACCTTGAGGTAGCTCCTGGCGGTGGTGCGCTGGATGTAGCTCGGTCCGGGAACCCGCTCGCCGATATAGGGGTCCTTTTTGCGCTTCTCCGGCCACAGCATCTGCTCGATCGAATCGTTGAACGATCTCAGCCGTCCTTCGACCGACGGATCACCGTTGAACTCTCCGACCGAATTGTTCTGCAGGAACGGCGCGGTCGACCACACGCTCGCGAGCGAGGCAGGCCGCACGTAGCCGCGGCCGCCGCCGGGCATCGTGTATTGCCAGGGTGAGCCGTCGATCGGATTGACTACCGTGATTTCCCCGACCGATGGCAGCTCCTTGTAGGTTTCGGAGGAGAAATTATCCCAGATGTTGTCGCGAATGGCATTGGTCGCCAGCGGGCTGCAGGCGTTGATCCCCATCTCGGTCATCGGGATGCGCCGATCGGTCGACAGGAAATTTTTGTCGAGGAAGTCGGGCTTGGCGACTTCCGTGCGCATGTAGCGGAAATATTCCGCCGAGTTCTCGATGATCTGACCCGAGGTGCACGGCTGCCCGAGCATGCACAGATTGGGCGGCTGCTTGCTCGAGTGACACCGTGCGCAATTCTCCGCGAATACGACCTTGCCCTGGTCGAGCTTCGTCTGGTCGATGTGGGACGCCCCGTTGGGAGCATCCTTGAGGCGGTCGGGCTGGGCGGTCTTGACGAAGAACAGCGCCATGTCGGGCGTCTGATTCGTCGTCGCCTGCCAGTACGCGGAGTTCCGATCGGCGTCGGCGATCTTGATCGGCGAGATCTCCTTGCCGCCGATCAGCGGCCGGAAGTGCAGGAGCCACTCCTCGCTGAACAGCCCGATATTGATGAACACGCGATTGAGCGCACCGAGCACGCCGACCGAATCGGAGCCGTCCTTGAGGACGTGCGGCGTGAATACGATATCCGGCGGCTGGTAGTATTCCGAAAGCGCCTGGGTCTGGGGAAAATCATTGAACTGCTTGTTGAGGACGCCGCCGCCGGCGAGCCTCTCCTTGAACCGCTTGCCGGCTTCCATCCGCGCCGAGACATTGTACACCGCGTTCATGGTGCGCGGATTGTTGATGTTGTCGGTCGAGACGAAGGAGGTGTCGAGAGAGCCCGGCAACGAGGTATGGAACAATTGGAAAATGAAGTTCGCCTGGACGTTTCGCGGGTTCCAGATGAAGATACGATCGACCCAGAAATATTGCGCGCCGGGATTGGAGTTCAGGTTGGCCCATTTCGGGTTTTCCGGATCGGCCGGCGGATTCACCGGGTTGGGTCCGACGTGACAGAAGCCGCATGACATGCCGATGCGGTAGGGCCGCACGAGGTGCTGGTCGTTGTAATATTTGGGATCGGTGTAATATCTCGTTCCATCCCACTTTTTCTTCGCTGCGTCGTTGAAATCCGGATTCGGGAACAGGCGCAGTCCGACTATGCCGGACGGCTTACCGTAGTAGGAGCCGACCGGCACGGTCTTGCCGCGCGCGCCGATCTTGACGCCGGGATACTTCGTTTCGTTGTCGAACGGATCGGCCGGGCATTCGGTGGACACGGGTACGCGTTTGTCGAGCCACAGTCCGTACTCGTCCGGCGCGGTCGGCTTCTGGAAGCACGGCTCGTTGACGAGGCCGTAATATTTCCAGCGGCGGTCGCGGCTGAGCGGGTACCATTTCTTGCCGGCGAGCTTTGCACATCCGGCCTTGTCAACGTCGGCGTATTGGGCGTCATATCCGGTGTGGTACCCGTCGCCGTAGTCGTCGGTGCAATAGCCGATCTCCGGGTGGGACGAGAGAATCTTCAGGAGGTCGAAGGCGCCGAACGTGTGGTTGGCCATGTAGTCCCAGAAACGGTCGCTGCCGAAGGTCCACGCGATCCAGGTATTGCGGCCGCGAACTTCGGCGGTGGTGAGCCTGACGTTCGAGTCGCTGGCGCGCCGATAGCCGTAATCCATGTCGCCGAAGTAGTCCTCGTCCGCGCCCTTGAAGTCGGCGGCCTGTCGGCCGGCCATCTTGGCTTCGTCCAGAACTTTTCCAATCTGCGGGTCCGAGCAGCCCGCAGCGGTCATGAAGCCGGAAACGATTGCCAAGGCTGCGATCAATCGCTTCGAAACCATCGCGTCCTCCTCGGATTGACGGCGCAAATGCAATGTAGCCGAATTGACCGTTGTTTTTTCGGTCGTTGCGATCTCCCATGCTATCAACAGGATGACATTCCGAAACGACAACTTCAAGTGCTAAGAGCGAGGACCCGGGCATCGACCTACACGGTGGCTCCTTCAAAAAACCGTCCGCAAGCATTTGGGTCAGGTGCCGCCATGGCGAAAAAGGGTAAGGCGCGCCGCGGTGACGCTACGTGGGGACAGCGCGGCATGTGGGGAGGGCGCTCAAAGCGCCTTCGCCCGGCACCGCCGGCCATCTTGCGAGCGAAGCGATCAATCTCTAAAAGCCCGGCCGAAGTTTGCGCCGTAGCGCCGATGCCGAAAGAGAGACCACGATGGCCAAGGAAAAATTCGCTCGCACGAAGCCGCATTGCAATGTTGGGACGATCGGGCACGTGGACCACGGCAAGACGACGCTGACGGCGGCGATCACCAAGGTCCTGGCCGAGAAGGGGCAGGCGAAGTTCACCGCCTATGACCAGATCGACAAGGCGCCGGAGGAGAAGGCGCGCGGGATCACCATTGCGACCGCGCACGTGGAATACGAGACCGACAAG
>Ga0137374_10012047_pt1 | contig 10099 bp, 9 predicted proteins | sample SagtaG_20_FD_104811 | JGI IMG/M metagenome (GOLD analysis project Ga0137374, IMG submission 104811) | Vadose zone soil microbial communities from Sagehorn Ranch, Mendocino, California, USA - Sage1_R_100_16 metaG | ecosystem: Environmental > Terrestrial > Soil > Vadose zone | place: USA...
CAGGAGCTCGCCGACCTGCGCCGGTCGATGCCCATCCGCGTGCTCGAATTCCGCCGCTAGAAGCCGCCGCCGTCCGGTAACGTCGCCGTCATGGCGCAGACCAAGCGCAAGCGCACCCGAAAGCACCGCGGCACCCCGGCCGGGACGATCGAGCGTGCCGGGCGCACGGGGCGCCCTCAGACTCGCGAGGACGCCAAGAAGATCTCGCGCCAGCGCCGCGAGGAGCGGCTCAACACGCCGCCCACCTGGAGGGGCGCGGTCAACCGCGCGGCGATCGCCGCAGTCGTCTTCGGGGTGCTCGTGATCCTCGCCTTCGGCAGGAGCGTCGACCAGGGCGCGGCCCTCGCCGCCTTCATGTTCCTGCTCTACATCCCGCTCGGCTACGCGACCGACAAGGCGATCTACAACTTCCGCCGGCGCCGGAAGGCGGGAGGGCGCTGATGGAGGTGCGCATATTCACGGTCGGGCAGATCGCGGAGAACACGTACCTCTTCCGCCGCGACGGCTCCGACCACGGGCTGATCGTCGACCCGGGCGACGAGGCCGACAAGCTCCTCGCGGCGATCGATTCGCTCGGCGTGACGCTCGACGGCATCCTGCTCACGCACACGCACTTCGACCACGTGGGCGCCGTTGCGCCGGTCGGGAGAGCCACCGGCGCCGAGGTGTGGGTTCCGAAGGTCGAGGCGTTCGTGCTCGCGGACATCATGAGCTTCGTGCCCTGGCCGGGCTTCGGCCCGTTCGAGTCCTACGAGGCCGAGCACACGCTCGAGGGCGGCGAGAAGCTCGAGCTCGCCGGATTCGAGATCGACGTCCTCTCGACGCCCGGCCACAGCCCGGGGCACGTGACGTTCTCGATCCCGGACGAGCAAGCGATCTTCTCGGGCGACGTGCTCTTCCAGCAGTCGATCGGGCGCACCGACCTGCCGGGCGGCGACTACGGGACGCTGCTCGAGTCGATCCGGATGCTCGTGGACACGCTTCCCGAGGAGACCGCTGTCTATCCGGGCCACATGGGGACCACGACGCTGGGCGCGGAACGCGCCACGAACCCGTTCCTGGCCGAGCTGGCGAGGTGAGGAAGCTCCAGGCGCCCCGCGGCACGCTGGACGTGCTGCCCCCGGACGCGCGCCGCCGGCTCGACGTCGTGGCAATCGCGGGAGAGGTGCTCGGCCGCGCGGGCTACGAGCCGATGGAGACGCCCGTGTTCGAGGACACGGAGCTGTTCGCGCGCGGGGTGGGGGAGTCGACCGACATCGTGCAGAAGGAGATGTTCACCTTCGAGGACAAGGCGGGCCGTTCGCTCACGCTGCGGCCGGAGGGCACCGCGGGGGTCTGCCGCGCCTACATCGAGCACGGCATGCACAAGCTCCCGCAGCCGGTGAAGGTCTGGTACGCCGGCCCCTTCTTCCGGCACGAGGCGCCGCAGGCGGGCCGCTTCTGGCAGTTCACGCAGATAGGAGCGGAGGCGGTCGGTTCCGACGATCCCACGCTTGACGCCGAGCTGATCCTTCTGCTCGCCGAGATCTTCGAGCGCGCCGGCACCGGCCCCGCTCGGCTCAGGCTCTCGAGCCTCGGCACGCCGGAGACGCGCGCCGACTACCTCGAGGAGCTGACCCGGTTTCTACGCGCGCGCGAGAGCGAGCTGTCCGAGGACGTGCGGGCACGACTCGACCAGAACCCGCTGCGCGCCTTCGACGCCGACCACGCCGGGACCCAGGCGGTGATGGCGGAGGCGCCGCGGCTTGTAGACCGGCTTACACCCGATGACCGCGAGCACTTCGAGACCGTCAAGGCTTTTCTTGGCGGGGTCGGCGTGGACTTCGAAGAGGACTCCACACTGGTCCGCGGGCTGGACTACTACACGCGCACGGTTTTCGAGTTCGAATCGGAGCGGTTAGGGGCGCAGGCCGCGCTCGGTGGTGGCGGGCGCTACGACGGCCTGGTAGAGGAGCTCGGTGGCCAGCCCACGCCCGGAGTGGGCTGGGCCGCGGGCGTGGAGCGCATGCTGCTTGCCTCGGATCGTCCCGGGGACGAGGGGCCGGTCGACGTGTTCGTTGCGCTGGCGGACGGCGGGGCGAGCAGGAACGGCTTCTTCATGGTGCAGCGCCTCCGCCAGGCCGCGCTTCGCGCAGAGCTGGAGCAGGCCGGCCGAGGGATGAAGGGCCAGCTCAGGCACGCAAACCGGATAGGCGCGCGTGTCGTCCTGATCATCGGAGACGGGATCGAAGTGAAGGACATGGAGACCGGCGAGCAGCGCGTGGCGGCCAGCGTTGAAGACGCTCTGGGCATGGTCGAGGAGCTGCTCGCGTGAAGGCTCCGCACGCCAACCGCTACAGGACGCACTGGGCCGGGCAGCTCCGTGCGGACGACGTCGGCCAGGAGCTGCGCGTCGCCGGCTGGGTGCACCGGCGCCGCGACCACGGCGGGCTCATCTTCATCGACGTGCGCGACCGCACCGGCCTGCTGCAGCTGGTCTTCCGGCCCGAGGAGGCGCCCGGGGCGCACGCGGCCGCGGGCCGGCTGCGGGCCGAGGACGTGATCACGGTGAGCGGCGAGCTCGTCCGCCGCGAGGAGGGCGCCGTGAACCCCGACCTTCCGACCGGGGAGGTCGAGCTCGTGGCGGCGGAGCTCGAGCAGCTCGCCGACTCGGAGACGCCGCCGTTCCAGATCGACGAGGACGATCCGGTGGGCGAGGAGCTCCGGCTCCGCTACCGCTACCTCGACCTCCGCAAGCAGCGGATGCGCGACAACGTGATGCTCCGCCACGCCGTGGTGAAGGAGATCCGCGACTTCCTCTCCGGCGAGGGCTACGTGGAGGTCGAGACTCCGATCATGACCCGCTCTACGCCGGAGGGCGCGCGCGACTTCCTCGTGCCGAGCCGGCTGATGCAGGGCTCGTGGTACGCGCTGCCGCAATCGCCGCAGCTCTTCAAGCAGCTCCTGATGATCAGCGGCTACGAGCGCTACTTCCAGATCGCCCGCTGCTTCCGCGACGAGGACTTCCGCGCCGACCGCCAGCCCGAGTTCACCCAGCTCGACATGGAGCTGGCGTTCGTGGAGGAGGAGGACGTCTTCGAGGTCATCGACCGCCTGCTCCAGCGGGTGCTGGCGCTCGCGGGGATCGAGGTGTCGCTGCCGCTCGAGCGGATCACATACGACGAGTCGATGCTGAGGTACGGCTCCGACCGGCCCGACCGGCGGCTCGGCGTGGAGATCGTGGACGTCTCGGAGGTCTTCCGCTCGTCGGACTTCAAGGTCTTCGCCGGCGCGCTCGCGTCCGGCGGCGTCGTCCGCGCGATCAGGGCCGGCGGCGACTGGCCGCGGAGCCGCTTCGACCAGCTCACCGAGAAGGCGCAGTCGCTCGGCGCCAAGGGCCTTGCATGGGCGGTTGTCGAGGACGGCGGGTGGCGGTCGCCGATCGCGAAGTTCCTCTCCGAGGAGGAAATCGCGCGCACGAACGAGGCGCTGGACGCGGGCGAGGGCGACGCCGTCCTGATCGTCGCCGACGGCGCCCAGGTCGCGGCGCGCGTGCTCGGCGCGCTGCGGCCCGAGGTCGCCGAGGGCGAGCCGGAGGGGCACGACATCTTCTGGGTGGTCGACTTCCCGGCCTTCGAGTGGAACGAGGACGAGCGCCGCTGGGACCCGATGCACCACCCGTTCACGAGCCCCGCCGGCGACCTCGACGCCGATCCGGGCGAGTGGCGAAGCCGGGCCTACGACGTCGTCTTCGACGGTTGGGAGCTCGGCGGCGGCTCGATCCGCAACAGCGACCCGGCCGTGCAGCAGAAGGTCTTCGACGCGATCGGGATCGGTCCCGAGGAGGCGAGGAGCCGCTTCGGGTTCCTCCTCGAGGCGCTCACCTACGGCGCGCCGCCGCACGGCGGGATCGCGTTCGGAATCGACCGCATTGTCGCGCTGCTCGCGGGCGCGTCGTCGATCCGCGACGTGATCGCCTTCCCGAAGGCGGCCAGCGGAGCGGACCCGCTGACGGGCGCGCCCGCCGCGGTCGACGAGCGCCAGCTGAGGGAGCTCGGCGTCAGGGTGACGGCGCCGGCGGTGGCCGAGACGCCCGAGCCGCGCTAGCCTCGATATCGGCCCGAGCCTGTTCGCGAGTCGGTCGCACATGTTGAGCCGAATAAAACCGGTATGGGAGTTCGCCTCGCGGTAGGGCCGTGGTCCGCCGCGGAGGACACCCACCTGCTAGCTAGCAGGCCCAACCACCGGGACCGACGAACGGCAGGCTGGGGCCGGCTTCGGCCGTTACCGTTGCGACCTGTGCGGTCGTTCTCGGAACACCTCAACGCGCCCACCGGACGGGGCGCCCTCAGGGATCACCCGCACTCCGGCGCGGCCGGAGGCGCACCCTGCGGCGACCTCGTGCGCATCGCGGTCCGAATCGAGGGCGATCGCGTCACCGAGGCGGGCTTCGACGCCGAGGGCTGCGGCGCGCTGACCGCCGCGGGCAGCGCCGTGGTCGAGCTGATCGAGCCTGGCGGCTTCCTGGAGGCCGCGAGGGTCGGCGCGCAGGAGATCGCGGACGCGCTCGGCGGCCTGACGCCGCCGAAGCGCCACGCGGCGGAGCTGGCGGCCGACGCCCTGCATCGTGCCCTGGGTAAGGCAGCCAAGGATGGGGCGGTAGGTGCCGAGACGAGTCCGCGGCGCACACTCGTCGCCATGAGCGGCGGCGTCGACTCCGCAGCCGCCGCCCAGCTCGCGCTGGACGCGGGCGACGAGGTCGTGGCGGTCACGCTCGAGCTCTGGTCGGACCCCGGCACCGACGGCGAGCTGAGCTGCTGCTCGCCCCAGGCGGTGCGCGGCGCGCGCGAGCTGGCACATCGCATGGGCATCCCGCATGTGACCCTCGACCTCAGGAAGCGCTTCCGGGCCGAGGTCGTCGACCGCTTCCTCGACGGCTATGCCGCCGGCCGCACGCCGAACCCGTGCGTGCGCTGCAACGGCGAGGTCCGCTTCGACGCGATGCTCGAGCTCGCCGGCGCGCTCGGCGCCGCCCGGCTCGCCACCGGCCATTACGCCCGCATTGCCCGCGACGACCGCGGTCCGCTGATCCGCGCCGCCGCCGACCCGCGCAAGGACCAGAGCTACATGCTCGCCAAGCTCGACCCGGCTCTCCTGGACAGGCTCAGCTTCCCGCTCGGAGGCCTGACGAAGGACGCGGTGCGCGCGCTCGCGCGCGAGGCGGGCCTGCCCGTGGCCGACAAGCGCGAGAGCCAGGACCTCTGCTTCGTCGCCGGCCTCGGCGGCCGCGCCTTCCTCGAGCGCCATGGCGGCCCGCGCCTGCGAAGGCCGGGCGAGATCGTCGACCGCCAGGGCACCGTGCTCGGCCACCACGAGGGCCAGCACAACTACACCGTCGGCCAGCGCCGCGGCCTCGGCCTCGCGACGCCCGAGCCGCTCTACGTGCTCGAGCGCGACGCGACGAGCAACCGCGTGATCGTCGGCCCGAGGGAGGCGCTCGCGACCCGGCGCGTGGGGCTCGAGGACGCCACGCTCCACCGCGACCCGGGCGAGGTCGAGACGGTGCGGCTTCGCTACCACGCCGAGCCGATAGCGTGCCGGGTGCACGTCCAGGAAGACGGAGCCCTCGAGCTCGAGCTCGACCAGACCGCGAACGGAGTCGCACCCGGGCAGCTCGCCTGCCTCATGCGTCAGGATCGTGTCGTGGGCGAGGGCACCATCGGAGAGCCGCGTTGACGAACCAGCACGAACGCATCGAGCTCGAGGCGCCGCTGTCGGGTGACTTCCAGGCCGTGGTGCGCCTGATCATCGGCGGCATCGCCGAGCGCGTGGACTTCGCGTTCGAGGAGATCGACGACCTCCAGCTGGCGGTCGAGCGCCTGCTCGCCGAGGCCGGCCAGATCGGCAGCGTGCGCCTCTCGTTCGAGGTGGGCGAGGCGAGCATCCGCACGCGCGTAGGGCCGCTGTCCGAGTCCGCTGTCGCCGAGGCGCTTCGCGACGGCGACGCGCGGCCCGGCCAGCTCACGCTTGGCAGGATCCTGCAGACGGTGGTCGACTCGTTCGGCGTCGAGGACGCCGGCGGCGGCGCCATCGTCGTGCGGCTGGAAAAGCTCAAGGGCCTGTCGTGACCGCGCCACAGCGCCGCTCGCCGGCGGCGTCTGAGAAGGCGCGCGAGGAGGACCGAGCACTGCTCCGGCGCTACCACGAGGGCGGCGACACCAGCGCGCGCGAGGAGCTGATCGAGCGCCACCTCCCGCTCGTGCGCTCACTGGCCCGCCGCTATTCCGGTCGCGGCGAGGCGCTCGAGGACATCGAGCAGGTCGGCGCGATCGGCCTGATCAAGGCCATCGACCGCTTCGAGCTCGAGCGCGAGGTCTCGCTCGCGACCTACGCGACGCCCAACGTGGTCGGCGAGATCAAGCGCCACTTCCGAGACAAGGGCTGGGCCATCCGCGTGCCGCGCGCGCTCCAGGAGCTGAACGCGTCCATGTCCGGCGCGATCGAGCGGCTCACCGGCCGCCTCGGCCGCTCGCCGAGCATCGCCGAGATCGCCGAGGAGCTGAAGACGACGCCGGAGGAGGTGCTCGAGGCGATGGAAGTCGGCTCGGCGTACTCGACCGTCTCGCTGTCCACCGGACCCGGGGGCGACGAGGAGCTCGACCCGCTCGAGACGATCGGCGGCGAGGACGAGGAGTTCGAGCGCTCGGAGCACCGGGCCGCCCTCGAGCCGGCGCTCGACCGCCTCCCTCCGCGCGAGCGCGAAATCCTACGCATGCGCTTCGAGGAGGGCCTGCCTCAGACCCAGATCGCGCAGCGCGTGGGCCTCTCGCAGATGCACGTCTCGCGCCTGATCCGAAAGTCGCTCTCGATCATGCGCGAGGAATTGCTCAGGACTCCTCCAGGGGCCGCGTGAGCATCCGTTAAGGGCACATTTTGGTGCCCGGAACGGCGATGAAAGAGGCGAATCAAGGGGTATCTTGCCGCCCGGCGGGCAAAGGCGTGCTCGCCGAGAAACGACAGCTGGAGGGGGTTGCATGGCAAAGCTCGGTAGACGTGCGCTGGTGCTGCTCGTCGCCTGCCTGTCCATGTTCGTGATCGGCGCCTGCGGCGGCGATGACGACAACGGAGGCGGTGGCGGGGGCGGCGCAGCGAAGGAGGGCGGATCGGTCACGATCGCCCAGACCTCGCAGCCCGACTATCTGGACCCGGCGCTGAGCTACACGGTCAACGGCTGGGAGCCGCTCTCGACCGTCTATTCGGGACTGATCGGCTACAAGCGCGCCAACGGCCAGGCGGGGTCGCAGCTGATCCCGGTCCTCGCGGAGGATCTGCCGAAGGTGTCGAAGGACGGCACCGTCTACGAGCTGACGCTCCGCAAGGGGCTGAAGTACTCGGACGGCACGCCGGTCAAGGCCTCCGACTTCGAGCACACGATTCAGCGCGTGCTCAACCTCGAGTCGGGCGGATCGGCCTTCTTCCTCGGCATCAAGGGCGCCGAGGACTACGTCAAGAACGCCAAGGCCGAGGCCGACATCCCCGGCATCGAGACCGACAACAAGACCGGCAAGGTCACGATCACCCTGAATGGGCCCGACGGCACCTTCACGAACGTGCTGGCCATGCCGTTCGCCACGCTCGTTCCGGGTGACACCCCGTTCAAGAACCTGACCAAGGACCCGCCTCCGGGCGTTGGCCAGTACAAGATCACCCAGTCGGTCCCGAACCGGCAGTTCGTGATGGAGAAGAACAAGCTCTGGCCTTCAGACATCCCGGACGACCCGCCGGCCAAGATCGACAAGATCACGACGCTGATCGTCAAGAACGCCGCGAAACAGGCGCAGGACGTGATCTCGGGCAAGCTCGACTACATGCAGGACCCGCCGCCGGCCGACATCAAGCCGGAGGTGAAGGCGAAGTACTCGGACCGTTATAGGGAAGTCACGACGGCCTCGACGTACTACTTCTTCATGAACACCCGGGTTCCGCCGTTCGACGATCCGAAGGTCCGTGAGGCCGTGAACTGGGGCATCGACAAGCCCGGTCTCGCGCGCATCTTCGCGGGCGAGGTCACGCCTGGCTGCTCGTTCCTGCCGCCCGGCATGCCGGGGTACGACGAGGACATCGACGTCAAGGACTGCCCGTTCGGCGACCCGAACAAGCCGCCCGACCTCGAGAAGGCGCGGCAGATGATCAAGGACGCCGGCGTGGACGGCATGGATGTGACGGTCTGGAGCAACAACGACGACCCGAGCGACAAGGTCGGCGAGGCCTACGCGGACATGCTCACAAAGATGGGCTTCAACGCGAAGCCGAAGATCCTCGACGGCGGCGTCTACTTCCAGACCATCGGCAACCAGAAGACGAAGGCCCAGACCGGCTTCGCCAACTGGTTCCAGGACTTCCCGCACCCGAAGAACTTCATGTTCCTCGTGGACGGGGCGTCGATTCAGCCGACGAACAACCAGAACTTCGGGAACGTGGATGACCCGGAGATCACCAAGGCGATCGCGGAACTGAACAAGGAGCCGGAGATCACCGACGAGGTCGCCGCCAAGTGGAAGGACCTGAACGACAAGCTCGTCGAGCGGGCGTGGATTGCCCCGTACGGCCACCGCAAGCTCGCGACGTTCTTCTCCGAGCGGATGGACTTCGACAACTGTTCGAACTTCTCTCCGGTCTGGAACAACGACTACGCGAGGTGGTGCCTCAAGTAGTCGATTGATTCGCTATCCGGCTTCGGGGAGGGCGTTCCGGCGCCCTCCCCGTCGGGTAGTGTGTGCCGCGAGGGAGTTGAGGAACTCGAGTGGCCACTGAGCCGGCAACTGAGACGACCCTTCAGGGGCCAGCCGCCTGGGAGGCTGAGGCCGAGAGGGAGCACGTCCATGGCCTGGGCCCGTGGAAGCTCGGACTCCGCAGGCTGCGTCGCAACAAGGTCGCGCTGCTGTTCGGCTTCCTCTTCGTCCTGCTGGTCCTGTCGTGCGTGCTTGCGCCGGTCTGGGCCGACAAGGTCGCCAAGACCACGGCGAACGCCAACCATCTTTCGGACGTCATCACGGTCGACGGCAAGGAGAAGAACGTAGTCGGCCTCGACGGCGTGCCGATCGGCCCCCAGTGGTGGAAGGCCGACGGCAAGTTCTTCCTGGGCGCGGACCGCAATGGCCGCGACATCATGGTGCGGCTGCTATACGGCGGCCGCAACTCGCTCGAGATCGGGATCGTGGCGGCGGTTATCACCACGATCCTGTCGATCATCCTGGGGCTGGTCGCAGGCTACTTCCGGGGAGTGGCCGACACGGTCATCAGAGCGCTCCTGGACGTCATGTGGTCGTTCCCCGTGATCATCCTCGGCGTCGCGCTCGGCGTCGCGCTGGCGCTCGGCGGCCTCACGATCGGCCCGATCAAGCTCGCCGGCGACTCGCTCGCGATCCCGATCTTCATCATCGGGCTCGTCTACGTGCCATACATGGCGAGACCCGTGCGCGGTCAGGTGCTGTCGCTCCGTGAGAAGGAGTTCGTGGAGGCGGCGCGCGCCCAGGGCGCGGGGCCGATCCGGATCATGTTCACCGAGGTCATGCCGAACCTCGCGTCGACCGTGATCGTGTTCTTCACGCTCCTGATCGCAAACGCGATCCTGCTCGAGTCCGCCCTGTCGTTCCTCGGCGCCGGGGTGCAGCCGCCGAACCCGTCCTGGGGCACCATGATCGACGAGGGCGTGGACCGGATCGCCACCGCGCCGCACCTCGCGATCGTGCCCGGCATCATGCTCGTCCTGACGGTGCTCTCGCTGAACGTCTTCGGCGACGGCGTGCGCGACGCACTCGATCCGCGGGCGAAGGTCCGCCTGGAGCGCTAGCGGATGGGGCGGTTCATCGTCCGGAGGGTGCTGCAGATGGGCTTCGTGATGTTCGCCGTCTCGATCCTCACGTTCTTGATCTTCAACGTCATCCCGAACGGCGACCCGGCCGTGCGGATGGCGGGCAGGCAGCCGACGGAGACGCAGATCGAGGCGATCCGCAAGGAGTGGGGCTTCGATGACAACATCTTCGTGCAGTACTTCACGATGATGAAGAAGGTCTTCACGGGCGACCTGGTGTCGTACTTCACGCAGCTGCCGGTCGGC
>Ga0137374_10012050_pt1 | contig 10098 bp, 7 predicted proteins | sample SagtaG_20_FD_104811 | JGI IMG/M metagenome (GOLD analysis project Ga0137374, IMG submission 104811) | Vadose zone soil microbial communities from Sagehorn Ranch, Mendocino, California, USA - Sage1_R_100_16 metaG | ecosystem: Environmental > Terrestrial > Soil > Vadose zone | place: USA...
CGAGAACCGGTCGAGGACCAGGTTGATTGACAAGCCTTGGCAGGCGACAGTTGCGGCGACCCCAAGAAGGCGGCCGTGTCAGTCGAGCTCCAGGCGGACGATCGGGCGTGGGGCCGCGTTGGCCTGAGGCGTGGACCAGCCGACGACCTTGAAGCCTGCGGCCTGGAACATGCTGAGCGTCCCGCGGTAGAGCGAGGCCGCGGGATGACGGGCCCCCTCGGTCGGCGTGGGATACGCCTCGAGGGCCGGGGCGCCGTGCTTCCGGGCGTAGGTGATCGCGCCGTCGAGGAGGGCCCGGGCCAGGCCGCTCCGGCGGGCGCGTCGACCGACGACGAAGCAGACCACCGACCAGATCGGTCGATCGTCGATCCGGCGAAGTGTCGTCGAGCGCTCCAGGCGTCCGTAATCGGACCGAGGACCCAGGCTGACCCAGCCGACCCGCCCGCCCGTCGCGATAGCCGATCAGGCCGGGGGCAGGCCCCGCCTCCGCGGCGGCCACGTCGGTCAGCGCCCGCAGTTTGGCCCGATTCGCGGCGGCCCCGTTGACCCCGAAGTCCTTCGACCTGAGCCGCCAGTACATGCACCAGCACGATTTCGGGTCACCGCCCTCCTCGAAGAGGGAGGCCAGGTCGTTCCAGCGATCGGGCTCCAGGGGCTGGATGTCGAGAGGCGCCGTCTCAGGTCTGGCGGTGTCCGGCGCGCCTTTGGGCGGGCCGCCGCGCGGAGCGTTCGTCCTCTTCGGAGCCGGCATGCGTCGACAGGGTAGCGCCAGGTTCCCGACACACGCTGACAGGAAAGGCCGTTCGACCTGTCAAACTGCCGCCGATGACTCGAGCTCGGAAGACCGACCCACCGCCGCTGAACCCCCGGCCGCCCGCGTCAGCCCGGCCGGTATTTCGCGACGGTGCGGACCGAAGGCGGGGCGCCATGCCGGTGCTCCGGATGGAAGGCCTGGGTCGCAAGTTCGGTGCGACCTGGGCGGTCCGTGACCTCAGCCTGGACGTCCGAGCCGGCGAGGTGCTTGGCCTGCTGGGGCCGAACGGGGCCGGCAAGACCACGACGGTCCGGCTCCTGGCCGCGCTCATCGCCCCGACGGCCGGCCATGCCTGGGTCGACGGCATCGAGATCCGCGAGGCGCCCGACGAGATCCGCGCGCGGGTGGGCATCCTCACCGAGACGCCCGGCCTGTACGACAAGCTCTCGGCGGAACGCAACCTCGACTATTTCGGCAAGCTCCATCGGCTGCCCGCTGCCGTCCGGGCGGAGCGGATCGAGCGATGGATGGTCGCGCTCGGCATGTGGGACCGGCGCCGGGACCCGGCGGGGACGCTCAGCAAAGGAACGAAGCAGAAGCTGGCGATCATCCGGGCGCTGCTTCATGAACCGCGCGTCGTCTTCCTCGACGAGCCCACGGCGGCCCTGGATCCGGAGGCTGCCTATGTCGTCCGGGAGGCCATCGCCATCCTCCGCGCCGAGGGTCGGACCATCGTGCTGTGCACGCACAACCTGGACGAGGCAGAGCGGCTGTGCGATCGAATCGCCTTCCTGCGCGGATCGCTGTTGCGTGTCGACTCACCGGCCCGCCTGCGCGGCGAGCTGGGCGGTGGGCGCGTCACGATCCGCCTCGCAGAGCCGGCCAGCCCCGCGCTCATCGCCGCGGTCGAGGCGCTGTCCGTAGTCCGTTTGGTCGAGCACGAATCGGGCACCCTGGGCGTTCGCGTGGAGAACGAGAAGCACGACGCACCGATCGTCGTGCGTGCCATCGTCGATGCCGGTGGGGGAGTCGTGGAAGTCCGGCCCGAGGTGGGCACCCTGGAGCAGGTCTACTTCGAGATCATGGGCGTCCGGCCGGGAGCCGGCGATCCGGACTCGGCGCGGGAGGTCGCCTGATGCGCCTCGCGATGCCGCGCCCCGACATCGTCGCCGCGGTCGTCACCCGCGACTGGGAGGAGACGCTCCGCAACCGGCTGCTCCTGGCGACGATCCTCGTTCCGCCGGTCGTGCTCACGATCGTTCCGCTCATCGTGGGCGGTGTCACCACCGGACTTCCCTTACCGGCGGCAGTCGCTCGCCAGGCCATCGCGCTGCGGCCGGACTGGGCCTCGCTCAGTCCCGGCGAGCTCACGGCAGCTCTCGTGATCCAGCAGTTCCTCGTCTTCTTCCTCATGATGCCGGCCTACATCCCGCTCTCCATCGCGTCGTATTCGATCATCGGCGAGAAGACGTCGCGCAGCCTGGAGGCGGTCCTGTCCACGCCGATCCGGACGATCGAGCTCCTGGCCGGCAAGGCCATCTCCGCGTTGCTGCCAGGGGTGGCCGTGGGCTGGCTGACGTATGTCGCCCTCATCGGGTTGACGGCGATGCTGTACAGCCCGGGCCTCGTTGGCGTCGTCACTGACGACTCGTGGCTGGCCGGCGTCTTCCTCCTGGGTCCGGCGGTGGGCCTCGCTTCGGTCGTGGCGGGCGTCATCGTCAGCGCCCGCGTGAGCGACCCTCGTACGGCCCAGCAGATCGGGGGGATCATCATCGTCCCGCTTGTCGGCGTGGCGGTCATCCAGGCCAGCGCGACGGTCCTGTTCGGTGGGCCAAGCTATGCCCTGGGTGCCCTCATCGTCCTCATCATCAGCCTCATGGGACTCGTGCTGGGGGCTCGCCTGTTCGGCCGCGAGACGATCCTCACCCGCTGGCGCTGACCGGCCTTCGGCCCGCCGTCAATCTGTTTCCGCACGCGGCGCAGGACTCGAAAGACCGTCGACGTAGCAGGTCAGCACCGCGAGCTCGACCGTTTCGCCCCCATCGATGAAGGGTGCCGTCGGCTGGCACGCACGGGTCCGCGCCCCGAACTCCCGGAACTTCGCCGCAGCGTCTGCGAGCTGGCCGAGGTTCACGACCAGGGCGATCGCGGCCGCGACGGCCAGGGCGCCATTGATGGCCGCCCGCCTCGGGATCCGCGCGGCCGCCGGCGCCAGCGTCGACAGCCCGACGAGCAGCAAGGCGGCGGCCGGATAGATGTAGCGGGACTGCTCCGGCAGCGTCGTCGATCCCGCCCGCAGGAGGCCGGCGAGCATGAACTCCGTCACGGTCCCCACCGCGGCCCCCGCAAGAAGCGGCGGAATCCGCCAGCCGTGCCGGGCCACCATGATCAACCAGCCAACGCCCAGCCACACGATGATCGCGCCTACCAGGTCGCCCAGGCCGGACAGGCCGCCGACGGTGTTCGCGACGCCGCGCAGGGCGAATCCCGGGGCCGCCAGCAAGCTACTGGGATTGAACCACTCGGCCACCCCAGCCTGGACGCTCCGCCCATACGCCACGAACCACAGCAGGTAGCCCAGGACTGGGACCGCCACGACCGCCAGTCGTCGCCGCTCGTCGCGCTCGAGGACTACCTGGGCCGCTGCCGCCGCGTCGGCCGGCCTCCCCCGACGGCGAAGGAGGAGGAGAGCCCACAGGCCACTGGCCGTGGAGGCGACGAAGCCCATCTGATACGCCCAGAAGAGGTCGTCCGCTCCGCTGCCGAGGAACAGGATCAGCAGGGCCGCACCCAGGCCCCACCACGGGGCGGACGGCCGGAAGCTGTGGAACACGGCGAGCGCCACGATCAGGTGAAAGCCCAGGAGGACGGCCAGGTACGGCAGATAGGCGGCGACGCCAACGCTCTCCACGATCAGTCGATAGATGACGACGAGGCCGGTGTGCCAGTGGTCGTTGTGCGGCGTGAGCCAGCTGGCTGGATCGCTCAGCGACCTGGTCTCCAGCACGTTCCATTCGTCGTTGAAGAACGTGGCGCCTCGCGCGAGCCAGAGAATGCTGGCAAAGGCCGCGAAGCAGGCAATGCCGAAGAGCGCCGCGGGGCCGACTGTGCCCCGACGACTCTGGCGGTTCTCGATCATTGCCGTGATGCGTGGATTCAAGCACTGGCTCCTGTGCGGCTCGCGGGCGACGACTCGCGGCGACGACTCGCGGCAACGACTGGCCGACACGCGATGATTCGTCGATGCCATGGGATCATCGCCGGGCGGCTTCGACGGATCAAGGCCGCGAGCAGGTCAGCGTTGCTTGCCCGCCGCCGGCTGACGCTGCTTCGGCTCTCGCAGATCTGCCTTTCGCCGGGTCGTTTGACGCTCCACGAGGCCGGGCCATACGCTGCGGACCCCATGCGCTACGACGGCGGACGCTCGCCGGCGCGGTCGATCTCGGTCGTCGAGCTCATCGCGACGGGCACGCTTGACGCGGAGCTGGCTGGTCTCCTCTGGCTCCTCGTGGAGGCCCGCCTGCCGATGATCGTGGCGGCGGCGGCCCCGCGCACGGGCAAGTCGACGCTGCTGGAGGCGCTCCTGGCCTTCCTGCCGGCCGGCACGCGGCGTCAGGAGCTGAGCGGATTCGCGGAGGACTTCGTGTGGCTACCGGAGGCCGCCGAGCTCGGCTGGCAGGGCGGCCGTGACGCCGACGACCGCTTACGCGACCGCCCCGCCACGGCACAACGCGCCACCCGGGCCGATCCAGCCAGCACCTACCTCGTCGCCCCGGAGCTCAGCGATCATCTGCCGACGTACACCTGGGGCGAGCAGGCTCGCGTCGCGGTCCGCGCCGTCAGTCGAGGCTACGGCCTGGGCGCCACGATCCATGCCGACTCCCTGGGGGAGGTCTTCGCCCTGCTGGGTGGCCCGGAGGTGGGGCTGACGGCGGAGGAGCTGTCGCGTCTCGGCCTGGTGCTCGTCCTGCGTCTCGTGCCCGGAGGAGGGCGACGACTCGCCGCCGGCCATTACGTCCGGCCGGTCGTCCGAGACGCCGGCGGGCACATCCAGCGGCTCGGTCCCGCTGTCCTGGCCACCTGGGATCCGGTTAGGGACGCCCTGGACCACTTCTGGTGGGGCATCCTGCCGGAGCTGGCCGAGCGGACCTCCCGCCGGGCAGGCGATTTCGAGGCTGAGCAGGCGCGCCGTGCTTCCTATCTGGCAGGCCTGGTCGCCGGCGGCCTGACCGGCTGGCAAGAGGTGGTGGCGGCCATCGCCGGGTACCGGGCGAGCGACCCAGCCGGTGCTCGTTGACGGGATTCCGGCGCGCGCGTACGCTCGAATCGCCGCCACATCGAGTCAGCACACCATCGGAGCACGTCCGTGACCCAATCCGACCTCCTGCCCACCACCCTCCGCGAGCTGCTCGATTCCGGCTGGCGACCGCGCACGGTCAAGGAAGAGCTCCGAGCCAACCTGCTGGCCCGCCTTGGCGAGGGAGAGGACGTCTTCCCGGGCGTCGTCGGCTATGAAGAAACCGTGCTGCCGGCGGTCGAGAATGCGATCCTGGCCGGCCAGGACCTCGTCTTCCTGGGCGAGCGTGGCCAGGCCAAGACGCGGATGGCCCGGCTGCTCCTGGGCCTGCTCGACCCCCTCCTGCCCGTCGTCGCCGGAGGCGAGCTCAATGACGACCCCACGGCGCCGGTCAGCGCCGGAGCCCGGGCCGTCGTGGCGGAGCAGGGGATGGACACCCCGATCGCGTGGCTGCCCCGCGACCGGCGCTACAGCGAGAAGCTGGCGACGCCGGACATCACCATCGCCGACCTCATCGGCGAGGTGGATCCCGTTCGGGTGGCCGAGGGGCGTTACCTGTCGGACGAGCTGACGCTCCATTACGGGCTCATCCCTCGCAGCAATCGCGGAATCTTCGCGATCAACGAGCTGCCCGACCTCGCCGAGCGGATCCAGGTCGGGTTGCTCAATATCCTCGAGGAGCGCGACGTCCAGATCCGCGGCTTCACGGTCCGGCTCGCGCTCGACCTGTTCGTGGTCGCCAGCGCCAACCCCGAGGACTACACCAGCCGCGGCCGGATCATCACGCCGCTCAAGGACCGGCTCGGGTCCCAGATCCGGACCCACTATCCCAGGACGCTCGATCACGAGATCGCGATCGTCCGCCAGGAGCAGCATCGATTCCCGGCCGATGAGGGCGTCCCTCCAGTTGTTCTGCCGGCGTTCATGGAGGAGCTCGTCGCCGAGCTGACCCACCTGGCCCGGCGATCGCCCGAGATCAGCCAGCGATCGGGTGTGTCGGTGCGGGTGAGCGTGGCCAACGCGGAGGTTCTTCTTGCGGCGGCCCTCAAGCGGGCGATCCGCCTGGGCGAGCCGGCCGGCGTGCCGCGGGTCAGCGACCTGGGCGCCGTCATCGCCTCGACCGCCGGCAAGGTCGAGCTCGAGTCGGTGGGCGAAGACGTGCCGGAGGAGCGAGTCGTGGAGCGGCTCATCACGAAGGCGCTGTACACCACCTTCGGCCGCCGGATGGACGCGGACGACCTGGACGAGATCGTCGACGCGTTCGATGCCGGCCTGGTCCTGGAGACCGGCGATCGCATCCCGTCTCGTGAGTACGTCCGCTGGATGCGCGAGATCCCCGGCCTGCCCGAGGCCGTCCGACGCCTGGACGTCGATCCGGGCGCGGGCGAGCCGGCCACCGCCGCACTCGTGGCCGCGGCGGTCGAGTTCGTCTTCGAGGGACTCCACCTGCAGCGACGCCTGAACAAGGATCGGGCGGCCGGCGGCGTCGTCTACCGGCGTTGAGCGCGTGATGAGCGACCTGCGTCGACCTCCGAGCAAGCGATGATCGGGCACGGCTTCACGCCCGATCGGCGCGACGTCCGCGACGCCGGCTCGGCGATGTCGTCCCGCGACGAGGTGCTGGCCCGGGCGGCGCGGTACTCGCATTGGGACGGCTCGCAGTCGGTGCCCGACCTGGAGGCGGACGAGATCCTCGACGCCCTGGCCGACGACTTCATGGCCGAGGGCGACCTGTCCTCGGCGCTGCGACGGCTCATGGAACGCGGCTGGCGCTCGACCGACGCGGCCCGGCCGGACATGGCAGGCCTGCGCGACCTGATGGAGCGACTGGCCCGTCGTCGGGAAGAGGTCCTGGATCGGTACAAGCTGGGGGACGTCCTGGCCGACGTCCGCGCCGAGCTCGACGGGATCGTCGCGGAGGAGCGGGGCGGGGTCGAGCGCCGCCTGGATCAGGCCTCCCGCCCCCCGCAAGAGGGCCAGGTTGCCCGGGGCCAGGCCGGCGATGCGGCCGCAACCGAAGACGGGGCAAACGACCTCGAGGAGGCCGCCGCTGCCGAGGATGACCGGGCCCTCCGGAGGATGCTCCGCGACGTCGCGGCCCGGCGCCTCGATCAGCTCGACCAGCTGCCTCCCGACGTCGGGGGGCGGATCCGCGGCCTCGAGGAGTACGACTTCATTGAGCCCGCGGCCCGCGAGCGCTTCGATGCGCTCCTCGAGCGCCTCCGGCGCCAGGTGCTCGACCAGTTCTTCTCGGGCCTGTCGGATTCGATCAAGAACACCACGCCCGAGGAGCTTGCCGCCAATCGGGAGATGGTCCGCGACCTGAACCGACTGCTCGAGGAACGCATGGCAGGGGGCGATCCCGATCCGTCCGAGTTCCTTGCCAGGCATGGGGGCTTCTTTCCCGGCGCCCGAACGCTGGACGACATCATCGAGCAGCTCGCCGAGCGGATGGCCGCGCTCCAGTCGCTCCTTCGCTCCATGTCACCGGAGCAGCGGGCCGAGCTCCAGGACGCGATGGACGCGCTCCTGCGCGACGATCGCCTGCGTTGGGACCTTGCCCAGCTGGCGGCGATCCTGGACCAGCTGGTGCCGGGTGGCCTCGGCGAGCGGTTCCGCTTCGGCGGCGACGAGCCGCTCGGCCTGGAGGGTGCGCTCGAGCAGATGGGCAACCTGCAGGCGCTCGATGCCCTCGAGGCGCAGCTCGGCCAGATCGGCGAACCGGGCGATCTTGCCGGCATCGATCGGGACCGTCTCGGCCAGCTCCTCGGCGACGAGTCGGTGCGAGACCTGGAGGCGCTCGACGCCCTGGCCGAGCAGCTGGAGCGCGCCGGTTACCTGACACGGGATGGCGAGCGGCTGGAGCTGACGCCGCGCGGCAGCCGGCGGATCGGCCAGAAGGTGCTGGACGACCTGTTCACGCGGCTTCGCCGTGACGCGTTCGGCGCCCACCGCGTGGAACGATCCGGCCGCGGCGGCGAGCGGGACGAGACGACCAAGCCCTACGAATTCGGTGACCCGTTCCATCTGGACCTGCGACGGACCCTGGCCAACGCCCTGACCCGCGACGAGAACATCCCCGGCCGGCGAACCGGGCGAGGGCTGCACCTGGCGCCGGAGGATTTCGAGGTCTTCCGGACCGAGCTCACGACCAAGACCTCGACCGTCCTGCTGGTGGACATGAGCCGGTCCATGCTCCTGCGCGGCTGCTTCGTCGCGGCCAAGAAGGTGGCGGTCGCGCTCGACACGCTCATCCGCACCCAGTTTCCCCGCGACGACCTGGCGGTGATCGGCTTCGCGTACTACGCCCGGCAGATCCGCTCGGAGACCCTTGCCGAGCTCTCCTGGCACGGCTATGAGTACGGCACCAACCTCCAGCACGGGCTGATGCTCGCGCGGCGGATCCTTGCCCGCAGCCATGGCGGCAGCAAGGAGATCGTCGTCATCACGGACGGCGAGCCGACCGCGCACATGGAGAACGGCCAGGTCGAGTTCAACTACCCGCCCACCCGGCGGACGATCCAGCAGACGCTGCGCGAGGTCGCCCGCTGCACGAAGGAAGGCATCACGATCAACACGTTCATGCTCGAGCGGAGCAGGACGCTGGCCGAGTTCGTGGCGATCGTCACCCGCCTCAACCGGGGCCGCGCGTTCTACGCCGAGCCGGAGCATCTGGGCGAATACGTCCTCGTCGACTTCGTCAGCCGCCGGACGAAGCGAGTGTCGTGACTATTGGACCAGGAGCGTCGGGAGCAGCTCACCCGGGCTCGGCGCCGATCCGAACCGTCCCAGGATGACCGTCATCCGCCAGCGGACGGTGATCCTCTCCGCGGACGTGATGATCGCCGACACCGAGGGGGCGAGTACCGCGTCGATCCGGTAGCCATCCTCGCATTGCACCACTTCGATCCGGCACGAGCGCAGCGGCCGGAAGATTGCGGTTCCGGGCGCCCCGCCGGCGCGCGTCGTGACCACCGCCGGTGCGCCGTTCTCTTCGAAGGACGGTCCGATGGTGACGATCACCGGTGCCGGACGCGTGCTTCCTGAGACTTCCGCGGTGACGATCACGGTCGCGACCGCCTGCAGCTCGCGTCCGGCGCCGGGCACGGGCGGGCCAGACGCCTGCACAGGCGGGCTGGCCGGCTGGCCGGCCTGCCGGACCATGATGACCAGCGCCGTCCCGGTGGCCGATGGGCCCTTGCGGGTCAGCGTAAGCTCCCCCGACCCCTCGGCCCTGGCGACTTCGACAGGTACGACTGGCCGCACCGAGATCCGGATCGCCTGGCTGGCTCCCGGCATCACGGCCTGGCGTCCTTCGGCCGACCAGCGAAGCCGATAGGAGGCATCCGGCCGAGGATCGAGGCCCTCGAACACCGCGCGGATGGAGACCGAGCAGGTTTCCTGGGAGCCGCACGAGCCGAATGGCGCGAAGCGAACGTCCAAGGGGCCGCCGCTCAGGTCGCGGACGAGGAAGGGCTCGGTGCCTGTCCCGGCGCCGGGGTCGCTCAGCGTAATCCGTCCGGGAGGGCCCGTGGCCGACTGTCCCCGCGGATTCGTCGGCTGGGGCGAAGGCCGGCCGATCGGCGTGAGATCGGCTCGCAGGCGGAGGCCGCGGAGCCTGGCCGCGCCGTCACCGCCGGCCGGATATACGACGGAGAGGTCACGAACGACGGCGAGGGCGCCGGGGTTCATCGTGATCGTCTCCGTCTCGGTCGCCTGGATCAGCATCGCTTGCCTGGCGGCCGGCGAGGAGGCAACCGTCAGCCGCAGGGCGGCGCCTTCCGGGGCGGGGACGTTGATCGGATATTCGAGCCGACCGGTCAGGACGACTGTGAGCTCGAGCGGCTGACCTTCCGGGCCACGCCGGGTCACGCCGATTCGGTACCGTCGGATGCAGTCGGCGGATGGGTCGCATGACTCGGACCAGCGCACCGCGTCGACGACCCCGATCTCGGCGAGGGCCACGTGATCGGCATCGACCGTAGCTGACGACGTGAGGTCGAGCGCCTCGACGGTCAGGTCGGCGGCGCTCGGGCCGGCACCCTCC
>Ga0137374_10012051_pt1 | contig 10098 bp, 7 predicted proteins | sample SagtaG_20_FD_104811 | JGI IMG/M metagenome (GOLD analysis project Ga0137374, IMG submission 104811) | Vadose zone soil microbial communities from Sagehorn Ranch, Mendocino, California, USA - Sage1_R_100_16 metaG | ecosystem: Environmental > Terrestrial > Soil > Vadose zone | place: USA...
CCTGCCAGAACCGCGATGAGGGCGGCGATTGCTCCCTCGGTCGAGACGATCGGCGCGACGACTCCGACCTTGCCGATCCTGAGTCCCGAGTACACGAGCACGAGTCCTGCGCAATTGCCGGCGCCGGCGACGGTCAGCCAAAACGTCGCGGATGCATCGAGATCGGGCACGCCCTGACTCGCGGCCCAGGGAAGCGTCACGGCCAGGCCGGTAAGCATCACCCAGGCCAGCACTGAGAGGACTCCGATCAGCCTTGTCGCGCGCGCAGCGCACATCACGGTGGTCGCCCAGGCGAACGCTGCACCGAGTCCGCCGACGACCGCGAGCATCGTCGGTCAGCTTAGTCGCCGTGTTCGTTCACATCGCATGGCGAGCCCCTCCCGCTTATCCGCGCACTTAAGCTGACGCACATGCGCCGAGTTGCTGACCTTTTGTTGACCGAAGTTGCCGGGCAAGACAACAGTGTTTGCGACGAGGCTTGAGCGGCGCGATCACCGTCCGTCCCGGCCGAGCCGAGTTTCTCCAGTCACAGGCTGTCCGCTTTCGCTACTTTCGCGACATCCATGAAGTCTTGTGTCGGACTATTCGTGCTCGCGGCACTTGTGGTCTCGATCCCCGCCTCGGCCGCGGCCGCGCCTTCGCCTGTGTTGCATTTCGAGGTCTTCGCTCGCACCGGGATCAGGCTGACGGACGTCGTCTGGACGGGGAAGCAGTTCCTCTACGTGGAGAACACGACGAACGCGATCTTCGCCGGCGACGCGAAAGGCGGACCGCCGCATCCATTTGCCGCCCTACCGAAGATGACCGAGGAGACGCGTTGCGTCGTCTCGCCGGGCGGCCACGGGTTTCCCCGAGGGCAGATCTACTGCCACATCCCCGACAACCGCATCTACCGCATCAGCCCTGACGGGAAGACGGTGCGGCTCTTCGCGTCGCTTCCGACGCGCCGGACTTCCGACGGAATGCTTGCCTTCGATACCGTCGGCCGCTTCGGTCACCGGCTGGTGGCGGCGACCGGACGGTCCGGAGATAACCAGCCCGCGGGCGGCACTGTGTACACGATCGACGCCGACGCGAAGGTCCGCCGCGTGGGCGCCTATCCAGGACCGAGTGGTGCCGACCAAGTCGCGATCGCGCCTGCAGGCTTCGGCTCGATTGCGGGGTGGGCGCTGCTCACCGTCGACGCGGGCTCGAGTGGCGGCAAGATCGTCGCGAGCGATCCGCGCGGGCGGACGCGGACAATTGCGCGGCTGCCGGACGGACCGAATCCGATTGCCGTGCTCGCCCGCCGCGGGAGCCGCTCCGCTGCGGCATCGGGCTTCTACGTCGCCGACACGAACACGAGAAACGTCTACCTGGCCCGTGCTCCGCAGCTCGCGCGTTACTCCGGCCAGGTGCTCGTCGGTACCGAGCTGAAGGCTCGCTTCTGGCTGGTCAGGCCCGGCGGGCAAGGCTTCGTCAAGCGCGAGCTCAAGACCGACCTGCCGCCGGCCCAGTACAACCTAGAGAGCGCCAAATACATCCCCTGAACTCGCGGCGGAGTTGGAGCAAGCTAGCTTGCTAGCCTCTCAACGTGATAGGGGTGCCGTTGACACGGGTGCGGTTGCCGGCAGTTGCGGCCGCGCTGATCGTGGTCGGCGCGGCGGCCTCGAGCCATGCCGCGCGCGGGACGACGACGCCTGGGATCCTGTACGACGTCAACGTCACGTTGACCGACACGAAGATCCGGCTCAGCCACAAGTCTGATAGCTCGCTGACCAGGATGCCACGAGGCGCCTACATTCGCTACGCGGTCACGAACCGGGGAACGCGCCGATACGTCTTCCGGATCTGGGCGACCCAGAGCTCGCCCGTGCGGCCCGGCGGCAGGGACTCGCTCGTCATCAACTGGAACTATCGAGGCCGCTTCGCGTACCTGAAGCTCTTCCGCGGCAAGCAAGTAGGCCCGAAGGGCTACATCACGATCTACTGAGGATGGGTGACGGACGGCCCGACATCCGGGCCGTCCATCCACCTCGAGATGGTTCTACGTGACGCGGAAGGTGCCGGCCATACCGGCGTTGGCGTGACGAGGCACGGTGCACAGGTACGCGTAGCGGCCTTTCTTCTTGAACGTGACCCTGAGCGTCTGCTTCTGGCCGACGTTCAGCCGTGCCGTTTTCTTTCCCAGGCTGCCGAACGCGAAATCGTGCGCGATCGCACCCTTGTTGATGACGGTGAAGACGACGGTGACGCTCGCTCCCGGCGGCTTCGCGACGCTCTTCTTGGTGAACTTGAAATAGTACTCGCCCATCGTGACCGTGATCTTCACGGGCACGGCGCTGGTTTGGGTGTCGCGCGCGTTCGCAGCGACGGCCGATACTCCCGCGCCGAGCGCGACGGCCGCCAGGGCCAAGACGATGAACCGCATTCTCACTTCAGGACCCCCTTGATCGATGGATGTTGTGCCTGTCAAGGCCGCCTGTCGCTGTCCGACGCGGAGTACGCCGGCGGTGTTGCGCCAGCGTACCCCGCGTAACTGGTTTTCGGCTTACGGCAACGCGAACGCGTAGACACTGTCTCCCGTCTTCGAGGCGAACAGGCTGTTCCCGCCGACGACGATTGCCACGTACTGCTTCCCGTCCGCCGTGTACGTCATGCTCGGCGCGTTGGCGCCCGCGTCGAGGTGCGGCGAGCTCCAGGCTACCTTTCCCGTCGCGGCGTCGAGCGCCGTCAGCTTCGACGAGCTCGGTTTCGTCGGGCCAAGGAGCGAGGTGCCTTTCTTCTGCTCGCTCTGTCCCGCGAAAACGAGGCCACCCGCGGTCGTGAGCACGCCGCTGTAGCAGGGAGCCGGCCAGTCAGGGCCTTTCCACGCGATCTTATTGGTGGTCACGTCCATCGCGATCACGCGCCCACGGCTGGCAACCGCCGTGCCACCCCCGAAGTTCGCGCCGATCCAGTCGCCGCCCGGGAAGAGGAGCTGCTGGCTCGTCGGGATCGCTCCGAGTCCCAGACCCGGCCCTTGGCTCGTGCATAGGTAGATGAAGTGCGTTTGCGGGTTGTACGCGGACGGCGGCCAGTCGACGGCCGCTGCCGGTGTCCAGGCGACGAAGTTCCCCTTCTTCGAGACCGAGTAAGGAGTGAAGATGCAGCCCACCCGGTAGGGCTTCCCGTCCGGCGCCGGCTTCGGGAAAGCTTTCCGGGTCGAGCACTGGCTCGCGAACGCATCGCCGACCGGGAACGGCTGCGTCGGAGAGAGGCTCGCGTACTTCGCCTCTGCACTGCCACTCGGGTACTGCGGCACCTTCTTCTCCGGGATCCCGAGCAGCGGCTTGCCGTCGATCCGGTCGAGGAGGTAGACCCAGCCCGTCTTGCTCGGCACCGCGACGCCGTGCCGAAGGGTGCCCTTAATGGTGGCGTCGAAGAGGACCGGCGCTTGCGTGACGTCGTAGTCCCAGATGTCGTGGTGCACCGTCTGGAAGCCCCACGCGAACTGGCCGTTCTGCACGTGCAGCGCGACGATCGAGTCGGTCCAGAGGTTGTCGCCGGGACCGCGTCCGTTCCACGGCACGGGGTTGCCGGTGACGAGGTAGAGGAGCCCGAGCTTCGGTGCGATGCTCGGATAGATCCAGATCGCACCGCCGTGTTGCCACTCGTTGCCCGACCAAGTTCCCGAGCCGACCTCGCCGGGGCCCGCGGCGACGTACCAGCGCCAGCGCTCCATGCCCGTCTTGGCATCGAGCGCGACGGCAAACGAGCGCGCGCCGGCGTCGCCGCCCGACATGCCCTCGATCACCATGCCGTTGTAGTAGACCGGTGTGGACGTAAACGAGTAGCCGGCCGACGCTATCCCTAGCTGTGTGTTCCACAGCAGCTTGCCGGTCTTCTGGTCGAGCGCGACGATATGGGCGTCCCCGCGCCCCAGGTACACCCGGCCGTCACCGATCGCGACCCCGCGATTGGCAAGCCCCGGTTGCTTGAGCTTGGGGTCGTACTTCCAGAGCTGCTTGCCCGTCGCTCCGTCCACGGCATGAACGGCGCTCTTCCCGTCTGGTATGTACAACGTGCCCTTGTAAGCGACCGCGGTCGCCTCTTCGTTCAACGCCTTGGCCTCTTTGGCAGGGATGCCGAGCTTGACGTGCCACGCGAGCTTCAGGCGCCCGACGTTCGACTTCGTGATCTGCGTGAGCGTCGAGTAGCGGTGGCCCTTGAGTCCTCCGGTCGTCGTGCTCCAGTTCTCACCGGCCGTATTGAGCTGGTCGGCGTTGAATGCCGGCGCTGGACTGATCTGGCTCTGGTCCGACGACGCCAAGACGGCGGCGACGACGGCGAGCGCCGCGGCAGTCGCAACTCCGGTCGTAAAGACCACACGGCGTTTCATCGTTCCCCCTTCCAAGGTTGCATCCGTGTTTCGACCTGATGTTGTCCACCGGGTTGCGGACGGTCGCGCCTCCCTGCGCCTATTCGCATGGGCCCTCCCGATGCTCGAGTTCTGCGACCATGATGTCGCGACATGGGAAGTTATACGTTTGCGGGGTCAAGTGCGGGCGGGCACAATGCGGTTCGCCAAGAAGTGATTGCGCGCACGATCCCTCATCGTTGAGGACTTGCAGCGTTGCCTTTCTCGGGACAGCTGCTCTCGCTGCAGCGTTCGGCTGTGGGTCAACTCGGCCGGCATCCGATTGGCCGCTCCCCAACGCCGACCTCGCCTCGACACGCTCGGCGCCGCGCGCCGGGATTAGCCGTGCGAACGTCGCGACGCTGAGACCACTCTGGCGTCACCGGTTCGCCATCCGGCCACGCGAGTCGGGGGTCTTCACCGCGACCCCGGTCATCTCGGGCGGCGTCGTGTACGTCCAGGACATGGAGAGCAACGTGGCGGCGCTCGATCTGCGGAGGGGAGAGCGCCTCTGGCTGCATCGGTTCAACGCGGGCAATCCTGGGCCGAACGGCGTGGCCCTGGCCGACGGCCGCCTCTACGGCGCGACCGACACCACCGCGTTCGCGCTCACGCTGCGAACCGGCCGGCTGGTCTGGCAGCGACGCCTGCTCTCGAGACACGAAAGCTTCGTCGACACGGCCCCGGCGGTCGCGAACGGACTTGTCTACCTCAGCACGACCGGATACGCGCCGGGCACCCGCGGCGCCCTCTACGCGCTCGACGCAGTCCGGGGAACGATCCGCTGGCGCTTCGAGACGATCAAGCTGCCCTGGCGGTATCCGCTCGAGGCCGGCGGCGGCGGGGCGTGGTATCCGCCCAGCGTCGACCCGGACGGCCGCATCTATTGGGGAACGGCGAACCCGATCCCGTGGGGCGGTACACGCGCTCGACCGAACGGTGGCTCGTTTCCCGGTCCCGCGCTCTACACGGACTCACTGCTCGTTTTCGACGGCTCGACTGGGCGGCTTCTTTGGTACGACCAAGTGTCGCCGCACGACATCCGCGATCATGACTTCCAGCTTCCGCCGGTGCTCGCCGGCGGCCGCGTGATCGGCGCAGGGAAGGCGGGGCTGGTTGTCGCGTGGGACTCGCGCACGCAGCGCCGCCTCTGGCAGACAGAGGTTGGGCTGCACCGCAACGACCGTGGCCCTCTGCCACGCCGTCTCGTGCCCGTCTGCCCTGGGCTGCTCGGTGGGGTCGAGACGCCGCTGGCCGTTGCGGACGACCGCGTTTTCGTACCGGTGGTCGATCTCTGTTCGCGCGGAAGTGCAGTCGGCTTTGCGCCGCTGGAACAGACGAATCCGGCGCGGGGGCGCGGTGAATTGGTCGCCCTCGACGTCCGGGACGGACGACGGATCTGGACTCATCGATTCGCGGAGCCGATCTTCGGCTGCGCGACGGTGGGCGACGGCGTCGTGTTCACGTCGACCTACGGAGGCACGGTGTACGGGCTCGACGTTCGCGACGGCCGGGTGCTGTGGACGGCGCGGCTGCAGGCCCGGATCAACGCGTGTCCCGCCCTCGCTGAGCGAATGCTGCTCGTCGGGGCGGGCGTTCCACGCGGCCGCGACTCGACCCTCGAGCTCGTCGCCTTCGGCACGGCCTGAGCGGTTTGGATAGATGAGCCGCTTTGAGCGGCTACTTCTGTGATGGGCCGTGAAGGATTCGAACCTTCGACCTTGGGATTAAGAGTGGACGCCGGGCATCTTTTGTCGGCTCGGGAATGCTGGCCGAGGCACGTCGTTGGGCCAAATTGGTTCGGGTTTTCTTGGGTGTTCTGGCGCCGCCTTGTTGACCTTTTGTTGACCCACCGCGTCGCCCGTCTGGACAACGCAGATCGCCTCGAGACATTTCCGGGCATGCGCCATGCCGCAGACGCCGTGAGTGCGAGTCCGAGTGCTGCTGTTGCCGGGATGGCCTCGGCGATAGGGGCACACCTGCGGCATCGGTGGACGCAAGTGTTCGTCGAGTCGGCACGGCGGCGCGGCGGTCTCGAAGTGTTTCGAGAGGGGCTCGGCCGCGGCCAAGACTGGAGCCACCCGTCCATAGAATCACCGCAGAGACAGGCTTGGCAGTCGGCGTTCACAACCTCGTCGGGAGGGAGGAGGAGCTCGAGCCGCTCCTCGATCTGCTCGATGCGCCTGACCAGCTGCCTGCGGTCGCCGCGATCGTCGGCGAGGCCGGGATCGGAAAGACGGCTGTGTGGCTCGCCGCGCTCGAGGCGGCGGAGGAGCGGGGCTATCGCGTGCTCTCCTGCCGCGCGGCCGAAGCGGAGGCTGGGTTCTCGTTCGTCGGCCTTGCCGACTTGATCGGAGGCGTCCTTCCTGACGTGCTTCCGCAGTTGCCGCGACCTCAGCGGCGCGCGCTCGAAGCGGCGCTCGCGCTCGCGGAATCCGACGATGACCGTACGGACGACCGCGTGGTCGCGCTCGCCTTCCTGAGCACGTTGCGGATGCTCGCCGAGGGGAGGCGGCTCGTGGTTGCCGTCGACGATGTGCAGTGGCTCGACGCGCCGTCGCTGGCGATGCTCCGCTTTGCCTTGACGCGCCTCGAGAACGAGACGGTCGCCACGTTTCTGACGGTCCGGGACGAGGTGCCGCGCTGGCTGCGCCGCGGCGTGTCGGAGCAACGCCTTATGACGATCGAGCTCGGTGCGCTCAGCGTGGGCGCGCTCCACGAGTTGCTCCGAACCCGCCTCGGCGCCGCGCTTCCGCGACCGACGCTCCTGCGCATCTGGGAGACATCGGGCGGGAATCCCTTCTTCGCGCTAGAGCTCGCGAGTGCGCTCCAGCGACGGGGCAGCAGGATGGGTCCGGGCGAGGAGCTGCCGATTCCGGCGAGTCTGGACGAGGTCGTGCAAGAGCGTCTTGAGGGCATCGGCGCCGCGGCGCTCGAGGTTGCGCGGGTCGTCGCCGCGCTGGCCGAGCCGACGCTGCGGTCTTTGGAGGCCGCCGCCGGCCGCAGAGCCCAGGTGGGGCTCGCCGATGCGATCGAGGCGACAATCCTGGAGGTTGACGGGGAGCGCCTCCGCTTCACGCACCCCCTCCTCCGCTCGGCAGTCTCGGCGCGCGTCACACCGGCGCAACGGCGGTCGCTTCACGCACGACTCGCCGAGGTCGCTCCGGACACGGAGGAACGAGCACGGCACCTTGCACTCGCCACCGTCCAGCCCAGCGGCGAGATCGCCTCTGTCCTCGAGGATGCGGCCCTCGTGGCCCAGGCGCGCGGAGCGCCGGCGGCGGCCGCGGAGCTGGCCGAGCAGGCGCTCCGGCTGACACCCGCCTCTGACGTGGGCGCCTCCCGCCGCCGCGTTTTTCTGGCCGCAGATCGCCACTACCAGTCGGGTGACAACGGCCGCGCGATCGCGCTGCTCGAGCAGGTGCGCGCAACGACTCCCCCGGGCGTCGAGCACGCCGCCGTTCTGGTGCACCTCGCCCCCGTCCAGGCAGAGGTCGCCGGCCTGCGAGAGGCGATCGCCCTTTACGAGGAGGCGCTCGCCGAAGCCGACGGTGACGACTCTCTGGAGGCAACGATCCACCTGAAGCTCGCCGACCTGATGCGGTACACGGAAACCGCGAACCGCGGCCTCGCCCACGCCGGGCTAGCCGTCCACGCCGCTTCCCGCGTCGGCGACGTCAGGCTCCGGTGTCTGGCGCTGGCGGAGTTCGGGGCCCTGCACTTCAACACTGGACGCGGCATTCCGCGCGAGGAGATGGAGCAGGCGCTCGCGCTCGAGCGGTCGCTGTCCGGGTGGCCGTTGCCCGACGCGGCGACGTGGATCTTCGCCCACCAGCTTGTTTGGTCGGGCGAGTTCGAGCGGGCCCGGCCCCTCCTTCACGAGTGGCTCGAGGGGGTGAAGACCCGGGACGATCCCGAGCGGGCATCTCCACTGTGGTATCTGAGCATCCTCGAATGGCGGGCCGGCAACTGGGAGACAGCTGCCCGATACGCGGCCGAGTCTCTCGCACTCCGGGAGCAGGTTGGCCACGACAGCCCTCCGGCGAGATGGCCTAACGCAATCATCGCAGCACACCGCGGCGAGGTCGACGCTGCGCGCGCCCACGCCGGGCGCGCCCTGGCGGCCGCAGAGGCAGCCGACAACCGCGTCGCGCAGTCGGGCCAACACTGGGTGCTCGGCTTCCTCGAGCTCTCGCTAGGAGACGCCGCGGCGGCGCTCGAGCACCTCAAGCCCGCCCACGAGATCCGCGACGCCTTCCTTCTCGAGCCCGGTATGCGTGTGGAGCTGGCGGACGTGCTGGAAGCCCTGATCGCCGTCGGCGAGCTCGGCGACGCCGAGCGGATAGTCGTTCGCTGGGAGGAGCGCGCCAGCGCGCTCGACCGGGCGTGGGCGCTCGCAATCCTGGGCCGCTGCCGGGCACTCCTTCTCGCCGACCGGGGAGATCTCGGAGGCGCGCTCGCCGGGTTCGAGCGCGCGCTCGCAGAGCACGCCCGAAGCGTGGATCCGTTCCAGCACGCTCGCACCCTGCTCGCGCTCGGCGTGACGCAACGGCGCTCGAAGCACCGCGGCGCCGCCCGGACGACGCTGGGGCGCGCGTTGGCCATCTTCGAGCAGCTCGGCGCCCGGCTTTGGGCTGAGAAGGCGCGCGCGGAGCTCCGACGGATCGGCGGCCGCGCACCCTCTCGCAGCGAGCTGACGGAGGCCGAGCGACGGATCGCGGCGCTCGTCGCCGAGGGCCGCTCGAACCGCGAGGTCGCGGCGGCCTTGTACGTAACCGAGCACACAGTCGAAGGTGCGCTGACGCGCGCCTACCGGAAGCTCGGCGTGCGCTCCCGCGGCGAGCTGGCGGCGCGGCTCAGGCGCGAAACGTGAGAGGCGCCCGCAGCAAACTGTAGGGAATTCCAGCTTTCGCGGCGACTCCCCGGGCGCGACGCTCTGCTCTCAGCATCCGACCGTGGAGGTGTGAGATGACAAGGATCATGCTGATGGTGCTGCTTCCGGCGGGACTCCTCGCCGGGGCGGTGGCGGGCATCGCGCTAGCGACGACGCCCTCGGGGGTGACCGTCACGCCGCTCGCCCCGGTGGCGCAGTTCGACCAGATCAAGGCAAAAGCCAAGATCGGCGACTGGGAGGCGAAGATCAAGACGAAGGGAGTCTCTGACCTCCACGTCGTACAGGTCACGATTCAGCCGGGCGGGACTCTCGGCTGGCACAGCCACCCGGGGCTGAGCTTCGTGATCGTCAAGTCCGGCACCGCGACCTTCTACGAGGGTGACGACCCCACCTGCACGCCACACGTGATCCCGGCCGGGTCGAGCCTCTTCGAACCAGCCGGCGACGTGCACATCGTCAGGAACGAAGGCGACGTTCCCCTCGTGAATGTCGTGATGCAGCTCGTCCCGACCGGCGCACCGAGACTGATCAGCGAGCCCAGCCCCGGCAACTGCACCAACTTCTGAGGTCGAAGACGAAAGGACAGGAGGGCCTGCTGGCAAAGCCGGCCCCTCCAGGCCGGCCGAAAATGGAGTGCATTAGCGTGCCAAGCTACCTCGCGGAAGCGTACGTCCCACGAACGCGGGTGCAGGAAGCCCGAGCCGCAGGCGGCCGTGCTCGCACGGCCGCTGAACGGCTCTCGCAAGAGGGCATGGCAGTCCGCTACGTCCGCACGATGTTTCTCCCCGACGACGAAACCTGCTTCCACGTCTTCGAGGCTGCGTCG
>Ga0137374_10012052_pt1 | contig 10098 bp, 10 predicted proteins | sample SagtaG_20_FD_104811 | JGI IMG/M metagenome (GOLD analysis project Ga0137374, IMG submission 104811) | Vadose zone soil microbial communities from Sagehorn Ranch, Mendocino, California, USA - Sage1_R_100_16 metaG | ecosystem: Environmental > Terrestrial > Soil > Vadose zone | place: USA...
ATCTTGCGTTGGGCACTCATCTGCGGAGCTCCTTTCTCATCCGACCCACATTGGTCCTGTGACGCGGCGCGCACTGTCCTCGTGCGCACGCTGTCAACGCCTCATGCGTCACGCCCGCAGCGTTGCGCAACGAGCATCGTTAGAGTCCGCGCCGATGCGACTCGTCGAACTCGCGGCGTTGATGCAGCGGACGGAGGGCGTGGAGATCACGAGCTACCTCCTCGGGGACCCGCGCGGCGCGAAGCAGAGCGGCGTCCGCGTCAGCCATGCCGGTGGGCTCGTGAGCTGGACGATGAAGTCGACCGACAACGGTTTCCTCAATCGCGCTCTCGGCTTCGGCACGATGTCGGAGGCGACGCCCGCGGTGCTCGACCGTCTCGAGCGCCGTTTCGCGGACGCAGGCCGTCCGCCGCGCATCGCGGTCGCGCAGGGACCGACGCCGCGCGCCGCGCTGCGATTGCTCGAGCGCCGCGGTTACGTGGCTGAGGAAGGCACTGAGGAGCACATCTACTGCTACGACCGCCGCACGTTGCCACGCCTGCGTCAGGTCGAGGATCTCACCGTGGAGCGCGTGCGCGCGGAGGACGCCGCGGAGTACGCACGCATCGCGTACGCGAGCTTCGCGGACCGTGGGCCGTGGTTCCGCGGGATCGTCGAGGCGCTCGTGCGGCGGCGCGCGCACGGCCGGTCGCTCAGCGCGTACATCGGACGGATCGACGGCGTCGCCGCGGCGACGGGGATGCTCTTCGACGTACGGCCCGTCGCCGGACTCGGGAACGGAAGTGTCCTACGCGAGTTCCGCGGACGCGGGATCCAGACTGCGATGATCGCGCACCGCATGCACGCCGGGTGGAAGCGGGGCCTGCGGATCTTCTTCGGGCAGACACAGAACCCGGCGTCGGCGCACAACCTCGAAGATCTCGGCTGGCGCCTCCTCTACACCGAGGTGGACTGGGTGCGCACGACCTAGCGCGCGAGCCGCTCCGCGAGCTTCGCGATCAGGCGGCGCGCGACCTCGGTCTTCGCGAGCAGCGGGAGCGCCTCGACGCCGTCGGCGCTCACGAACGTAACTCGGTCAGTCTCCGATCCGAACACCGAGCCCGGATCGCTCACGTCGTTCGCGACGACGAGATCGAGCTTCTTCTCGCGCAGCATGCGCCCGGCCTCCGCTGTCGCGTCGCCGGTCTCGGCTTTGAAGCCGACAACGATCGCGCCTGGACGGCACGCGGCCACGATCGCTCTCAGGATGTCGGGGTTCTCCGTCATCCGCAGGTTCAGCTCCTTGCCGGCGTCGCGCTTCTTGATCTTGCTCTCACGCGTCTCGATGGGGCGGTAGTCGGCGACGGCCGCGGCCATGATCACGGCGTCCGCGTTCGGAAGCAGTCCGAGCACCGCGTCACGCAGCTGCTCCGCGGTCTCGATCGGCACGAGCTGCGTCCCCGCCGGCGCGCGCAGCGCCGTCGGTCCTGAGACGAGGAAGACCTCCGCGCCGGCGTCCTCCGCGGCCGCGGCGATCGCGTAGCCCATCTTCCCGCTCGAGCGATTCGAGACGAACCGCACCGGATCGATCGGCTCGAGCGTCGGGCCCGCGGTGACGACGACGCGGCGGCCCGCGAGCGCCTGCGAGCTCATGAGCGCCTCCGCGATCGCGGCCTCGATACGCTCGAGCGACGCGAGCCGGCCCGGACCGACATCGCCGGACGCGAGCGGACCCGACTCCGGCTCGACGATGAGCGCGCCGCGGGCGCGAAGCGTGGCGACGTTCGCCTGCGTTGCGGCGTTCTGCCACATGTGCGTCTCCATCGCGGGCGCGAGGACGATCGGCGCGTCGGTCGCGAGCACGGTCGTCGCGATGAGGTCATCAGAGAAGCCGTTCGCGAGCCGCGCGAGGACATGCGCGGTGGCCGGCGCGATGACGACGACGTCAGCCTGGCGGCCCATCGCGATATGGCCCGCGGCGCGCTCGTCCTGGATCTGGAACATCTCGATCTCGACCGGGCGGTACGTGAGCGCTTGGAAGGTGAGCGGTCGGACGAACTCGGCGGCCGATCGCGACATGACGACCTGCACCGTCGCGCCCGCCTGCGTTAGACGGCGCGCCAGCTCGACCGACTTGTACGCGGCGATCGAGCCGGTGACGCCAAGCACGATGAAACGACCGCGCAGCGCTTCCATCAGGCATTCAACTCATAGAGGAGACGCAGTCCTTCGAGCGTGAGGCCCTCGTCGACCTTCTCGATGCCCTTCGCGAGCGGCGCGATCGTCACCGCGAGGCCGCCGGTCGCGATCACGGTCGGCTTCGCGGGAAGCTCGGCCATGATGCGCGCGAGGAGGCCTTCGACGAGGCCCACGTACCCGAACACGATGCCGGAGCGCAGGCAGTCGGCCGTGTTCTTCCCTATCGCCGTCGCCGGTGGCGTGAGCGCGACGCGGAAGAGACGCGAGGCGCGGCCGAAGAGCGACTCCGCGGAAACCTCGAGCCCGGGTGCGAAGGAGCCGCCGAGGAAATCGCCTTCCGCGCTCACGACGTCGAAGTTCGTCGTCGTGCCGAAGTCGACGACGATCGCGGGCCCGCCGTAGCGCCGGTGAGCAGCGAGCGTGTTGGCGATCCGGTCGGCGCCGACCTCCGAGGGGTTATCCACCCGGAGGCGGACACCGGTCTTGATGCCAGGCCCGACGATGAATGCCGCCTGGTCGAGATAGCGCTCCGCGAGCCGCGTGAAGGATTGCGTCAGCGGTGGCACCACGCTGCCGAGCACGAGCGCGTCGATCTCCTCGAGCGCGAGATCCTCCTGCGCGAGGAGACCGTCGAGCATCACCGCGAGCTCGTCCTCGGTGCGGTCGTGCACGGTGACGAGCCGCCAGGTGCGGATGAGCCGGTCCTTGTCGTACGCGCCGACGACGATGTTCGTGTTGCCGACGTCGATCGCGAGAACAGCGCTCATCGTCGCTTCGCGCCGATTCGCACTACACACTCCTCGCATGGGCTCCGCCCCTGCGATCCGGGGTACGCCTGCCGCCCTTAATCGTTCGACTCCGTAGCTCCAGTGCGCAGGCCTCCCTGCCCCATGTGCGCCTGGAGGGCCTTCGCGACGTTGGGCGGAACGAGCCCGTCGACGGACGCGCCGAACGCGACGAGCTCCTTGACCCGCGATGCGGAGAGGAACAGATACTCGGGAGCGGTCATGAGGTAGACCATCTCGATCTCCGGCGCGAGCTTGCGATTCATGTTGCCCATCTCGAACTCGAACTCGAAGTCGGAGAGCGCGCGGATCCCGCGGATGATGAAGCTCGCGCCGACCTCTTTCGCGAACGTCACCTGCAGCCCGTCGAACGCGCGGACCTCGACGTTGCGACAGGTTTTGCACGCGTCGCGCATGAGCGCGATGCGCTGATCGGCGTCGAACAGCGTCTTCTTGGAGAGGTTGCGGCCGACCCCGATGACGACGCGGTCGAACAGGCGCGCCGAACGCTCGAGGATGTCGAGATGGCCATTGGTGGGCGGGTCGAACGAGCCCGGATAGATCGCCACCCGATCGCTCACGCCGGTCGCGCCTCCTGTATGCGGTAGTGCACGCCAGCGCGAATCGTACCTTGCGGGTGGAAGAATGAGCGGGTGAAGCCGGCACAGGTGAAGATCCGCTCCGAGCGATCCATCTACCGGATCGACGGCGGTTGGTTCAAGGCGCGGTGGCACTTCTCATTCGACCGGTACAGCGATCCGAGCAACATGGGCATCGGCACGCTGCGCGTCTTCAACCACGACACGCTTGTGCCCGGCGCCGAGTGGCCGATGCACCCGCACCGCGATATCGAGGGGATCACCTTTGTGGTGTCTGGCCACTTCGAGCACGCCGACAGCCTCGGAAACGACGGCGTCCTCGAGCCCGGCGGCGTGCAGCGGATGCGACTCGGGTCGGGCGCGGAGCACTCCGAGCGCAACCACTCGAAGACCGAGCCGATGGAGTTCATCCAGATGTGGATCATCCCCGCGCAGCGCGGTCTCGCGCCATCGATCGTGCAGAAGCAGTACACGGTGGCGGATCGGACCGACCGGCTGCTCCGTTTCCTCAAACCCGAGGGCGCGGACGGCGAAGGTCTGACCGTGGCGCGTGACGTGTCGATGTACTCGTCGCGGCTCTCGACGGGACGCGAGGTGCGCCACGAGATCGGCGACGGACGCGGCGGCTACCTCTATCTCATCGAGGGGACGCTTCGCGTGAACGGGCAGCACATGACCAGCGGCGACGCGTCGTACATCCTGGGCGCCGGTGAGCTCGTGTTTGACGGCGAGCAGGAAAGCGATCTCATCCTGGTGGACACGCCGCTCTAGTCACGCTACGCGGCGTCCCGCGGCGTACACCTCGCGCACGATCGGCGCGCCGAGGCGATATGCGAGCTCGCGTTCATCGTCGGTGTCGAGGACCGCAATATCGGCGCGGCGTCCTTTGACCAGCGCGCCGGTGCGTCCGCCGCGGCCAAGGGCATGCGCGCCGTTGATCGTCGCCGCGACGATCGCCTCGTGCGGAGTGAGGCCGCAGAGCACAACGCCGAGCGCGATCGCGGTGGGCATCCCCTCGAGCGGCGACGTGCCCGGGTTGTGGTCGGTCGCGACCGCGATCGGTACGTCGGCCGCGAGGAACCGCCGCGCGTCGGGTGGCGCGTAGCCGACGAAGAACGCGCTGCCCGGGAGAAGCACCGCCGGGATCGCGGCGCGGGCGAGCGCGCGCAGGCCCTCGGCCGACGCGTTCGCGACGTGATCGGCGGACCGCGCGTGCGCTCGCGCCGCGTATGCCGTGGCGCCGACGTCGTTCAACTGATCGGCGTGGAGCGTGAGCGCGAGGCCGGCGTCGCGCGCGGCCTTCGCGAGCGGCCGCACCTCGTCGATATCGAACACGCCGTTCTCCACGAACGCGTCGACCGCTTCGGCCAGGCCCTCGCCGGCGACGGCACTTACGGCCTGCGCCGCATCGCGCACGAAGCCGCGGCGGTCGTCCGCGCGCGCCGCCGGCAGCGCGTGCAGCGCGAGATACGTGACCGCGACGTCGATGCGCGACTCCTTGGCCGCCGCCGCGATCACCCGCAGCTGTCGCAGCTCCTCGCTTGGCTCGAGCCCGTAACCGCTCTTCACTTCGATCGTCGTCGTCCCGAGCGCGACCGCGCGCGCGAGTCGCCGTCGCAGCAGCGCCAGCAGGTCGGCATCGCTCGTATCGCGCGTCGCGCGGACGGTCGCATGGATGCCACCGCCGCGTTCGAGGACAGCGAGGTAGTCAGCGCCACTCTTGCGCGTGACGAACTCGTCCCAACGCTGACCCGCGTAGCAGAGATGCGTGTGTGCGTCGACGAAACCCGGCATGACGACGCGGCCCTCGGCGTCGACCTCGACCGCCTCGGGAGTGCGATCTAGTTCGTGCCAACCCTCTCCCCGACCCGTCGCGACAACGACGCCGTCGCGCGACGCGAGCCACCCACCATCGATCGCGCCAACATCGCCTGCTGCCGCGCCGACCCGCGGCTTCTCGTCCTTGAGCGGCGCGAGCGTGAGCAATCGAGCGCGCCGGATGACGAGATCGGCTTGGACCACCGAGCTAGGGGGCCGCGGGGAGTGCCGCTCTCTCGCAAAACGGGCCCGCTCCCGTGCGCGCAGCGCACCGTCGCGCTGATGCCGCGGTCTCGGTGCTCGTTCGCGGCACTCCCCGCGTCCCCAAGCTCACATCACTCCAGGAAGTGCGACTCAATCACTCGCGTGCGCTCGAATCCCTGAAGCTTTAGAGCGTCCGCTGTGACTTGCAAAGCGGCGTCGAGCGGCAGCAGGCCGATGAGCTCTCCGCGGAGGATGCTCACGCCGGCGTCGTTGGCACGACGCTCGACTTCGCGCCAGACGGTCGCGAGCGACGTCTGCGTCGTGTCGAGCAGGTTCATCGACACTTGAGCGCGTGGCGGATCGGTCAGTTCGAATCCGAGAGCCTGAACACTAGGAAGACCTCCGGACGACTCGCGTATCTCCTTGGCTATGCGCTTCGCGATCTTCACATCGGGCGTGTCGAGCTCGATGTTGAAGGCGATGAGCGGCGGGCGCGCGCCGACGACGATCGCGCCGGCCTTCGCGTGCAGGACCGCCGGCCCGGCATCGGGCACGTGCGTGGTCGCGAGCAGCTCGGCGAGGCCCTCGTACTGCGGCTTGCGGATATCGGGGAGGCGGATGCGCTCCGGGCGCGCGGCGGCACGCGCGTAGAAATAGACCGGGACCCCGTGCCGCTCGGCGACCTCGCGCCCGAAGCGGTGCGCGATCGCGACGGCTTCCTCCATCGTCACGCCGGCGAGCGGCACGAACGGCACGACATCGACCGCGCCGAGGCGCGGGTGCTCACCTTTGTGCGACCGCATGTCGATCTCGAGGTACGCGGCGGTGACGAGCGCGTGCGCAGCCGCGGTGACGGCCTCCGCGTCGCCGGCGAATGTAAAGACCGAGCGGTTGTGATCGGTGTCGCTGGTCTGGTCGAGGAGCCGGACGCCCGGGATGTCGCGGATGGCTCTCGCCAGTCGGTCGATCACGTCGCCGCGCCGGCCTTCGCTGACGTTCGGCACGCACTCCACCAGCCGCGGCACGGCGGAAGCGTACATGGAGCAATCCCCCATCCGTGGGGGTTGTCGGCGTGCCGAGGGATAGGGAGACTGACCCCTGTGGACGCGGATCGGAACGAACAGGGGCTGAGCCTCGCCTTGCTGCAGTTCCATCCGTCCTCGGTCGTGCTGCTCGACACCGAGGGACGCATCCGCTCGCTCAACCGCAATGCCGAGCGGCTCTTATCGACGATCGAGGCGGACGCGATCGGCAAGAGCTACACGGTCATCTTCGGCGAATCGCTGTCGCAGCGTGTCTTCAAGCTGATGCTCGGAGGCGGAGCTGACGGCGAAGCGCGCCCGATCGAGGCGACGCTCCCAGGCGGTCGCCGCGCGAAGCTGCGCGCCACCGCCGGACCGCTGAAGGACGCGCGCGGCACCGTCAACGGGATCGTCTTCGTCGCGGACGAGGACACATCGTCGCCGAAGCTCGACGCGCTAGCGGGTCAGCACGTGCGCCTTCGCGATGCGCTGCGACGCTATCTCGGCGACAACGTCGCGGACATGGTCGACGCGCGACCGTCGTTCGTCGACGTCGGTGGTCAGACGCAGACCGTGAGCGTCGTGCACGCCGACGTGCGCGGATACACTGCGATCGCCGAGGAGCTCGCGCCCGACAGGGTGGTGTCGCTGCTGATGCGCTACCACGGCGCCGCGGCGAAGGCGATCCGCGGGACGGGCGGCACGATCGACCGTTTCGCGGGAGACGCCATCCTCGCGCTGTGGAACGCACCGGTGCCGCAGGCCGATCACGTGCGACTCGCGCTGCGCGGCGCCCTCGCGATGCGCGATGCCGCGCGCGAGGTCGGGACAGAGCTCGGTTACGGCATTGGCGTCCACACCGGCGAGGCGATGGTGGGCAATCTCGGTAGCGATGAGTACCAGAACTTCACCGCGATCGGCGACACCGTGAACGTCGCGGCGCGGCTCCAGGGCCAGGCCCAGGCCGGCGAGGTGGTCTGCTCGGCAGCCGCGCTCCAGGCCGCGGGCGAGGGCGTACGGACCACACCACTTGGCGCGTTGGAACTACGAGGACGGAAGACACCGGTGGAGGCGTACCGCGTGGAGAGGATCGACCAGTGACCTTGCAGCCCGGCAACACGCTCGGGAACTACCAGATCATCGAGAGGATCGGCGCGGGCGGGATGGGCGCCGTGTACAAGGCGTATCAGCCGGGCCTCGGCCGCTTCGTCGCGATCAAGGTGCTGCCGCCGCAGACGGCGGGAGACCCGGCCTTCGGCGAGCGCTTCGCGCAGGAAGCGCGCGCGGTCGGGAAGCTGCGTCACCCGAACATCGTCACGGCCTTCGACTTCACGCAGCAGGACGACATCGCGTATCTGGTTTCGGACTACATCGACGGCGGCACGCTGGCGGACCAGCTCGGTACGCCGTTGCCGCTCGACTACGCGATGGGCATTCTCGGACCGATCGCCGCTGCGCTCGACTACGCGCATGCGCGCGGGATCGTGCACCGCGACATCAAGCCGCAGAACGTGCTCCTCACGCGCGAGGGAACGCCGGTGCTCACCGATTTCGGCCTCGCGAAGATCGTCGGACCCGGATCGGGCATGACGCAGGCCGGATCGCTCATGGGCACCGCGGACTACATGGCGCCGGAGCTCGCCGGCGGAGCTGAGGCCGCCGGGCCCGCAGCCGATCAGTACGCGCTCGGGATCATCGCCTTTCAGCTGCTCGTAGGCCGCCATCCTTTTCCTTCCGACAACCCGCTCTCCGCGCTCATGGCGCACGTGCACAAGCCGGTGCCGCTCCCGAGCCAGCTCGGTATCGCGCTGCCGCCCGGAGCTGAGGCCGCGCTGCTGCGCGCGCTCGCGAAGAAGCCCGAGGAACGATTCGCGCGGGCCGGTGATTTCGTCCGCGCCCTGGGCGGGTCGCAGTTCTCGGTGCCCGCAGCGGCGTCGTCGATCTTCGTCGCGCCGGGCACCAGCCCATCGCAGCCGCCGGTCGTCGCGCCGGGCACCGCTCCGTCACAGCCACCGGTCGTCGCGCCCGCGGCCCTGGCGTCGCCAGTCGCGGCGGTGCCCTCCCCGTTTGTGTCGCCTTCCGATTTCGTCAGTCCGGTCGCGCGCGTGGTGCCGCCACCGCCGCCTACGGAGCCGACCCTCGTCGCGTCCGCCGCCGCGGGCGGCGTGGGCGGGGCGGCCGCCGCGGTAATGGGCCCCTCCAAAGCGCTCGGCACTTTCCCGTGGCGCCGCGCGATCGTCCCCGCGATCCTCGTGCTCGTGCTCGCCGTGCTCGCGCTGCGCGGTGGCAACGAACGGAACGCCAACGTCGATCGCACCAACGCGCCGCAGCGGACCGCGGCGCCCACCCTGGCACCCACGACCGCACCGACGGTGGCGCCGACCTTGGCGCCGACCGTCGCTCCGACCGTGGTGCCGACAGCGCGGCCAACGGTCGCGCCGACCGCGCCGGGGACCGTGGCTGATGACGAACCGAACAACACCCCGGGGACCGCGAGCCTGATCGCGCCCGGCACCCACGAGGGCACGATCGCGTCCGCAGGCGATGTCGACTTCTTCCGCATCATGGTCCCCGACAACACAGACGTCGTATTGACGCTCCACGCGGACACGCTTCCGGGCGGCGCGATCGCGCTCTTCAACGCCGCGGGCGTCGACGTCGCGCCGGAGGTCAACACCGGCACAGACCGCGTCGCGCGCGTGGAGTACATCGTCCGCGATCCCGGCGCGTACTTCATCCGCGTGCGCTCCGCGCGCGGCGCCGATACGACTGGGACGTACGCGCTGAACTACACCGCCTCGCGCTGAGACCGCGCGCGCGCTAGTGCCGGGCGGTTACCTCGGCGTGCTGTGCCTCCGCGTTCCGGATGCGGCGGACGAGGATGGGCAAGAGCGCGAGCGCGAGCTGCGGATGGCTTTCGAGGATGCCGCGGAAATGCCAGCGCTGGATGCCGAGCGCCGTCGTGGGCTCGACCGCGCGTGCGCTCGCTGACCGCGGGAACTCGTCGAGCAGCGCCATCTCGCCGAAGACATCACCGGGACCGAGCGTCGCGAGCTTGACCTCCGTGCCGCCCTTGTCCTGGATGATGTCGACCTTGCCCGACCGGATGATGAACGCGCCGACACCGGTGTCGCCCTGGCGCACGATCTCCTGTCCCGGCTGGTAGCGCTGCTCCACCGCGGCGTTCGCGATCGCGTCCAGCGACTTCTGGTCGAGGTCCTCGAACCAGGAGACTTTCTTGAGGAATTCGGTGCTGACGGGCATGACGGCGGGATGGTAATGGTCCGCGAGATACTTCGCACCTGTGTCGTTCCGGATCGAGACCGCGCGCGATATCGGCGCCTGCACCGCAACCGTGCCGATCCAGGAAGAGGTGTGGAGTGGCGACGTCGTCGTCCCGCCGCAGCTGCTGCTTGCGATCGCGCATAACGGCGGCTTCGTTGCCCTCGGTTACGCCGACGCTGACGAGCGCCCGGCCGGCTTCGTCTTCGG
>Ga0137374_10012056_pt1 | contig 10097 bp, 8 predicted proteins | sample SagtaG_20_FD_104811 | JGI IMG/M metagenome (GOLD analysis project Ga0137374, IMG submission 104811) | Vadose zone soil microbial communities from Sagehorn Ranch, Mendocino, California, USA - Sage1_R_100_16 metaG | ecosystem: Environmental > Terrestrial > Soil > Vadose zone | place: USA...
GTCGTCATCGCCGTGGTCGGCGTCGGCTGGTGCTTCGCGGCGAACGCCGTCAGCTTCCTCGCCGTGCTCGCGAGCCTTCTGCTGATGCGCCCCGCGGAGCTCTTCCCGCTCGGCCGCCGCGCGCGCCCGACGCTCGTGCGCGGTACCCGCGAGGGCCTCTCGTATGCGTGGCACTCGCGCAGCGTGCTCGTGATCCTCGGGATGATGGTCGTCTTCGCAAGCCTCTGTTTCAACTTCAACATCCTCCTGCCGGTGCTCGCGAAAGAGACCCTCAACGCCGGGCCGCGAACGTTCGGCGTCCTCTCTGCGTCGTTCGGGTTCGGCGCACTGATCGGTGCGCTCTCGGCCGCCGCGCTCGCCCGCGCGCGGTGGCGGACGATGCTCATCGGCGCCGCCGGCTTCGCGCTCTGCGAGCTCGCGATCGCGCCGGTACGGTCCGCGCCGCTCGACGTCGTCCTCCTGTTCGCGTGCGGAATCTTCTTCACGTCCTACACCGCGAACACGAACGCGAGGCTGCAACTCGACACCCCCGATCACCTGCGCGGGCGCGTCCTCTCTCTCTATTACTACGCGTGGAACGGCCTGGCGCCGCTCGGCGGGCTCATCGTGGGCTGGCTGTCGGCACGCGGCGGCACGGAGCTCGCGTTCTCGGTCGCGGGAGCCGCGGGGCTCGCGATGGCCGTCTCGGGCGCGCTCGTCCTTGGGCGCCCGGCGCCCGGACCGATCGCCGAGGAGTCGCAAGAGCCCGGCGAAGAGCTCGCCGCGGCCTGAGCCGCGGCGCTTTCCTTTCACCTGACGTCGAGGTAGGCTCGAGGCGGCGTGCGTCGGGCCCTCGTCGTCTGCTTGGCTGTCGTCCTGTCCGCCGAAGTTGCGCGCGCCGCGCTCCTGCGAGGCACGCCGCGCTCGGACGTGCTCGCCGGGACTCCTGCCGTGGACAAGATCGACGCGCTCGCCGGCAACGACCGCATCAGCACGGGGTGGGACGACAAGCCCGACGTGGTCAACTGCGGCACAGGTCGCGACGTGCTGAACGCGGACGGACGCGACACGTTTCTGAATTGCGAGGCCGTTGCGCACCGGCTCTCGCGCGACACGAACACGGACTGGGAGGCGCAGCACGCGACACAGGTCGAGCCGGATTCCTTCGCCTTCGGCTCGAAGGTGGTGACGGCGTTCCAGAACGGGCGCTACCAGGAAGGCGGCGCCGCCGCGATCGGGTGGGCGACGTCCGGGAACGCCGGGAAGACGTGGCGCGCGGGCACCCTCGCGCAAACCCGGTACGGACTCGTCAGCGACCCGGTCGTGGCGTACGACACGATCCACCGGACGTGGCTGATAACAGCGCTCGGAGCGACGCCGACGACGGTCGAGCTCTGGGTGTCGCGCTCGGCGGACGGCTTCGCGTGGAGTGCGCCGATCGTCGCGGCAGCCGACCCCGACGTGAACTACGACAAGGAGTGGCTCGCGTGCGACAACGGTGTGAGCTCCGTCTACCGCGGGCGCTGCTACCTCGCCTACGTCGACTTCGCAACGGAGATGCTCGACGTGCAACGCTCGGACGACGGCGGCCGGACGTGGACGAAACCCGTGCGGCTCAAGCCGGCGGCGACCGGCCGGGTCGCATTCACCGGGCCGATGCCGGTCGTGCGCCCTGACGGAATGCTCGTGATCCCGTACGTCGTGTTCGGCGGCAACGGGGACGAGGTCGCAGCGGTCGTGTCGCAGGACGGCGGCGAGACCTTCAGCCCGCCGCTGCACATCTCGTCGCTCTCATTCGAGAACGACACCGACCTGCGCTCGGAGGCGATGCCGTCAGTCGACGTCGACACCGACGGGAAGCTGTACCTCGTGTGGAGCGACGCACGGTTCCGCGAGGAGGGCGCGAACGACATCCTGATGTCCACGTCCCAGGACGGCTTCCGGTGGACGACGCCGGCGCGCATCCCGCTGACCGCGCGTGCAGCCGGGGTGGAGATGAACTACGTGCTGCCGGCAATTGCGGTGGCGCCGGGGAGCGGCGGCAACAACGCGAAGCTCGCCGTTGCGGTGTACTCCGAGCGCCTGCAAAACGGCTGCGCGACCTTCCTCCCGGGGTGCAGCAAGCAGGTCGACGCGTGGCTCGTGCGGTCAAAGGACGGCGGCAAGAAGTGGAGCGCACCGAAGCTTCTCTCAGCCGAGCCAATGCCCCTTCAATGGCTGGCGGACACGACGCGCGGCCGGATGCTCGGCGACTACGTCTCGGTCTCGTGGGCAGGCGGCAAACCGTGGGCGGTCATGCCGCTCGCGACGCAGTCGGCGCTCGGCTTCTCGGAAGCCGTGTTCGCAGCGACTGCGTCGTAGCGCCTTACGCTCTACGCCCACGGCAACCCGGTCCAGCTCTGCGGGCGTCCGGGCTGCCACTTCGGGAAAGGCGCGTACGCCTCGGCCGGCGAAGTTGTCTCTGTCTCGACGCCGGCCGCAGGGGCCTTTCTCCGATCCCGACGAAAATGTGCTCGGTCTCGGGCGGACAATGGACGAAATCCCACGCCTGGAGCGGCCGCTCCTCGCCCTCGATCAGCAGCAGGCACTCGCCGGCGAGGACGAGAAAATCCTCCTGGCTGGCCTCGCGGTGGTACAGCCCGCCTGTCTGACCACGCCGGAGCACGCCAATCGTGAATCCGAGCTGGGCGAACGGCGCGTCGTCGCCCTCGAAGATGCAGGCGGCGCCGAAATGCTCGTTCGTGACCCAGGCCGCATCCCTGACGTTGACCACGAACCAGCCGTCGGTCACGGCCTCAAGACCGGCGTCCTTCGGTTCGAGGCGCGCCTCGTCGATCAGGCGACGGACCAGGTCTCGCCTGAATGCAGAAGCGCCTCGAGACCTCCCTCGCCACGCTGCGACACCGACTGCTCCAGCTGCTCGCCCATCAGGTCGTCGTAGACCGGCGCCTCGACGTCGCGGAAGATCCCGATGGGCGTCGCACCGCTCGTATCCTGCGTCAGGCGCGAGAGTGCGAACGCCAGCGACGGCTGCTCCAGGCGTACGTCGTGCACCAGCGGCTCGCCGTCGCCCTCGAAGACCTCGACCGAACCGTCCCGAAGCTGCCGCACGCCCTTCTCGCCGTTCTCGCCGAAGCGGATCGGCTGGTCGTGCTCCAGATAGATCCTGTTCGTCTTGTCGTCGCGCACGAAGTCGAACGCACCGTCGTTGAAGATGTTGCAGTTCTGGAAGATCTCGACGAATGCGGCACCGCGATGGTGCGCCGCGGCGCGCAGCACCTCGGTGAGATGCGCGCGGTCGGTGTCGATCGAGCGCGCGACGAACGTCGCCTCCGCGCCGATCGCCAGCGAGATCGGATTGAACGGACGGTCGAGCGAGCCCAGAGGCGTCGACTTCGTGACCGTGCCGAGCGGGCTCGTCGGCGAGTACTGACCTTTCGTCAGGCCGTAGATCTGGTTGTTGAAGAGCAGGATCTTCAGGTTCACGTTGCGGCGCAGCGAGTGGATGAGGTGGTTGCCGCCGATCGACAGCGCGTCTCCGTCACCCGTGACGACCCAGACCGACAGGTCCGGCCGCGAGACCGACAGACCGGTCGCGATCGCCGGCGCGCGGCCGTGAATCGAATGCATCCCGTACGTCTCCATGTAGTACGGAAAGCGCGCCGCGCAGCCGATGCCCGAGATGAAGACGATGTTCTCACGCGGTAGGCCGAGCTCCGGCATGAACGACTGCAGCGCCGCGAGGATCGCGTAGTCGCCGCAACCGGGGCACCAGCGCACTTCCTGGTCGGTCTTGAAATCCTTCGCCTTGAGCTCGCTCATCGCCCCGTCGACCTCCGTACGCTACGGACGAATACCGCTGCCAGCGTGAGCGCGAGGAAGATTGCGAAGAGGAACCACGAGGTCAGCAGCAGAAACAGCAACGCGAGCGCTGCAAACAAGACCACGGCCGCCGTCGAGCCTAGACGCTGAAGCCACGTCACAGCATCGTCCTGATCGCATCCGCGATCTCGCTCGCGCGCATCGGCAGGCCGCGCACACGATGGTAGCCGACGGCATCGACGAGGAATTCCGCGCGCACGAGCTGCAGCAGCTGGCCGAGGTTGATCTCGGGAACGAGAACGCGGTCGTACCTCTTCAACACGTCGCGTGTGTTGCGCGGGAAAGGATTCAGGTACTTCAGATGCGCGTGCGCGACCGCCCCGCCGTCCTTACGAATCCGGCGCACTCCCGCGGCGACCGGCCCGTACGTGCCGCCCCAACTGAGAACGAGCAGCCGTGCGCCGTCCTGTTCGTCGACCTCGAGCTCGGGAATGTCCGACGCAATCCCCGCGACCTTTCGGTCGCGCAAACGCACCATCAGGTCGTGGTTGTCGGGGTCATACGAGACGTTCCCCGTCACGTCTGCCTTCTCCAGCCCCCCGATGCGATGCTCGAGCCCGGGCGTTCCCGGAACCGCCCACGGCCGCGCCAGCGTCTGCTCGTCGCGCAGATAGGGCATGAACTCTCCGTCGAAGTTGGGCTCGGTCGCGAGCTGCACCGAGATGTCCGGCAGCTCTGCGAGATCCGGCAGCAGCCAAGGCTCCGACCCGTTCGCGAGATACGCGTCGCTCAGCAGGAACACCGGCGTGCGGTACTTCAGCGCGATGCGCGCCGCCTCGATCGCCGCCTCGAAGCACTGCCCCGGCGTCGCCGCGGCGACGACCGGCACCGGCGACTCCGAGTTGCGCCCGTACATGACCATCAGCAGGTCGGCCTGCTCCGGCTTGGTCGGCATCCCCGTGGAGGGGCCGGCGCGCTGGATGTCGAGGATCAGCAGCGGCAGCTCGAGCGTGATCGCGAGCCCGATCGTCTCCTGCTTCAGGACGATCCCGGGGCCGGCCGACGTGCAGACGCCGAGCGAGCCTCCGAAGGCCGCGCCGACGGCGGCGCCCACGGCCGCGATCTCGTCCTCGGCCTGGAACGTTCGGATGCCGAAGTTCTTGTGCCGCGCCAGCTCCTCGAGAATTGCCGACGCCGGCGTGATCGGATAGGCGCCGAGGAAGAGAGGCAGACCGCTCAGCTTCGATGCGGCGATCAGGCCGTACGCCATCGCCTGGTTGCCGGTGATGTTCCGGTACGTGCCGGGCTTGAGCACCGCCGGCTTCACTTCGTACGAGATCGCGAACGTCTCGGTCGTCTCGCCGAACGCGTACCCGGCCTGGAACGCCTTGACGTTGGCGTCGCGGATGTTCGGCGCCTTGGCGAACTTCTTGTCGAGGAATGCGAGCGTGCCCTCGGTCGGCCGGTGGAAGAGCCACGACATCAGCCCGAGCGCGAACATGTTCTTCGCGCGCTCCGCCTCGCGCTTCGTAACGTCGGTTTCCTTCAGCGCCTCGAGCGTCATCGAAGTCAGGCCCACGTCGTGTACCTGGAACTCGCCGAGCGAGCCGTCCTCGAGCGGGTTCGCGGCGTAGCCGGCCTTGTCGAGATTCCGCTCGGTGAAGGCGTCCTTGTTGACGATCAGCGTGCCGCCCTTGACGAGGTCCTCGAGGTTCGTCTTCAGCGCCGCCGGGTTCATCGCGACCAGCACGTCCGGCCGGTCGCCCGGTGTGAGGATGTCGTGGTCGGCGAAGTGGAGCTGGAAACCGGAGACGCCCGGCAGCGAGCCGGCGGGAGCGCGGATCTCCGCGGGGAAGTCCGGGAAGGTCGAGAGATCGTTGCCGAGCATCGCGGTCTCGCTCGTGAACTGGCCGCCCGTGAGCTGCATGCCGTCCCCCGAGTCGCCCGCGAAGCGGATGACGACGGAGTTGCGCTGCTCGACCGCTTTTGCCACTGGCAAAGGTGTAGCAGATGTTTCAGCGTCCGAAGCGCGCCTCTTCGGGCTTGAGGGCCAGCCGTTGACCTGAGCCCGTCGAGGGAGTTGAATCGGTTCGACAGCCATGGAATCAAGCAGCCAGGGGACAAGCGACGCGCCCTATCCGGTCCAGTTCTCGGTCGTGTACCCGGATCGCGACCTCGACCGGCTGACGACGGCGTTCCGGCTGATCGTCGCGATTCCGATCCTGATCGTCGCCGGGACCGTCGGCGGTCACGCGGCGGCCTCCGGTGGAGCCGAGCACAGTGAGACGATCGCGGCCGGGGCCGGCGGAGTGCTGTTTCTGGCCCCGCTCTTGATGATCGTGTTCCGGCAGAAGTACCCGCGCTGGTGGTTCGACTGGAACCTCGAGCTGCTCAGGTTCTCGAACAGGGTCGGCGCCTACCTCGCGTTGATGGACGACCGCTACCCGTCGACCGACGAGCGCCAGTCGGTGACGCTCGACTTCCCCTATCCGGACGCCAAGGAAGGTCTGAACCGCTGGCTTCCGCTCGTGAAGTGGCTGCTCGCGATTCCGCACTACATCGTGCTCGTGTTCCTCTGGCTGGCCGCGGTCCTCGCGGTGATCGGAGCGTGGTTCGCGATCCTCTTCACCGGCCGTTACCCCCGCGGCCTGTTCGACTTCGTCCTCGGGGTGTTCCGCTGGACGAACCGGGTCGGCGCTTATGCCTTCGTCCTCGTCACCGACGAGTACCCGCCGTTCCGCCTGAGCCCGTGAGACGACGCGCCCGCAGGTGCGCGACGGCTTGGCGGCCGATCATCTCCCTCGCCTCGTAGCGCGGGCGGAGGTAGGAGTCCTACGCGGTCAGCGCACTACGAGGCGCGCTCGAACTGGGGTCCGCCTCGACGACGGTGCTCATCGCCCCCGCGATCGCAACGACGGTGCCGACCGCGATCAGGACATCGCCGACCGAGAAGACGTTGGCCAGGGGCAGCCAGTGAGGTGCCGCCCAGCGGTCGATCAGCCACGCGAGGTTGGGGTGGCCGAGCTGGATGCTGTTGTTGTGGACGTGGTAGTCGGTGCCGGAGGCACGAAGCGCCTCCAACCGGACGGGCATCAAGCCGTGATTCGCGACGACGGCTACGAGATTGCAAGTGAGCCCCGTCGCGACGATCACGGCGCCACGCAGAGTGCGATTCAGCACCAGCATGACGACGAGCAGCGCGAACGAGACCAGCCACACAATGCGAGCCACGCTCGTCGGCGTCGTCCACGGCAGGAAGTCGAACGGGAAGGCGACTATCTGCAGACCGAGCGCCGCGAAGACCACTTCCTTGGCGACGATCCGCGTCTCCGCAAGTCCACCGAGGCGGCCGCCGACCAGCTTGCCGACGACCAGGCCGACAAGCGCGAAGTTCAGGAAGACCATGCGGGCTTGAGCTCCCGGATCCGGGTCGTGGTCGCAGACTCCGCGAAATGATCGTGAAGCGCCGAGACAATCGACGGGTCAAACTGTCGGCCGCTCTCAACGCGGAGCTCGTGCATCGCCGTCTCGATTGAGACCGGTCGCCGGTACGCCCTGTCCGACGTCAGTGCGTGAAACGCATCGGCGACGTGGATCAGACGTGAGCCGAACGGGATCTCTGCACCGGCGAGGCCGTGCGGATAGCCCGTGCCGGCCCACTGCTCATGGTGATGAAGAACGTACATGTCAACGGGCGACAGGCCGATGTCACGAAGGAGCTCGAAACCGATCACCGCGTGCCGTTCCATGAGCTTCCGCTCAGTGTCGGAAAGCGGCCCCGGCTTGCTCAGAATGCTCTCGGGCACGGCGATCTTCCCAACGTCGTGGAGGAGCGCCGCGAGCCGGATCTGCTCGAGTTCGTCTTCCTGCACACCCATTCTCCGGGCGAGCGCGACGGCGAGAACCGCGACGGCGTGCGAGTGGTTGGCATCGACGCTTCGCCAGCGGTCGAGCACATCCGTGTAGATGGTCGGACCGAGCGTGCCTCGCGCTTCGGCGCTCGCGTCCGAGAATGCATCGACGAGCGACGCAATTCGACGCGCGGTCACGATGCGGCTGTCGAACAGCGGAACATCGAACCCCAACGCATCGGCCGGATCGGGCTCACGACCGTCTTCACCGTAAACCGTCGAGCAGGCTCTGCCGTCGGATTTGCTCTGGTAGAGCGCCATGTCGGCGCGCTTCTTCAACGAGTGCAGGTCACGGGCGTGGTCGGGGAACAAGGCGATTCCGGCACTGATCGTTACGGGTTCCGGCACCAGTTCCCGCTGATGCGTCGTGAACAGCCGCCTGAGGGCGGTTGCGATCGCCGCAACGTCATCGGCTGATCTCTGGAGAAGCAGCGCAAACTCATCCCCTCCGAGTCGATAGCCGCACCCGGGCGTCGTTTGCTCGATCGCACGCGCGACTGCCTCGAGCACTGCGTCGCCGGTCAGGTGGCCGTGCCGATCGTTGACGTGCTTGAAGTCATCGATGTCGATCAGGCAGAGCGCAAAGCTACCGCCTGCCTGTGTTGCCACGAGCGCGGCAGCCGCATCCTCCTCGAACGCCCGGCGGTTCTTGAGCCCCGTCAGGCTGTCCGTCGTCGCCGCCTCCTCCGCCGCTCTGTGACGCAAGGATGAACGCTGATACAGCGTGAGAGCGAAAAGCGGAGCGCTCAGCAGGATGACGAGCGGAGCCGACAGGCGCCAGAAGATGACAGCCTGCACGGCGACGAAGATCATGATCCCGAAAATCGGCCCCGAATAACGAAGGTGATCTCGGAAGACCGCGAGTATGGAGCTGCCGGACGAGAGGCCGATAGCGATGCACACGAGCATGACGTTTGCGAATACGAAGATCGCCCCGCCTGCGAAGACCGAACCGGCCAGCCGTTCATAAGCGCGCTCGCTCACGTTTCCGGACACGAGCGAAGGCAGGGCGGCAAGGCTCGCGGCGATCGCGTAGGTGGAGCTGTTGAAGATCACTTTAAACAGCGGGACGCGCGCGAACGCTGTCGCGAGGCCGATCGCGGTGGCGCCGGTCAAGACGGACCACTCCCAGCCAAAGAGCAGCTGACTCGAGATGATGAAGACGAACGCCAGGGAGACGAGGCGTTTTCCCGCCGGGTCGATCGGCACCGGCCGCCACTCCGCGAGAATCGCGAAGCAGAAAAACATCACGATCCCCAGTACCGAGCGTGGACTCGGATGCGACATGACAGCCGTGACTGCCGCCCCGGCCACAACCGGCGCGCCGACGACGCATGTCGCCAAGACGTACCAGTGCAGCCGAGACGGCAACGTCAGAGCCGAGTCAGAACGACGCCGCATGAGCTTCAGACAAGCGGAGCTTGTCCGCCTATTGCGCCCAGCGGGCGCCCGCGCCGCTGGCGATGGCGAGCGACGCAAACGCGGCGACCGCAACCGCAGCCCGCATGTACCGAGCCTTCCAACGAATCATCGCAGAGCCTCCTCGATCAAGGTGGCCAAGTACCACCGCAGTCGACGGACTAAAGGCTTTCGAACCACTCCGCGCATCACCCGAGCAGGTGATCACGCATCACCGGCTGCGGTGATTGCACAACCGCCTTTCGGCGTCAAGCGGGAGGCCTGGCATTCCCTGTGCGGGCCCGCAGATACGCGATGGCCTGGCGGCCGATCATCTCCCTCGCCTCGTAGCGCGGGCGGAGGTAGGCGAGAAAGCGCTCGCGCTCATTGGCCGTGAACTCGGCAGCCAGGACCTCCTGGAAGGTCGGCGCGTTCGGGTTCGGCGCCGTCTCGAGGAGCCGCTCGAGCGGCGGCGGCTCGCTGCCCCAGATGCGGCCGCGCTCGATTCTCGCTTCCAGCTGCACGTCGACGCGTGGGAACCCAGCCTCGTGCGCGAGTTCGACCAGGTCGCGCTCGTCGAAGTCGAGCATCGCCTCGTCCCCGCTTCCCAGCTCGTTGTAGCAGTCGCGCAGCCGCTGCACGAGCGGCTGGATCTCATGGAGGTCGACGCCCAGAAAGCGCCCTTCCGGCTCGGGATAGGTGAAGCGGTTGATCGGCTCGAACATCGACAGCCGCCCACCGGGACGCAGCACGCGAAAGAACTCGCCGAACGCGGCGCGTTTGTCCGAGACGTAGATGATCACCGACCGCATCGCGACGACGTCGACCGACTCGTCTGCGATCGGCGCGAGATCTTCCGCGCCAGCGAGGACGAACTCGCATCGCGCGTCGCCATCCGCGAGCTCGCGTGAGACGTCGAGCAGATCCTGAGAGACGTCGCTGAAGATCACGTGCCCGCCGGCACCGACGCGCTCGAGCGCGCCGAAC
>Ga0137374_10012060_pt1 | contig 10093 bp, 9 predicted proteins | sample SagtaG_20_FD_104811 | JGI IMG/M metagenome (GOLD analysis project Ga0137374, IMG submission 104811) | Vadose zone soil microbial communities from Sagehorn Ranch, Mendocino, California, USA - Sage1_R_100_16 metaG | ecosystem: Environmental > Terrestrial > Soil > Vadose zone | place: USA...
CCGATCCTGGTCGCGCTGGCCCTGCCCGCGTTGCTGGCCACGCTCGTCGAGCGGTCTGCCCGCCGCGGCCAGGCCGACGCGGCCTTCCGGTACAGCCGGTTCCACAACTGGGCCGCGGTGGTGATCATTCTCGTGGCCTTGGGCTCGGCGTACGCATCGTTTGTCTTTGGGATCTCGTACTGCTTCTTCGGCACCAGCCCAGGCACGTGCGCAGCGGGCGCTGGAGGGGTAGGGAACGTCTTCGCGATCAGCTCGCTGCTGCTTCTGTGGCCCTACATGACGATGGTTGAGGCATCGGTGGCGAGCCTGAGGACGTCGAACCAAACCTAGCCCGAACCGCAAGTGTGCTCACTCGCGGCGAATTCGGCGTTCTCGCAAACCCGCCGGTGTGCACACTCGTGAACGCGCTACTTCTGGAGCTCGGCCAGGAGGCGTGCCATCTCTCGAGCGTTCGTGGTTCCGTAGTTGGAGAAGCAGTTGTTGTACAGCACATGGGTCTCCTTCGTGCCCTTGGAGGCCGCCGCGATCTGCGGCGTCCAGTCGGCCAGCTCGTCCTCGTCGTAGAGGTAGCGGAAACGCTCGGCGGGCGTGATGTCCTTTTTCTCCCAGTTCTCTTTGTTCCGGCCGTGGAAGCGGAACACCGCCAGGTCAGGCGAGGTCTGGATCACCACCGGCGGCACCGAGCTCTTGAACCCCTGGGGCTCGTCAACGGCCACATACGGGATCTTGTTGTCCTGCAGGAACTTGACCGTGCGCTCGGCGTTCTTCTCGTTGAACCAGCTGCCGTGCCGGAACTCGACCGCAATCGGCAGCTCGAGTCGCTGGCGATTCTCCAGGATCAGGTCCCGGGCTTCGTTGGAAGGAAAGACCCATTTCGGAAACTGGACGAAGATCGCTCCCAGCTTGCCGGCTTCGGTCAGGGGTTCGAGCGCCTCCCGGAACTGCTGATAGACCGCGTCCAGCAGCTCCTTGGGCATGTCCTTGCGGTAGATGCGCTTCTTCTCCTTGAGCTCGGCCGGCAGCTCCTCGCGAATCGTTTTCGGCAGGCGCGCCACCTCGGTCGGCTGTCCTGTCATCAGCGCATGCGCTTTGACGTCGAAGACGAAATCCTTGGGAGTGCGTTCGACCCAAGACTCCGCCATGCGCTTGTACGGAAGAGCGTAGTACGTGGCGTCGACCTCGACCAGCGGAAACTGGCTGGCGTAGAAGCGCAAGCGCTCCTCAGGCGAGGCCGCTCCCGTCGGATAGAAGACGCCTGGCGCGGTCATCGTCGGATCCGTCCAGCTCGCCGTTCCCACGCGCACCTTCGCCTTTCCGATTCGCAACGGGGACTGCGAGGAATCGTCGGACTCCTCCGACCGCCGCCGCGCGATCTCGACCCCGGGATCGTGTGGGTTGCTCTTGGCCACTCTGGTGCTGATCTACTGCCGGGCGCGGGCCACGTTGCCAGTGGTTACGCCGCGCAGCGTCTCGTCGGCGAGCAGCTTCACGACCGCGCGAGTGTCTCCGCCCCCCTGCAGGACCGCCAGCTGCCGGTCGGCGCTCGTGCCTTCGGCCAGGATCGTATGGACGTACTCCACCGCCGAGCGCGAGCCGAGGTCGTCGACCACGTCGTCGACGAACTCCACCAGCTCGAGGGCCAGCTGGCGCATGGGGACCTCGGCCTGCTTGCCGAAATCGATGAGCTTGCCGTCCAGCCCGTAGCGGATCGCCCGCCACTTGTTCTCGCCGATCAGGGCCGGCATGTACTTGCGGAATCCGAGGTTGCGGGCGCGCAGCTGCAGGAGCTTGGCGCAGATGGCCTGGATCAGCGCGGCGATGCAGATCGTCTCCTCCAGGCGCGTCGTCTGGTCGCAGACACGGAACTCCAGCGTCGGAAAGCTGGGATGCGCGCGCAGGTCCCACCAGATCTTCTTGCCGTTGTCGATCGAACCCGTCTTGACCAGGAGGTCGACATAGTTCTCGTACTCGTCGTACGAGTTCAGCTCGGGCGGAATTCCGGTCCGTGGAAAGCTCGACCAGATGACGCTTCGGTAGGACTTCAGGCCGGTGTTGCGCCCCATCCAGAAGGGGCTCGAGGTGCTCAGCGCCAGCAGGTGGGGCAGAAAGTACCGAGCCTCGTTCAAGACCTCGATCCGGAGCTCTGGATCGGGGATCCCGACATGGATGTGAAGCCCAAAGATGAGCAGCGAGCGGACGACGTCCTGGAGCTCTTCTTCGAGCATCTTGTACCGGTCGTGCTGCGTGATCTCCTGCTCATGCCACCGGGAGAACGGATGCGTCCCAGCGCACGCAATCCTCAGGGCCTCCGGTTCCAGCAGCGAGGCCAGGGTGCCGCGCATGTCGGCCAGCTGGGCGCGCGCCTCCTCGACGTTCTCGCAGATCGAGGTTCCGACCTCGACCACCGACTGCATCATCTCCCGCTTGACCTTGTCGCCCAGGCGGGGCGTGGCGGCCGCCAGCAAAGCGTCGATGTGCGAGTGGAGGTCACCAGCGCTGTCGATGATCTGGTACTCCTCTTCCACCCCGATCGTGAGCATGCCTTCGCTACTCATTGGGATCCCTCGATCACGAATGTTGGCACGAGGCTGCCCGCTCCTGCGGTCACGTTGAGCAGTGCCTCCGCCGAGACCCGCGTCATGATCCCGCCGGCGCGGCCGTCGAACAGGTAGGGGTCGAGGTCGACGGCGAGGTCCAGATAGCGAAGGCCGCCCAGCGCAACCGGGAAAGACACGCGTGGGATCTCGACTGCGGCCTGGACGACGTATGACTGGGTGGTGGCGGCCTCGACAGCCGCCTCCCACGTGGCCTGGTCGACCGTCCAACCGAGCACCACGCCTTTTCCGCCGTACTCGTCATTCGGCTTGAGGACCAGGGTGTCGCGCCGCTTGGCGATCTCCTCTGCCAGCTCGGGTCGCACGCGACGGGTCCAGGGCACGTGGCGTCGGATTGCGGCGCGCTGCGCCGGCGTGTACAGGCGCGCGTAGCGATGATCTGACAGCAGAGCCAGGCTCATCTTCTTGTGGAGGAGCTTGGCGCGGAAGCTGTTGACAACACAAACGACGCCGGCCATGTATGCATCCCGCAGCGCGCGAGTCTCGTCGCCGCGCGCGAGCAGCTCGCTGGTCAGGACCCTCCTGTAGACGAGGTTGATGTGGGCGCCGCTGGCGTAGAGCTTCCCTCGGCGGAATTCCAGGGCGCGTGGATCGCAGATCACAGTCCTCACTCCCTGAGCCTCGAAGAAGGCCTTGAACATCTCGAACTCGGGCGCCGTCGGCAGGCCGGACCAATCGACGATCGCGATCACCGGCCGGGCCGAGCGCCCCCACTGCTTGAAGGCGCGGAGCATGGTGGCGAGCTGGCGCCGGCGCGTGGACAGGAAGCGGCCCCGGAATCGCTTGCGGAACGCCTTCATGACCGGGAGGCGTTCGAAGACGGCTGACAGGTGGTCGCCGTACGCCATACCCGCGGGCGACTCTGCGTTGTACTCGACGAAGCGGATCTCGTCGGCGAAGAAGCTGTCCAGCCGGGCAGAAGGGGACGACGACCTTCCGCCCGGGTCGGCCATGGCCAGGCGCTCCTCCTCCGGCTCCAGGGCCAGCTCCGCGCGCAGGCTTGCGTCGCTCAACACGGCGCGTTCCAGCGCCTCAAGCGCCGAGTACACGCCCTGGGACGCTCGGACCGCGCGCTCGAAACGCGCGCGGGTCAAGAACTGCGGCCGGAGGGCAACCGATAGCGGCCTGTCCCCAAACATCAGGCGGCTCGCGCGCTGGCCTTCCGCGAGCGCCTCAGAGCTGGCCGCGGCCAGGTCGCCGTCCCCGAGCAGCGCGTGGTAGGCGGCGACTGGGTCTCTCATGCCTGGAGGAGATCTCTCGCCGGCTCCGCGTCCACGTGCTTCCACCAGCGGTGCTCGTTCCGCCACGGCGGCATCTCGCCGCGGGCGTAGCTGAGCACGAGATCGGTCATCTTCTCGAGCACCCAGCTGAAGTTGTCTTCCTTGATCGAGAAGTTGTCGAAGTCCGGCGCTGGGTTGAGGAAATCGATGGCATACAGCACGCCCTGCTTGACGGCGAATTCGACCGTGTCCATGTCGTAGCCGAGCGCGTCCACGAGCACCCGCGCGTCGTTGATTGCACGTTCACGCAGCTCGCCCTCGACCGGGTTCGAGATCTGGTAGCGCTCGTGAAATGGGGCGCGAGGGTTGTACCGAATGGGAAGGATGTCCTTGCGTCCGATGCAGATGCAGCGGACGTAGTCGTCCCAGTCGATGAACTCCTGGAGGATCATCGTCTTGAGCCCGGTCTGGTCGTATGCCGAGATCAGCTCCTGGATCGTGTGAACGATGTACACGTCCTTCCAGCCACCGCCCGTGTTCGGCTTGAGGACCGCCGGCAGGCCTGTGTAGGCGACCAGCCTCTCCCAGTCGAGCGGGTAGCCGAGGTTGCGAAGGGAGACCGAGTGGTCGATGTCGGGGATGTACTGCTTGTTGGGCAGGACCACGGTTCTGGGCACGGCCACGCCGAGCTTTCGTGCCAGGGTGCATTCGAAGAACTTCTCGTCGGCCTCCCACCAGAACGGGTCGTTGATGACCGCGGTCCCGAGCAGGACGGCGCTCTTCAGGTGGGCTCGGTAGTAAGGCACCTCATGGGAGATGCGATCGACGAGAACCGCGTGGCGCTGCTCGCCCAGCTCGGTCGAGCCTTCCAGCACCGCAAGCTCGGCGGTCACGCCCTCGGCGGCGCCGCGCCTGTTGACGATCTCGAGGAAGGGGCCCGGAAAGGTGTTCTCACGTCCGACCAGCAGCCCGACGATCTTGTCACCCATACGTCACCCTCCCTTCAGCGTCAGGCGGCGAGATACCTGCGCATCATGTCCTTCCAGTAGGGCCAATCGTGAGCCCAGCCCGGCCAGAGGTCGAGCCACACGTCGACGCCCTTCTCGCGCAGCAGCTTGCCGACCTTGACCGAGTCGGCCACGTTCGGGTCCTGCTCGCCGGTGGCCACCACCTTGGGCCGCATGGAGCGCAGCGGGCCGAGGTAGGCCTCGTCCGTCAGCCCGGGTAGGAACGACACCAGGTTTGTGAAATAGGCGTTGTCGTCGTGGTAGCCGTCCAGCCACCGCGACGTGTCGTACGCGCCGCTCAGGGCGATGAAGCCCGCAACTCGACTCGGGTGGCGAACCGCGATCAGGAGCGCGTGCAGGGCGCCGAAGGAAGTGCCGCAGGCGATCGGGGCGTGGGGCAGTCGCGGCATCACGTCCTCCAGCAGGTAGCGCTCGTACTGGAGGTGGCGAGCCACCCGCTCGCCTGGCGATCGATCGGCTGCGTACCACGACTCGCTGTCCACACTGTCCACGCAAACGAGCTGGACGTGGCCGGCATCGATCCAGTCGGACAGCGCGCCGACCAGGCTGAAGTCCTCCCATTGGTAGAACCGCCCCTGCGAGGTCGGGAAGACGAGCAGAGGCGTGGCGCCCGCGGCGCCAAAGCGCAGCAGCTCCATGTCCCGCCCGAGGGCGTGGCTGTATTCGCGCACGTATTCCCGCTGCAGCAGACTCTCCCTGGCGAATTATCTCGATTACCTCCGCCCGGGGCTGGGAAGAATCAGGAAGAGATGAACCAGCTGAAGACGGCGTTCTGGATGGCGGCCCTGACGGTGCTGCTGGTGCTCACCGGTCGGCTGCTCTTTGGTGATGCCGGCACCGTTGGCTTCCTGGGCCTGGCGATAGTCATGAACGGAGTGGCGTACTGGTTCAGCGATCGGATCGCGCTCGCGGCCGCGAAGGCGCGCGAGGTCGGCCCGGCCGAAGCGCCGATGCTTCACCGGCTCGCGGACAGGCTGGCCATCCAGTACCACGTGCCCAGGCCTCGCGTCTTCGTCAGCCCGGATCCGTCACCCAACGCGTTCGCGACCGGACGCAATCCATCCCACGCGGCGATCAGCGTCAACCAGGGCCTTTTCCAGATCCTCGACGAGGAGGAGCTCTACGGCGTGCTCGCCCACGAGTTCGCGCACGTGCGCAACCGCGACATCCTGATCAGCTCCGTGGTGGCGGTGCTCGCCGGCACGATCACATTGATCGCGAACGTCGCGCAGTGGGGCCTGATGTTCGGGGGCTATGGTGGCCGAGACGATCGAGATCGTGGTGGGGCGGGCGGCCTCGTCGTCGGGCTGCTGACGATCATCCTGGCCCCGATCGCAGCCGCCCTCATCCAGCTGGCGGTGTCGCGATCGCGCGAGTACGAAGCCGACCACACCGGAGCGGAGGTGTCGGGCGACCCGATGGCGCTCGCTTCGGCGCTGCGCAAGCTGGAGCGGGCGACCCAGGTCGTGCCGGCCCAGACCGGCGCGCCGGCCTTCGCCCACCTCTACATCGTCAACCCCTTCAGGGGCGACGCTCTGGCGCGACTGTTCAGCACACACCCGCCCATCGAGGACCGGATTCGCCGCCTCGAGGCGATGGCGGCCGGCGTGCGCCGGTAGCAAGCGACAGCCGGCCCTAGCGCGGGATTCCGCGCTTTTGGCGCCAAAAGCTCAATTGAGAAGCAGCAATTCCGCACGTTTGGCGCCAAACGTGCGAAAAGCGGCGTTGTCAGACGGCGGCGCGCGTGCGCGAGAGTGCGTCGATCAGGGCTGGGACGAACTTGGGCAGGTCGGCTGGATTCCGCGATGTGATGAGGTTGCCGTCCAACACCACCGCCTCGTCCACATAGCGAGCGCCGGCCGCCACCAGGTCGTCCTTGATCGAGAAGAAGCATGTTGCCCGGCGTCCCTTGACGATCCCGGCTGAGACCAGCATCCAGCCGGCGTGGCAGATGGCGGCGACAGGCTTGCCCGCCCTGTCCATCTCACGCACGAAGTCGACCATCGCCGGTTTGCGCCGCATGTGGTCGGGCGAGTAGCCGCCCGGTATGACGACGGCGTCGAACTTGGCGGCGCTGGTGTCGTCGATGGCCACGTCCGGAACCACCGGGTAGCCGTGCTTGCTCTTGAAGGAGTCGGCGCGGCCGCTGCCGACGATCTTCACGTCCGCACCCGCCTCCTTGAGGCGGTAGTACGGATACCAGAGCTCCATGTCCTCATAGAGCTCTTCGGCAAGGATCGCGACCCTCTTGCCGGCGATGTCTTCGCTCATTTCGAACCTCCTTGCGTCTGAGTTCCCCTTGGCCGTACGTATAGGTTACGGATCGCATTGGAGGTGAATTGCGATGGCCAGAGTTGTCGAGCTCAGGCGGCACACGGAGGCGGACGGCGACGTCCTGACGCCAAACGGCGTGCAGGCGGCGGTGGTGATCGGGACCCGGCTCGAAGCGGGCTATGACGTCTTGATCTCGTCAGGCGCCCAGCGCGCCACGCAGAGTCTTGCCTGCATGCTTGCCGGTCTCGGACGCCGCCTGGAATGCGGCGTGACCGTAGACCCCACGTTCCGTTCCGAGGTCGAGGAGCGATGGTTCGCGGCCGCGAAAAAGGGCGGCGGAGGGCTGGAATCGTTCAAGGCTGCCGATCCAGGGCTGGTCGAGGAGGAGGCGCGGCGCTTTGGAGACGGCGTGCGCAGAGTCTTTCAGTCCCTTCCCGAAGGCGGCCGTGCGCTGATCGTGGGTCACTCACCCATGCACGAGGTCGCCGTATACGGCCTGACTGGCGAGATCGTGCCGCCGATCAGGAAAGGAGGCGCAGTCATCGTCGTCGAGGCTGAGGGGACGCTGCGCGTCGAGCCCGTCGTATAGTTGCGCGCACAACTACTCGGCAGGAGGTGGGTCGTGCGGGGTTTTGCTGTCGATGAATTCGGTGCCGCGGGGTCGATTCATGAGCTGGACGTCCCTGAGCCTGATGAGGGGTTCGTCAGGGTTCGAGTCGCGGCGGCGGGGGTCAACCCAGCGGACGTGTTCATGCTCAAGGGCTTCTACAAGGACCGAATGGAGCACAGGTTTCCTCTCGTTCCAGGCGCGGATGTCGCGGGCACGGTCGACGCGGTCGGGGCGGGCGCTGGGCAGTGGAAGGTCGGCGACGAGGTCTTCGGCGGCCTGGGAAAGATGGTCGTGGGCGCCGGGAGCATGGCCGAGTACACAACCGCCTCGACGAAAACCATCGCCCCCAGGCCGGCCGGCATCGATGCGCAGTTTGGCGCGGCGCTTCCGCTGGCGGGCGTGTCCGCCCTCATGTGCATCGACCCGATGGGGCTCAAGAAAGGCGATGTGATCGTCATCCTTGGAGCGGCCGGCGGGATCGGCGGATTTGCTGTGCAGCTTGCCAAAGCCGCGGGCGCGCATGTGGTTGCGGTGACACGGGAAGCCAATGCAGCCTATGTCCGAAGCCTTGGCGCTGACGAGGTGGTCGACTACGGCAAGGGGGACATCGATCAGCGCATCCACGAGGCACACGCCGACGGGGTCGCCGGCATCGTCCATGCTGGCGGTGACAAGGATGAGCTCGCGCAGCTGGCGGAGCTGGTCCGCAAGGGCGGCCATGTCGTGTCGATGCGCGGCGGCGCCGACCTCGAGCACCTGGCCGAGCACGGGGTCACCGGGATCAATGTCATGACCATGGTCACGACAGAGGCGCTCGAGCGCCTCGCGGGCCTGGTGTCAAAAGGAACGATCAAGCGGCCTGAGATCAAGACCCTTCCGCTCGACCAGGCGGGAGAGGCTTACAAGGAGATCGAGGGCGGCCACGTCCGCGGCAAGCTGATCGTCGTCCCTTAGGCCGGCGATAGGATTCCGCGCTTTTGGCGCCAAACCTACGTATGCGAAGCGGGAATTCCGCGCTTTTGGCGCCAAACGTGCGGTATCGCGCTCCTAGGTCGCGACATGGACCCCGGCGCCGCCATACACCTCAGGCGGAAACTCGCGGGTGAGCAGCGCGACCCGCATCAGGCGGTGGCGGCGGCCGGGACCTTCTGGCCCTTGCCTATGACGACGATCCCGCGCGGGGAGACCGTGAAATGCTCGCGGTCATGGTCGAGGTCGACGCCGATCCGAACCCCCGCGGGCACGTCGACCATCTTGTCGATGATCGCGTTGCGCACGACCGCGCCCTCGTGAATGTGCACGCCGTCCATCAGGATCGAGCCTTCGACCAGTGCCTGCCGCTCGACCAGAACACCGGCGGACAGCACTGACCGGCGGACGGTGCCGCCCGAGATGATGCAGCCCGCGCTCACGAGCGAATTGAAGGCCTGCCCGCGGCGATCGCCGTCCTCGAAGACGAACTTCGCGGGCGGGAGCGGGGGATGCCACGTGTGGATGGGCCACTCGTCGTTGTAGAGGTTGAACATGGGCTCCGGGGAGACCAGGTCCATGTGCGCGTCGTAGTACGCGTCCAGCTCGCCCACGTCGCGCCAGTAACCTCGATCGCGATCGAGGGCGCCCGGCACCTCGTTGGCCGCAAAGTCGTAGTAACACGCGTCGCCAGCGCTGACAAGGTTGGGCACGATGTTGCCGCCCACGTCGTGCCGGCTGGCGGAGTCTTCGGCGTCGGAGCTGACCGCGTCGATCAGCGTGGCGGCCGTGAAGACGTAATTGCCCATCGATGCCAGCACCTGGTCGGGCGAGTCGGGAAGACCGGCGGCGCTGGCAGGCTTTTCCTTGAAGGCCCCGATCCGGTGATCAGGCCCGGGTTCGATCACTCCAAAGGCGCTCGACTCTGTGCGCGGGACGCGGATTGCTGCCACAGTCAGCCCCGCGCCCGAGGCCATGTGCTGCTCGACCATCTGGCTGGGGTCCATCCGATAGATGTGGTCGGCGCCGAAGACACAGATGTAGTCCGGGCGCTCGTCCGAGACCAGGTTGAGGTTCTGGTAGATGGCGTCAGCCGAGCCCGCGAACCAGTGAGGGCCGCGGCGCATCTGCGCCGGCACCGATGTCACGTAGTTGCCGAGCATCGGGTTGAGGCGCCAGGTCTGGGCCAGGTGCCGGTCGAGGCTGTGGCTCTTGTACTGCGTGAGCACGATGATCTGCCGGAAGCCGCCGTTGACCAGGTTCGAGAGCGCGAAATCGATGATCCGGTAGCTGCCGCCGAACGGCACCGCAGGCTTGGCCCGGTCAGCGGTCAGGGGCGCAAGCCTCTTGCCCTCGCCACCGGCGAGGACCATGGAC
>Ga0137374_10012061_pt1 | contig 10092 bp, 13 predicted proteins | sample SagtaG_20_FD_104811 | JGI IMG/M metagenome (GOLD analysis project Ga0137374, IMG submission 104811) | Vadose zone soil microbial communities from Sagehorn Ranch, Mendocino, California, USA - Sage1_R_100_16 metaG | ecosystem: Environmental > Terrestrial > Soil > Vadose zone | place: USA...
AGCTGGCTGCGCTGGCCGAAGACCACGCCGATGTTCAGCGCGTTCTGCTCGCGCCGGCGCCAGGGCACCAGTCCGGCCACCTCGACTGTGCCCTGTGTCGGCACCAGGATGCCGGTGAGCATTTTGATCGTGGTGGATTTGCCCGCGCCGTTGGGACCAATGTAGCCGATCAGCTCGCCCTCGTCGACGCTGAAGCTGACGTCGTCGACCGCGCGCTTGACGGTGTACTCGCGCGTGAACAGCGTGCGCAGCCCGCCGAGCAGGCCGGGCTGCCGCTTGGGCGTGCGAAATTCCTTGGACACGTTTTCCACGCGAATCATCGGCATGCGCGATCTCCGATCGGGAATACGCGGGGGTAGCACGGTGCAGGAGCACAGTATAGCAGCCAAAGCGGCGGTGGGGATCGGCCAGAGGGCTGATGGGTAAGCACTGCCTGCGCGATCTTTTGGAGTGCGGCAGCCACGCTGCCGTACTCGGTTCTTCAATTTTAGCTCCAAGCCGCCCCGAAAGGCGGCTTTTGCTTTGCCACACATCCTGCTCTCCGATTCAGTCATCCAATGCCTTCTGGGTTTACGCATTCATGGATAGAAAGAGAATCGTATCTATTATTACTATTTGCTCTATCAAATCAATGAAAGGAGACCGTCGATGTCCAGTGAAAGCAACAAGGCCCTCGTCCGCCGCTTTTTCGATGAGGTCTGCAATGGCCGCAATCCTGCGGTCGCGCACGAGATCTTCGCGCCGGAGTTCGTCTACCACGAACCGGCTTCCATCAGTCCCGGCGGCACAGGCCCCGAGGCCATGGCCCAGGAGGCAGCCAATTATTATCGGGCCATGAGCAACGCGCAATGGGTCGTGCATGACGTGCTCGCTGGCGAGAACGATACCGTGACTGTGCGCTGGACGGGTCAGGGGACGCACGATGGTAATCTCGCCGGTATCCCGCCGACCGGGAAACAGGTCAGCGTCGAGGCGCTCACCCTGTTCCGACTTGGTGGCGGTAAGATTGTTGAGCTGTGGGATTGCTGGGACGCCTTAGGGCTACTCCAACAAGTCGGCGTAGTTCCCCCAATGGGGTAAGCCGAAAGGGGTTCATCCGCAGGTAGCGTGATCGCAACTTTGGCTGCCGCAAACGGATGAACCAATTCTGCTTCATTTTCCGGTCAGTATAGAACGAGGCTCCCATCCGGCTGGATGGGAGCCTCGTAGCTGCGATACACGCTACAGGTGCTGAGACAGTTGAATCAGGATCGCTGCCTCTCCGGCGGTCAAGGCCTTGCCAATCTGCGCCCGCACCTCGTGCCTGTAGGCTTTGAGCGCACCGCGCTTGGCCTTGAGGTTACCGCGGGCGGCGGCGGCCTCCGCAGCGCTCAGTTGCGCACATAGCGACTGGCCGAGGTCGGGGTTCGCGCTGACGAACTGCTGTGTCAGGGCGCAGAGGCTGGCGTAGGTGACCTGGACGGTGAAGGTGGTCGAGCCGCTGCCCACGTTGCCGGCCTTGTCGGTAGCGGTTGCCGAGAAGGTATGGGTGCCCAGGCCGAACGAGTAGGCCGGGCCGCTGATGTCGGCACAAGTGGTCGAGTCCACCCCCGACAGGTTATCGGCGGCCGAGCAAGCGATGTTCACGGTCTGATCAACCGTGTAGACGCCGGCGTTGCCCGCGTATGTCACCGTCGGCGGCGTTTTGTCGATTTTCACCGTCACGGATTTGGAACTGGATAAGCCGGCGCCGTTGGTGGCGGAACAAGTCAGCGTCGTGCCGGCGGTCTCGCTAGTCAGGGTCGTGGCGCCACACCCGCTCGACGAGCCGATCCCGGATTCCGGATCGCTGACGTTCCAGGTCACGGTGACATCCGTATTGTTCCATCCGTTGGCATTGGGCGGCGGAGCGACATTGGCAACGATGACTGGCGGGGTGACGTCGGCAGGCACGAACTCGAAGGCCCCGATGTCGCAGGCCGCGCCCTGCGGCCGGGCCGTGCCAAGCTCATCGGTGGCTGGGCAGCCGGTGTTCGTACCCGTGTCAATGGCCGGGCTACTGGCCAGCAGGGGGTATACGCCACCTGTCAATGGGCCGAGCAGCGGATCCGCCGTCGGGATCATGCCCCCGCAGGTCGTTCCGGGGAATTGCAGGTTGTTGCTGCCTGCGGTGATCGCGACAGAGCAGTTGTCAGGGCTATCATTCGCCACGATAGTGTTCGTGAGCGTTGGGGCGCCGCCGCCGATACCGGCGCCGCTCACATCCGCCGCGTTGCCGTCGACAGTGACGTTGATCAGCGTCATGGTGCCGGCGTTCCAGATCGCACCGCCCTTGCCGCTGGTTCCGTTCATCGGGTCAACGTTGGGCGCCGCGTTGCCGGTGAATGTGACGTTGGTGAGTGTCACAGTGCCGTGATTGTGGATGCCGCCGCCGTGAAGATGGCCAGGAACAATGCTGCTGGTGCCGGCCTGCCCGCCCTGAATTGTCACTCTACTAATGTTCACAGCAGCAGCGGCGGTTTCAAACACGCGTTGTCCCGGCTGGGTCTGTTTGATGATCGTGCTGCCTGCACCGGTGCCGTTGATCGTGAGGCTTACCAGGACGTCGAGATCGCCCAGACTGAGATTGTAGGTGCCGGCCGGCACTGTGATAGTGTCCCCGGCGGCGGCGGCGCCGATCGCCTCGCGTAGCGAGCAATCGGCGTCACAGACTCCGTCGTTGGTGTCGGCCGTCTTCGTGACGGTCAAGCTCGCTGCGTGAACTGTGCCGGCCCAGGGCAGCAGCATGAGCAGGAGCGCCATGACGAGGATCGACCGCCCACGCATCCGCCGACGGTTTTTCGTTCGTTCCATGTTCGTTATCCTCCTTATTTTATTTTGAACCCACCCTTTACGGTTATTAGAGACCGTGGGCCGCCTTTTGATCACTCTGCCATAGAGCGATTCGCCAGGCTGTGTGCGCTACACGAATGCCAGCGATAAGGATGCTTCTGGGCGGGAGTCAAATCGGGTATAAGAACGAACGATGGGGTGAGGCGAGGTAAAGATGAGTAGAGATGAAGGAGCCACCCCAACGGGCACTCCTCCTTCTTTCTCCCTCTAGATGCTAGCATAGCAGCTATGTCAAGTATAAATGATGGTTGTAGGCGCCTTCGGCGAACGTAACTGTTGACTTCTATCGCTAAAATGCATTCTCCTGGAGCGCCTTCCATTATAATCAATGCAAAGCAATACCAGTTACAAAATTGTCATCTCAGTTAAAAGGCCTATGCGGATGAACCCAAACCAGTTTCCGAAGGTCAAAGTGGGATGGGAGTGGCGGTGGCCGATCAGGTACCGGCTTATGAGGGAGAGCTTCTTGCTGGACTTTTGTAAGCACTGCACTTGCTTGGTTGGGAAGGTTCTTGTAGAATAGGCCGTGTCGAACATTTGTGCTTAGGCCAGCCGAAGGAGCTGGCGATAGCAAAGGAGTATGGCGAGATGAATCACAACACCCCTGTAGCGAAAGCTGAAATGCTCATTCGCAAACCGGTTGCGGAGGTCTTCGAGGCGTTTATCAACCCTGACATCACTTCCAAATTCTGGTTTACCAGCGGCAGTGGGAGGTTGCAGGTTGGCAAGCACGTCCAATGGGATTGGGAAATGTATGATTCCTCATCGCAGGTGACGGTCAAGGCGATTGAACAGAATAAGCGCATCCTCGTCGAATGGTCGGCCGACGCACCCACCACCGTGGAATGGATTTTTACGCCGTACGGGGATGATGCAACGTTTGTCAGTATCACCAATGCCGGGTTTCATGGGGACGAGCAGGCAGTTGTCCAACAGGCGATTGGCTCAACCGAGGGATTTACTATCGTCCTCGCGGGATTAAAGGCCCTCCTTGAGCACAACATCCGATTAAATCTTGTCGGCGACCGCTTTCCCATGGGACTGACAGAGCACTGATCTGATGACCGCACATTCGTGCTCAGCTTGGCCCCGCGCCTACTTATCGGGATGCCACCCTGGCGCGATCCGCATCTGTGGCTCACCGCGTTTCAGAACTGGATTACGGTGAGCATCGACCAGCATGGACAAAAAACGATGGTCTTCGTCGCAGAAAACGACCACGGCAAACGACTTGGCTTTGCCACGCTCTCGCACGAAACCCACTTTACGGGCGAACACCAGGCCTACATCAACGAACTCGCGACCAGCGACGTGGCCGAAGGACGTGGCGTTGGCACCGCCCTCATCCAAGCGTGCGAGCAGTGGGCGCGCGAGCAGGGCTACCGGATTCTCGCGCTCAGTACCGGCGCGGCCAATGGGCGTGCGCTCGGCTTCTATCACCATATCGGCTTTCGCGATGAAGACGTCAAGTTGGTCAAGCTCTTGACAGAATCAGACAGTGACAATCCGAATAGGCAAACGTAAAGACGCTCAAAATGAAGCCAAAAAGTGGTAACAGCGGCACAGAGGATTGGTAGCAGACCCGCAGGAGCGACGCATGGCAGAGAACTGGAAGCCCAAAAACTGGGATGCGCTGATGAGTGGTGAGCGTTGCCCTGTTTGCGACCTCATACATACAGCAAAACAAGAAGACGAGCACGGACTCGCAGTCGCTGATTTGAGACTCAGCCGACTTTTCTTAGCAAAAAACCAATATGTGTCAGGGTATTGCGTAATGATCTGTCGTAAGCATGTGATCGAGCCCTATGAGTTGACCGCCGATGAGCGGATGCTGTTCTTTGATGATTTGGCCTTGGCAGGGAAGGGACTGCAAGAAGCCTTCAAGGCGGACAAAATGAACTACAACATCCTTGGAAATGTGGTTCCGCACCTGCACGTGCATATCGTCCCGCGGTACTTCACCGACAGCGCGCCAAATCGACCAATCGATCCCACACCAAAAGGTCAAGAGGTGTATCTATCAGCAACAGAATATGCTGAACGGATCAAGTTGATTCAAACGCAAATTGGAGCTGGGTGATCAGCGCTCCCAATGGGCGCTTCCAAATCAGGCAGCGATGCCGCATTCCAATCTATTGGTGCGGCGCGGGTGATGCGCAATCCGTTGGACGCTTATGCCCTACCAGTTCAATGAGGTCGTATGAAGCACATCCCGGACACCCACAATGCATTGGTATTGCGGACGGATTTCTCGGATACCGCTGCATGGGAGGCGATTTGTGCTGCCATCCGAAAACCAGTTGGAGCATTCAAAGCCTATGTGGATTTCGTCAGTGACCCAGCGTACGACGGTATCAGCACAGAGCAGTTGCGCTCGCTCATTCCGCAAGGTTCGAACCACACGTTCATGTTCATCGTCGACCGCATAGCGCTCTTACCGCCCGATTATCCGATACTCGTCGTGGACTTGTACACCCAGCCAGGCCGTACATTCCGTGTCATTCCCGCTGAGATGTGGAGCATTGAAAACAATCTTTCGATCGCAAATATGGACTTTGAGGAATTCGCCGATGCCGTCGATGAAGATGGAATTTTTCGCGGTTTCCCTGATGGCGGCACCTGAATGTCAAACCGTTGGGCCGCTGTCGCAATAATTCCAACACGCTTTGCCTTAAACCTATGGGTGTCGTATACTCACCTCAATACATGAGCGGGCAACGCACCTGCCCGAGCAGCCTATGAAAAAGCCGGGTATACCGCATTACCATTAGCGCGATACTACCAGGCATTAACAGAGCAGTAAAGAGAACACCCATGGAACACCACAAAGGTGGCGTCCGTTCTATTGACGAGTATATTGCCACCTTCCCTGAAGACATACAAGCACTACTCGAAGCAGTACGCGCCACCATCAAAGTCGCTGAGCCTGACGCAGAAGAAACAATAAGCTATCAAATGCCGACCTTCATGCTAAAAGGTCATTATTTGATTCACTTTGCTGCTTACAAAAAGCATATAGGGCTTTATCCTGCGCCAATAGGAAATGCGGAATTCACAGAGGATCTGTCGGCTTATGAATCAGGTAAGGGCACGGTGAAATTCCCGTTCGATAAGCCAATTCCTTTCGACCTGATCAGCAAAATTGTGAAGTTTAGAGTTACAGAGAATCTCAACAAGGCCTCAGCAAAAGCACCCAAGAGCAAAGAGTAAATGCATATAGAGCGGTCGGAAACAGATTTGGGTTCATCCGCAGGTAGCGTGTCGCAGACTACCAGAATAGGCCATGCGCAAGAAGCGCTTTATCTTGACCCGCGTAGTATCATGAGGTGGGCAGTCGTCAGATGGGCATCGAACAGATCCTGCTCGACGACCCCTCCGGCAATCCGATCGAACTATTCGAATCATATGAATAATAGCGGCGATCGTGATCCGAGACAGAACTGTCCACCCTGATCAGTCGCTTTGAGAAGCTTTTCTGGGGGCCTGCGGCCCTCAAACACGCACAACCGGAGGGCCGGGCATGTGCCATTCGAAGACCGGACGCATCATGGCGATATGTGCCAGCGCCTGCTTGCTGTTCGCGGTTGGCTGTGGCCTGCTCGGGCTGGCGGTTCAGCAGCGCGTGATTACGCTCACAGATATCAACATGCAGCTTGGCCCGCTCAGCATCATCACGCATGCGCCGCGCTCGTCGGTATGCCCTCAGAAGGCCGATCCGCTGACGAATGTGTGCGATCGGTTTAGCGCAATCCCTGGGCCTGCGTCCTACCAGATCTGGCTCTTTTTGAGCACGCCTGAGCGCGGCCCACGATCCACGCGTGTGCTGGCACGCTGGATACTGCCGCTGCGCCATGAGTCACGCATATGACTGATTATTTTAGGCCTATCGGAAACATGGCAGGGGCTGTGCAACTTTTTACTTGGAGCGATTGGCGGTAAAGATGAGCGATACCAAATCTGTGGATGTTGGCAATGTCTGGTGGTTTTGGTTCACCACCAGCGCGTTCGACACTGATAAGCGCCTGCGCCGACTCTTCCGCATGCTTCCGCGCGACCCACGCTGTAAGTTCTGTAATGCTCCCTTTCAGGGCGCTGGCGCGACTATTGTTCGGGCATTGTTCAGCAAACAACGCTCTATTTTGAATCCGCGTTTCTGTAACATGTGCGAGGTGGCTTCACGCCAATTCCCCGGCGGAGCCGAGGTCGCAATGTCCATGCTTTTCATAGACGTGCGTGGTTCTACGGCGCTCTCCGAGACAATGAGTCCCACTGAATTCAGCCGACTCATCAATCGATTCTATACAGCGTCAACGAAAGTTATCATTGAAGACGATGGGTTGGTGGAGAGGTTGGTTGGTGATGCCGTGGCGGCCTTTTGGGGCGCAGGGTTTGCCGGCCCGAATTATGTCCGACGGACGGTGAACGTCGCGCAGAATCTGTTGAGGGTTATGGCGCGGCAGAAAATCCCCGTTGGCATCGGTGTGCATGCAGGGGTAGCCTATTTTGGCGCAATGGGTACGGCCGATGGGTTGACTGATATATCAGCCATCGGCGATGAGGTGAACACAGCTGCTCGTCTGGCATCTTCGGCCGCGGCAGGTGAGATCATTGTCAGCGAGCACGCGCTCAAGGAGGCAGGCATCGATGGCAGCGACCTGGAGTCGCGCAGTCTGGAGCTCAAAGGGATCAGCGAGCCGGTGCTTGTGCGCATTATGCGCGGCTCGTAACCACGCATCAAGCGACCACTTTCTTTCATAAAGAAGACATCGTCGGCAGGAGGTATCGTAAGATGGTTAATCGAACGATGCTCACGGTACAGATCGCCGGTCTGTTTGTGGTCTTCGCGCTGGCCCTGTTTCTTGCGGCGGGCACGGTGGCCTGGCCGGCGGGGTGGGCCTTCCTGGCGCTGTTCTTTAGCTTCACGGTCGCCCTCAGCCGCTGGCTGCTGATACACAACCCTGGGCTGCTGACTGAGCGCATGACCGGGATCGGCAAAGCCGATCAGAAGACCTGGGACAAAGTGTTTTTCGCGGTTGCGAACCTGCTCTTTCTGGCCTGGTTGGTGGTGATGCCGCTCGATGCTGTGCGGTTCCACTGGTCGCAGATGCCAGGCTGGCTCCAGGTGGCCGGAGCGATTCTGCTGCTGTGTTCGTTCTACCTCTTTTTCCTGACGTTTCGGGAAAACGCGTATCTCTCACCCGCCGTCCGCATCCAGGCCGAGCGTGGTCAAACGGTGGTATCTACTGGGCCGTATCACTATGTGCGCCATCCGATGTATGCAACAGCGATCATCCTCCTGGTCGGCACCACCCTCTTGCTCGGGTCGTGGTATGGGTTCGTCGTGGCGCTGATGCTGGTCGTTGCGATCGCCGTTCGCGCGGTGCAGGAGGAGCGCACGCTACGGGCAGAGCTGCCTGGCTACGACGCGTATATGGCACAGGTGAAATATCGCCTCATCCCATATGTCTGGTAGCGGCGCGATCTCCGAAAATGGCCAAGCTGATCGCTACCAGCAATCAATCGCCGCGCTGTTCCTGGAGCAGATGATCGAGATCATCGGCGCGCTGGAGATCTGCAAGCAGCGTGTCGCGATCAGCGGCCTGAAGCGGTGTCTGGCGAACTTCGGCCAGCAGCGTGCCGGCGAGCTGCTGGTCGCTCATTTATATCAGACATATGGCGTGGAAACCGGAGTATAATGAGCCGCCGCCCGGAACATCCGCGCGTGCTCCGATCTGGTTGGGCAGCTTCTGAAGGAGATCGTTCCATGAACAATGAGACACCGCCGGACGGCGCCGGCTACGATCGCCAGTTCGGCTTCAACACCCGCGCGCTGCACGCCGGCCAGCGGCCCGACCCAGTCACGGGCGCGCGCGCCGTGCCGATCTATCAGACCACGTCGTTTGTGTTCGAGGATACCGAGCAGGCCGCGAATCTGTTCAACCTCCAGCGCTTCGGCAATATCTACACGCGGATCATGAACCCGACCAACGCAGTGTTCGAGGAGCGGATCGCCTCGCTCGAAGGCGGCGTTGGCGCGCTGGCGGTGGCGAGCGGCCAGGCCGCCCAGCTGATCGCGCTGGCCGGGCTGCTGGAGGCCGGCGATGAGATTGTGGCCGCCAGCACGCTCTACGGCGGCACATACACGCAGTTCGATGTCAGCCTGCGGCGCTTCGGGATCAACACGGTGTTCGTTGACCCCGACAACCCCGAGAACTTCCGGCGCGCGATTGGCCCCAGGACCAAGGTGATCTATGGCGAGACGATCGGCAACCCGCGCATCAACGTGCTGGACATCGCGGCAGTGGCCGCGATCGCGCACGCCGCCAATGTCCCGCTGATGATCGACAACACCTTCGCCTCGCCCTACCTATGCCGGCCGATCGAGCATGGCGCCGACATCGTGGTTCACTCGGCCACCAAGTTCATCGGCGGGCATGGCACCAGCATCGGCGGCGTGATCGTCGACAGCGGGCGCTTTCCGTGGGGCGCCGGCGCGTTCCCACAGCTGCTGGAGCCGAGCAAGGGCTACCACGGCATCCGCTTCTACGAGACTTTTGGCGACTTCGCCTTTATCATGAAGGCGCGCGTCGAGGGCTTGCGCGACCTGGGGCCGGCGCTGAGTCCATTCAACGCCTTCCTGTTCTTGCAAGGAGTCGAGACGCTTGGGCTGCGGATGGATCGCCATGTCGCCAACACCCGCGCGGTCACGAGCTTCCTAGTGGAGCACCCGGCGGTCAGCTGGGTCAACTACCCATCGCTGCCGGGAAGTCCCTCGTTCGCCCTGGCGCAGCGCTACCTGCCGAAAGGCGCCGGCGCGGTTCTGACCTTCGGCATCAAGGGTGGCCTCGACGCCGGCCGGCGCTTCATCGAAAAGCTTCAGCTGTTCTCGCACCTGGCCAACGTCGGCGACGCCAAGTCGCTGGTGATCCATCCGGCCTCCACCACCCACCAGCAGCTCAGCGAAGACGAGCAGCGCGCCGCCGGCGTTCTACCCGAGATGATCCGGCTCTCGATTGGCCTGGAAGATGCCGAGGACTTGCTGTGGGATCTCGATCAGGCGCTGCGCGCGGCCCAGTAACAGGAGGCATGAGTCGGTGTCTTAACGTTGACGGTGCTTCTAGAACGACTCAGAACTTTTGCTTGCCGGTTGTTTTCAAGTCCTTGTATGTGGTTTTTTCGCCCCGCAGGGCGAAAAAACCACATACAATAAAGACAAAGTAC
>Ga0137374_10012069_pt1 | contig 10089 bp, 9 predicted proteins | sample SagtaG_20_FD_104811 | JGI IMG/M metagenome (GOLD analysis project Ga0137374, IMG submission 104811) | Vadose zone soil microbial communities from Sagehorn Ranch, Mendocino, California, USA - Sage1_R_100_16 metaG | ecosystem: Environmental > Terrestrial > Soil > Vadose zone | place: USA...
ACCTGCTTCTGCACAAGGATGTTTACATATTTTTCTTCTTCTGCTTCCGATTCATCGGTGTTGCAGTAAATCACGGTATAGCCTGAATTACTAGCCGCGTCCTCAACCCCTCTGGCAATTAAAGTGAAGAACGGATTGGTTATATCCGTCATTACAAGTGCCAGTGTCTGGGTTCGCTTCGATCGTAATCCTCGCGCTAAAGTGTTGGGAATATATTTTAGAGCTGCGATGGCTTCTTCGACGCGCGCCCGTGTTTCATTACTGGCATATCCAGAGTTATTGAGAACTCTGGAAACCGTGATCGGGGCTACTCCGGCAAGCTTAGCAACATCATGAATCGTTGACATTCGTTTTCCAAAAGAAAATCGGCATATGGTATCGTTACCATGGTAACGATACCATATGGATTAAGTGTTGTCAATCCTGTTCATGTCAAAAAGTTGCAGAATGCGCAAAGTGCACAGAGAGTAATTTAATTAATTTCAGATCTTTGTTTGGGGAAAGAGCAGTGATTTTGAGGCAGATTCCAAGTCAGGTACTTTCTTTTATGATTCACATCCGAATCCGATACCCTACCCCTGATTCTGTCATCAAATAATGGGGTCGTGCAGGGTCAGATTCGATCTTGCGACGCAGGTTGCTGATGTTGACACGCAGCATATGCATTTCACTTTCATAGGCAGTCCCCCACACCTGCTTAAGTAGTTGGCGATGCGTAATAACTCTCCCCGCGTTTTGCAAAAGCAATCGCAGGATTTCATATTCGGTGGGAGTTAGCGAAATTGGATTTTCATCGACAGTAACAATGCGTCGGGACAAATCCATCTTGAGATCATCCACTTGAAGAACAGGCTCATCAAATTTGCCTGCCAACCGCCTCATCACAACACGCATGCGCGCCATCAATTCGCCGGTTCCAAAGGGCTTGGTCAGATAATCGTCCGCGCCAGCATCAAGCGCTGCGATCTTATCTTGTTCAGCTTCACGAACAGAGAGAATGATGATCGGTGTATTGGACCATTCGCGCAATCGGCGAGTGACCTCGATACCATCAAAATCCGGCAAACCAAGATCAAGGATGATCACGTCCGGTCGGTCCTCCACAACGGCATTAAGAGTCTCCTGTCCATTCGAGGCTTCATAGACAGCAAATCCCTGCGCGGTTAATGCAGTCCGCAAATAACGGCGGATGGCATTTTCATCGTCCACAACCAGCACGCGTTGACCGGCATCACTCATTGATCCATTCCTTTATCTCTAATGGTAACTCAATTATGATGACGGTTCCACCTCCCTCGCGCGTGTTCGCGTAAATACTGCCATTATGGATGTCAACGATCCCTTTGCTGATCGAGAGTCCCAGCCCGGTTCCACTCACACTCTCCGGGCGCTGCACTCGATAGAATTTGTCGAAGACGCGCTCCAAATCATCGGAGGGGATGCCCACTCCACGGTCCGCGATCTGGAGGCGTGCTTTTCCATCGGACAAGTCTGCCGAGATCTCAATCAAGGAATTTTCAGAGGAATATTTAACCGCATTCTCCAATACATTGACCAGCACCTGTACGATCAGGGTAAAATCCATCGGTACAAGCGGATAATCCGTGGGAATATTTACCTGCACAGAATGATTCTCAACGCGTTTACCAAGCTGCTCAAGCGCTGTGCCGACAACATCCTGCATATCACCGGGCTCAAGGCGCAGCTTGATCGCCCCACTTTCAATGCGTGTCATCGACAGAAGGTTGCCAACAAGTCGATTCAGTCGGTCTGCTTCCTCGCGTGCGGTAATGATCAAGCTCTTTCGATTTTCTTCATTCAATGAATCGGACTGCTCATCAAGACTTGTTAGCGCGCCAGTGATCGAAACCAGGGGTGTACGCAAATCATGTGAAATAGAATTGAGCAATGCTGTCTGCAATTTCTCGGTGGCCTGCATATGATCAACGCGTAACGCCTGATCAGCAAGGGCAGCGCGTTCAATGGCAAGCGCGGCTTGATTCGTAAAAGCAGCCAGTGTCTGCCGTTGTTCAGGAGTGAGGAAGTTGCCCGCATCCTTGGGGCGAACACCCAACACACCTACCAGCCCATTTGGCGTTCTCAGCGGGTGACAGCGGATACTCGCGGCAGGCAAAGTATCGGTACCGCGACCGGCAAGCTGATCATAATCATAAGCCCATGCAGCGACGGCAAGTTCGTTTTCATCAGGTTGATAATTTGGTGAACTGGAGAATAAACGAAGATGTCCGTTTTCTGGAAGGAAGATGGCAACCTCCCGCCCAAACGCTTGTCCAACGTGTGAAATGATGATCTGCGAGACATCATTGAGATCTGTTGCCGAGGTGAGGTCACGACCAAGGTCATACAGCGATGCTGTTTGCGATTCTCGTCGAATGGCAGCCTCCGCTTGTTCGCGCCCCTGCGCGGTAAGCGTGCTAATGACAAGACTGACAATTAGCAATGCTATAAAAGTAACGATGTATTGTGTATCACTGACAGCAAGTGTTAGATAAGGTGGTACCAGAAAAAAATCGAACGCAAGCACACTTGCAAATGCCGCGAGAAGCGAGGGGCCGCGTCCCAGGAAAATTGCCGAAATGACTACCGATGCCATGTAAAGCATGACAAGGTTGGTTGGCTCAAGGTCACGACGAACGATCACGCCAACGACTGTGGAAAGAGCAACGAGCCCAAGGCTGAACAAATATCGTCCCAACGGACGATGCGGTTGCCAATCTCTTGGCATAGAGATATTGGACGTTCCTTCGCGCGCGCTGATCACATATACATCGATATCACCACTGGCATACACAAGCTGATCCACAATCGAACCTGTGATAATTTCCTGCCAGCGTGGTTTGATTGGTTTTCCGACTACTACCTTCGTAATATTGTTCTTGTGAGAATATTCAAGTACTGCTTCCTGAATGGAACGACCTGCCAGCGTCATCGATTTTCCACCTAATTCTTCCGCCAGTTGCAAGACGCGCCCGATACGTTCGCGGTTGGCAGGGTTATTCTCAGGTTTGGATGCAATTTCCACGTAGACAGCCACCCATTCCGCATTGAGTTCGCCTGCCAGACGGCGCGTGGTGCGGACCAGCTTTTCAGCCAACGGGCTTGGACTGATGCACACCAGTAATCGTTCGCTCGCCGCCCACGGACCTGGAATAGCGCGCGTCTGCATATAGGAGCGCATCTGATCATCGACGCGTTCGGCAGCGCGGCGAAGAGACATCTCGACCAGAGCCGTGAGTTTGCCTTTGCGGAAAAACTTTTCGATGGCCCGGCTAGCCTGTTCGGGAATATAGACTTTGCCTTCCTGCAAGCGTATGAGTAATTCATCGGGTGGCAAGTCGATCACTTCGATTTCAGATGCTTCATCGATTACGCGATCAGGAATCGTCTCGCGTACAACAACCCCCGTTACCTGTGCAACGATATCATTCAAGCTCTCAAGGTGTTGGATATTGAGGGTGGTGTACACATCAATACCGGCATCGAGAATTTCCTCCACATCCTGAAATCGTTTGGGATGGCGTGAGCTTGGCGCGTTGGTATGCGCAAATTCATCTACAAGGGCGAGTTGAGGATGACGCCGGAGAATTTCGTCGACATCCAACTCATAGAGAGTTATATTGTGGTATTCAATTTCCTTGCGCGGCACGCTTTCCAGCCCTGCAACCAGTTCTTCCGTCTCCACTCGTTTGTGAGTTTCTATGTAACCGACAATTACATCCCAGCCCTGTTTTTTACGCTGATGGGCAGCTTCAAGCATGGCATATGTCTTACCTACACCCGCGACATAGCCCAGGAAGATTTTAAGTTTTCCGCGTTTCGTCGCTTCGGACTCAACGTTTTTGAGTAGTTCGTCGGGGTCGGGACGTGATTCCATCGTATTCCTTATCTATTGTATTCTAATTGTCTTTGCAAGTTGCTGATGACCTATAAACAAAAAGGCTGTGTGATCTTCCTTCACACAGCCTTTATCATCTATTCCAAGTCCTGAGGAGCCGGCTCGGTTTGATTTGGTGCGCCACCTAGTTTCGGCTGTGGCTTGTCAAGGTATTGTTCCAGCAACGATGGTGCATCCGGATGATCTACATGCAGAGCGTGGTCGTAATCTCCAGCGATAGCCGGCGGTTCGTAGCGCAGCGGGCGGCGGACTCCGAACATTTCATAGAATCGAGCAATGCCGATCAGCAGGGAATAACGATATTCCTGCATTTTGAGTGACTGCCATTCGACGATAGATGCCATGGCGCCCTGTACACGCGCTTTTTCGCGCACGATACGGTGAATTTGCTTCGGATCGCGGTAGCCAACGGGCGAGAGCAAGACCAAATGGGCCGATATGAATAAAATTGAGAACGAGAGAAGGCGAATCCAGCCGCCCTCCTCCCATTTACCAACGATCTGTCCAATAAATACGACCCCTGCCAGCACAGCGGCAAACATTGCACCTCTCGCGCCCCAGGTACGTACCCTTCCCGTGAAATGTTCAAGGATGTGTTTGCGGACTGCCACCCCCATCATCATGATAGGCATAAATACTCCCACGCCGTAGAAAGGCACCGCGACGCTGGTTTGTCCTCGTACAAGTAACATAATCACCACGGAAACACCAAAGGTAATCGTGACCGAGCGCGTGAATGTACCGCGCGAATCGCGATAAATAATGATTTCGGGAATTTCGCCAATTGCCACATCGCGCCATTCGGTGGCTTGCGCATCCTGGAAGGCGGTCATGGAAGCTGCTGCCAACATGAGGACAGCCAGTATTTGGTATGCCCAAAACAGAATGACGCCGCCAGGGATCTGGGAAAAGCCGATAAAAGCCAGGTTGCCTATCAATGTGCGTCCCAACGATCCGTCAAAAACATTGAACCGCAAAGAAAAGTAAGTCAGGAAGAGGGTGGTTAATCCGCCGTAGAACAGGAAGGATGTTTGTACGAAACGGCCCACACCAGACTTTCCGCTATAGAAATTCCAAAGACCGTTGAAGCGCGGAAATCGTTCCTTGCCCCACTTGACAAAGCTCACGTCCTCATTGATGAAAAATTGAACGCCATTAGACACAGCTTCCAGTCCAGTGAGAGCGACCATACCTTTCATGGATGCGGTCAGCATGTGCAGGATTGCCTGAGCAAGCGAAGCCGTTTTAGTGACTTCTGTAGGTTCAGGGGGAACGCCTTTTAGGTGGGCCATGATCAACCCAATTGCCATTGTAATAGTTAGGAGTACAAATGCACCGATAAGAGCAAAGACTACTCTTGCAGACTCGCCTCTTCCGCGAATGGTGAGGTACCATGTCACCGCAGCCAATATTGCCCCCAAAGCAAAATGCCAAATCCAGTTTGCCCCATAGGCATTCAAGACCGAGAGCAGTTGATCTCCACCAGATAGCGCTGAGACAACAATCGTCAACACATAATCTTCAATCAATGTAATTGCGACAATCAGGCTGAGGGTTGGCGCAAGGTATCTCATGGAGGCTGTATACGAACCACCGCCTTCATTGAAGGGTCCCAATGAAAACATGTATAACGCGCCGAAAACCAGGTTGGTGAACGCAATTACAGCAACGGTAATATAGCCATAATTTTGCAATCCATTGGGATGCAGGGCGCTCATCATTTCGCCGGTTGCATAGTAAAAGGAAGTAAAGTAATCAACGCCAAAGAGCGCCACAGCAGCCAGCAAGCCAATCTGACCGGCACCATGAATATGAGCGTCTTCCTGCCTCTCACGAGGAGCGAAACGCGCAGAAATGACCACGATGACGATTAAGAGTGCGATTGAGAAAAACATATTGATAACCTTATTGTCTTATTTAGTTTCAAATGCTTGTTCTAGCAAATCAAGCAAGTGAAGCAGATGTTTTCGAGTGGATGCGTTGAGACGCGTATCTTGTGCAACCTTCACCTGTTCGCCGCGTGAGGCGCGAACGACAAACGCTTGGAGGAACATGATTCGTCCCGCAGGGATGATCTCCATGTTGGATGTATCCATCTCCAGAGTCTGATCATCGAAGTAGGGCAAGGTAACGCTCAAGCCGCGGTTCAAGCTTTGCTCTTCCACTCGCTTCTTGATCTCAGAGATGATTTCCTTTGTTTTGAAATTTGCCAGGGCGCGTCCCTGGTTGATCAGTTGACCCAAAATCCCATAGCGTTTACGCTGGTATTCTTCATTTGCCGAAACATAGGGCGCAAGCGACAAAGCGCGATGCAGAATCATCACATAGCGCTGCATCGACTGGACATGTGCTTCGGCTTCCTTCACAGAGCCGACAAGCAACTCCCCCTCATCATCAAAGGCCACCCATTGCGGCAGAAAAAACTTTCGAGCAGCCGGAACGAAAGGAGTCTGCACCTCGCCGCGAGCGTCTGCTGCACCCTCTTCGGCGATTGCATCACTGGCTTGTGTGATGGCAGATTCAGGCACATTGTCGTCTATCGGAATGGTTGGAATCTGTTCATCCTCATATGGACGATAAGTCACCGTACGACCGGCCGGCAGGAGGTTGTGAATCATGTGCATGGCAGCGGCGTAGCGCAACAATCCCGCGCTGACGGCGATACCCTGATCTGCCGATTTCTCTAATTCGTTCAACCGGTGCAGTAGCGCTTCGCGCGTATCACTTTGCAGAAAACCTCCAACCTTGATTGGTCGCTCTGCCTCAAGGATGGTAATCGTGCCAACTTTTCCATTCGGGAAGAATTGAGTAACCACACGGTCAGGCAGAGAAAAGCGCGCCCGCGCTGTTTTTGCGATTAATGCATCTGCAATAAACTGTGCCTGCCCCTCGAGAAAGCGTTGCACAATTGCGGGCTGGCTTTCGAATAGTGCTTCCTGGGTTTCGTATTCCTGTTGTAAATAGGGAACGGTATTGTTTGTCATAACTTTTTTTCGATATCCTTGAACCGATAACCAACGCCCGGTTCCGTGATAATGTGGCGAGGCAGCAATGGATTAGCTTCGATCTTCCTTCTCAAATTGCTGATATTGACGCGCAAGAGGTGGGAATTCACCTCATAATTGCCTCCCCAAACTTCCTTGATCAACTGCTGATGCGTCAAAACCTTTCCCGCATGATTTACAAGTGTGCGCAGGATGCTATATTCTGTGGGCGTAAGCGTCACCGGATTGTCATTGACGCGTACGTCACGCTTTACAAAATCAATCAAAAGACCATCGCTTTGATAAATTAGCGACTCTTCTTCGGGTTTATTCGCGCGGCGCAATGCCACTCGAATGCGCGCCAACAATTCACTCGTGCCAAAAGGTTTTGTGAGATAGTCGTCCGCGCCCGCATCCAAAGCGGCAACTTTATCTTCTTCGCTATCGCGCACCGAGATCACGATGATCGGCACATCGGTCCATTCACGGAGCCGACGTGTCACTTCTGTGCCGTCCATGTCGGGTAGTCCCAGATCCAGGATGATCACTTCTGGGCGGTTCATCGCTGCGATCTTGATCGCCTCATTTCCATTTTCTGCTTCCAAGATCGAATAGCGACTTCCCAGCGACGCATTCAAATACCGCCGGATCGGACGTTCATCGTCAACAACTAGAATTTTTATGGGGAGATTAGAAGGATTAAGCATTTGGCCGCCATCAAAAAAACATCAAGACGCCCAACATTCTATAGTTGGGCGCGTCAATTCAGGCAAAGGTTTGTTTTAGGATGTCCACGATTTATAGAGGAAAAACGAATTCACCCAGATGAGCAGAAGCAGCATTAATACCTGGTGCTGGAAAGCACTTAGATTCAATAATGAAGCATAGAGAATCCCCACCAGTGGCGAATAGGTTACGATTTGTCCAAGAATTCGAATTGGTTTTTTCTTCATTGACATCACCTTTTTGACAGCTCCAGTCTATTCGGTTGTCTGTCAAAAAGGGGACAAGAAAAAGACTAATAACGGCAAGAAATAGTCAAGAGCAGGTAATTGATCTCCTTACCTTGTATCTGCTTTCGGCAACAGACCGTTTACCTTTTGTTCTAACTCCAAGGATTGTGTACGCTCGAATGCCCGTGCAGCCTGAGGTGCAAAATTTTGAAGTATATGACTATCGGCAGCGGGTAGTTCTGCAAATTCACCGCGCCAAACCTTGGATCTCACCAACCAATCCCCAGGCATTGAGAATTGGCAGTACTCTGTCAGGAGGCACATCTATTACATCAGCTTGTGTTTCACTAACGGCGCTAAGGGGGAACCTGTCTGGATTACTGGAAAGTTACATTGACCTGTGATGCCTGATACAGTTGTCGGATGTATTTTGCGACAGTATGCGCAACAGCATCCTGCGTACGCATGTTCGCGAGCGCCGAACTTAATTCATACATGAATGTGGCTTCACGCGCCTTGGATAAACTATCCTGAATTCGCCTTACCACTACAGTGGCTATAGCAAAGAATATCACAAGTACAAGCCAGCCTGCCCCGACTTGCTGGCGCTCGAGGCAATTGACGCAACATAGAGCAAGCCGATTACCGCCTCTCCTAGCACATCCCTTCCAATCAACCACATCGGGATAGTGAGTGCGAGAACAGCCAGCATTCCCTTCAAGCCAGATGTCAACATACCCGGTGTAAATTTGATTTTGCTCATCGAACATTCCTCTCGAAACAATGATTGTTATTTGAGTCCGTCTAGTACCAGATTCAGTTCGAGGACATTCACGCGTGGCTCACCTAGGAAGCCAAACTGACGTCCCTGGGTATATTTGTCTACCAGAGATTTGACCTGCGCTTCATCCAACCCGCGGGCTGTTGCCACACGATGGACTTGGTACAACGCCGCGGCGATGCTGATGTGCGGATCGAGACCACTACCAGAGGCAGTGACGAGGTCCACAGGGATCGGAAGCGTATTGTTTGGATCCGCAGCTTTGAGCGCGTCGATGCGTGCTTGTGCTGCTTGTGTCAAGGCAGGATTCAACGGTCCGTAGTTCGAGCCGGAGGAACCCGTCAACGTATCAGCATTGAAAGCGTTATACGGAAAGTCGCCCGTCGCAGAAAGTCGTCCCCAGAAATATTTAGGCTGATCGAATTGTTGACCGATCAATTCAGACCCATATGTTTTGCCGTTGACCACTATGAGACTTCCATTGGCTTGATGCGGGAAAACAACCTGTGCAATGCCAGTCACAGCCAGTGGATAGACCACACCTGTGATCACGGTAAGGATCAAAAGCATAAAAAACGCGGTGCGTAATTGTGAAATCATTTTTATTCCTCATTCGATTCTTCTGAGATATTATCGATTGGAAGCAGTTTTGCGTCGATAGTATCCATTTCAAACGTGTCGCTCAACATGCCTTTTATCTCCGAATTAGGAAGCTGTGACATAAAATGTCTCTCATTATTCACTTCAGAGATTTGCATTGGAGGGATTTGAACAACTCTGAATTTCCCATAATATTGATTCTGATCCATCCGCGATATTGCTCTCGAATTGGCTTTTATCCACCAGGAGATCAATCCATAGACGAGTAGGATGATTCCGATCTGCACAGCTTCATGACCACGCGTCGAGATTTTGAGTCGATGATCAAGCAGGAAGAGGGCAATGAGCAACGGGAAGGTAAGGTATATCTGCCACCATTTTGGATTTTTGTTTGAAGGTAACATTGCAAACTTCCTTTACACTAGGTGGAGCGCGACCAACAGCATATCGATCAATTTGATTCCGATGAACGGGGCGATCAATCCGCCAACGCCGTAGATCAACAAGTTGTCGCGCAACAACTGAGCGGCGCCAACCGCGCGATAAGGCACACCACGCAATGCCAACGGGATCAACGCAATGATGATCAATGCATTGAAAATTACCGCTGAGAGGATCGCGCTTTCAGGTGTGGCAAGCTTCATAAAATTCAACGTTGTCAAAACAGGATAAGTAGAGGCAAACGCGGCGGGGATGATCGCAAAGTATTTCGCCACATCGTTGGCAATACTAAAAGTAGTTAGCGCGCCACGCGTCATCAGTAATTGTTTGCCGATCTCCACGATCTCCAGCAGTTTGGTCGGGTTACTGTCAAGGTCGACCATGTTGGCGGCTTCACGCGCGGGTTGTGTACCG
>Ga0137374_10012075_pt1 | contig 10085 bp, 4 predicted proteins | sample SagtaG_20_FD_104811 | JGI IMG/M metagenome (GOLD analysis project Ga0137374, IMG submission 104811) | Vadose zone soil microbial communities from Sagehorn Ranch, Mendocino, California, USA - Sage1_R_100_16 metaG | ecosystem: Environmental > Terrestrial > Soil > Vadose zone | place: USA...
CGCGGCCATGCACGATGCGCACGATGAATTGCTGGCCGTCCGGTGAGAGGGCGAGCAATTCGGCTGGATCGTCGGAGACTTTCAGCGTGTTGGTCTCGCCCGTTTGGGTGTTCCAGAGCCGGACCGTGCCGTCTTCGCGCCCGTGAGCCAGCGTGCGCAGGTCGTCACTGACGAAGACTGACGAAGGGGGTCGGGGAAACCGGAACCGGCCGCGCTCGGGCTGTTCGAGATGGAATTGTTCTTCCGGTTCGCCGGTCGCCAGGTTCAGGAACACGACCGTGTTCTCTCGGGTCAGGCCGGCGAGGGTCTGCCCGTTCCTGGAGAAGCCCAGCGGTTGGCGGACATTGGCGAATGTGTCTTCTTTGGCGGGTCGGCGCGTGGGCCAGAGCTTCACTTCCCCGTCCTTGGCGCCGCTGAAGAGTGTCTGGCCGTCGGGCGAGAACGCCAGGCTCCACACTTCGTTCAAGTGCCCCTGAAGGATCGCGACGCGCTGCCGGGTGAGGAAGTCCCACAGGCGAATCGAGTAATCCATGCTCGCCGTGGCCAGGGTCCGGCCGTCGGTCGAAAAGGCCAGGCTGGTGATGGCGCCCGTGTGCTCGATGTGCTCGGGATCGTTCGGCATGACGGTTTCCTTGCCCGATTGCACGTCCCAGATGCTGAGCACGAACACGCCCCGATCCGAGAGCGTATTGCGCGCCGCCACGAGCGATTTGCCATCGGGAGAAAACGCCAGCGTCCGGTCGCCCTGGAATCCCCGTCCGGCGCGCACGAACAGGTTGGTGGAATCCGGCAGCACGACTTCCGGGCCGCCCGCCAGCGGCCACAACGTGAGGCCGGCCCGGGACCCGGTCGCAAGCGTCTGGCCATCGGGCGAAAAAGCAAGCGGGCCCGGCGCGCCCGGCAGCACGCGCAGCTCGGTCCAATTGGAAGTATCCCACACACGCACGGTCTCGCGGTTCATGCCCGGCATCTGTCTTCCGGCTGAAGTGGCCAGGCGCGAGCCGTCGGCTGACAAGGCCAAAGGCCCCGCGTTTTCGGGCAATGACTTTTCCTCCGTCCAGTCAGTTGTGTTCCACACCCGAACGGTCGAAGAACTGGCCGAGACGAGCCGGGCGCCGCCGGGGAGGAACGCCATTGAGACCGCGCCCTTCGGCACGGTGGAAACCGGCGACTTCGTCCGGATGTTCCACACGTTGAATTTGCTTTCGCGCATGCCCAGGGCCATTCCGACCGCCAGGAGATCGCCCCCCGGTGACACCGCGAGCGATTGGACGGGGCCCTCCTGCGTGGGAAACGCGACGTGCGCGTCGCCCCGGCTGAGCTGCCACAAATAGCGCCACTCGAAGCCGCGCAAGTCCGGCTCGCCCGGCGCGGGACGGTGCTTGTCGAGCAACTGGACCGCACGCCCATAATTGCCGGCGTCCAGCGACTGCTTGGCGAGATTGATGTCGGCGACGTATTCGTTGAGCCTCGCCGAAGTCTTCTCCTGCTCGGCGACCTGGCGCAAATGAGACTCTTGAGCCTGCGCGGCGTGGGCACTGCCCTCGGCCTTCGTCGCGCGCACGGCCTGCCAGGTGCTAATGGTCGCGCCGGCAATCAAAGTGACGGTGATGGCAATAAGGGCCGCAAAGGCGCGCCGATGGCGGCTGATCAGTTTCCGCAGCCGGTACACATTGCTTGGCGGACGGGCGATGACCGGCTCGCCATCGAGATAGTGTAGAACGTCCGTGGCGAGATCATTGGCGGTGGCGTAACGGCGAGTCCGATCCTTCTCCAGGCATTTCATGGCGACCCAGTCCAGATCCCCGCGCAGGAGGTGAATAAGCTTCGGCGCTTCGGATTGGCGCTGCCGGGCGGTCGTCGTCAACTCCGTTTCGACCATCGCCGCGAGCCGGTTGGAGGGCCGGATGGGCTCCGTTTCGCGAATGGTGCGGCGACATTCGTCGAGCCCGGCGCGCAGAAGCGTCTGGGCGTCAAACGGTGTCCGGCCAATGAGCAACTCATAAAGCAGCACCCCGAGCGAATAGATGTCGCTGCGGGTGTCGATGTCGAGATCGCTGAACTGGGCCTGCTCCGGACTCATGTACGCCGGCGTGCCGATGAACGCCGTGAACTCGGTGAAGAGCGTCTTCTCGGTGAGCTTTTGCTCCGTGGCCTTGGCGATGCCGAAATCGATTACCTTGGGCACCGGCGCCCCGTCGTGCAGAGTGACCAGGATGTTCGACGGCTTGATGTCCCGGTGGATGATGCCCTTCTGGTGTGCGTGCTGAATCGCCTGGCAGACCTGGATGAACAGCTTGAGCCGGGGTTCGGTCGGCAGATGGTTTTGATCGCAGTACTCCGTGATGCGGATGCCGCGCACCAATTCCATCACGAAATAAGGCCTTCCGGTTTCCGTCGCGCCGGCCTCGAGCACTTTGGCGATGTTGGGGTGGTCCATCATCGCCAGTGCCTGCCGCTCGGCCTCGAAGCGGGCGATGACGTTGCGCGTGTCCATTCCCAGCTTGATGACCTTGAGGGCCACACGGCGGCGCACCGGCTTTTCCTGTTCGGCCATGTAAACGACCCCGCAACCGCCTTCGCCGATTTTCTGGAGCAGCTTGTAAGGGCCGATGTGGTCGCCGGGCTTCTCCGTCACCGTGGCGACGATGGCCGTGTCGCCCGGTCCGAGGGCGGCGCGGGAGAGCAAAGCGGCCTCGGACAACGCGGGCGTTTCGAGAAAGCCGCCGAGCTCCTCGCGCTCCCGAAGCAGGTCCTCCACGCGCCGGCGCAACTCGGGGTCCCCGCCGCACGCCGCGTCCAGGAACGCGGCGCGCTCGGCGGGCGGCTTTTCCAGCGCGCCCACGAACAGCTCGCGCGGGCGGGCGCCGGGAGCGGGTTGGAGTTCGGCAGGCATGTGCTTTCAATCATTCAAGCGCAAACAGCCCTCAAAGTCCGCCCCAAAATCACGCGGAACTCGGGCGTATTCCAGAACTCCGTTACCGCTGGACGCGGATCGGATACGGCGGGCGCTTGGGCAACACCGGCGCTTTGGTCTCAAGCTCCTTCAACACCACTTCGATGGCTTTCTCGAGCTGCGGGTCGCGCCCGGCGATGACGTCCTTGGGCATCTGCTCGACTTCCACGTCCGGCGGCACGCCTTCGTTCTCGATGATGAAACCGTCCTCGTTCCAGAAGGCGAGGTTCGGCGCCGTGACGGAACCGCCATCCATCAGCACGGGGAAACCGAGGATGCCGACCAGCCCGCCCCAGGTGCGTTTGCCGACGAGCGGGCCGAGCTGAAACTTGCGGAACATCCACGGCAGGAGATCGCCGCCCGAGCCAGCGTTCTCGTCGATGATCATGGCTTTGGGGCCCTGGATGCCGGCCAGCGGCGTCTTCAAGTCCGCGCCATAACGCATCGCCCAGAAACTGACGGCGGGCCGGCGGAGGATATCGATGTAATAATCCGCGACGTCGCCGCCGCCGTTGTGCCGTTCATCGACGATGATGGCCTGGCGGTCAGCCTGCGGAAAAAAGTAGCGTTTGAAGTAGGTGTGTCCCAGCTCGGCGGTGTTCGGAACGTAAACATAAGCGACCCGGCCTTGAGTGGCTTCGGTCACGCGCCGGAGGTTCCGTTCCACCCAATCGCGATTGCGGAGGCCCGACTCGCTTTCCACGGGCACGGCCTTCACCGTGCGCGAACCGGTTCCGTCGGGATTGGGGCCGACGGTGAGCTCCACCATGCGCCCGGCCGTGCGCTCGAAGCGGGCGTAGAGGTTGTCCGGCGGCGCGAGATCTCGGCCGTTCACAGCCAACAAGTATTCGCCGGCCCGCACATCGACGCCGGGCTCGGTGAGCGGAGAGCGGAGATCGGGACTCCAGTTGAGCCCGCCAAAGACTTTACGGAAGCGATAGCGGCCGTTGGCCACTTCATAGTCGGCCCCGAGCAGCCCGCCCGGGATCGTCTCTGCGTGATAAGGGCTGTCGCCCGGCGATTGATAGGAGTGACCGACGGACAGTTCGCTGAGCATCCATCGGATAACGCGGCTGAGATCGTCGCGCGTGGCCAGATCAGGAACGAACGCCGCATACTTCTCCCGCATGGCCGGCCAGTTGGCGCCGTGGAAGCCGGGGTCGTAGAAGAAATCCCGGTTGATCCTCCAGACTTCATCCAGGATCTGCGCCCACTCCGCGGGGGGATCGATCTTCACCTGGATGCGATCGACATCGAGCTTGAACTTCGCGAGGTCGAGCTTGTCGCCCATGTCCACGATATGCCACGCCTGCTTGACGCGGAGCAGGGCGCGTTTGGTGTCGGCCGAAAGCAGGAATCGCTCCGCGGCTTCGAGGAGCTGATCCTCCTTGCGCGTCTTGAAATCATACCGGAACACCGCAGCATCGGCGCCGCGATCCGTGGACGCGGCGCGACGATAAAACAGTTGGTTGGTCGACCCAGCCGTCAAGTCGGCGTAGGCCCCGGCCTTCAAGGGCAAAGCCAGAATGCGCTCCGCCAAACCCTCGGGATCGAATTTCAATTCCGGGACAGCCTTGCTCTCCTTGGAAGGTTTCTCCTCCTTGTTTTCCTTTTTCGTGTCGTCGACGTTCTCCTTCTCTGCGGCGAGTATCTTGACATCGTCGGTTTTGGGCTTCTCCTCGTCACTCTCCCTGGCCAGAGGCGACGGCACGCCCTTCGCGAGTACAGCGAGATAGATTTGCTGGACGGATCGGACGTCGGCGCTGGCCAGAGAAAACCAGTCAATGGCCGGGCCGGCATCGGTGGAGACCAGGAAATAGAGGTATTGCCCAGCCGCGTCGAACACGGGGTTGGTGGCATTGGCCAGGCCGTCACTCACCGGGTAAGATTTCCCGTCGGTAAGCGAGTATAGAAACAGGCGGTTGAAGAGCGTGGGAGTGTTCTGCGTGTAAGCGAGCCATCGTGAGTCTGGCGACCAGGCGTGGTGGAGAACAGGCGTCGGTCCATAAACCACGTCCGAGGTCACCTTGGTTTGCCGGCCCGTTTCCAGTTCGAGAATCCAGATCGTCAGCCCGTTGTCGGTGTAGCTGAGCTTTTTCGAGTCGGGCGACCATCGGGGATTGGCATAGAAGCCCGCGCCCTGGAGCGGGAACGGTCGCCGCGGGCTCTTGGCATCCTGCGCCAGCACGTGAAGTTGGTATGCGCCGCTCTCGTCGGAGAACAAGGCGATCCATTTGCCGTCGGGCGACCAGGCCGGCGAGCGCTCATGCGCGGCGGGAGTGAGCGTCAGATTCCGGTCGTCCCCTTTCTCGCGGGGCACGGTCACCACTTCGCCGCGAAACTCGAAGACCACGCGCGCCCCGGATGGAGACAGAGAAGCCGACCGAATCCATTTCGCGCCCTTCGCCCAACGCGCACGTCGTTCCATCAAGTCCGCTGCCACCCCAAGCTTAATCTGGTGCGAGGTTCCCTTCGCGGGGTCGAGCAAGTGGACGAAGCCGCCCTGTTCGTATGCGATTTTTCCCGCGCCGGACGCGGCACTTGCGACCGGAAATTCCGCGTGTTTCGTGAGTCGCTTGACCGACTGGTTGCGCCGGTCGAAGGCATAGACGTTGAACTCACCTTCGCGGTCTGACCGGAAGAAAAGGGCGTCTCCCACCCACATCGGGTCGGTGTCGTTGCAGCGGCCCGCGGGCTGGGGCACTTGCTTCGCCTCCTGGGTGGCCACGTCGAACAGCAGGATGCGCGACGCCGTGCCGCCGCGGTAATGTTTCCATTGACCGAAGGCTTCCCGGAGCGGGACGTAGGCGATCGTGCGGCCATCGGGAGCGATGGCCGCCTTGGTCGCATTGGGAATCGGCAGCTTCGTGGGATAGCCGCCGGTCACCGGCACCGTGAACAGTTGGGTGTAACGCCCCGTGTAAACCTCGCGCGGCGACGAGAACAAAACCGATTTTCCGTCCGGCGTGAAGCCGAGGGCGACGTCCTCCCCGGGGTGCCACGTGAGCCGCTGCGGGACTCCGCCGGCCGCCGGCACGATATAGACATCGGTGTTCCCCTCGTAGCGTCCGGTGAAGGCGACCAGTGCGCCATCCGGCGAAAGCCGCGGTCCCGACTCGACGCCGGGATGAACGGTCAACCGGCGCACGGACGAACCGTCCAGCGCCGCCATCCAGATATCGTTGGCATAAGCGAAGGCGAGCCCGCTGACTCCTGGGGCCGGGTCCGAGACGAGCCGGGTGTTGGTCGTGTCAATGGCGCTCGCCGCCCAGGCTGTGGCACAGGCCAAGGCAACGAAGCTTCTCAAAATCGAATTCATAGGCGGGCGAATTGCGGCGGAGTGTAGACGTCGCGCCCGGTGCTCGGCAACGCAAACCGGGAACGAACGCAAACCGGGAACGAATTGGCAGCAACCGCGTAGTGGATGGCTGACTCGGAAGGGCTGAAAGCCCGAAAGATAATAGCCAAGGCAAAGGGTTTGCCTTAGCCTAAACTCAGAACGTCACCAGGTTTAACCCCATCACCGCGGCCAACTTCTTCTGACGCGCATCCGTGGAAATAACACAGCCGGTGTCCAGATAGGTCACGACTCGCCTCCCCGCGCCTCCGACACGACCGCGCTGAGCGGCTTGCCGGGCGGCCTTTCGCCCCACAAGGCTTTCGCCCGCGCCAGGAAATCCGGAGTCGCCACGGGTTTGGCGGGCACGACCCTGGCAATCACCTGGTCTTGCTGCGTCACCTCTACTTCCTCTCCGGCGGCGACCCAGCGCAGGATTTCGGCCCACTGCTGCGGCACCTGTTGCACACTGGCGGTTTTCATGGACCCAGAATACTTCAGGGCGTCGCGCACAACAAGCCCGCAAAAAAAACCGAGAACGTGCCCGTGAATCCCAAAGCAGGGATTGTGGCCTCCAGCCGAAGTGGCGTGGAACGCCTGCCTTGGGTGCGCGTCCGGAAATGGAAACAAATCCAACGGCGTTGTGGCCGGGGGCGGCATTCGCATGCTGGGCTTGAATCCAAATTCTACAGGGTTACTGTTTTGGCCATGACCGAAGCCATTAGGAATTTCCGGTTGGATAGTCCGCCGTCGCAAACCGCCGAGAAATTCTTGGATGATCTTTCGCCGCACTCGCCACGTTTCCGCGAAGCGGAGCCGACCTGGTGGATCTTTCGAGGCCAGGGAGCAACCGAACACAAGCTGATACCAAGTGCGCTGCGACCAGGCACCGGCCTGTTCGACTTTGACGGTTCTCTGCAGAAAATGCCGGAACCTCCTAGTCGGTCTCTCGAGGATCAGGTCCGGCTGGAATTTCACACGTTTCTCATCTTCGTGCTGGCGATAGATAAGCAGGGTCTGCAGCTACCTGGGGACTGTCCGGAATTTCGCGATCAACTATACTTGTATAAATCCCTGCCGCCCGACCATCAACCTGGTCTTCTCCTTGATTGGCCCCCTAACGTCTTCCTGCCCGCCCTTGCGCTGGCCCAGCATCACGGCGTTCCAACTCGGCTCTTGGATTGGACTTACAACCCACACGTTGCGGCGTACTTCGCTGCAGAGTCCATGCTTGATCTGGAGCATTGCAACCCAAAGAAATGGACTCCGGAAATCGTCGTCTGGGCCATGAACGACGCCATCGCAAGGCCAATCGAAGTCCGATTCCACTGCAAGGCCACTATGGAACGTCGTGACGTCTGGCGGGTCCAGATTCCCGTTTTCGGGAACGCGCGCCTTCAGGCCCAGCAAGGGGTTTTCACGCTGTATGACCCCGCGCCGGAAACTTGCCGAGACGGGGTTGATTTCAAATGCTTAGATCAGTTGCGGGAATCCAGGTTGGTTAAGAACCTGTTCCGCTTCTCCATCCGAGCCGATCAGGCTAAGCCTCTCCTCCGCTTGTTGGCAAAAGAAGGCGTGTCTGCTGCGACCATGTGGACTGGCTATGAGGGCGCCGCACGGGAGGTCACGGACAATTATCGATTCGTGTGAATCATCGCAAAGCGCGCCGCACGGTCAATTCGCGCAGTTGATGCTTTCCGCATCGTTTCAAAGAAGCAATATCCCATCGGTATCACTCGGAGGAGTTGAGCGAAGGAAGTGGACGGCAGGCGGCTCACGAACGCGCACGGCGCTCTGGCTCCCTCTCCCCCATCGGGGGAGAGGGTTGGGGTGAGGGGGCAGGCCGACCGCACTTACAATAGGCGTCGTTCTTGGTGCCGAGCTACCCCCTCATCCCGGCCTTCACCCCCAAGGGGGAGAAGGAGTCGGAAGAGCAGGCGGCTCATGAAGGCGCTTCCGTTGGCGGCCTGTGCGGACGTAGTGAAAGAGATATTGCTGGGCGTAACCCGCATTAGGCCCGAAATAGGTTCCGACGAAACGGCGCAACTGTTGCGGCGTCGGACGGCGTTTCGGAAAGTAGTACTGGCGGATCACTTTGCGCACCCAGACATCGACCGGAAACGCTTCCTTGAAGCCATAGGCAAACAGGAGAACGCAGTTGGCGATTTTTTCCCCAACCCCCGGCAAGTCGACGAGCGCCGCGCGGGCTTCGTGAACGGAGCGGCTCTGGAGTCCGCGCAGGTTCAGTTGTCCGCCCGCCACGCGCCGCGCCGTGGCCAGCAGGTTCGGCGCGCGGAAGCCCATTTTGCACGCGCGCAATTCCGCTTCGCTCGTCGCGGCGAGGCGTTCGGCGCTTGGGAACGCGTGGACCGGCTCGTGTCCGGCCGGCGCCGCCAGCGGCGCGCCGAACCGGGCGCACAAGAACGCGACGATTTGCTCAATCTGCACGATTTGCTTCGTCGAGGAGAGGATGAACGACGCCAGACATTCCCAGGGTTCCTGCCGCAGCAACCGCAGCCCGCGGCACGCCGCGACGCTCGCGCGCATCACTGCGTCATTGGGAAAGGTCAGCAGGATGGACCCGAGGTCGAGATCGCTTTGCAGGTAGTCCGTAAGCCAGGTCCAGTCAGCGACGGGCGTGGCCGTCTCGGCTTCGACGCCATCGTCGCGTTGGCGCAAACGAACCCAGCGCGGGCCGACGACCCCTTCCCAAGCCCCGTCGCGCGGCTTCCAGCGAAAGGTCTGGCCGCTCGTGAGCGTCGCGGCCAGGTCGTAGTCGCGGGCGGCGATGAAGCAGGCGGTGGATTCAGTGAGCATGTTGAAGCGTTGAAGCGTTAAATCCCTAAATTGTTAAATCGTTGAATCGTTGAATCGTTGAATCGTGGCAACCGCCGAAGGACCCGGGCGCATCTGGCAATCTTTGAGGCGGACCGCGAATCGTCCCGGTTCGCAGCGCGTGGGCCGGGAGTAAATCGCTCGAACTGCATCAGAACCGGATTGCAGGGCATGCGCTGCGGACGGCGGAGCGTCCTTTGTCTCCTTCCGCCGGGCCTTGAGAACCAATGCCTTAGCACTCAAATCGTCAATAAAATCAGGCGTTTCCGTTCGGTTTGCAAGCATAACTCGACTGAACCGAGCTGAACTGGATGACACGCCCAACTCAAGTGAACTGTTCTAAGCATCGTCAATTGCACGGAGCCAAAGGCGCTGATAGGCTCCAGCCCAAAATGGCGCTCAGTCAGGCGGCTCGTTTCTCAACGTGCGACCCCACGGAGATCAAGAATTGCGTCCGGGATCGGAGACCGGGGAGCAAGAAGCCTTCAAACATGAACTCGCAGTGAAGCCGAGAAGCTCGTTCAATCGAAACTCGATACCGTCAAACCGCAAATTCACTGAGCTGCCTTCCTTATTTCTACGGTACTAAATCCCCGCACAAATTCCGCGCCAGCGCGACGGGACGGACAAGGCTGAGGTCGATGAATAGACATGCAGTTAAAACCTGTTCGTTCTGGAAAGCATCGCTGGATGCAATCGACCTCGACTCTGTTCACATTTCGCCTCGGTCTGGTCTTGGGGTTGATCGCATTACACTCTCCACAACTGCGGGCCGACGTCGTCATCACCTCGCCTACCGGCGGGAACAACGTCTCTGCCGACAAGGCGCTCAATTCGACCAACGGGGCCGCGTTCACCGCGTTGGGCAGCCTCGTGATTACCGAAGGCGCCTCGACCGATTTCGCCGTCGGGAACAATCAGACGCTCACCCTGACGGTGCCAGACGGATGGCAGTTC
>Ga0137374_10012077_pt1 | contig 10084 bp, 14 predicted proteins | sample SagtaG_20_FD_104811 | JGI IMG/M metagenome (GOLD analysis project Ga0137374, IMG submission 104811) | Vadose zone soil microbial communities from Sagehorn Ranch, Mendocino, California, USA - Sage1_R_100_16 metaG | ecosystem: Environmental > Terrestrial > Soil > Vadose zone | place: USA...
CGCCGCCGGCGACAGCGCCTTCGGATGCCGGCAGATGATCGGCAATGTGTGGCAGTGGACGGCATCGGATTTCGTGCCGTTTCCGGGCTTCGCCGCGGACCCATACGAAGATTATTCGCAGCCGTGGTTCAACACCCGCAAGGTGCTGCGCGGGGGAAGCTGGGCCACCAGTGCGCGGATTGCGCGTCCGGGCTACCGCAACTTCTTCACGCCCGAGCGCAACGACGTCATCGTCGGATTCCGCACCTGCGCGCTGTGAACGTAACTGCTAGAGCGAATGCCAAGCACGAATGCTCGTAGCGCTTCACCGATCTCCCTGGCCCAATGCATGGCGGCTCCGCTGCGGGTCACGGGCTGCCTTTGTTCACTGCCGCCTCGTACTGCGCGACGTATCCCATTTCGACGTGCTTGCGCCCGCGATCCGCAAAGCGTGCCGAATCGGCCTTGATGCCGTGCCCGTCAACGAGTCGGTTCATGAAGTTGAAAAGGGCGCAGACCGCGATGGCAGAGTGCAATGCGGCCTCGTCCCAACCCGCTGCGAAAACCGCATCGGCATCGGATTGCGTCATCCGCGCCGGCGTGAGGGTGAGCTTGTTGACGAAAGCGAAAATCGGCCGGAGCTTGTCCTCGATCGGAGCGGTGCCAAGGTTTGCGACCAGACCATCAATCGTGCGCGTGGCTATTCCGAACAGCTCCGCGGCTGCGCGGTGCCCACCGTAGCAATACTGGCAGGCGTTGAGTGCCGAAACATAGGCCCCGATCAGCTCCCTTTGGCCAGGCGTGAGCGGGGAAGGTCCCCGCAGGATCGCCTCGGACGCGTGGGTCAGATGCGAATAGATCTCGGGATGGGCCCTGAAGACCTCCTTGGTCGTGGCATCTTCCGGCATCGACGGGAAGAACGGCATTGGCATGTCCTCAGTTGGCAGCGGCTGCCCAAATTTGCTGCGCTCTCGGCGGCCGGCGGATGGCGGCTATCCTTTGAATTTCGTGCGGCGCCGTCGTGGACTGGATTTTGACTTTCGGCGGGAGCGAGATTTTTGGCTGCGGTGGGCGCTGCCGCGCAGATAGCCTTGCTTGACCAGTCGCTGAGCGGCCACGGAGTAGTGTTCACTGGTGCCGACGATGCCGGTACCTTCGACCAAGCGGTTCATATTGTTGAAGTAGGCGCACACGGCGATCGCGTGCAGCAGGGCTTCGTCGTTCCAGCCCGCCTCATACACGGCGGCCGCATCGGCCTCGGTCATGCGGTTCGGGGTCTCGGTCAGCTTGCGAACATAACGCAGCATCGGCTTGAGGCGATTGTCGACCGGCGCGGCTTCTATGTCGTCCAGCAACGTTACGAGCACGGCTTCATCAACGCCGAATGCCCGAGCGACACGAGAATGCGCGCCATAACAGTACCGGCAGCTATTGGCGCCCGACACGAAGGCGGCAATGAGCTCCCGCTCGCCCGGCGTCAAAGCGGAGGGCCCGCGCATGAGACGTTCTGCGTATGGACGCAGCTTATCCAGCAGGTCCGCGAACATCCGGCGCAGGTCCACCAAAGTCGCATCCGCTGGAAGCGATCGAAGCAAAGGCATTGGTGCGAACTCTTGTAAGACTCTTCCGAACCTCGCGAGATCGACACGGTATCATCCAAGCTTCAGGGGCGCGTCACCTTCCAGATCTCCTCGATCTCTGTCCCCGAATTGCGGACGACCTTGGCGATTGGGCAGAAGCGATGAAGGTCAGCCTTCACCTTCTCCATGTCGGCTTCGCTCGCATTTGTCGCCACGTTGATGACCAGGCTAATCTTGGGAAACGGTACTTCGATTTCCTCGATCAACTGCGTGCCGCGGCGGTCGAGCGTCGACTCGGCGTCAATGGACATCGCCTTGAATTCAACGCCGTGCTTCTTCGCGCATTTGTGGCTGATCACGTTGGTGCAGGCGATCAACGCTGCCACCATCGTTTCTGTCGGCGTCGGCCCCATGTTCGTGCCCTCACGCTCCTTCGGCTCGTCGACAATCGTCTTGACGTCGCGGACGGAAATCTCTGTGCGCGAATGTGTCGGACAGCGCCCCTGAATGCGTTGGGTGACGGTGGTCTTCTCTCTTACGACAACCATGACGTTCCTTACTCCTGTTGTACGTCAGCATGATCAGTGTGGTAGAGGTCGGCCTGCAGACCCAATGTCCAGACGACGACTAAAGCCTCATTGCCTGATCTGACGGCAGCGCGCGTCGCGATTGGCGCCAACCATCAACGGTGTAGACATCCCAGTTCCGCATCAGAAAGAGTGCAGCAAAGCCGCCCCAGGTCGGCCAAGTTGCAATCCACAGGTGGTTGCCGACCTTGGCCAGCCCATATGGATCGAACAATTGGCGCCAACTGACAACCACCGTGACCGTATGCACGAGCAGCGATAAGCCATAACTCATAGTCCGATAGGCGCCCAAGAGAAGTCCCAGCGAAAGAATGAGCTCGGCGACGCCAAGCGCATAAGCCACTTCAGTCGGGAGGGATACGCTATAGAAGTTTTGCGCGATCCGAGCTGTTGCGCCGGGCAGGATCAATTTTTCAACACTCCATTGCAGCAGAAAGATACCCAGAAAGAAACGCAGGATCAGCAGTCCTGCTGCGATGCGCCTGTCAGCTGCGGGAAACATCCAGGTTCTCCTTCATGGTGCTCCGGATGCACGTCCTTTCCATCCGCAAAGGCGCTGATGGCCGCACCTAAATTGCTCCAACGAGTGCGGGCAGCTCCGAAAGCGATTTCACCTCGCGATCGGGAGCGCCAGGAAGCCGCTCGCGCGGTTGGCCGTAACGGTTGCACCACACGACCCGCATTCCGAAGGCCGAGGCCGCGTAGGCATCCCAGGCATTCGACGATTGGAAAGCGATTGCCGACGGCGGGACTCGAAGCTTGTCGATCGCTAGCTGATAGACCTTGGGATGCGGCTTGAAGACGCCTACGTCCTCGACGGAAAGGATCTCATCGAACAGGCCGCCCAGTCCGGTGCTATCGACGACCGCCGCAAGCATCTTCGGCGAGCCATTGGAGAGGATCGCAACCTTCATATCTGCGCTTTTCAGGCGCTTGAGGGTATCAGGCACTTCCGGAAATGCGTCGAGCGCCAGATAAAGGTTCATGAGCCGATGCCGCAGGGCCGAGTCGATGATCCCGAGCGCTCCCAATGCATAGTCGAGCGCGTCGCCAGTGACCTGCCAGAAATCCGCGTGTCGGCCCTGAATTGCGCGCAGCCAGGTATACTGCAGTTGCTTGTCACGCCAGAGGGCAGTGAGCCGTTCGAGCTTATCGCCTAAAACATCACGGCAGCTTGCCGCTGCGGAGGCGTAGTCGAACAGCGTTCCGTATGCGTCAAAAACACACGCCCGAACGCCAACTAGCGGATCTTTGATCATCGCCCCACCTTCGTGGCTCTCATTCGCGCATGGTGCCGACTTGCTCTCCGATGCCGACGCAACGGACCGCAAAGGGGATCAGTGCGAGCAGACGTGAATTATAGGCCGATCGTGGTACGATCAGTCAAAGATATTATTGGGGATTGACCGGAACTGCTGGGAGTGTTCAAACACATTCATGTTACTTACGGGGGCGTCCATGGCCTGTGCCGACATGGAATGGCTAAAGGCTTGAATGGCGTTATAGTAGGCATCAAACAATATGGTAGGCATCAAACAATTCGATCATGACACGGTGGTCGATCGCGCTATGATGCTCTTTTGGCGGATGGGCTATGGGGCGACGTCAATCCAGGATTTGGAAAGGGCGACGAGGCTTCGCCGTGGAAGTCTTTACAACGCGTTCGGCGACAAGCAGGGTCTCTTCGTGGCGGCGCTCAAACGCTATGAGGCCACAGTCGGCAACGAGCGAGTCAAGCAGCTTTCGAATCCGGACCCCTATCGTGCGATCGAAGGATTTCTCAATACTCTCGTAAGTCAGATGAGCGAGCGGAGCCGGCCGCGCGGCTGCCTCCATACCAATACGTCGCTGGAGTTTCCGAGCGCGCCAAAAGCCGTTCTTCGTATTATCGCCGAGCGAACCAGCGGGATTGAAAGTGCCATCTACGCCGTGCTCCGTCGCGCCAAGGCACAAGGCATTCTCGACCCAGCAGCCGACGCGCGTGCGCTTGCTCGCTTTTATCTGAGTGTCGCAAAGGGCATTGGGGTCTTGCACAAGGTTTTCGGCGATGCTTTGGCGTTGCGCGACATCGTCAAGATTGCCATGAGCAATTGGCCGTTCACGTGCCCTACCGGGGCACGCCGGAGGCCGTCACCGCGATCGCGCGCGGCGATGCCCACATGTATTTCGCGCCGATCCCGTCGGCGCAGGTGCTGAGTGCTGCCGGCAAGGTCGCGCACGTCGCCATCAATTCCGCCCACGTTCATTGACGGTCCAATCGTAATCGAAAAAGCGGATCTTGAAATCCGAAGGTATTTGTTCGCTCCTGTACCGGTTCAAATACGCGATCAAGTTCGGCGCACGCGCGAGGAAATCCTCCGTGTAGAACTTGAAAATCCCCGAAAGCCATAGCTCGTGTCTTGCCGGAAGGACTCGGACGTTCCGGCTTTCGCCAATGAACGTACGGGCGGCCACGTCGAGCTGTTTGTCGATTTTGTCGGCGGTGAAGGCCGTGCGGGGCAGCCGCGGACAACTTACGACCATGCAATTGAGCGCGAAATGAACACGCTCCTCGCCGATCCGGCGGACTACATCATTCTCAAAGTTATAAAGAGAGATCGATTTCCCACCGATCGCAAACGTTCGGAGATAAAAGAACGTGAATTTCCGTACACCACCTAAACTTTCCGGCACGCCGCTGTCCACCACGCCATGCATGGCAAGAGCATTGTATGCGTTGATGTAATAGGCCAAGCGGGCTTCTGGGCCAGGAAACTTAGCAGGCTGGGTGATTGGATCATTTGCAGCAATGAAGGCAACGACGCGGTCGAGATCACCGTGGTCCCGAACCAGAGATGCGAAGTCAATTCTGCCTGCCTCGTCGACATGTTGAGCCAACACTTTCGTCCAGAGTGTTTCCCAATCGCGGACGGTCGCAAGCCGATCCTCGATTGCCGGGACCGCCGTGGGAGTGAAGAATAGGGACAGAAGGCCAAACGCCATGGCTGCCAATCTTTGTAAGAGCGACGACATATCCCTGATCTCTACTGGCAATACTGCAGATGCTATCTCGCAACCGCGGTCTTTCGTCCGACCCGTCCAGTAGCCTCGGAAGGCATCGGAGCCGCCGCCGACTCGACTCCATTCATCGTGACTTCACCCGTCAACGGATTCCAGAGATGATTGCCGGCCGCGGCGCCTAAACGGAGCGGTGCCAGAATGAACTCATCTCGTTTCGCGTTATGCAGGCACATCGAGATTGGGCCGGCGTGTGTAGCCGCCATGAAGGCGCAAGCCTCGATGCGCTCCTTTTCCAGCCCGCACGCATTCATGAAGTTGTGGATGAAGAACGACAGCTTGTGCACCCGTCCGCGGGCAGCGAGCAGATCGACCTTGGCTTGCCAGACTTTCCGGCAGATCCAGAGCGTGGCGCTTGGCCACAGGCTTGGTCTGCTCAAAATTCCGGTCACGAAACTGCCGATGGCCTTGGACCGGCTACGGCGATCGAAGCTCCGATGAGCGGTCCCTTCGAGCACCGCTTGGAAAAGCCGCGTGTCATCGAGCGCATCATAAGCACGGCCATTGGTCACGAAGGTCATCGCATATCGATTGCAACGAGCATGCCCAATGTGGGCGGTATCGAACGAAATCGAGGTGTCCGCTCCGCGCTCGATTTGCCGCTGAACCGACCGCACGGTGATCGCATCGTGACGGCGGCCGAGCGTTCCGCGCCCGCTATCCGCCTGGAGCTGAAAGGAGGCGAGGCGAACGACATCGCTGTTGCCGACGAAGAAGGCGACGACGTCCGGGATCTGCTCGAAGTTGCCGTCGGTGACCGTCGTGTTGAACATGACACCAAGCGGCAATCCGCGCGCCCGCTCGATATATTCCTGTCGGATTGCATTGAGCGCCGCTTCGCTGTCGAACCCCCGCCGCTCCTGCGTCATATCCACATGAAAGGCGACGTCGACGAGACCGGCGTCAGCAAGTTCCGTGAGCAATTCACGCTTGGCACGGATGCCATTTGTAAATAGAGCAGGCTGCATCCCCTTGTCTGCAATGCGGCGAACAATGGCGGCCAGCTCCGCACGATTGCGCAACGTTGGATCGCCGCCCGTCACCTGGACTCCGGTACCCGACCCATAGTGATCAAAGATCATATCGATGCGGCGGAAAACTTCTGCGAGCGGGAGATCCTTCACCGCTTCCGAATGTTCCGACAAGTAGCAAGCGGTGCAGTCGAGATTGCAGCGCTGCGTGATTTCGAGCGCGACGCAGCCGATTGGCCGACGGCGGCCCATGAACTGGCTTGCAGTCCACTGCCCGGTCGTGACCATGCGGCGGCGCGCCTCGACGAGCGCAGCACGATGATCGGCGGGTCGAGTCGCAGTCTGCGCGGCTTGAATTTTGGGCGGCGTCATATATGAGCCGCCATCCGCTGCCTGTGAGTTGTCGCCGCTCGTCATCAGCCAAGCCTTCCGCGTATCGGATACTGTTGTTCCTGGATGAATTTGACTCCCTACGCAGCGTGCGCTTGTTTGACACACGAGCACAATTCGGCTCTATCGAATGCCTTGAGCATCGGAAGCGTCTTTGTAGATCGGACTGTTTGGCCTGAACGCGTGGAATACGAAGGCAAACGTAACGTCGTAAGGGACATCGACAAGCTGATCTCCCTGTCGCCTCTGTACGATGACATTACCGACGTCGCGCCCCCCGGAGATTGACGCCTTATCGAGCGCAGACGCTTGTCCCGGCTCCCACCGAATCACGAGATCGGCACTCTGCGCTGTGCCTCTGCGCCGCAACAGAGTGAGTGCCCATGCCTCGTGACGCCCTGGCGCGGTCTCGACTGCCACGACGCGCTCCATCGGTTCGATGCCGTCCGGCAGCGTTCCATCGTAGAGGAAGGGCCTTTGGCCGGTTGCGTCATAGCCGAAGTACGGATTGCGTCCGTAATTGCGCGCATTCGGATTACTGGGGACGAGCGCTTGGCCCTGAGGGAAGCGCTGCCGGAAGCGATCAAACGACTCCAACCGCGACGGAATGAGGCGAAGGCGATGCCCGGTCATTGTGCCGACAATGGCCTCGCCGGTGAATTGCTGCCACCAGCTTTCCGTCTGGCGGTCGTACATCACGAGATCCGAATTCCGAAGTTTCCCCGTCGTGCCAAAATCCAGAGCGCGATCACCCACGACGCGCTCGAATACGAGCGCTGCGTTGCATAATGGACAGTAGGTCACGACGACCGGTTTGCCGCCGACTGTGTCGTTGACGATCTCGTGCCAGATCAGTACGCGCAATGGATAGGCGCGGGCGTCGCCCTGGATGGAAAGGGCGATGACCGGCTCTGTCTTGTCCAGACGGGAGCTCCATCCATGAGCGTTGCCGCCCGCCAGTGGCTCGAAACGTGGGGCGTCGATGGGCGGAATCCCATCCTTGGGGGGACCGCCGGATTTGATTTCCGCGAACTGAACATTGTGCCTGGAGAAATCCGTTCGCGGCCATTCCGACCGCCAGTTGGCTGGATCGGCAAGCAAAGCCCCGATGCCCGCGACGGACAGAATGACAAGTGTCGTCAGCGCGATTACGCCAGGTAATTTGCGGACCAATGACATGATCGCCACCTCCCAAACAATTTCAGTCGACCGGCAGCTGTCGAAATGTCAGTTCTCCTTCAGCGCTTCGTCGTGCTCATGACAGAGCTCCCCCTTCCTTGCTCGCAATTCACCGGATCAATGCTTTTCTCCGAGTAATTCCGGTGATCGAGCGCCAATTCAGGAGGTAGTGACCCGCCCAGCCGGCCAAAGCAGACAGCATGAATACGGTGCCGAACTGCCAAACCAACACCGTCAAGCTTGCATCCTGCTCGTGAAACAGGCGCAGGCCGAAATTACCCAGGCCAGCCGCGGCCAATCCACCTAGGGCTGTCATCAAATGCGGTGTCAATGGAGCGCCACGGCGCAGCATCACCGCTATGACAATTTCGCTCCTTCATTGGAAAAGGTTACGAGCAATCTTTCGCGGCGTGATGTCCTCCAACAATCGAACACACGCATCCGCGTCGCCAGCCTGCGCCGCCTTCATCAGCTGATTCATGCCCGATCGATACACGTCCATAATTCGCAGTGGGTCGAAGTATGTTCTACGCGCGCAGTCGACTAGCGAAATTTCTCCGGGAAGCGGGAGTGGACGGGCTTTGATGGAGATTTGATAAGCGTCCAAGAAGAACGATCGATGCTTCGAATATCTCCTCGGGAGCAACCCGGGCAAGACGTTCTGGTTCGTGACGCCCGGTGCCTCGTTCCAAACCTTGTTCCGCAAGCTCGCTGAAGGGCCACTTGGCCCGCTGATGGCCGTCCTCGGCTTTGCCGCACTCGTGGCAGTATCGTTCGGGGTCAACGCCGCACAGCTTCGAAGCCTGCCAATCCCTGCGCACCAAAGAAGTAGGTTCGGCTCGACAGACGGTCGCGACCCGCGCGCCGACGAGCGTGGTCAGCGCGATCAATCCTGACAGCTTGCAGACAAACGACGCCATCGCAGTCCCGCGAAATCACTCGGTCGATCAGAACCGACAAGGTCAGTTCGGCTTGATCGCTTCATCGGTCAGCTTGTCGAGCGCCTGCGTCATCTCCTTGAAAATGTCGTCGTGGCCGTTGACCGAATGCTCCGACTTCAGGACATCCGGCTTGACGTAGGCCAGCCACACCTGACCGCCGTCGTCCTCCCATGCGAGCACCTTCATCGGCAGGTCGAGGCCGATCCTTCGGTTCGACTGCATCAAGGGCGTGCCCAACTTTGGATTTCCGAATATCAAGAGTTGGGTAGGCTTGAGCGCCTGGCCGATCTTTTGCGCGGCAGCCGCATGGTCAACTCGTGCTGCAATCCCGATGCCGCGGGTCTTGAGCATCTCGGACAACCGATCCAGCGTCACCGCGACCGAGTGAGGGCTTTTCTTCGCGACCAACCGCTCATCGGCAGTCCACGCAAGAGAAGGGATCATGAGAACGGCAGCAATCAGCGCGGGCAACTTGGTCATTATGGCGCTCCTTGTCGTGCGTTGCTTTGGATTCATGGGATTAGGACGTTCCTGCGAGCGATGCCGATGATCGAGCGCCAGTTCAGCAGATAGTGTCCTGCCCATGCGGCCATCGCGGTGAGGATGAATACGGTGCCCACCTGCCACACAAGAACCATCAGACTCGCATCTTGCGAATGAAATAGACGGAGGCCGAAATCACCCAGCCCAGCCGCCGCCAATCCACCTAGGGCCGTCGTTATGTGCGGTGTCAGAGGTGCGCCACGGCGGAGCATCACGGCCATGGCGATCGCCGGGACCGCACCGACGAGAACGATCGCAGGAAAGCAGAACCAATCCGGCCGCAGCGATAAGCCGTCGGGACCAAAGTGTATCCAGTCCTGGACACAGCCCTGAGCCAGGCTCCCCAGCCAAATTGCGACCGGCAACGCCGGAAGGAAGAGCAATTTGCGATCGTACCCTGGAATAACCGTTGCGAAAGCCGCAGTCGCCGCAGTCATGCCGGTGGCAAGTGCAGCGACCTGCTCAACCACATAGCGCCATTCCGACGCTTTCGAGATCAAGTCGCCGCGCGGCGAAACGACGAACACGACGAGTGCGACATAGGGAATGGCAACCAAAAGCCAGGCTGCCGTTCTGATCCATGGAGGCGGAAGCGGCCGAACCGGCTCAACAACTGCTGCCAAGCGCTCAATGAGCTTCTCGGTATCCATGGTCACGACTCTTTGGTCAACGCCTTGCGAAGGGTCGCCATTGCGCGGTGAACAGAAACTTTAAGCGCGCCGATGCTTGTCCCGCTCGCGGCAGCGGCCTCCTTCAGCGACATTTCGCGCAGCTTCAACATCTCGATGGCCTCCCGCTGCCCGGGTGGAAGATCCCGGATCGCCTGCCTCAGCGCCTCTGGATCATGGGATCCCCAG
>Ga0137374_10012085_pt1 | contig 10080 bp, 7 predicted proteins | sample SagtaG_20_FD_104811 | JGI IMG/M metagenome (GOLD analysis project Ga0137374, IMG submission 104811) | Vadose zone soil microbial communities from Sagehorn Ranch, Mendocino, California, USA - Sage1_R_100_16 metaG | ecosystem: Environmental > Terrestrial > Soil > Vadose zone | place: USA...
CTTGACCTAGTTCCCAAGGGACGGGACGAAGCGGGACATGAATTTCCTCAGTTCTGGGTGCGACGTCATGATGAATACGGCAAATAATTAGGAAGATTGACTCATAGATGGTTCCAAATCGTAGATTTAAATCATAAATTTGGAGATCCATTTAAGTGAAGGAATGGGCCAGAAGAAGGGATTAGAGACAAATTTGACGTTATAATAAGGTTCAAATGGCAGACAGTGAACATCGCCGGGTGGGCCAAGGCATAGTTATGCGTATTCACTGTCTTGGCCCATCGATTTAACTTAGAAATCTTGTTATTCTGGCTCAAGGTAGTATGTATGGACGCGATGATGAGTATTTTGGCTACCTCTGAGGGTTCAATAGATTATGAATCTGGTACACATTCCGGAGTAGCATAAGGGACTAGAAAAACGAAACCTAATCCATATTTTTAAACTAGGCGATGAACTACTGACTGTAGGCTATGCTGAAACCAATAAAAAGGCTCTATGAGGACTTCCTTCTGAACGAGTGGATCAAAAGAGAGACAAATCAGATCAAACTCGTCGGATATTTATTCATGAAGAAGAAGGGTTTCATTTTCAAAGAAGTTCAGAGTATCATAGAATTTGATGAACTTGAATTTGACTTCAACGATCCTGAAAACGATTACACACAATTCATTCTAAAGGAAGAGAGAGAAAAACAGGAAAGGTCAAGACATAGGATTTTAGAAAAACTTTACGAAAGAAAAGTTAAGGATTATCTAATGACTGCCAAGGCCAAAGATGTTTTTGGTCTTTCTTTTAGGCTAAACATTCTGTGTGAGGTTCGATCTCGATATTTAAGGTCCCCTTATGCCATTGCTAGGATCCGCGATTACGGGGGTTGTCCTATGGGATTGGACGAATCTGAAAAGCCCAAAACTACCGCGAGTGTGATTCTAACAAGTAGCACCAATACTGAATCTAGTTTGACTGATATACGCATACATTATGAATTTTACAGTATCCATGTTTACGAAGTGAGCAAGAGAGAACTCGACAAAATTGCACAAATGGCCTTAAGTCCAAAACCTACAAAGTGACCATATTTTTCTTAATTCTTTTATATTTTAAAGTGCACTATTTTGTACGTCATATGTTTTCGGTGGGTCGGGTCCGTTGTTCCAAAACTTGGCCCATCGATTTCAAATTCAATCTTTAGCCCGCGATAAAAAGAACAGAATCTAAACGCAGAATTTTTATTCATAATTTTTTAATAATTTAACGTCTACCTGATAATAACCTCATACCTTACTTTGACGATGGGCTGGGATATTCACTAGCCATTTCTCCCAGCCCATCGATTGTTAAAATTCTTTAATCCTTTGGGGACTGTTATTTTATTACATACCAATGTATCGGTGGGTCGGACGGATTTGTCCGGCTCGTCGATTATAAGCCATAATTTTTAATCCAACCAAACCTTAATGCAGCGCCGAAGCGGAAAAGGCGTGTGGGATTAGATGATCCTCGGCGCTACATGTCTTTGACCATATAGGCGCTAATATACACGTACGATTGCAGAAGGCTGAATTCCTGTCTAGTTTAAGTGGTAGATTAGCGTCATCATATTGGATAGTGCGAAAAAAGAGCAAATCTCTGCGGGAAAAACCAGAGAGTGACGTTGAAATAGAATACAATAGTTTCCTAATTTGTGATGACTGCAAGCATGATACCATAAGATACGAACCTATCAAAGACGGCCCTTGTACGTGTGGTTGTCATAACCTTTATTACGGCCAATAGGTTCGGTCTTGGCCCATCGATTTTAAACCATATTTTTTATGCTCATATATCCTTATGTAGTTGCTCGTAACATCCAGCACAGTAATATCTATTGTTTTCTAGATCTCTTTCACCTAAATCTTCTGCCGCTATAAATTTCACTTCCTTGCAACGACTGCACCTTTCTTTTGTTCCAATTTTGCTGCTATCCATTATGCCTTTCTTTTCATAATCTCGACATCTTTAGGATATTGGAATATGATTTTAAACTATATTCTTATTTACTATGCATATCCCTCAGATGATCTGGGTAGAATTCACGCTTTACTTGCTCACCACAGTGGGCACACCTAAGTTTCTGCTTGCTGGATTCGTAGCACATGTTGTTGTTTAACTGCAATTATTTGTTTTTGCTCATGTCACTAGCCGAATTAACCCTTGAAGCCTTGATGTAAATGGGTTTGCTGAATTCAAAATTATTGCTTCCTGAATAGAGAGATTCTGGACAGGTAACATTCTCCTCACAAATTCAGACCACATCATACGACAAGTGCGACATCTAAAGTCGTGTATATCACTTATTCTCCTTCTCCCCGTTGCCGATATCATTACAGTTACCATGGTTTGATAAAATAATTGCTGATTTGACAATATTGCAGGTTATTGGAATAGCAATTGAAAAACAAAAAGTTGTGGTTAAGATAGATGCTAATGTATACTCCGTATTCCTATGGATGAAAACCAGTCTTAACCGACTTATTAGCAAGTGAGCATAGAGCATTGTATGCAGTACCGGAGGCGGACAGAACTAATTGCAGTTGACTTTGAGAAGGAATTACGGACTAATTTTATAGGATACAATACCCCCCTTACTCGATGGTGGAATATTCGGGCCTGTAACAAATCTCATTGCAATGCCTACAGGAATATAGCAAATTACATTATCACACGAATTGATCCCGTTCCTTCTTTGGTTATAGATTATGGATGTGGGAGTGGCAGATTACTTGGCGATCTTGCTGTCAGATTTGTAGAAACGAAGTTCATTGGGATTGATGGATCCTCTGCAATGTTGAAAACTGCAAAGACTTATTTAAGAAAGGAAGTGCCCGATCTTCTCAATAGAATAAAACTATTGAAGGCGCCTCTTCCCAACAAAATATTACTCGGTAAAAGGGCAGATTTAGTTACCTTCACGTTTCCTCATATACTTTCAAACCTTTACCATTTAGACCTGAACTCTTTTCTCGAGTTTCTAACATACAGCGAGATTGAAAATACAGTAATTTTGGCTGAAGGGGTAGAGGAATTAAGTAAAGGACAGACTGATGAGGATCCCGATGTATTACAGTCGTTAATTGTGAACAGAATCATTTCAAAGAATTTGCGTTCTTTAGTTAAGAGAGGAGGATACTGTTTACGTGTGGAATACGCTAATGCAAGAAGAGAGGAATTCCAGAACGTATTCAAAAAGCAATTTTCATTTCAAGAAGGATCTCTAGTTAAGTCCCTCTCTAATCGGAAGATACAGCAACTCTTCGAACTCGTGCGGTCTGAATATCATCGTTCGAAAGTAATGGAAGACACATACGAACAGACAGGTGACGAGAGTGACAAAAAGGGTGGATACTGGATTAGTTTGCTTAAGGCACTAGGCTGAGTTGGATTCCCTAGCAGGGACAACATTCGTCATTCGCCATAAGTTCGCGAAGTTCTTGATAAAATGACACCTTATCAAATAATGTTCAACTTTAAGGCACAGATTTTGTGATAATAACTTCTACGACTTCCACGACTAACTATGCTTTCATTACCCGAAAAGAGCATACTACAATGATAACACTTTCCATCTTGTCTATCTTGTATGATGCTAATTACCCTACTCCTAATGTAAGAGTTTGAAAGTTCAATAATCTTAGGACTCGTCAATATTTTATGTTAATCAACGAACAATATAACATCAAGAGGTTTATTATAACTATGTAATACGTAATGTCAATTAACTATTCATTTTCTTTCTCTCAATCTGTTTATTTTTTGAGGGCTTTTTAGACTGGCTTAGAGCCAATATTAACTTGTACTTTCTATATCTAGGTTTAGTACGCAATCGGTATCCACAACATGGACAAAAAATTCCTCCCCAGATGATGAAAATGCTACATATTTGGCAACGCTTTTGACCCGAAATATAGCGTCCTTTGCCCGCAGGTTTTATTGCTTTATGTCTAAGACATATACCCTTGCAAGTCATAATAAACGATATTCCTTCTTTAGTTCTTTGGCAAATATTCTTGTCAGTTTGTCTTTTATTGAGTTTCGTTTTCACCTATTTCTTGTTTGTATCTTTCTTTTTATTCTGACTAAAAACTTCAGCCGCCGCATAACCATTTCCCACCTTTGTAATCCTTATCATTACCCTGTCTCCAGGCCGTGTATTATTGACGAGGATTACGAATCCATCGATTTTGGCTACTCCTTTTCCCTGTCTGCTCAAGTCTTCAATCTTTACCTTATATTCTTCTCCGACGCTTACAGGAGTTTTAGGTGCCTTTGGTCCTCCAAAGCGACCACCTCTGTTTCCACTCCTTTCATAACGCTTAGGTCTCTTCAATTCAAATCAATCCAATCCAACAATCCTTCTAATTAGTGGTAATGATGTCCTAACAATAAAACAAAACTTTCCTTGCATCGGCTTGCAAGAAGAGTATGTGAATGACTGGGATTATTTTCAAAGTGCAAACCAAGATACATTAGAGGCTCAATAATACGCTATGATTTGTCTTTCTTTTTCATAGAGTCTCTGGGTTGCTCAATATTTCTGACACATACATCACAATACTTTTCTAATTTTGTGGCCCCTCCAACATCAAAAACAGCAATTTGTGTTGCAATATTAGCACAATCAATACAAAATTTATTTTTATCTCGCTCGTTAGTGATGGGCTCTATAGACCGTAGTGTTTTCAATTACCTCAGACCACCCTACCTACTATGGCAATATTTGTATGTCTTAACATAACATTGGCAGTCTGTAAGGGTAAATTAGGTATTACCAACATAGTATCCTAATAGAAGTGGTATAAAGGACTTCCCAATCCATTTTTCCACTAGGGCAGTATAATTTGGTTATTTATTACTCAAATCTTACATGATTCCATTAGATTTTATGCGAAGGCGGGCAGCATATTGTCACATGACATAATGCAGGTGTTTTACGACTGTTGCGAATAATAGACAGACTTAAATTTCATTACTTTCAATAGGATCATGTTAAATTACCTTCTTAGGAAAAATCCAGAAATTGGTCTGCCGTTGTAAGTATTTCTAAATTAGAGGCGCTTATTCATGAGAATGAAAATGCGTTCATCGATAAGACAAGTTTCTTGATATGCGTTCATGTGACCCTATTACTTCGAAGCTCATTAATCACAAGTTCTACATAGTCTTTCATTTCACCTTCATTCATTGATGCTTCAGCTCCAGACTTCTCTTCCATGGCAGCTGATGTTTTCTTTGCAACTGTTAGTACCTGCTTTTGTACTTTCCTTTGCATTTCTGCAGTGCCAATACTATCCAATAATTTTGATTGCTCCATTACAGATTTTCTGATTGATTGGCGCAAGGTCATGTCTTGAGAAACTGAAATTGCCGAAAAATAAAGACCATTGTAAATTAAGTAACAAGATAATCCAAGAACCCTTGATAGCGCACTATGAACGTCATCCTGATCCGCGAAAATCTGTGTTCCATCTGGGAAAATAATTCGGAGGCGTGGAATATTGCCGATTATTTGTGGAGAATCAATAAAGGCAGCACGAAAGTCGAACAGCATTCCCCATTTCCTTGGGTTCTTGGCGCTGGCCACCTTGCCGGTTCCCTGGTCAATTAGTGCGTATGCACGATCTCCTAGAAGTCCACGTTCTGTCACGTGAGAAGAATTGAGTTCTTCTCCCAGCATTGACTTCACAGGATATCTCCACATGGAAACTACCCTTCCAACAACGGTCTTATTCATAGACGATGCAGTCATTTGTTCCCCTGACATGAGAAATCGTTGTATAAATTGATAGTTAAGGTTTTATGTACTTTAAAACATTTTATTTCTTCAAGCTGAATATCTCAGACATACAAACAGTCGACTTGTTATTCAAATTGGAAAAATTTGCGTTAAGAAAAACTTTCTTACCTATTACAACCACAATCCTGTGCTGCCTGTCCAATTGGTGGAAATTGATAAATTATATGCTATGCAAAATATAGTATGTCGTCTCCGGAAGATGCAAATTATAATTGTAGGGAATGTAATTCTTAATTTCAAATTCCTTGAAAAATTGGATGAGCATATGAGGAAAACCTATAAATTGATTGTTAATAATGAAGAGCCTTAAAAGCTAAGGTGAGTTAGCACCTATGTTTGGAGTGAATGTTGCATTTTGAGCAAATGAAACCATAAACATGCTAGGAATAACTATTGAGAGTGTTAAAGTAAGAATCCATACGAGTTATGTTTGATTAGTAAGCCCTAGTAACCGTTGAATGAAGGACTATAATGTTTTGTGGTACAAGTGTCTATGTGTTATATCAATAGAAAGATATATGAGGTCACTGAGTTCATGCTGGTTACCTGATGATGCATTGGATCAGATTGAGCTAATAATTATTGCAAGTACAATTAGACTTTTTATTTTATTATCAATATTATCCATTACCTCTTAAAAGAAAACTAAGCTCAGGAAAATGTTCTAGCACGAGTAGCATTTGCGATGTTTTCAGTTTTTTCACATACCAATATCTTCAAGAAAATATATTGGAAGGAAATGCTCAAGAAACTATTGATATTCCTATTACTGATGCAACGCTACCCGCAATCAATCTCATTATACTAATTTTATTCTTCGCTACTCTAATCAAGAAAGATAGAATATCTTTGTAAAATTGAATAAAATAAACTGGGCTATGGTATTTATTTATCCAACGATTGTATAGCTATCCAACAACAACATTCATCAAGCGTGTAGTTAGGACATTGTAACGGAGAAAGACTTGCTCGACATTCATCAGGTGTACAATTGCAATCAGCACATTTCATGTAAGAGTTGGATTATCTAAGAATTTTAAAAATGTAGCTAACAATCTCATCACATCATACCACGGCAATCTCTATGTTCTGAGTAGGTATGAATTTATCCCATAATGAGCCAAAGATTATTGCCAAGACACCCAGAAAATGCCGATCGTTACTGCTGTCCATATCCTGAAAGTCCCGATTAATCCATTGATATTCCTATTATGTTAGGATTAGGCGGAAATCCATATAACATTCACTATATTGCGGATTAATCATATTTTTGATGATGTAGATGAAAGATCGGATGCTTTTGATCTAAGGGGTTTCTCTTCAGTGGGTGTTTTAAGCCTGGTTACATCTCGTTTGAAGAACAGGTCTACAAACCAGTCAACCATGACCCGCAGTTTCTTCTCTACAGTGGGAAGATTTAGTAGGTAGTAGGAGCGCCACAACCACCAAGCCATAAATCCATGAACCTTATATCCAAGTAAAATACCGACACCATTTCTCCTACCAATCAATGTCATAACCCCTTTTGTCTTGTAATCAAATTCTTTTTTATGATTTTCCTGATCTTTAATTGTAGAAATTAAATTAACTGCTGCAACCTTTCCCTGTCTTATTGCATGTTGAGCTGTGGGGGGGTAGGGCTTTCCTGTATTAGGATCTGTAATACATGCACAGTCACCCAATGCCATAATAGTATTATTGTATCCAAGAACCTCGAGAAAATTGTTAGTTACTATTCTCCCAGATTTATCATGCTCGCATGAGAGTGATGATAGTATGCTTGGGGGCTTTCCACCTCCAGCCCAGATAATTGTCTGTGTTGAAATATCCGTTCCATTATCTAGTTTAACACTGGACGATGTTACGTCAATCACACGAGTATTCAAGAGTACTTCGACTCCATTGTTTCTAATCTTTTGTAAGGCAAACTCTGCTAATTCCTCAGTTACCTCAGGAAGTATCCTTTTACCTGAGTTTACAAGAACTATTCTAGTATGGGTTTTTTGGAGATTATGGTAAAAGTGTTTTATTGAATCATGTATAAAGTCATTCAATTCGCCTACAATTTCAACGCCAGAAAAACCACCACCAACTACCACGAAAGTCAACAACCTTTTCCTGAGGTCAATATCTTGGTGTTCAATATCAGCCTGTTCCAACATATTTATCACGTGGTTTCTTAGGACTATGGCGTCACCTAGACTCTTTAGAGTAAATGCTTGTTTAGCGGCTTCATTCATACCATAGAAGTTAGTTTCACTTCCTAATGCTATCACTAGGTAATCATATTTCAATATATGACTACGCCACTCAATAGGATTTGTCTGCTTTCCAATTCTATGGCTTATTATAACCTGTTTAGTGCCCATATCGATTGACTCTACATCGGCTTCATAGAATTTTGCTCTATTGCAAAAGACTCTCAAGGGTGTTACTATATGCCTTGTTTCTATCATTCCTGAAGATATCTCAGGTAGCATCGGTGTAAAGAGGAAAAAGTTGTCTCTACTTACGAGTGTTATGTCTATTCCTATATCATTCTGAAATGCTTTTTGAAGTTGTCGTAAAACCTCAATTCCAGCAAATCCTCCTCCCAAAATCAATATGCGCGTTAATTTAATTGGCTCTTCTCCGTGAACAAGCTCGAGATGTTTTTGGTATGAATCGATTCTAGAAAACGAAATATCACATTTTGAACATCTATACCTACTTCCAAACTTAATTGACAAAATGGATGAAGTTAGTCCTACAATGGTACCGAAAACTAGATGCATAATAACATAGCTTACAATCACCAATGGGAAGCTATACTGAGATGATGTTGTACCGTATTCATCATAGGTTGGAGGCATCATGGTAGCTAGAGTGCGGTTTATCTCGGGTAACAATATAAACAAGTAGACAGGTATGAAAAAAACAATTAGGATTACGGAGCCAGCGAATAACCCATAAAGCAAACCATTTGAAATCTTGCTTATAATCAAGATGCCAGTTTTGTAGAGAAAAATTCCAATGACAACGCCTATAGAAATAGCAGTTATAGTATGAATTGCAACTCCTGCAAAAGCGGCGGCAGAAGAGTAGACCCCTACGACATGACCAAATGCTACCCACGTACCATAATAGGGTATTCCCATTCTAACTTCAAAAGCAGTTGGAATAAGCATAGTTACTGCTCCTAATATTGCTCCTATAACAACGAAGAACACCTCGCGTTTAAGAGAAAAATCTACCCTAATTTCCGTTGCCTTTCTCTTGTTCATAATTAATTAGTTCTGCAGCTCACGCTATAAGATTATACAAAGAAAAGGAGTGTTAGGGACTTGTTAACTTGATAGTCCCTTTCATTGTGTCAGGATGGTACTGGCAATGATACTGATATGCTCCTGTAATTGTTGTAGGGCTAAATGATAACTGACCCCTGGTTAATTACCTAAAAATAAAAAGATACAGATTTGTAGTGGGCCGGAAGGGATTTGAACCCTCGATTCCCGCCATGTCAAGGCGGTGTCTTAACCAGGCTGGACCACCGGCCCGAATATATAATCGGGAATTGACATTGAATTAAGATTATTTCTAGATCTTGAATTCCCCTTATGGGCATTGTATGTGTCATTATATAAACTCCTCTTTATAAAAAAAATTGTCAATTATTTGATATGAAATTGATTTAGTGCTTAGAGAATAGCAGTGAATAGCAGTCGGTAGTAGATGGATAGCAGTGAATAGTACTATTCTTAAATATTTTCCAGCAAAATTACATGAAACTACCATTTAAAATCCATCGACTTTTGTCGGGGGCGTGGAAGCGACCGTAAGCCTAAAAAAACCGACATGCATATTGCACGCCTAATGTCTCAAAGCAACAACAAAGAAGAGCGAATTGCAGAATTACTAAGGCAGAATAAGACTTGGCAATTTATTATGAAGGATCAACACGTAGGGCCCCAAACTATAAAAAAAGTAAAAGATGCCATTACTCCTGTCCCCCGAAGCGAGCGATCCCAAGCCTTCGAAATGTTAGAAAGAGGGAGTACTCTATACGACCTCTCTTTCAATCTTGATATCTCCTCGGAGGCAGCAAAAAAGTATCAGAGGGAATACTTTGAACTAAAAGGCGAAAATGAGTTAGCCAACCACCTCAAAGACAAGGATATATCAAATTTAGTTTCAATTTCCCGAGAGATTAAAGTACGGCATCTGACCGTCGGTCAGATAGAAGCAGCGCTTATATTATATTCGTC
>Ga0137374_10012091_pt1 | contig 10077 bp, 16 predicted proteins | sample SagtaG_20_FD_104811 | JGI IMG/M metagenome (GOLD analysis project Ga0137374, IMG submission 104811) | Vadose zone soil microbial communities from Sagehorn Ranch, Mendocino, California, USA - Sage1_R_100_16 metaG | ecosystem: Environmental > Terrestrial > Soil > Vadose zone | place: USA...
CCTCTATAAACCCCGCGCTCCTCTTCGTCCGCTCGGCGGGCGCGGCGCCCAGGTAGCTCAGTTGGTAGAGCACTGCACTGAAAATGCAGGTGTCGGTGGTTCAATTCCGCCCCTGGGCACCACCATGATTTTCGTGTTTTGATATTGCAACGTTTTTTCTCCTAATTGGCTAACCTTGCGTCAGGTTAGCCACTCGATGTTCGCGTTTTCACCTTCTCCATCGCTGCACTTGCCAATCGTCCCTGGTCGGCCGCTTTCGTGTAGTGCGCAACTTGCTTGAGGCTCGCGTGGCCGGTGATCGACGCGATCTCGTGCGCCGTGCAGCCGGCTTCCGCCAGCCGGCGTGCCGCCGCCTTGCGTAGCCCGTGCGCCGAGCATTGCGGCAACTCGGCTGCATTGCACTGGTCGCGGAACCAGTTCCCGAAGCCATTCGAGGTGAATGGCTTGCCGAACTGAGTGGTGAGGAATGTCATATTGTCCTTCGGCGCATCGTCGAGAATCGCCTGCAAAATAGGGTGAACCGGGATCAACAATTCCGTTCCGGTCTTTTGCTGGCGCACGGTCAAGGCGCTGGCGCGGACATGCTGCCGCCCCAGGCGCACGATGTCCGAGCGCCGTTGTCCTGTATATAGCAGCAGGGCGAAGGCCAGCCGGGCACGCGACCCGACCGGGTGGCGCTTCTCGAACTGGGTGATCTCGGCATCGCTCCAACTGTGAAAACCTTCCGACTTCACGCGGATGGAGCGCACGTCCCTGGTCGGATTGTCAGCCCTAAGTCCGATCTCGACCGCATGCTTCATCATGGCGCGCAGCACCTTGCGAAACTGGTTTGCGGCCTCGGGCTTGTCTGCCTTTGTCGCGATCAAACGAACAACATGCTCGCGTCCGATTAGGGTGGCCCGCTTGTCTCCGAACTTATTACCGTCCTTGTCCGCCTGCTCGCAGAATCGTTCAATCAGGCCGCGATACACCCGCTGCGTTCTCACCCGCATAGAGCGATAGTCAACCGACTGAAAATAGCTGACCGCCAAGGCGCGCATCGAGCCCGGCTTGGTGCGCCTGGCGCCGGCATCAACGAGCGCCGGTTGGCCGGCTACCGCCTGCTCGTATGCTTCCATGAATTGGCTCGACCATGGCAGGCCCGGTAACGCCACTTTCTTGAAACCAGCACGACGGAAATAGAATCGCGGTTTCCCATGTCGGTCGAGGAAGCCGTGTACGTATTTGGGCGGACGGCGCATCAGATGCGGTCCCATTCGTTCGCCTCCTTCGTCTCGCCAAGTCGACCAGTCGCGTCGGCAGTGATAATTACGATTTTTCCCGATTTGTCGATTTCGATGCGGGCGATATGCACACCAGCCGCGGCGACGGCCTTCACCGCTCTCGTCACGTCCTGCTGCCGGAATGTGGAGGGCGCGCGGGCCATTGGCTACCCTGAAGCTTCTTGCCGGTGCTGACCGCCATATCGCTCACCGATATGGTCCCGGGGCTCGGCATCGGGTCGCCCTTCGGCCCAAGCCGTCGGCTTGTTGTGGCGCCACCTAACGAGCCAACGCCGACCGTGTACCGGATGCCGTCGTGCTGAAATCGAGGAGGTTATGGCCGCGCCGAGCCGGGATGCCATCGCGACCTCGGACGCGGACTCGGGCCGCCCGGTCAAGTCGCTGGGGAAGAGCCCTACGGTCGGCGGCCCAAGGCGCTCGCGGCGAAGGTAGGGTGGGACTTCCAGGCCCCGCCAGGGGTCGCTGGCCGGTACCGGAAAGCACAGCGCCTGTGTCAGAAAGGTCAGAAAGGTTGGAAAGATGCTCAGCGTCATGGCAGAGCCCCCCTTTCTGACCTTTCCGACCTTTCTGGCATCGGTGTCCCAGAAAAAAGCAGCGGGTTGACTTGCCACCGATGAATAGCGCGACCACCCGTCTTCGTGGTCACGAGCTTCAGCCAACCGGCACGAACCAGACCATCGAGCAGGGTACGTGTCTGTTCGGCATCAAGCCGACGGCCAAGTGCCTCACGCCGGATCTCCAGCAGCGATATCTCTGTCTTCTGGTTTGTCCGGATCCAACACAGTACGCGGCGGGTGTTGGTGTGCTTCTCAGTCAGCCCAATTTGGCGGAGCGCCGCTTGGCTGTGAGGCCAGAAATATTCTCGCCATAGCTGCACAGCGGCCTCAACGTGCTGCTGGCCGATGGACTGCGGCTCGGTGCCACCGAGCATGGCCCAGTCCAGGTAAGCCAGCGTGCCACTCAGGCGCAGCACATGAGTGGCGCCCTTGGCGGCCCATTCCCGTTCTCGGCCGTCCAAGTCCAGCTTTAGCTGTGCCAGAAAGGCCCGAAAGGTCTCAAAGGCCGAGAGGCCCTCAGGCGACAAGTCCACAGTTCGTGGAGCAAAGACGCCGTCCTCGCCGGTGGGCAAATTGACGACACGCGTTAATGCGTTCTGAATTTCAGGCTCAATTTCGCTAACCTCATTGGAAAGCGGCTGGTGTGCCGGTTCTTCCGGCCAGGCAAAGTAGAACCGCGCGTACATACCGTCGTCATCGCCCTCAAAAGCCCGAGAAAGCTTGTCCGGCTGAAAGCCGCCAATGACGCCCATCAACAAGTAGTCCAGCACAACAGGCGGTCGGCCCTGCCGCTCGACAACGAAATGCTTGCCATCCCAGGCTTCGAGCCAAAATTCGTTGTCTTGCCCGTTCGAGTAACGCCTCATATTCAAGAAGAGCCGCGCAAGTTCATCAGCAACAAACGCCATGCCCTGCGGTCTCACTTCCAGTAGAACGGCAAGTCGCTCAATCGTGCTATCAGACAGGGACAGTCTCGGCGCGACGAACGGACCTGGCTCCGTCGCGTCTGCAGGCTTCGGCGGCGCCGGCAGTTTGGCCTCGACGGCTTCGGCTACCGCCTTCTCCCATTTTTTCTTTTCGGCTTTGGCTCTTTGAGCGCGGGTTTCGTGCTCACGCTGCAACTCCGCGATCTTCTGTTTGCGTCCGCGTTCGATCAGCGACAGGACGCGTCTGGTAACGTCGAGACCAGGCGTCTTGCCGGTCCCGGAAAACCCGACGACGGCCACCCACATGGTCAGTGGCTCGGACCAGGAACGGCACGCGCACACGCGACGCGATGTCCCGATGAGACTTGAAGCAATGCCGAGCAATGGCACCGCAACGTGCGCCGGCGTGACACCCGCGCCACGGGCAGAGCGAAGCAGCCAATCGCACATCGAGGCCGGCAATGCCTCAATCGGAAAATCAGGCAGCTCACCCCGCCTGTCATCGAGCAGCGTCCAATCTGGCTCCTCCCAGGTGCCAGTTTGCGCCTTCCTCGCTTGCTGCTCGTCGCTGGTTCTCTGCTGAGTGCCCTGTGTGGCGGAAAGGTCAGAAAGGTCAGAAAGGCCCGAATCCACTGTGCCGTCACCGCCTGATGAGGGACCGCGGTCCGGCAGGTCAGGGTGCGGCTGTTTGCTGCCCGCTTGAATTCCACTCTGAATGGTTTTCGTCGTGGCGCGATGACCGTGCTCGCGCAAATAGTTGTTTGCATCGCAAGCGCCGAGCAGCGCGTCGGACACGGTTTTTTTGTCAACCCAGCCGCGCGCAATCATCCGTCCAAGACGGAAGGCCACGGCATTGAGCGTCTCATTACGCTTCCCGCTCGGGGCGGCACTTAGTCGCGCGACTGCACCGTCTAGCGCCGCTGCCGCATAAGCTTGGCGGCGATAACTGTTGCTGGTTCCACTCTTGTCAAAGACGCGTGTATCCTCATCTACGGCTCCGCCGTTCGACCGCCGACTTGGATGTATGATGTCTGCCAGCCACTCCGGCAGTTCGGGTATCGTGCCAGCCTTAAAGGCGTCGGCTAGCAACGGCCTGCCATTGACGGACTGCCACCGTTTGCCATCCGGCAGTTGTGCATCTGGTGCAATGACATACCCACCGACGCCGCGCACGTCGACGCCGTCCGGCAGCTCGCCACGCCCATTACCAAGAGCCTTACCCTTAGGCTGCTTGAAGAACAGATGAGCTCCGCCGCGCGCTGTTTTTGTCATCGGCACGTCGGCGAGGCTGCCGCCGTTGGCGCTTAGAAGCCGGTTGAAGGCCTCGATGCCGTCATTGGCGCCAGGGTGCCGATCGCAGTCAACGACAAGGAGGCCGGCACCCCCAACGAAGATAGCTGGCAGCGCGTCCGGATGAGCGCGCCACCAGCTGCGAATCTGCTCCGGCTCGCTGCTCGCTTTTTTCTGCCAGCCCACTAGCAAAGGCCGCTTGTCTGGTGCCGCTGGGAAAACAGGCAGTCCCATGGCGGCCAGACTGAGCGCGGCAGTCAAATTTGGCTGGTCGTTCACGCTGTTCGTCTTTGTGGAAGTTAGTGAGGCCGCGCTGATGAGGCGCGGCCTCGATGTCACCATGGGATCCCGTCGTCCATTTCACCGACAGGCTTCGACGGCGGCGGTGGCGGTGGTGCTGCTGTCGCCGTCGGGCGTGAGGAAGGACGACGGATGCGGATGCAGTCCACCGTCTTTCCTCCCATAGGTGTTCGGCTGGGGTACAGCTCGATCTTCTGTCCTGGCCAATCTTCGGTATCGAGACAGCCCGTGGCGTCGCAAACGGCGTCGAAGTTGGTTAAGTTCAACGGCAGCGTCTTCTCAGCATTTTTGAAATGAAGGACAATCTTTTGCGCTTCTTTTCCGTCTAGACCTTTGAGCGTTTCGTATGGTGCGCTCTCAATGATGACGATGTACGGTTTGCCATTCAGGTCAGCGGCTTTCAGGTATTTGCTCGGGAACACTTCATCTCGTGTCATTTGATCAACCTTTCAGTTGGATGCTGCCCATCGGGAATTGCGAGTCCGTGGCAGCGATCGGACTCAGCAAGTCGATTGCGCGCCAAAGCGTGCACCCATCAGCGCGACGGACGATTACCCATAGGGCGGCGCTGTCAGACGGCGGCCATGGCTGGCCGTCAGGGCTGTCCCTGGTGACGCTGTGTGAAATTTTGATCATGGCGCGCTTCCCGTCCCCTCTTGTTCCGCAGCGATATCGAGCGCCAAGGTCGGCTGAGGTGCCATGATGATGCTGTGCACGCCCTCATCGAGCCGCAGCGGGCTGCCTGTCCTGGCGAGCAGGCGCGGTTCTGGGTTCGCGCGCGTGCCGAGGCCTGTGCCCCAATGCAGGCTCTTGCCGCTCTTGTTGAGCTTGACCCAGTCGAAGGCGAGGCCCGAGAACGTGACGCCCCACGCGTCTAGGATCGATGTCCACATCGGCATGAACGGCCACGTGACCCAACAGAACACCGCACAGTTCTCGGCCGCGAGCGCCTTGATCGGCAGCGCTTTGATTTCCTCGATCGTCATCGTTTCGTAGTGATCGGTGGGCCTGCGGTTGGAGCGTTCGCTCCAGCCCGCGAATGGCCAGGGCGGATCAATCGCGATGATGCCAGCGCGGAAGCCGTCTGCGATCAGCTTGTGCAGATCGGCCACGCTGCCACCGCGTGAGGTGCAAGCGCGACGTTCCTCGCGCTCCTGCGCGATCTCAACCTCGCGCACGGCGCGCCGAACGACTCGCGATACTGATCGTCGCGCATCGGCGACCTTGCGCTCGAACGCGGCCTCGTCCATCGCGCCGAGCACACGCGCCTGCTTCGCGAGGTTCTTGTCGATACCCTGCGAAGCGAGCGTCGGCTTCTGCTCGGGATTCTGTTTACCCCGAGCAACTTTGCGAGCGTCGCCCCCGGTTGCGAGCCCGACCGTCTCCTTCTGCGCCTGCCGCAGTTGGTCGAGGCGGCGCGTGGCGCGCATGCGGATCTCGACCGCATCGGCCTCGAGGTCCCGGTTCTTGGCCTGCCGCGCATAGGCCGCCATGGCGATCGCCTTGTCGCGGATGTCCTTAACCTCATCGACTGAGCGAGCCTCAGCCAGCGCGCGACATGCGCTGTCGTACAAGACCAGCGGGTTGGCGATTATTTGACCAGGCGGGTTCGGGCTGCTAAGGGAAGAAGACTTCGTACGACCTAACTCCCTCTGGGCCTCCGCAGTGCTGCCGCGTTGCGCGAGGCCCACGCCTTTGCGGGCCACCGATCACGCCGCAGAGAGCTTGTCAGCCTTCCTCTCTAAGGACGAGCGAAGGCGATGGTTGATCTCGGCGTTGAGCGATCGGAGCGAGCGCTTTGCGGACTCTTGGAGTTGTCGCCGCAGCGCTTCTTCGACACGGACCGTCATAGGAACGGGATCAGTCAGCAGGTTTTTTGCCGTCGTAAGAGCCATTGGGGCATCTCCGTGCTATCGCACGGCCGGCTATATGATATGCCCGAGGAGTCGTGTGAGACTTCGGGGACAAAGTCCCGGTTGTCCTATTTGTCCTGGCTACTTCCTACCAGCCGCACGTCGAATGGTGCGCTGTCCGACGGGAGGTTGGTCGTGGTCCTTCAACCACTTATTGACCTTGTCTGCCAAATGTTTGTTTGGCAGTGTCGCGGCATCTGGGACCTCGCTGTCGAACAATGCTCTCAATGCGCGTCGAGCTCGCTCCTGCTGCGGCTGGCGCGTAGCCGGTGGTGGTGGTGGTCCGCTCTTGCCGGAAGACTGTGTGACGTGCTTCCCTTCCGTTGGTTCGAACCGCTGTGGACGAGGTTCCATGCGGTGTTTGGCAAGCCAACGCTCAAGAAACACTCGCGGCATCCAGCAATGCGCGAGGTATTGCGAAATGATTGTGGCCCGGTCGGCATCTTTGAACTCCAACAGGCCTATCAACCACTCGCGCGTCATTCTGGTTTTTGAAGTATATGGATGCAGGTACATTATCTGTGAAACGCCGTTTTTCTCGAAATCCCCCTCTAACAAATAAGCCAGGAGCTTTTCGTAAGCGGTCTCCCGAGCGACTTCATTAGGCACGACGCCGTTCTCTTCTGAGCAATGTTCTGCAATTTCCGCGAAATTGATCCATTCGCGCTTGTCCCGCTGAGTTTTGGTGAAACGTTCGATCCGAGCGGTGCGCCGTCGCCGGATGCTGTAAAGTCGGACCCACTCAAACCTTTCAACACTATCTCTGAACCGCTGAACCTTGCTAGTGAAGCAATGACGAGCGGCGCGCTCGAACCTTGCAGCAATATCCCTGAGCTGCTGAACCTCGCTATTGGAAGTCACGTTCATAACTAGGCAGATGTTGTTCGGTCAGCGTACACCTCGCCCCGCACCAGGACGAGCGACGCGGCAACCGAAGGTGCGATCCGGCTTTTCGGGGCTGACCCTAGCCGCGCCGTAGGTATTTTACCCTGATTCATAGATGTTTCAAAGCGCAGGCCCGCTCGATGGCGGACAAGTTGTCGGCGTGCGCAGCAGCGCGGCCAACAAGGACCGTGAGGATGAAAGCGATTGCCATTATGGGGCCGTTCTTTTTCATGGGATCATTCCCCTGCCATCCGCTTGATTGCGTCTATTGCCGCCCGAGGCGGCATTCGTGTTTCTGATTTGGAGGGGGCGGCCAATTTCCGTCGCAGCTTCGCCAGACGCATCCTCCGCTTGGGCCGGGGTGCATGTGGGAAAAGCAGTCTTGCCACATTCCGTTGGCGTGCATGCAGCGCTCGTATTTAGCGCGCGCCGCTCTTGCTGCTTTCCTGTTGGCATAACTGCCTGGAGTATATTGCTCGTCGCACTCTTTCGTTGTGGGAACGGTGGGCTTGGCTTTTGCCTTAGCGAGGCAGCGATCATAAGCGGCCTGCATCTTCTTATCGTTGCGGATATCATCACGGTTGTCATCAGCAGGCTCAGAAACAGCAATAGCTGCTTGCATACATCGCCGCTGGATTGCGGTTAGCTTGTTGGGATCAATGCCGCATTGGTAGCCATCCATCCCCCATCCATCCTGTTTGAAGCCCTCTTCGAGGAAACACGACAAGCGTTCTTTGATATAAGTGGAGGTAAGGGGCTTGCGCGGATGACTTCTCGGGAATGGCTCCGGCTCGTCCGGCGGCTGCGCTGCTTCCCAAGGTCGAGTATCGTATTGAGGCCGATAGTCCTTCGCCGCATCATAGGCGTGCGCTGCTCCTGTTGCCAGGAACAGCGCAGCGATACTGGTTAGGAGCAATCCTTTCATTCAATCCTCCCCCGCCATCTCCTGTCGTTTTCGTAGCAGTGCTTCACTTTGCCCGCGTCACGATCACTGACACACTTCCAAAAGGCTGCGCACGGTTTGAGTTCTTTGAGAGCGCGCAGAACATCAGGAATTTCGTCCCATTCAATTGTATTTTTGTGATAGGGCAGGGAGACATACTTGCTTGCATCTGTACGACCGATTGAGCACGAATGGATATGGGCTTGCCACGGCCTGACGCCTTCGGCGCGTGCTTGCTCTAGCCGCTGTCGTGCCATGCACTGCTCATAGACAACGTTCTGCCCATACTCGTACGCGCAACCCTCGACGGTAGTCTCGGCGTGCGCTGTCCCTGTTGCCAGGAACAGCGCCGCAACTCCGGTTAGGAGCAGCCTTTTCACCGGCAGGCGTCCTTCCAAACGGTCGCCGGGGTGCATTTGCGCGCAATCCGTTGCTGACGCGCGTGATATTCAGCGGGGCTATGGTTACGAACCCACATCCGATATTTACATATCGCCCAACTTGATCCGCAACTGCGAAAGCGAGCGCCCAAAATACTTTGCGCATCTGCTGATGTTGCCATCAGCAGCACAGCGATACCGGTTAGTAGGATCTTCTTCATCGGCGGGTTCTTTTGGGGTGACGTTGCACCGCTGCGGTCCGCCGCACGTCTATTGGGACGCACCATTGCGCGCCTGAATTGCCGTACGTGCAGAACTGGTTGCCGCTGATAATTGAGCGGGGCATAGAGGATTGGGCTGATGCCGATGTTGCCATCAGCAATACGGTAGTCCCAGCTAAAAGTAGTTTCTTCACTTACATCTCCTTAGAAATACACCCAACATCTGTTGAGTGGGACACCAGCGTTCCATGACCACGCCCATGTTGGCGTGACATCACACGCTGGAGCTACAAGCAACCAATCACCTTGTTTCTGCAAAGGATAGAATGGTGTGCCATTAACCAGTGACATTACCGGGTATCCATTAGGGACTGTGCGAACGTTAAGCCCATCGGCAGGCACGTTCACAACACCCATGGAACATTGGGGTGGATTTGCACAGCTCGTATAGGGACCATAAACCCATCCTATTGGCGGTGGACTAGGAGCTACAGTTACCCGAGCCGGGGGCTGTTCTTTCGGACGGTCGTTTTCATCTCGTGCTTGTTGCGCAGCGCGGCGCTTCCTTAGTTCTTTATCAGCTTCTGCTCGTTCCTCGAGGCAGCGTTTATAATCGGCACGCGCCGCTTTCTCATCCGAATGTGCGCCTGGGGCATATAGATTTTCACAATCTTGTTTTTGTTGGTCGAGAAGCTCGTCAAGAGGACGCTCTTCAATGTCGAGGGCGATGGCGCGGCCGGTGAAGCCAGGAACGCTCGCAATCGCAAGCACGCTGGCGAGCAACAGCTTTTTCATCAATACCTCCCTCTAGCAAACATCGAGGCAACACCGAGGATTGTTCCGGCTATCACCTGAGCATCCGGGGGCGGGGGTGCCACCACCACGGGCGGGCCGACGCCCCTTAGTCGGTCTGATCCCGTCCTAAGATTTGTTCTTTCACGCCAAAGATTTGTTCATCACTGCCATGGACGGAAAATTGCCCCAGCCATTAAAGGCCGGGGCAAGTTGGCAGAACGGCTCGAAGTAGAATTCGGCCCTTTCCGCTCTGCATCATCGCGTTGAGCCGAAATGCTTCTTGCTTACATCTATCGTTCAATTACTCACAGAGTGCATTTTTTGGACAAGGCCAGCAGGGACTTGTTTATTTGCGCCACCCTACCGGGGGGTTCACCACGGCGGCGTATCTCTCTGGCCCTGCTCCAGTCGACGCCAGGTAACTCGACACGGGCGGCAACCAGGTGGTGGCGAACGCATCTGTGGGAGGTTCTAGTTTGGCCATCGGGTTTGTCCCGACGCCCTGACTGGATTTCGGCGCTAAGCGGTAGCTTTCAGTAGCCGGGCGCGACAGGGATCAGACTAGGCACACGCCATTCGCGGAA
>Ga0137374_10012092_pt1 | contig 10076 bp, 9 predicted proteins | sample SagtaG_20_FD_104811 | JGI IMG/M metagenome (GOLD analysis project Ga0137374, IMG submission 104811) | Vadose zone soil microbial communities from Sagehorn Ranch, Mendocino, California, USA - Sage1_R_100_16 metaG | ecosystem: Environmental > Terrestrial > Soil > Vadose zone | place: USA...
CCTCACGCACTGGCGTGCCGGTATACTCTACGAGACGGCCAGGCAGATACACCGTACTCTCTGGAAATGAGGTAAACACGCGCTGCGCATAGCGCGCCAGACCACGCACCGTCAGCCCTGGGATCAGGTTCTGTTCCATGAGCACACGTGGCAAGCGTAACAGGGTAGCGGCTAGCACCACCGGCCCCATGACATAGCCTCCCGCTCCGATCACCAAATGCGGGTGTACACGCCAGAGGAGACGTAGCGCCTGGAGGGTGCCCAGGCCCAAAGCACCAAGCGCCTGGGCTTGGGCCAACCGCGATTGCCCCTGCAAGGCCTGCACTGTCACCGTAGATAAGTTAAAACCTTCGTGGGCTAAGAGGCGCTCTTCCAGACCACCTGTGTGGCCCACAAAGAGCACATCTGTGCCGGGGTAGCGTGCCACAAAGCGCTTGGCCACAGCAATCCCAGGATAGAGATGCCCACCAGTACCACCAGCTGCAATGATAATGCGCAAGGCCGTAGGCTGGGTCACGCCCTGCCTCCTTCCGCAATGTTGAGCATCGTGCCAATCGCCATCAGCGACACCATCAGATTTGACCCACCGAGGCTAATGAAGGGCAGGGGTAGTCCCTTGGTGGGCATGAGACCAATAACCACGCAGAGATTCATGATGATCTGCAGGGACAAAATAATGAAAATGCCCAATCCCAAATACGCTCCAAACGGATCGTTACACGCCACCGCAATACGCAGAATACGCCACAACAGCAGTAGAAAGAGGCTGATGAGCGTGATCGCGCCCAGAAATCCCAATTCCTCACCAATGACCGCAAAAATGAAGTCCGTATGCGCTTCGGGAAGATAGAAGAGCTTTTGCTGGCTCTTCCCTAAGCCAATACCCAGTAGCCCACCATGCCCCAGCGCGATTAACGCCTGCACTGCTTGATAGCCACCACCCTGGCGGTCTCCCCACGGGTTGAGAAAGGCCGTGAGTCGTCCCATGCGAAAGCGCACATGCGTCAACGCCCAGTAGAGCCCCGGGGAACCAGCCAGGGCGGTACAGCTCAGATACCGCCACGGCACACCGGCAAGCAGCAGTTGCAGGCTGGCAGTAGAGGCCAAGACCACCGCGGTGCCGAGGTCCGGCTGCTTGAAAACCAACAGCGTCGTCACCGCCAGGATACCCATGTTGGGCAAGTACGTATGGACGAAGCTAGTGAGGCGTGCCTGATTCATCGCCAGACTACGGGCCACATACAACAAGAGTGTGTACTTGGCAAACTCCGAGGGCTGTATAGACAGTGGGCCGATCGTCAACCAACGGCGTGCGCCTCCGACCTCCTTGCCAAAAATGGGTAGGAGCACCAGGATGAGGGTTACGAGCGTGACCAGGAGCGCTGGTACTGCCAGACGCCGCTGGGCGCTATAGGGCATGGAACGCATGACCCACAGGCCGAGCAGACCGAGCCCGGCCCACAGCAACTGACGCTTCAGGAAATACAGCGAGTCATGATAGCGCATCTGTGCCAGCACGGCGCTGGTGCTGTAGAGCATTGCCAGACCAATCGTCAGCAATAAGAGCGTCAACCCCAATAAGACAAAATCTGTGCGCCGTGCCATGCCGTCACCGCAATTTCAACGTGCTTAAACTGAACAATGCCAGGGTGATGGCAATGATCCAAAAGCGCACGATCACTTTGGGTTCTTGCCAGCCCTTGGCCTCGAAATGATGATGCAGGGGCGCCATGCGAAACACCCGCTTACCCGTCAGCTTAAACGAGACCACTTGAATGATGACAGACAGGGTTTCGATGACAAAGAGCCCCCCAATCACCAACAGGAGCAATTCGTGTTTCGCCACCACCGCGACGGTCCCCAGGGCGCCTCCCAGTGCCAGCGCGCCCACGTCACCCATAAAGATCTGTGCAGGGTAGGCATTGAACCACAGGAACCCCAGGCTGGCCCCGAGCAGCGCCCCACAGAATACCGCCAGTTCACCCGCCCCCCGTATATGCATGAGGTTCAGATAGTCAGCAAAATTGGCGTTGCCGACAACATAGACGATGCCGGCATAGACGAAGGTGGCAATGATAAATGGCCCAGTCGCAAGGCCATCCAGGCCATCGGTCAGATTCACCGCATTACTGGTACCGACGATGACCCATACCCCAAAGGGGATATACCAGGCGCCGAGATCAGGCCGCATCTGTTTCAAGAATGGCATGTTGAGACGCGTCGCATTGCTACCGGGTTCCGCTGTCATATACAGCAGTCCAACCGCCACTGTGGCGATGCCGATCTCCAGGAGCAATTTATAGGTGGCACGCATGCCGGCAGAACTCTTGCGGACTTTTTTCAGATAATCGTCCCAGAAGCCGACCGCCCCAAACGCCAGCGTGGTCAGCAACGCCAACCAGACATACGGCATGGTGAGATTCGCCCACAGGAGGGTAGCCAGCGCCATCGTCGCGATAATGAGCAGTCCACCCATGGTTGGTGTCCCAGCCTTACTATAGTGGGATTTGGGGCCGTCTTGGCGGATCACCTGTCCCACTTGCAAACGCTGCAGCATGCTAATGACGTATGGTCCAATCAGTATACTCACGAGCAGAGCAGTCAGCGCGGCATAGGCAGTGCGGAACGTCAGATAGCGGAAGACATTAAAGACCGAAAAGGTCTGATGCAAAGGGAAGAGCACGTGATAAAACATCACCCTCCCCCTTGCACGGTACGTGCATCCGTGCTCACCCCGTGTACCTGCCGTTGCGGGTCACCCCAGACAAGTGCTCCTTGAATCCGTTGCAGAATTTCTGCGACTCTCCACGTTGGCATAGTCCCTCACCCTCGACGTTGGAGGGCCGCCTGGGCGACTTCGCGGTCGTCAAAATGCCGGCGCGTCTGTCCCAGAATTTGATAGTCTTCGTGCCCCTTGCCGGCAATGACGATCGTGTCCCAGGGTTGGGCCACAGCAATAGCGTGTTCAATGGCCTCCTGGCGCTCGGGAAGGGCGATGTAATCCCGGGCGCTTTCCACGCCAGCGATGATCTCGTCAAGAATGTGCTGCGGGTCTTCTGTGCGCGGATTGTCCGACGTGATAATCGTATAATCGCTCAAGCTGGTAGCCACCTGCCCCATCAGTGGACGCTTGCCCGGATCGCGGTCTCCGCCACAACCAAAGACTGTGATCAGACGACCAGTAGTTTCCGCCCGCACCAGTTGTAGGACTTTTTCGAGGGCATCCGGGGTATGCGCGTAGTCCACAAACACCGCAAAATTCTGGCCGCAATCGACACGCTCCAGGCGCCCGGGGACGCGTTGGAGCTGCGCAATGCCCTGGATGATCGCTCCAGCGTCGATATCTAGAGCAATGGCGACCGCTATCCCAGCCAGAAGGTTGTAGACATTGTGGCGTCCCACCAGGGGTGAGGCGATCTCGAGCTGCCCCTTCGTGGTGGACAAGGTGAAATGAATACCGTCAAGTCCATGTCGTACCGCAGACGGCTTCAACGTCGCTTCACCCTCCAGACCATAGGTAAGCAGACGCGCCTGCGACATATGGAGGAGGCGCTGGCCATAGGGATCATCGAGGTTGAGAACATGCCACACGGCTGGCAGATCCTGGAACAGACGCGCTTTCGCGGCAAAGTAGGCCTCTGCAGTGCCATGATAATCGTAATGATCCCGGCTGAGGTTGGTAAACACGGCTGCTTCGAAACGACAGCCCCACACCCGCTCCTGGTCCAGTGCATGGATCGAGACCTCCATGACGGCATAGCCGAGATTCGCCTGCACCATCTGCGCCAACAGGTCGTGGAGTTCGAAGGCGTCAGGTGTGGTGTGTGCCGCCGGTATCTCCTGTGTCCCAATACGATAATTCACCGTCCCGATCACCCCAACTGCCTCGCCAGCCGCCTGCAGAATCGACTCGATAATATAGGAGGTAGTGGTCTTACCGTTGGTCCCTGTAATGCCAATTAGACGCAGGTGCCGCCCAGGATGGCCGTGGTATGCACTGGCGAGAAGTGCAAACGCCTGACGACTGTTGGGCACCTTGACCACGGTGCACCCCGCCTGCTGCACACGTTCCTGCCAGGCGACCGGGAACTCTTCCACCACGAGGACGGTGGCTCCCCGGTCGAGCGCCTCTCCGAGAAAGCGGTGCCCATCGGTATGCACTCCGCGTAGCGCCACGAACAGCGTCTCTGGCACCACCTGACGAGAATCCGCGGTCAGACGCCGCACAGGACGGTTCGTCAGGCCAGTCAGAATGCACGCCTTGCTGCCATTGAGGAGGTCCACTAGTTGACGTGCTGGTTCCAACACGAGACACCTCCTATGGTGCAGGCTGCCGTTCCTTCTCAATTTTCGGACCGGTCGATAAGGCAATACGTGCTGGTTCACGCTCTCCTGACTTTGCTCCCGCGGACGAGATGCCGCGCAGCGGCTCGAGGTCTCCCGACGGCGGTGTTGGGGTTGGGTCGAGGATCGTTTCCAAACTCAACGTCTGCGTCTGTCGAGACGGCACTTGCAAATAATACAGCGCTTGTTGCGCCACACGCTTAAAGACCGGCGCGGCTGCCTCACCGCCCCACTTGGCAAGCTGCGGCTCATCGATCATGACCACAATAGCCAGTTGCGGGGCCTCAGCCGGTACATAGCCCACGAAGGCAGCGAGGACCTTGCTGTGACTGTAGCTACCATGTTCCACTTTCTGCGCTGTCCCAGTTTTGCCCGCCACGGTATAGCCTTCGACGGCTGCCTGTTTGCCTGTACCCCGCTCAATAACCCCGACTAAAATCTCATTCATGCGTTCCAAGGTCTGTGGAGACAGGACGCGGTGGCGCACCTCAGGGGCAAAGAACTGCGACTCGTCACCCTGCACCACGTGCTCGACCATCCGTGGGCGCATCAACCAGCCGCCATTCGCTATGACCGTGTAGGCGGCCAGCAACTGCACAGAGGTCACGGTCACTTCCTGGCCAAATGCCAGCGAATCGTGGGTGGGCTTGGTCCATTTCTTCGGAGTACGAATCAGCCCCTCCTCCTCACCAGGGAGGCTCACCAGAGATTTCTCACCGAATCCAAACCGCCGGATATAGGTGTAAAGCTGGTTATCACTGAGGCGCTCAGCAATCTTCACTGTCCCTATATTGCTCGATTTTTCAATAACCTGCGAGAAACTCATGAGCCCATACGGATGATGATCGCGCAGACGACGTCCATTACGCACAACGAATCCATTCTCACAATGGAACATATCAGTGACCCGCGCGACGTTCTCCTCCAGCGCCGCAGACGCCGTCACCAGCTTGAACGTCGAACCGGGTTCCACGGGGTCGGTGACGGCTCGATTGCGCTGCCAGACACGTTGCTTGGGATCGTGAAAATCATTCGGGTTGAAAAACGGATAGTTGGCCACTGCCAGAATATCGCCAGTCGGTGGGTGCATAATGACGACGATGCCGCTTTTTGCCCGCGTCTCTTGCACCCGTGTGGCCAGTTCTTTCTCGGCGACATATTGTAGACGTTCGTCAAGCGTGAGATAGAGATCAGCCCCGCGCGGATACTCGCTCGGATCCCCGGCCATGATCTGCACCGTGCGGCCTGTGGCGTCACGTTGCAAGGTAACGTGGCGTGGTGTACCCGTGAGTTCGCGGTTGTAGAGGTGTTCCAACCCGCCAAGTCCCACACCGTCCACTCCCACAAAGCCGAGTACCTGCCCAGCCAGATGGCGCTTGGGGTAGAAGCGGCGCGTCTCTTGGAGCGTCTGCACCCCGCGGATGTTCAGCTTCTGCAAGCGCTCGCCGACTTCTGGCGGTAGCTGCCGTGCCAGCCAGACAAACGGCGATGAGGAGTTCAACTGGCGTTGCACCGTCGCCAACGGCTGTCCTAAAATTGCTGCTACTTTTGGGGCGATGGCGTCTGGATCCTCAATATCGTCAGGAATCGCGTAGACAGACGGCACTGGTACGCTCGTTGCTAGAACGCGTCCGTGCCGGTCGAGGATGCGTCCCCGTTCGGGTTGTAAGGTGATCTGGTGGCTGTGCTGACGTTCTGCCAGGTCACGCAAGTACGGGTGCTGGAAGATCTGGACAACCACGAGGCGGATAAAAATGGCGCAGAAAAGGCACCCAAACAATCCCAATACGAGACGTAACCGTGGGCCCTTGTAGGGTTTACAACGTCCGGTGCGCCGCATTACTCCCTCCTCTGACCAACGACGTGCTGCCCTGAGAGTACATAAATCACCTGCGTGGTTTGAGGTGGACGCAACCCCAAGTGCTGTGTGGCAATCTCTTCAATACGTCGCAGTTGACGCAGTGACCCGAGTTCCACTTGTAACTCTTTCTGCCGTTGCAGCATCTGGGTCCGCTGCACCAGGAGCTTGCCCTGGCGATAGCCCAGACCCACCAGGCGCACTTGCGGCCAGAGGTAGAGTAACACCCCTCCCAGCACCATGAGGGCGCTGAGGAGGAGTGCCATCCCCACATGCCGACTGGCAAGGCGCCGCGCCCGTCCCCGTGACATCATCGGTGCTGCAGAAGGGGCCTGTGGCTGACGCGGCATAACTTACTCCTCGACGCTGAGCCTCTCAGCCACACGCAGCCGTGCACTGCGGCTACGCGGATTATCCTGGAGCTCATCGGGGCTTGGGGTCAGTGGTTTGCGTGTGACCAGGCGGAGCTGTGGCTGTCGACTACAGACACACTGGGGTATCTGTGGTGGACATACACACCCTCGCGTCTCCTGACGCATGAAGGCTTTGACATGCTGATCCTCGCCAGAGTGGAAGGCGATCACCCCGAGGCGCCCTCCAGGGCGCAAAGCCGCTACCGCCTGTGGCAAGGCGGCGACGAGGGCTGGCAATTCGTCATTCACCGCCATGCGCAGGGCCATAAAGACGCGTGTCGCCGGATGGATATGGGACGGCCAGGCCGCCCGCGGGACCGCCCGCGCTACGAGTTCAGCGAGATGACCGGTACGGGTAATCGGGGTGCGCTGGCGCTCGGTCACAATCGCTCGCGCAATGCGCTTGGCCCAGCGCTCTCCACCCAAGGTACGAAAGATGGCCTGGAGATGTTCGGCGGGAGCCTGATTGACCAACGCCTCAGCCGTGTACGCCTGGGTTGTATCCATGCGCATGTCGAGGGGGCCATCAAGGCGGAAGCTAAAACCACGTGAGGCAGTGTCCAATTGGTAGGAAGAGACCCCAAGGTCGAAGAGGATGCCATCTACCTGGGCGTAGCCAAGCTGGGCCAAGAGCGTTGCCAGGTCGCGGAAATCTCCGTGCACCGGCACAAAGCGTGCCCCCCAGGGCTCGCCCCATACATGGGAGGCGGCAATACAGGCGGCATCACGATCAATACCAATCACCACACTCGGGGTGAGACTGACGTGTAACAGAGCGCGGGCGTGTCCCCCTCCTCCCAGGGTGCAATCGACATAAATCGCCGGCCTGTCGTGCAGGAGCAGTGCACACATATCACGCTCCATCACGGCGCGATGCTGAATGGTCGGAGCGACACCCATGGGGTACAACCTCAGAGTCGCAATTCTATCACTCGTTCGTGCGTATCAAAACGCGACGCCTCACTGGCTTCATAGCCTTCCCAACGACGCGGCGACCACAGCTCAAGCTTGCGCACCATGCCAATGATGAGCGCCTCCCCGTCAATCTCCGCATACTGACGGAGCTTTGGAGGAACGAGCACCCGCCCCTGACGGTCCAGGGTACAGACATTGGCACTGGCACAAAAGTGCCGCACGAAGGCGCGGGAACTGCCATCATTCGGCAAGTTGAGCAGTTGTTTCTGGATGGTGAGCCATTCGGCCTTAGGATAGAGGACCAGGCAATTCTCGAAGAACTTGGTGACTACCAGGGTGGTGTCGTCAGGGGCATAGAGCTCATGCAAGGCATTCCGCAAGCTCGCCGGCACGCTGAGCCGCCCCTTGTCATCCAGGTTCAGGTGATACTCGCCGAGAAGCACCTCGTTCATCCCACTGAGGCATACTGGTTCTCCATATTCTCCCACTTTCTCCCACCGCAGACTATAAACGGCCCACCCCAACCCTGTCAAGGAGAAAAAATCCTGTAATAACTCTTCTATTTTTGTCACCTTACAAATTTTGTGAGACTAGGATATATAGCAGAAACAAGCTGGAGCGTATTAGTATGACATATGGAAAGGGAGCGAAGAACCACACGGAGTAACGGTCGGAAACTACAGGACGAAGCGGATCATAAGCCGGGTTCTGTTCCGCCCCAACAGCAGGCGGCGATGATCATTCCTCTGGGACACACGTTACCGTATGCCTCAAGCGACCGAACCCGGAGGCATCGGGCGAGCCACCCTTATCCCACCGGTGGTCCATAGTGGGACCAAGTGGGAGTGCCTCTCTATTTGGTCTTGCTCCGGGTGGGGTTTACCGAGCTTCCAATGTCACCATTGGAACTGGTGCGCTCTTACCGCACCGTTTCACCCTTACCAAGGCACTACGTGCGGCAATGCCATATGCAGCGTGGCTGCATGTTATGGCGTGCCGTGATGCACGCTGGCCTGGCGGTTTGTTTTCTGTGGCACTTTCCTTAGGGTCACCCCCACTGGACGTTATCCAGCACCCTGCTCTGTGGAGCCCGGACTTTCCTCCCCTTGCCGTATGGCAAGGAGCGATCATCTGATCCCCTTCGTCCTATAATTTTAGTACTTTTAGACATTCCACAACAATATGAGGCGGCAATGGGGACAGGTGAACAACTGCGTTTGCAGGCGAATTTCGGAAATCAATTGCGGCGGCAACTTCAGATGACACCCACTACAGACGCCCTCCTGCAGCTGCGCTATGACCCGTCCCCCATGCTGCGCCGCGACTTTCTGATACTGCTTGTAGAGCTTTGCATCTATAGCCGCAACCGTCTGCTGCCGCTGCTCTTGTGCAGTCACCATAGCGCGGCGCAAGGTCTCCTGTTCCTGGTCGATGTGGCGCGTCTGCACGGTGAGTTCGTGCAGCGTTGCTTGCTCCTGCTGTTCCTGCACCCGATACGCCTGACGCTGTTGGTCTGTCGCTTCCATAAGCGTCAGGAGCTGGTCCTCTAGCGCTTCAAGGCGCTGCTTCCCGGCGTCAATTTCAGCGAGAATAGCGCTATACTCCTTATTGGTCTTGACCTCGTATACCTTGCTTTGTGTCTTTCGCAGTGCCTCTTGATGGCTCGCCAGCTCGCGCTCATAAGCCCGCTGCTGCCGTTCACTCTGCTCAATTGCCGCTTGCTGCTGCACCAACTGTTGGCGCGCTGCTGTACATGCCGTCTCATAGACCTGGAGACGCTGCGGGAGATGCTGCTTCTCCAAAGCCAGGGTGTGGAGCCGATCATCCATCTGTTGCAATGCAAACAAGAGCCGAAACTGATCACGCACCGTTCATGTTCCTTACCCACAGGCGATGGGCCCACCTGGTCTCGAACCAGGGACCGACCGGTTATGAGCCGGTTGCTCTACCAACTGAGCTATGGGCCCCCAACAACGCTGCAAGTCACTCTACGCGAAACCCCTCAGGCTGTCAACGCACTATGGCGGTATCTCCCTCTGCCTTCAGGCGTTATCGACGAAACTGCGCAGCATCTTGCTGCGGCTGGGATGCCGTAGCTTGCGGAGTGCCTTCGCCTCGATCTGGCGGACCCGCTCGCGCGTCACATCAAAATCGTGTCCAACCTCCTCTAAGGTATGGGCCGTGTCCACACCTATGCCAAAGCGTTTGCGCAGCACCCGTTCTTCGCGTGGGGTGAGCGTTTGTAAGACCTTGAGGGTCTGCTCCTTCAGGTTCGTGCGAATCACGGACTCCGCCGGCGACGCGACTTTTTTATCTTCGATAAAATCACCCAGGTGGCTATCCTTCTCCTCGCCGATAGGCGTTTCCAGGGAGATAGGCTCCTTGGCAATTTTCAGTACCTTACGGACTTTGTCGATGGGCAACTCTAAGCGACTGGCAATTTCTTCAGGCGTCGGCTCACGACCAATCTCTTGCACCAGTTGACGCGTCGTCCGCACCAGCTTATTGATCGTCTCAATCATGTGCACGGGAATACGGATGGTGCG
>Ga0137374_10012103_pt1 | contig 10072 bp, 8 predicted proteins | sample SagtaG_20_FD_104811 | JGI IMG/M metagenome (GOLD analysis project Ga0137374, IMG submission 104811) | Vadose zone soil microbial communities from Sagehorn Ranch, Mendocino, California, USA - Sage1_R_100_16 metaG | ecosystem: Environmental > Terrestrial > Soil > Vadose zone | place: USA...
CGGCGTGGTACCGACAGTTTTCTGGGGCAAGCAGACTTGCCAGGGGCGGGAAGAATTCTCCTTTAGAAATCTTCCAATGTGCCTTGAACCTGATGGGTGACTGGTGCGGACCAGCGTCCGACAGGTTTCTGCCCTGAAAAAAGACTCGGCTTCTATATTTCGAAGCGTTGAAAAATAACCACGTTTAAAAAAAGGCTTAGTCTTACAATGAAAAGTAGCCTGTCCCCTTTTCTCTCTCCCGAGTTTGATATAAATCCCATTGTGGACATTGGAATTGATAGCAATTGGATTACCAGCCCGTGCCCAAAATGCGACTACGAATTTGAGTTTACATTCCTTCAAGCACGTCTTGAGGAAACTGTAATCTGCCCATGCTGTAAGGTAAACATTCGCCTCACGGACACGGAGGCGAGCGTCGAAGGAACCAAGCGGGACATTGATGAGACTATGAGGCAGCTTGAAAACGCTTTCGAAGGGCTGAATCGTAGTATTAAAATCCGTCTTTAGATATGTACTACCAGCAAAACCTACGCGTTCAACTGCAACAAAGGCGCAATCGGCTTTACAAGGCGGTAGGCGAGATTTATCAGAATGAGGCGAGGTATTTTCTAGATTTCATCAATGCGACTCCTTATTTTAAATCACTAACGCAAGAACTACTGCTTAAGTATCCAGATATCGAATGGCGTGCATGGAAAGCGCAGCACTTTGACTTCCAAACTTTTGAATTACCGCCCAATGAAATTGCCGCAGCGAAGGTGTGTTACGGCATAATATGCGAGTGTACCGAATCAAAGACGGCAGCTTGGGATCTCGGGCTTTTTATAGATTCCAGAAGTAACATTGAACAGTCAATTCGGGCAGTCACGAGTGTCTTTGTCGATCCGTACATCCATTACCTGAACGACATGTTAGACGAAGGCAGCAACGTTTTATACCTGCTTGAAAAATACAAGAGACGTGTTGAGTGGTTTCACAGCCAAGACTTATTTGACCGAACACAGGCTGACACCAGCCACTCTGAAGAAATTTTAGACTCGGATTTGCGCGAATATCTTTTTGACCAAGGCATAGATTATCCCTTCTCGGGACCACGCTCACGAAGTGGGAAGCCAGACATAGTAGCGGATACCGGAGAAGACAAGCCCCTGGTATTGGAAATAAAAATCTTCGATCCGGGTCGCGGATATGATCGCGCTTACATTCGGCAGGGGTTCCGTCAAATTCACGATTATTGTGGAGATTACAATCAGGCGGCGGGTTATTTAGTCGTGTTCAACTGCACTGATTTCAATCTCGTGTTTACACCTGCGCCACAGCAAGGCTGGCCCTATCGTATCCATGTTAGCGCTAAGACAATTTTTATAGTCGTTCTGGATCTAAAACAGCCAGATAGACCCGCCAGCAAACGGGGGCCACTGAAGCCGTACGTTATCGAGGAATCCTACCTACTTGATGTTTTATCACCATCTCAGCCGACCACAACCAATGGTCTTCTTTAAACTGAGGCTGTTGGGGCTTTTCTGCTTCAGCTCATGGAAATTGTTTAAAGTTTTTTAGTGCGACTCCGATAAAAGAACCGCGATCCTTAAAGGCGCCAAAGTGTTTAGTCCTTCACTGGAGAGCCCCCAGGGAGGTCACAAGCAAAAGTTTACTCACTGGCTTTCGAGCACGTTCATCTGCTGTTGAAGAAAAGTGAGTCGCGAATTAATGACAGTAGTGAGATCGGCGTCTTTCATCGAGATCGCAAAAGCTAATACCTCGTGATGGTATGCGTTGTGGACCGATTGTTCCCCAAGGTCTCGAAGGCGCTTAGGAAAATCAATTGCCGTCGACCGCTTGCTGTTCAGATAATTAATCCGTTCAAGTTTCCTGTGATCTGCCAAACGAAGATACTGGTCTGAGGTAAAGCGAAGAAGGAGTTTTTCGAAAAGGCCACCAGGAAGTGATTCTAGGTTGGACCACAAGAGCCGGTTAAGCAATGGCATGCCGCTATTCCAGGTGTTAGCTAAGTCCATCTCTGGAATCGCTAAATAATGCTTCACGAACTGCCTTACCAATATTGGGTTTTGGTTGTCGCCCTTGTTCGCAAATATTGCTTGTATCGAACGGCACCGATGCTGCTGCAATTTAGGAGATTCCCAAAGAACCACTTTCTTTTGGTTTACCCTTAAGCCAAAGCGGTCAAGATTTCGAGTGAGAAGGAGCAGCAGAAGTTCCACTTTGCTAGGATCATTCAAAAGGATCATCTGATCGTCGGCATAGCGGAAGTACATCGCGCCTATCTTGCCACAAATGTTTGCCGCGAACTTATCGTACCTCTGGAGATAGTAGTTAGCGAGGATTCGCGAACAATCCGCGAGAGCATCCTGAGGAAGTCCCACGGCTTGAGGATGCAGTCCCGTATTTCGCCGATTCCAATGATTGAGCAGATAGAATAATAGTGTGATGATCCAACCCTTCGAGCTATCCGCTTCCTCCCGAATCCAACGCTCAAGGATATCAAGGCGCACTGAATCGTAAAAATTAGACAGGTCAAGTTGAAGAACGTGAGTATAATTCTCTTGGTCGAGTTGAGAGAACAAAAGCGAGTTGAATTCACCGAAAACTTGCATCCATGCCTGTGGATTGAATGAATAACGACCATAGTCGGTAAGCTCGCACTCAATTTCAGATTCTTCTTGCCGTCGGAACTTACCGCCCAGAGTCCACCCACCAAAGGTATTCTGCGTGCGATTGCCGCAGAGAATATCTTCGAGATTCTTAATGCAAAAATAGTAGACGCAGTAATCTTGGATAGCAAAGACGGGAACCGTCCGGGCTACGCCGTGGCCTTTGTTTATTACTATTTCCGCTTCCGGGATGCTTGGTGCGTATCTAGCCGATGAGACGGAAAGATATATGGTTTCTATGAGATCTTGCTTGTCTTTTTGCGTCTGAGGAATACTGATAGGAAGATTACGATTTTTGAAGCCTCTCCAAAACTGCCGATTGAACCAGCGATGAAAATCCTCCCGTTTCATCAATTGATGTGAATACTCCCGTTCAGCGCTTCGTGAACAACAGCTTCTAGGAGGCGCCGGCTTTCGGTTTGGGTGGTGGTGAGCTGCGCTTCCAGCCGGTCGCACAGGGCCATCAGTTCATCGACTTTGGCAACGATGCGGTGTTGTTCGGCGAGGGGCGGGAGCGGAAACTTCACGAGCTTTAGGTTAGCTGCGCTGATGCCCCAGTTACCAACCGTGGTGGCGCAATAACTTTCGATGTCGCTCCGAACAATGTTAGATTCGGAGAAGCACCTAATCAATTTCGGAAGCACCAATTGGGAATGCATGCGTAGTCGAATCAGTTTGTCGGGATAAATTGGTTTAATCCCCAGATAGCCCAAATAAAGGGAAAGCCGTCCGACAAAGCCGCGATTGCCATTGAATCGACAGGCCAGGAGATCACCAGGTTGTAGTAGATATTGCTCTTGTTGCGCCGCAGTAACACCACTAATGAGCTTGTGCTCCTCTTCCGCGACGATTCCATCTCTTCGAACAGTGCCAGCGCTGATCCGCAAAATCGGAATCCCGTCGAGGGCGTCGTCGGGTTTTTTCGAGTACCCGTTCTGTGATTCACCACACATCAGATCGCTAAGGCGCGCCCATATCCAGGAGTCGGGCACCTCTGCGGGAACCTCCGCGGCGTCAATCTGCGGTGCGGGATTGAGTCGTTTGATTGTCCCCTTCTTCACCATCTGCTCTTTCTCCACCTGAATCCTCTTGACCAACTCCGATGAGGGTTCGTCGTTGAAGTCTTGAGGGACGAGTTTGCCGCGGACGGCGAGGTTGAGGATTGTCTGTCGAAGTTGTTGGGTATGTTCGGGGCGCGTGGTGAGGCGCGGAAGGTGGCGCAGGTGGAACCGGGCGTGCTCGCGGACCTCGTCGGCATCCACGCCATTGTTGAGTCGATGCAGGGACGCCGCAGCCAGCTTATCCCGCCGGTTCTCTCGCTCCGCTTTCGCCGTCTCCAACCGGTCACATAGCGTCATCAGTTCATCCACTTTAGCAATAATACGGTGTTGTTCGGCGAGGGGTGGGAGGGGAAGGAAAATATTAGTGATCGACTCGCGATTTAGCGTTGCTCCCTTGATTGCGTCTTTCGTATCGCCCTGCTGTGAAAAGCGCGGAAGCACCTTGAAGAGGTAAGCGTCCATCGCTGCCAAATGCGGATGAATTGAAATGATCGCTTCGTTATGGAACGCAGGAACGCCGAGCCTCGATATCTTTCCAATCGTCAGCTTGAAGCTCATGATCAGCGTGCCCACGGGTACTGGCTCCGAACGAAAGACATGGTCTTTCGCCTTCTCGCTGACCGTCTCCTTTGTGGTGACAACGACACCGCCGTCGGTCATGTCGGCGATGCTGACCCAAGGGTAGTCACCCGTATTCCAATAGCTGAAGTCGTGGCGAGACGGCGTCCGCCCGGCAGAAAAATCTGCAATCCCACCGAAGCGCACCCACTCCCAGCTCGTTGGCAATTCAAACGGCTGATCCCCCATTTCAACCGGCAGTGTCGGTTCCTGCTTCCTGATCTTCCTTTCCTTTATTAGCCGCGTCTTCTCCGCCTGAATCCGTTTAAGCAGTTCGGACGCGGGTTCGTCGTTGGGTTCTTGCTCAACCACTTTTCCCCTCACAGCGAGATCGAGGATGAAACGGCGCAGGCACCGGATCGCGTCAGGCGCATCGCTGATGCGGTCGAAGTGATCGATGAGTTGTGCTGCGTTCATCGCAGGAGCGCTTCTTCGAGGATGGTCTTGAGCTGGTCACGCAATTTGGCGGTTTGCTTTTCGGACTCGTCTAGCTTGGCCAGGAGGTCCGCGGGATCGCCGTGGTCGTCGGCAACGACATGCGGGTTTTTGAAGTCGAGGTTGTAGTTGCGCGCCTTCACTTCATCGATGGTGACTTTCCACGCAACTTCGTTCTCTTCGCGTTTGTCCCACCATTCGATGCAGGGCTTTAAATACTCAAAGCGGATCGGCTTGGTCATCGAGTAAGCCTTCTGGCTGGCGACGACCTGGTGCTCGTAAAACCAGATTTCCTTCGTCGGCTCGCCTTTGACGAAGAAGAGCAGGTTCGTGCCGATGGAGGCGTAGGGTTTGAAGACGCTGTTGGGCAGACGGACGATAGTGTGGAGGTTACACTCTTCCAGCAAGTGTTCCTTGAGACGCGTCTTGACGCCTTCGCCGAAGAGCGTGCCGTCGGGGAGCACGACGGCGGCGCGCCCGCCCGTTTTGAGCAGGCGGACAATCAGAGCAAGAAACAGATCGGCGGTTTCGCGCGTCTGGAAATGTTTGGGGAAGTTGGACTCGATACCGTCTTCCTCGCGCCCGCCGAAGGGCGGATTGGTGAGAACAATGTCCACTCGGTCGGACTGCGAGTAGCTGATATACGGCCGCGCCAGCGTGTTATCGTGACGGACGAATGATGGATCGTCGATATTGTGTAGCAGCATGTTAGTGACGCAGAGCATGTGCGGCAGCTGCTTTTTTTCCGTGGCGCGGAGCGCCTGTTGCATCCTTTGCTCGTCGGCCGGTGTCTTCACGTAGCGCTCGCGCATGTGGCGGATGGCGCAGGTTAAAAACCCGCCGGTGCCGCAAGCGGGATCGAACAAAATCTCGCCGGGGCGAGGATCGAGACGATCGGCCATGAACGCCGTCACGGCGCGTGGCGTGTAGTACTCGCCTGCGTTGCCGGCGCTTTGAAGGTCGTTCAAAATCTGTTCGTAAATGTCGCCGAAGTGTTGGCGCTCGGCGAGGTTGTTGAAGTCGACGGCAGTTATCTTGTTGATCACCTGGCGCATGAGCTGGCCGGACTTCATGTAGTTGTAGGCGTCCTCGAACACTTCGCGGACAACGCGGCGCCGGCCGCTTTTGGCAGTCGCCGGCAGCTCCTTCAGCGCCGGGAACATTTCGCTGTTGATGAACGCCATAAGAGCGTCGCCAGTCAGCCCCTCAGGATTGGCCGCCCAGTTCCGCCACTGAAACTTTTCCGGCACCGGCGAGCGATAACCCTCCTGCATCAGCTCGAGTTCTTGGTCCTGATCGTCGATGATCTTGAGAAAAAACATCCAGCAGAGCTGGGAGATGCGCTGTGCGTCGCCATCGACGCCGACATCCTGGCGCATGATGTCTTGAATGGATTTAACAGTGTTTCGTACGGACATAGGATATCAAGCTGCCTTTTCGTAGAGCGCGGATTGGAGATCGTGAACGGCCTTCTCAAAGCCTTTGCGACCGCCGAACTGTTTTAGGAGTTGGACTGGAGTGCCCATGGTATCGAAGGGCGACACTCTGAGGATACGGGGGTCGTCGAGTGCGGTGACGCCCTCGTCCTGGTATTTCTGCAGCAAGGCTTCGAGGACGGCACGGGCTTGTTCGCCGTACTTCGTAAATACGTCGCGCTTGCGCACGTTATCGACGCGGTCGCGGCGCGTGAGCGGCGGCTGGTCGAAAGCGACGTAACAAATCAGATCGAAAGGGTCGAGATCTTTGCCGACTTCTTCAGCCAGCGGATCGAGCAGCAATCCTTCGTTCTTTAGCTCCTCGATGATTGCTTCCTTGCGTTCCGCACTTTTCCACTGCGTCAGAAAATCGTTGAGGCTGGCGAAACGATTGCGCAAAGTCTTCTTGGTATAATCGTGCAGGGTCTCCGTGACCAGCTTGCCGTACTCGTCGAGGTATTCGATGCGCTCGGCGACAATCGTGACCGGATCGCCGTGGATGTAATACTTCCGCGAACCGCCGTCGCCGGTTGGTATGGAGATATCGGGCCCCGCGCCGTCGACGATCACCTCATCCTTGGCGGGCTCCGGCGGAATCGGCTCATCCTCATCTTTCGCCGACGGCACGTTATCCGGGGGCGTTACCGGATCGTTCTCGCCCGGTTCGTAAATCTGCACCGGCTCGCCGTCGAACTCGGGATCGGCAAAATGGTTGGTCGCCTTACGGAAGTCGATCAGCGTGAAGTAATATTTCTTTGTGTCTTCATGCACCCGCGTGCCGCGACCGACGATCTGCTTGAACTCGGTCATCGAGTGGACTTCGCGGTCGAGAACGATGAGACGGCAGGTTTGGGCGTCGACGCCGGTGGAAAGCAAGCGCGAGGTGGTGACAATCACCGGGTACTTGGCTTCGGGGTCGATGAAATTACCAATCTCCGCGCATCCTTCGGCGTCATCGCCGGTGATGCGCATGACATAACGGGAATTCTGCTGGACCAAGTCCTGGTTTTCGTTGATCAGCGCCTGACGCATGCGCGCGGCGTGCTCGGTGTCGACGCAAAACACGATCGTCTTCTGGAAGCGGTCGTCGCTTTCCTTCAAGAAGTCGCTCACCTTGTGCGCTACCCGCTTGGTACGCTCGTCGATCACCATCTCGCGGTCGAAGTCCTTTTGGTTGTAGATGCGGTCTTCTATCTCGTAGCCGTATTTGTCCGTCTCGCCTTGTTCGGGACGATAGCCCTCGATATCGACATTGAGATGCACCTTGACCACCTTGTAAGGCGCGAGGAAGCCGTCGCGAATGCCCTCTTTTAGCGAGTATGTGTAAACGGGTTTGCAGAAATAGTGGATGTTCGAAACGTATTCGGTTTCTTTGGGCGTGGCGGTGAGACCGATCTGCGTCGCCGAGGAAAAGTACTCAAGGACTTCCCGCCATGCGGAATCCTCCGCCGCACTGCCGCGGTGGCACTCATCGACGACGATCAGGTCGAAGAAGTCGCGCGAAAGCTCACGGTAGAGTTTTTGGCGCTCCTCGGGGCCGGTGATCGCTTGATAGAGGGCAAGGTAGACTTCGTACTATGTATCGATGCGTCGAGTCTTCTTGTCAACCGCGGTGGGGATTTGAACCTCGCTGCCGTCTTCCCGCTCGATGGTCTTCGAGCTGGTGCTGAGCTTGGCCATCGCAGCGCCGAAAGGACGAAAGTCGTTCACCATCGTCTGATCGACTAGGACATTGCGATCCGCAAGAAAGAGAATCCTCTTTCTCCTGCCGGCCTTCCACAAGCGCCAGATGATCTGAAACGCCGTGTACGTTTTGCCCGTCCCCGTCGCCATAACCAGAAGGACGCGGTCCTGGCCTTTGGCAATGGCTTCGATGGTTTTGTTGATCGCGATCCGCTGGTAGTAACGCGGCTCCTTGCCGCTGGCGTCGTCGTGGTAGTCTTGGAGAACGATCTCTTCTTGGGCCGGCGCCAGGCCCTTCCACTTTCGATACGATTCCCAAAGTTGCGCCGGCGCGGGAAACGCGTCGAGCGCCAGCTCGGTTTCGGTTTGGCTACTCTGGCCGGTCCGATCGTGTAATAAAAACGCGTCACCATTTGACGAAAAGACAAAGGGGATATCGAGCGTGGCCGCGTACTTGATAGCTTGCTGCATGCCGCCGCCGACCGGGTAGCTATTGTCCTTGGCCTCGATCAGGGCAATGGGGATGTTCGGTTTATAGTAGAGAATGTAATCGGCGCGCTGGGCTTTGCCGCGCGTAACCAGCTTGCCGCGAACGATGATGCGGCCTCTGGTGAAACCAACCTCTTCACGAATCTGCCACTGGATGTCCCAACCCGCCTTGACGACGGCAGGCGTGATGAACTTCGTGCAGATATCGCGCTCGCTTAGATCTTTCTTGTTCATGCATCGCGCTCAAGCAGCGGTGTGTCGAACTCGTTCGCTATTCTCTTTGCCCGAGCTCTAATTCTGCGCTTTCCACGCTATTGAAAATTGAAACTCTTGTCGGAAGAACCTCACGCGCGGTGGTACGGCGCTCAGAATTGATGTCAGGTCTAAATTCGCCAAAATTTTACGTAGTCTACTGGATTTGGCGGCGCGGTGACAAGGCATTAGCAAGCCGTGCGAGCGATAGCTTGTCGACTCATTCTTCGCGCACCACGACGCAATGGTCGGGATGCGCGGCGGCGCGTATTGATTGGCCGGGCTGGAAACGTTGGGATGGCGGCGCGATGACTCGCAAAAATGTCCGCGACGGTAACTCAATGGTGTAATCGACGGCGTCGCCGAAGTAGATCGAACGTCGAATAATGCCGGAGAAAAGATTGTAGCCGCGATCTGTCAGTTCGCGCGCGCCATTCTCGTCGGCGACCAGGGTGATGTTGTGCGGCCGTAGACATACCGAGACTTGCCCGGACGTCTGAGATTCGCTGCCTGGCACTACGCGAATCTTGATTCCGTCTTGCAGTTGCAACCATCCATCGCCGTCGAAGCGGCCGGTAAGAAGGTTGGCTTTGCCGACAAACTCGGCGACGAATCTTGTCTTGGGCCGGTCGAATAGTTCATCGGGTGCGCCCACCTGGACCAGACGGCCGCGATCGAGCACGGCGATGCGGTCCGAGGTCGCCATCGCTTCGGCTTGATCGTGCGTCACGTAGACGGTGGTAATTTTAAATTCCTCGTGCAAGCGGCGGATCTCGAAGCGCATCTCTTCGCGCAGATTTGCGTCTAAATTGCTCAGCGGCTCGTCCATCAAAAGAATCTGCGGCTCCACGACTAACGCACGCGCCAGCGCCACCCGCTGCTGTTGACCACCCGACAGCTCGGCCGAATAGCGGTCTTTCAACTCCGACAAGTGCACGACGCCGAGCAGCTTTGTGACCTTCGCGTCGATTTGGTGCTTGGTAAGTTTTTTAAACTTGAGGCCGTAGGCAACGTTCTGCGCCACTGTCATGTGCGGCCAGACCGCGTAGCTTTGAAAGATCATCGACATGTTGCGCCGCTCCGGCCCTACCAGATGCGCCGCGGACGAAATGACCTTGCCGCCGACGCGAATTTCCCCCGCGTCCGGCTGCAGGAAGCCGGCGAGCAAACGCAGTGTCGTGGTTTTGCCGCAGCCGGAGGGACCGAGGAGCGACACGAATTCTCCGTCGCCGATTTCCAAGTCGAGATCATTGACGGCGGCAGTTTCGGCGAACTTTTTCGAGAGTCCTCGTATCGATACTATGGCCATATACTATTCACGCGTCCCCATCACGTCCCGCCCGGCGATCCACTGGACCGTAGATATGACCGCGAAGCAAACCACCAA
>Ga0137374_10012111_pt1 | contig 10068 bp, 17 predicted proteins | sample SagtaG_20_FD_104811 | JGI IMG/M metagenome (GOLD analysis project Ga0137374, IMG submission 104811) | Vadose zone soil microbial communities from Sagehorn Ranch, Mendocino, California, USA - Sage1_R_100_16 metaG | ecosystem: Environmental > Terrestrial > Soil > Vadose zone | place: USA...
GTTCCTCATCATTGATTTCGTACACCCCAATCTCAATTTGACGTGTTTCATCATCTTGGAATTCAAATCTATAAAGAACACCGTTTGGGAGGCGGTCTACGTCGGCAAGTTCCCATCCCAAATTTCTGACAGTCTTCTGGATTACCGTTCCGGCCTGTACGGCTTGATTCTTAGCCATTGCTAGTTATCCCCTTTCATGGGAACAGGGTGGGTTATGGGACCACTGAACTTGGAGTTTCGTTCCATCATTGAAAGAGCGACACGCTCGGGCATACCAATAAGTTGGTTGCGTAGCTCTTGGACTTCGTATTCAAGCGGTGTTTGCTCGGGTGCTATTGACCAGAGAGGATGATCAGTGATTGCCCTCAGTGATTGATACAGTTTGAGGAGCAGAAATACATTACCCATCTGGACTGTCATTATTACTGCTATTATCCTTATCATTGGACAACCTTTCCCGGTCAAAGGTGATGATACACATAGAGTAAACTCCGGTAGGTTTTACTATGTGCAATAATCCTTCCTGAAAAGCCTGCACGATTTGTGAAACAGTTCCTGGTTTTACTCTGTGCTGTTTAGGGGATGGATGAGCGTGACATGGTAGATAGGGCATCTTGAACTTCTCCAGACATGGTTGAGGGCGGAACATCCAAACGATGTTCCGCCCTCCAACCTGGCCAGCCGGCTACTCAACAAACCAACTTCATTACCGGTCTGACCAGGAGCTAGATCGATCTTATTGGGTTGGAACAGTCTTGTTGAACTGCTTCCGGTCTTTGGCCTCCCATGCCACGACCACGTTGGTGTTAGGAGGCAGCTTGGCCCAATTGGGATCAGTGTTCTTTTTGCCGAGCTTGGTTGGATCGAACCTGAGCTCGCCGTTCTTATTGCGATGTAGGACGAGGATGCGGACCCCACCTTGAAACTCGTCGCCAGCCTCACGGAGCCAGCGGATGACGCGGAGCACCATGGTCTTGGGGACCACGTTTTCCCGGCCCACACGCTCGGCAGGTGCCTTCCCGGTGTTCTCGTCGAGGTTGGCTAGGTACCACCCGTTCTCGATGAACGGATTGGGTTCCCGGCTGGCCGAGCCACGAGTGCGTGCAGGAAGAGTAACCTCACTTGGAGTGGAGAGAGTAAATTCGGACATTTTCTTACCCTTCTATGAGTTTTGACCTGTTTGGCATTTTGTCTTTGCTTGACAGGGGACCGGACAAGTCGACGGAGTTTTAGCCCTGTGGCGGTGAAGAGTCATAGCCAGGGATCGCGCGCCCCGCAGGACCTTCGATCTGATCTGGCGGTCTTCCAACCGCTTTCGCTGCCTTGCCTTGCCGTTCACCAACAAGACCAACGCTACACCCTAGCTAGCGTTGTGACAAGAGGGGTAAGGCCAAGTAGACCAAGATTCTTTAGAAAGGCATCTCGTGTCCCGGGCTGAGAGTCCGTCCACCATGTCGATACCTTCTCGTCCAGTTATATGCCATTTTGCGTTTATATTCATAGGTTAGGTCTATTCCGAATATATCTGCCATATCTAGTAGTCGAATGAACACATCGGCGAATTCTGATCCAACATCGTCAGGTTTGCCGATAATACCATTAGATTCAAGATTTTCAGTAGTATGTGGATCTAGTCTATAGTCACGAAACGCTTCTAGTATCTCGCTGACTTCGGAATGTAGTAATGCAACATATTCACCAAATGTTGTCAGACTGCTTCCGTCAGGTTCTCGCCATCCTTTATTGATATTCAACTTTCTAACTTCATTCTGCATATGGTCCAACAGATTTGGTTCCCGGTTCATTGTTTCACCTTCCGAATAGCCAGCGACGGAGTCTGAATAATGGTGTTTCGGTTATTACACCTTTTCGTCGAGTCGGTGTGTATTTTGTAGTTTTGATTCTGGTTTTAGTGGGAATACCATTTTTAGTCACTCCCTTAACCCAGCGATTACTTACAGTCTTTTTCCCTCCCCTGACATTGGATGTTCGTTTGTGTGATGTTACTTTTGTACCATCAGCCCGTTTATAGGATTGGACTCTAATCGTACCCATGAAATAACAACCTCCTCAAAAACCTGGTATATCTTCGATTAGAGATTGTCCCCGAAGATCGCTTATCTTTAGATATTCTACTACAGTTGATCCGTGATAAATGACAACAGGGTGTTCCATTTTTCGATGATGTTTACTAGCAGTCAAACCACAATTTACACGACTTCTTCCAAATCCTCGAGACCACGTACATCCTTGCTTTTGACAGCGTGCTACCCATTCGGGGATAATCTCTTTAACGACTGAACCTGCATTACAATGTCGGCAAAAAATAAGATCCTCAATTTGGGGAGCTATCATTTTGTTAAAGCTAAGAGAATGCAAGCAGTCTAGAAAAACTAAAACTCTTCCTTGATAGTTTGGTTTTCGACCCACTCTAATTGTTTGCCTCTGCGTACTGTCGCCATTCGACCTGTTCATCGTCTTTATCCTCCCAGGGAATTGAATGTGGTACTGACATTACATCTATCTGTGTAAGTGATCGTATAACTAAATCGTGAGGTTTTTCCCAAGCGGAATGACCTGATTCACATGCTGAACAATTGGTTGGGAGATGAATTCTTTTACCTGTTTCACCTGGCGAAATTTCACGATCGTTTGTTTCCCAAACACAGTGCTTGACTTTTGTTGGAGCTTCACTATTCAGAGCTTGTCCAAGTGTTATGAATCTAGAAGACTTACCCATAAAAGGTTTCCAAATAGTATTGGCTTCCAATGTTTGGATATACTCTTGACACTGTTGTAACGTAAAAGTGTTTGCGTCAAGTCCTCGCCTTTTATCTTCCCAACCTTTTGCTGATTTCAACCAGGCGAGACCTGATTGTACGTAGATAACTTCCTCATATTCTGTTATATCCCATTCTCCCAATTCTTTACTCACTTTTATATCTAACTTAGCGGGATCATAGGTTGTATAAATACCATCTGTTTCTACTGCTATTAGATCCTTCCATGGTATTTGTTTCATAACATCATACAATGTAGCTCGAGTATTTGCTGTTACCCAACCTGCCCATTCTAATTGATGCCAGGGTGGTATACGATTATTTTTCTCGTCCCATCCGACTCGTTGAGCCATCTTGCCATAGAGAGAATTCATGCATAATTTTAGTGCGAGTTCAGAGGAAAAGCCTTTTCTTTTCCATTCCTGTCTTGTATTGTACATATCTCGAACCCATTCGAATGGTTTAGTCTTAGAACCTATGTAATGCCACCCTTCTAAGATATGTACTTTGGAACTATGTATAAGACCAATAACCTCCGGACTCCAATACCAACCATCGGTCAGCCAGGGATAAGAGAGATTGTGATACTCATCACGGTGAAATAGCGGGCCGGGAGGTTTTGCGAATCCAACAGAATGATTTAATACTACGTGGTAAATGCCAAATTTGGCTATACGTTTAGGATTACTTTCATGTACCCATTCACCTTCCGTCAGTGATGGTAGTTGTGTTATTCCATACGGATAGGCAGAATTGATATCTATCCCATAGACGGGACCAAGGACTCTTCCGACTTTGTACGGTTCAAACCTGCCACCGGCATATGCGTATCGTGATGCCAGACGTATCTCATCGTTATTTCGCATCATATGCTGCTTGATCTTATTCTGATTCAAAACATAGCTAGCTAATGCGCCAGGACCATGCCAATCTTTGATACGCAACCCGGCACCATAGAGATTTCTTCTAAGTTCCTCTGCTAGTGCACTAAGCAATTTGATTTCAGCTAGCCAGTACTTTGTTATGTAATCAATCTGATCGTACGTGAAATCATTCCTTAATGCTTTTCCTTCCCTGACTATATCAAGTCCTTCCGCTTCATTGCCGAGGAGTTTCTCAACCGCATTGATAAAGCTGGTTGTGAAGAATGAGAATACATCATAGATTCTTACCGTATGCTTCGCGTAGCTATTTTTAGCACGGTTGTGCTGTGACTTGTAACGACTGACAGTGAAAGACTTTCCTTTTCTGTAGGTTATACAAAAACGATCTCCGTTCGGTCGCTTGAGTTTAACAAACCCATTTTTATGCAAATAGCTTAGATTAGATTCATTGAGGGATTTTATAATCATGTTGCTGTCATAGCCAAATGCAAAACCTATATGGAAAGCATCCGGATGTTTTATGCCAATCTCAACGATGAAATCTAGAAGGTCGAAGGTATGAATACCGGGTGCAATGATTTTGTCGCCAGTGCTACATCCGAATAGAACATATGATTGTGGTTTTCCTTCTCCTGATAAGTTAATTCCTTCACCATCCCATGCAATAAATTTGCGCTGTTCTAGTGGAATAGCTGTTGGTCGACTGGGTCGACCTTTGTGATAATCTGAACGGTCGCTTTCTGACAATTTAACTTTCTCCGGAGGATCTATGTTGACAGTCACACCATGTTCCACCTAAACAGTCATGTATTCCATTGCGACAGGATCGACAGATCATATATTCTCCTAATGGTTCCGATCGTACCATTCCTTGTAATTAACCCATTGAAATGTTCGCTGGAAATCAATGTTATAGACTCTAAGCATATAGGATTGTAATTCGATACGCGCTAATCTTTTCTGTTCCCTTGTTGCATATTTGTTGAAATATGCAGTATCAAACACCTCTTGGACGTAGAGATCGCGACCTATATCAGAGTCTCCTCCGATCATTAGATCATAAAGTAATTGTTCTGTTTCGCGCCAGTTAGGAGGATTCTGATACCAGTCATTGCCCTCGCTCATTCCCTAGCTCGCTTTCATTGTCTACCCAGAGATGAGCAATTTCTTCCATCGTGTAGCTCTGATCTAATATCTTACCGAACATACCATCAAACAGAGATTGACCCAATAGACTGCTACATACGCGACACTCACACATTTTTACACCTCCTTCTTTGCTTGTAAAGACTGCCACTGCAGTGCTTAATATTTCTTCCCCATTCTTAAAGTTAAGATGTCAATTCTATGTGCAATTTTCTTGAAACGATGTCCTTTTGCACTCCTCTCGTCACCTTCGATAAACTGGCTTTTTCTATAGTGGTTAGTGGCGGCATTGTAATGTTTGGTTGCTATAGTGTAAAGAATAATCATAAGAATCATGTATAGTATTGCTATCCAACATATAACCAAAAATGTTAGAACTATGTTGTGAATCAAGATTCTCTCCCTTGTAATAGAAATGTCAGAGTTCCCCTAATCCTTGAGGGAAACTCTGACATTCTTCCTGGTCCTTAGAGACTACACACTCGTGTCAATGTAGAAAGTGATGGCTGGTTTCTTTTCCCCTGTATCGGGGTCCTCCCATTCGTAATTGCTCATTCGTAGCCCATGTTCTGAATATAGCCCACCATATACGTTGTGTTTTTCTGTGTAGGCCAAGAGTTGACTGTAAATTCCGGTCGATCCATCGTTTATGATGTATTTACCCGTTGAGCCAGGACCGTGTCTAACAACAACTCGGGTCGATACGAATTCCCCCATGTCACCCATTGAGAAGCGCCATTCCATGAAAAGAGTCGGCTGATCGAGAAGCAAGACCTTTTCCTTTGAACTTAGTATTCTGAAACCATCTCCCATTTCCTCGGCAGCATTAGCGATACTACCTGTTTGTTCCCGTGTTAGCTCAACAGCAGCCTCAAAGCTGTTGAGTGCCCGGAGCTCTTCTTCATCATATTTTGGAGGCATTCTTACAACCTCTGCTTTTGGATCGTCCTTTGTTGCAGCCTTTTTAGTCATTCGAGTTGACTACCTCTCTCGGGATAAGTGAACCGTCCGTGGTAGAATTGAACCATAAGGATATTGTGTTAAACCTTGCCAAACCCTGACAAACCGCTCTCCCTTCCCAATTCGCCCACAAGGCGAGTCTACGCGGGTTTCAAGATCATGTGAAGGCTTTAATACATCTATTTAAACGGAGGGAACAAATGGGTGACGATAACAAAGATACTAATCCGCCAGCACAACTAGAGCCTCCAGATTGGTATAAGAATCCACCGACCTGGTTTAATCAACCACCTCAACCACAATCACAACCACAACTACAGCCACAGTCTCAACCGTTGCCCAATCAAGTCAACAATGACTTGATTACCAGTATTAACGCCCTTCCCGAGAAGATTGTAAATAGCTTAAGAGAATCAATGACACCTCCAAAGGATGGATCAGAAGATACTAAGGAAGGGGATAAGGAAGGAGATAAGGATAAGGAAGTAGAACCTGGGAAGAAGACTGGAGGATTCGCCGGGTGGTGGTTTGGTAATGGCTGATTTCGATAAGCTTTCTCCACCAATAGAGGTACCCGGTCGAAGTTCGGAAGAAATACCAGACCATACTGCTTCTGCAGATGACTTTGTCTCACGCGTAAAAGCTAAAGTTCAACAGCCCAAAACTGACAAGTCGAGGACAGTAAAGGTCAAGCCTACGATTCCCAATCGACAAGGTCAATTTGTAAAACCTCTTACAGAGCTTTATGGTCTTTTCGCAATGGGATTGGCTCCGTTCGATCAGACATGCGCAATGGCAATAGCACAATCAGCAGAGAGTTGTGCTAAAGCATGGGACGATTTGGCCCATAAAAATGAGGCAATTAGGCGGCTACTCTGGTCTGTCATTCAGACATCTGATTGGGGGAAGGTCGGACTTGCTCATGTTCCTATCATGATTGCTGTTATGCAACATCACATGCCAAAAATGGCTGCAATGGTTCCACAGCAATATGATACTGATAAAGTTGCATCTAATGGTCATAAAGAGGGTGATACATAATGCCTCTACCTCCTCCTGACCTAGAACCAAATATGGATAATGGTAATAGAGCAATTTCTTTCGATCTCACTGAAGAACAGATCAAGCTAGCTTTGGGTGATAAAAACGCTATTATCTATGAGCCTCGCTCTATGCCTAATACTTTTGTAGTATCGCATAAGCATCTTATCATACTACGTTGTAATACTATGGGCGCAGATATCAGATACATTGAGGGTGGATGGTTATATGCTTCGGACTTGAGCTTGCGTTTTGATGAGCAGGAAATTCGCTGGCTTACACATGTGGATTCTTTATGAGAGATGAAATCGTGCCAGAGAGTTTGCGTCGCAAATGGGAAGCGATGCAATCTGTAAGACGTGCAAATGAAGTTTCCCTAATCCGCCAGCATGCCCAAGAGGATCAGGATCTCGCAGAATTATCCACTAAAGCACCACGCATTCCATGGGACATATTTATTAATCAATTGCGCTGGGATTCAGGGGAGCACATTGCAATCATTGGACCGACGGGTCAAGGGAAGACAACTCTCCTGATTAGTCTGCTTCCATTGCATCCTTACGTTGCCGTCTTTGCTACCAAGCCAAAAGATGCAACTATGGACTCATTAATACAGCAGGGATATCTCAGAATTGAACGTTGGCAATCAATTGATCCCCAGCAATTTCCTCGGCGTGTACTCTGGCCAGATGCCCGGGATATTGATTCTGACGAAAAGCAAAGAGTCGTTTTCCACAATGCCTTTAAGAAAATCTATCGTGAAGGTGGGTGGACTGTTGTAATTGATGAGCTTTGGTGGATCGAGCAAGTTCTCAAGTTGCAAAAAGATGTCAAGATGATGCTACAGCAGGGTCGATCATTACATTTGTCACTCGTCATGGCTACACAGAGACCGGCGTGGGTTTCCCGGGAAATTTACTCAATGCCTACACATCTATTCTTCTTTCGTACAAATGATGAAACAGATCTTCGCTCGATCTCAGGGGTTGGATGGATTAGCGCTGATCTCATTAAACGTGTAGTGGCGCATCTGGACTCACACCAAGTTCTTTATGCCAACACACGTACGGGTCAATTGATTCGTACTCGTTGTCCCGGTGTGTGAGAGGAGGAAAAACTGTGATCACACCGTCAGCACTAAATGTGTTGATAATCGGTGCATCTGTACTGATTTTCAATTTCCTGTGGAGAATGCTAGCAGCAAAACTCAGTGATGGTCCCGTTGGTCAAGCAATGGCAGCCGTACTTTAAAAAAGGAGTTACAAAGTGCCCACAGCAGCTACAGTTACCGCAGGAGGTACCCGAGGGGATACCAGGCGCGGTGGCAGAGGACAGCAGGTTGTTCCTACAGTTCCATTTATTAGAGCATCGGCGGAACATCGTGAACCTACTGGTATCGATATTTCTCGTCAGATTACAGGTGCAGATCAGGATCTAGGTGTTTTTGACGTTACTGCTTATGGCTATCTTCGATCCTTGGTCATTCTACTACAGGCAACGGGTGGGACCACCACCTCTGCTGTTGGTGCCGAGGATGCACCATTTAATGCATTAAAAAATATCGCATTGACAGAGCCAAATGGTGCAACACTTTTTCAGGCAACATCGGGTTATGGTTTGCACCTGGCTCACAAGTGGGGTGGTTATCGATCCTCACGTGGTGCAGATTTCCGTGCCTCACCGTCATTTTCTGCAATCGCAGCATCGACTGGTAATTTTACGGTCATGTTTCGGCTACCGGTCGAGCTAAATCTTCGAGATGGTTTGGGATCACTACCCAACCAGAACGCAGCAGCCACATTTAAGCTCCGACTGACCCTAGCAGCTTCCAGTACTATCTACGCCTCAGGCACGCTCACAACGCTTCCCACGGTGCGTACGCGAGCGTTCCTTGAGGCTTGGGATCAGCCACAGCTTGACTCGCAGGGTGCCACCAATCAGGCGACACCTCCTGCGATGAATACGACGCAGTTCTGGTCGGAACAGATTTTCAACGTATCTGCTGGACAGCAGACCATCCGACTGACTCGTGTTGGTAACTACTTGCGAAATCTCGTCTTCGTTTACAGGCGAGCAGGTACTTCTCGAGCCAATGGTAACTCTGACTGGCCAGATCCGTTGACGTTGTACTTGGATACTCGCCCGCTTGATATTATTGAGATAACAAATTGGCGACACCAAATGGCAGAACGTACAGGCTATGGTGCGTCGCTAGGCGCCACAACTCCAGCCAATGATACTGCTCAAGGCTTGGATAACGGCGTCTATGTTTACGATTTCTCTCATGAATTCGACGGTGAATTGGGTCGAGAGAATCGTGACCTTTGGTTGCCGACTCTAGGCTCAACTCGTCTAGAGCTACAGGGATCATTCGCCAACGCAGGTGTTCTCACTGTTTATACAAATGACGTTGCTATTGCAGGGACGGTGTTTATCTGATGACTGATCGTGGTGATACAAGATTTCAGGAATATTACGCTTCCCCTACCCCACCCGTATACGACGATAAAAAGAACCTTATTTACGGCGAACCCGAGTATGCTCCAGTGCATGTCATTAAGGCTAGAGTATCCGACGGAAGCGAAACAGTGAATGGTCGAACAGGACCACAGAATGTAGGCAAGGGTGATGTTGTGGTCGTGATCGAGGATATGCCCGGTGTTTACGATGTCATTCCAGCTAATACTTGGAATAAAGAAGAAGTCGGTTGGAAACTCAAGGGAGACGATAAGCAGGAAGCTCCACAACGTACTAGGCGGTAATCATGTCAGTATACAGTGAAGACTCTATTATGACTCATCCTGTTAAGATGGGAGCAATCAGCACTGAACACGTAGCGGGCGGTTTGGTAATTGGTGCTCTCGTCTTTCTTATTTTAGTACGTCGTGGTTTTCGTGGCATGAATGTTGGCGGTGTCGGCGTTTCAGTTCGTTAGGAGGAATAAAAAATGTTTGGTCTTGATCTCAAGAGTGTGGTCGTTGGAATTCTATTGGGAGTGTTTGTGCTTCCATGGATTATGGGATTGGTTTCCCGACCCATGGCGCCAAAGTCGGCAGCATAAATTGGGGATCATATGTCATTGCATAGTGATCCTCTAATTTACAGAACCACAATTCGTGCTGCTGTCATATTGATAATAGCATTCTTCTGCTTTTCCGGTGCAATGATTTACATTGGTAAAACAGAAGATTTGCAGCGTATATTGATTCTCATGGGTAATCTATTCACTGGTCTTATCAATCTTTACGTCTTCCATA
>Ga0137374_10012114_pt1 | contig 10066 bp, 10 predicted proteins | sample SagtaG_20_FD_104811 | JGI IMG/M metagenome (GOLD analysis project Ga0137374, IMG submission 104811) | Vadose zone soil microbial communities from Sagehorn Ranch, Mendocino, California, USA - Sage1_R_100_16 metaG | ecosystem: Environmental > Terrestrial > Soil > Vadose zone | place: USA...
AAACCAGCGGCGCTGCTTCACGCGTGACGCGCTCCGGCGGCGGCTTCATTGGAATCGTCGCGTTCGAGAGATCGCCATCGGCGATGAACCCGCGGTTGCGGATGTACAGCCCGATCGAGATGAGCATCGGGATGGCGAAGACGAGGCTCGCGATTCCGGCGGAAAGGACGTAATACGTGTTGCCGGAGCGAAACAGCAGAAGCGCGGTGTAGATCGCGTCGACGGTGTAGTGCCAGATCAGGAGCGGCAGCAGGCCGAAGCGGAAAAGCAGGAATCCGAGGATGACGCCGGCGAGGCCGACCTCGAGGCCGCGAATGAAAAAGGGTTGATTCGGATATCCGGCGTGGCCAAAACCCCAGATGAACGCAGCGAGAATGATGGCAAAGAATCGCGACCGGAAAATATTCTCGAAAAATGGTATTGAGAATGCGCGTGAAATGAACTCCTCCGACAGCGAGGGGAAGAATCCGGCGAACAGCACGGCGATCCACGGAAACGCCGTGTTCAGCATCTCGTCATACGGCACCTCGGCCGGCGACCACGCGCCGAATTTTTCCGCGATCAGATAGAACGCCACCTGATAGGCGAGAAAGAACGCCACCAGGGCGTAGCCGATGGCGAACGAGAGGAAGACGCGTTTCGAGGCGAGCGCCTTCCGCTGCCACAGCCGCGGAATCGCCAGGTGTTGCGGCAGACGTTCGCGGTAGAGCACCTCGCCCGATCCGACGACGACCGCGAGCAGGATTGCCACTCCGATGCCGTTGGAGAGCACGGCATTCAGGATCACACCGGCGAGAAAAGCGGCATAGCTCGTGGTCGTGTCGTAATTGGCGACGGCGATGGGAAATGAATTCAGTGACGTTCCCGCGCCCAGCACCAGACTGACGATGGCCACGCCGACGAGCAGCCGGATGTTCACATCGCCGCGAAGCAGCCGGAGGATGAAGATCACCACGGCAGCGATGGCCGTGATGATGAAGAAGACCGAGTCAATTTTTCCGGCGAGCTGATTTTTCGACCGCAGCTCGTCGTAGCCGCGCTGCCACTGATCGGGTACGCGCACGCGTTGCGAGTAGCTGCTGACGCGATCGCCGTCGACGGTCACGATGTGCCGGTAGGGCGCCCCGGCGGGATGAATCGATTGCGAGTCCCAGGTGAAGATGCGCTGCACGCGCGACGGCAAGGTGCGCTCACTCTGGGCCACGAGCTGCAGATCGCTCAGCTTGATTCCGGCACGCGCGAGGAACAGCTCCGCGGCGATGCGCGCGCTCGGAACGCCGACGGCCGGCAGCGCACGGCTCTCCGGGATCTTGTCGTTGAAGCCGACGATCTCGCCGGTCGGCGCGACGTCGACTTCGAACTCTTCCTCCTGCAGCGGCCGGAACCAGCGATGGCGCCACCACCACAGCCGGACCTGTGTGCGCATCAGGCCATTGGCGCTCGAGAGCCCGAGAGTGCGCTCGAGAAAAATTTTGGCGGTGTCGTCGCCCGTGAACACCGCTCCGTGCTTCATCCCGCGCGCATCGATGCGCTGCGCGTCGAGAACTCTTTGCGCCAAAGGAAGCGACGAGTGGCGATCGTAACGGAAATCGATCGACGCTTCGGGAAATGCCGCGTAGAACCAGTTGAAGATGACGAACAGCGAGACGGCGGCGACCGCGGCGCAGGCGGCGATCAGGATCCAGTCGCGTCGTGTGAAGCGCTCGATCAACGCTTTACGCCAATTGCTGCAGCGCCTTCTCCATGCGGCGGATCCCTTCGGACGCTTCTTCGGTCGACAGATTCAACGGCGGACGGAAGCGGATCGACTGATGCCCTGACGCGAGCACCATCAGATCGTTCTGCATCATCGCCTTGATCGCAGCGTTGCGCAGATCGGCGCTCGGAAGATCGAATGCCGCCATCAGGCCACGGCCGCGCACGTTGGAAACCAGATTCGGAAACTGTTTGACGAACCGCTGCAGCTCGCTGACGAAGTACGCGCCCACCGTCGCGGCGTTCTCGACCAGCTTCTCCTCATCGATGACCTCGAAGAATCGTTGCGCCCGCACCATGTCGGTGAGATTGCCGCCCCATGTCGAGTTGATGCGCGACCGAACGGCGAACACGTTCTCGTCGACCTCCAGGATGCGATCGTTCGACGCGAAGCCGCAGACCTGCGTCTTCTTGCCGTAGCAGAACATATCCGGCTCCATGCCGAAGTTCTGAAAGCCCCACATTTTGCCCGTCAGGCCGACGCCCGTCTGTACTTCGTCGAAGATCAGGAGCATGTCGTTTTCGTCGCAGAGCTGGCGGACGGCTTTGAAAAATTCGGGACGGAAGTGGTTGTCGCCCCCTTCGCCCTGGATCGGCTCCATGATGAACGCGGCGATATCGTCCTTGCGGTCAACGAGGAATTGTTTGGCCTGATCGAGGGCCGCCTTCTCGCGGCGCGCCGCGTCGGCGAGCGATTCCGCCGTCGCGGGGAAATGGATTTTCGGATTGTCGATGCGCGGCCAGCCGAATTTCGGGAAGTACTGCGTCTTTCGCGGATCGGCAGTGTTGGTCAGCGATAGCGTATAGCCCGTCCGGCCGTGGAACGCCTCGGCCAGATGCATGATCTGCTTGCCGCGCTCGGACGGATATCCCTTTCGAAAATTTTTTCGGATTTTCCAGTCGAACGCCGATTTGATCGCGTTCTCGATGCCCAGCGCGCCCCCTTCGATGAAGAACATGTGCTTGTTCAGCGACGGCGGGACTGCGAGGCGCGCGAACGTCTCCACGAATTCTGCGAAGTACGTGGTGTAGATGTCGGAGTTCGCCGGCTTGTTCAGTGCGACGTCGGCAAGCTTCTCGCGGAACTCCGGCGTATCGAGGCGCGGATGGTTGTAGCCGATGGGGCAGGAAGCGAAGTTCGTGAAGAAGTCGAGGACCGCCCTGCCGCGCTTGGAGTCGAATACCCAGGAGCCCTTCGACTTCTTGAGGTCCATGACGATGTCGTAGCCGTCGGCCAGCATGTGCCGGCCGAGGATGCTGTGGACCTCGGAGGGCTGGATGTGGAGTCGACGGTCTGTGATGGATGACACGGGCATGAGGTTCGCTCCTAGCAAGGGGCTGGCCTGCGATGATATCAATTGCGGGGTCAGAGCTTCGGTTCGCAGTTTTTTCTGCTGCTTGTAGAAAACTCTAAGGACTGTAGAAAGAACTGCGAACCGAAGCTCTGACCCCATACAAGGAGATCCCATGAAAGACATCGTTATCCTCGGCGGCGCACGCACGCCGATCGGCTCATTCCTCGGAACGCTTTCCGCTCTGCCCGCCCCAAAGCTCGGATCGATCGCCATCAAGTGCGCCCTCGAAAACTCCGGCGTCCAGCCCGAGCAGATTCAGCAGGTGATCATGGGCAACGTTCTGCAAGCCGCAGTCGGTCAGGCGCCCGCGCGGCAGGCCGGTATTGGCGCCGGAATTCCGGTCGCGGCCGGCGCGGTGACGGTCAACAAAGTCTGCGGCTCCGGGCTGAAAGCGGTCATGTACGCGGCGAATGACATCCGCTGCGGCGAGTACGACATCGCCGTCGCGGGCGGAATGGAGTCGATGTCCAACGCGCCCTACGCGCTGACGCAGGCCCGCACCGGCTATCGCATGGGCAACGGCAAGATGATCGACGTCATGATCCACGACGGTTTGTGGGATCCGTACGGCGACAAGCACATGGGGACCTGCGCCGAGATGTGCGTGTCGAAATACAAATTCACGCGCGAGCAGCAGGACGCGTTTTCGCTCGAGTCGTACCGGCGAGCGCAGGACGCGGTGAAGAGCGGCAAATTCAAGAAGGAAATCGCCGTGGTCGAGGTGCCGTCGAAAAAAGGATCTTCGGTGGTCATCGACGACGAGGAGCCGTTCGCTGCGCCGCTGGACAAGATGCCGACCCTCAAACCTGCATTTCAGAAGGACGGCGGCACGGTGACGGCAGCGAATTCGTCGAAGATCAATGACGGCGCAGCGGCGCTCGTGGTCACATCAGCCGAGTACGCGCAGAAGAACAACCTGAAACCGATGGCCCGAATCATTTCCCAGGCAACCTCCGCGCAGGAGCCGGAGTGGTTCACGACTGCTCCGGCAAAGTCGATCGAGATCGCCCTGAAGCGCGCAAACATGACAATTAATGATATAGATTTATTCGAGGTCAATGAGGCCTTCGCCGCCGTGGCTCTCGCAGCGATGGAAGATGCCAAGATCCCTCACGATCGATTGAACGTTCACGGCGGGGCGGTGGCCCTCGGCCATCCAATCGGCGCCAGCGGCGCGCGAATCCTGGTAACGCTGCTTTACGCGCTCGCCGCTCGCAATGGAAAGCGCGGCCTGGCCGCGATCTGCATCGGCGGCGGCGAGGCGGCGGCGATGATCGTCGAGCGGCTCTGAACGCTGCGTGGCGCCCACTGTCACCGCGGCGTGGCCTCGTTCGTCATAAGCAGGTGAAGGAGGCCCAGGCATGCGCAGAGTCGCCGCAATTCTTTTCGCGTTTCTTCTCGCTTCCACTGCATTTGGCCAGCAAAAAAACGCGTTCTCTGTTTTCTACAATGACCCGTCGTATTGGTTCAGCTCCAGCTCGGGAGGGCACGCCGAGGGCGGTGTGGGCGTGGCCGTGAGCCACGCGTTTTCACCGATATTCTCGACCGAGCTTTCGATCGCGCGCGAAAGCTACACGCTGTTCGCGAATCAAACCGTGTCGAACGGAATGATCTCGTACGACCGCGTCAGTGTGCGAACGACTCCGATCGATGCAACGGCGCGGTATCACTTCGTGAATGCCACTCGATGGAAGCCGTACATCGGAGGCGGTTTGCGGTACGTCGACACGCACGAGATTGGCCGCGGCACGTTCAGCCCCAGGTACACGTTTCGCAGCGTCGAGCCGGAGATCGTGGGCGGAGTGGTATTTCAGATCCGGCCGCGGATCGGCTTGATCTTCGACGGCAAGCAGTTGATCGGCAACCACAGCCTGCACAGCGATCCATCGTTCAAGGGATCGATCGGTTTCAACTGGCGCTTCTGATCGGCTAACAAGGGAGACATCATGCGTAGAGTGGCCACCGCTCTGATTGTGCTTCTGTTCGCGTTACCCGCCTTTGCCCAGCAAAAAAACGAGTTTCAAATCTTTCTCACCAACGGCGTGATCAGCCATAACTCCGCGAGCGGAACAGAAGCGTCCGCGAGCGGTGGCATGGCATTCGACCGGATGGTCACCCCGCGCATGTCCGCGCAGTTCGCGGTGGGTTTCGAGCGGCACCGCACGTATTCGTACGTCGTCGAGCCGGGCGGCACGTTCAGGCAAGTGACGCCGCTGCGATTCCGAACGTATCCGTTTGATGTGGCGGTTCGCTACCACTTCCTCAATGACACGCGCTGGAAACCGTACCTCGGCTTTGGCGCGCGCTATATCGCCGCACCGAACGTCGGAACGGAGTTCCAGTACAAGAATCACATCGGTCCGGAGATCGTCGGCGGCACGGTGTTCCAGATCGGCCGGTCGTTTGGGCTGGTCCTCGACGGCAAAGTCCTTGTCGGAGACCACGAGCCTTACGACGCTCCGTTCAAGACGTCTTTCGGCCTGAACTGGCGCTTCTGATCACGTCATCGCCTCTGCGAGCTGGGTCAGATTCGAGAATTCGTACGTCGGCTTTCCGCCGGGAAGCGCCGGCTGGCCATGTCGATTGATCCACGCGTTTGGAATCGCGAGCTCGTTCGCCGGCACGATGTCATGAAGATTGCTCTGCGCGGCGTGAAGCCAGGCGGCGTTGCCGATCCGCTTTCGCGCTTCGAGAAAGTGCGCGTGGGCCGGCTTATATGAGCGCACCTGCTGCGCCGTCACGATGACGTCGAATTCGACGGTGAAGTGCTTCCGCGTCTCGGCGATCAGATCGTCGTCGACGTTGGAGAGGATGCCGAGGCGAATGCCGGAGGCGCGGAGGCGGTGGAGGGCGGGATTCGTGTCGAGGAACGGCTTCCACGACGGCAGGCTCTCGGCGAGCCTGACTTGCGGCGCGATCCGCGAGCCGGTTTCGGTCAACACGTCGCGGTAAGAGCGATACGACTGGCGTTCGACCTGCGGCTCGATTTCGGCATATGCGCGAAGCGCCGTCGCACCATCGACTCCGACGCTTTCGAACGCTGTACGGATGCCGCTTTCCCAGTCGATGAGCGTGCCGTAACAATCGAACGTGATCACGTCATACCGAGCCACGGAGCGGTATGCTATAGCCATCCATGTACGAAACGGCCACGCGGAGCCTTCGGACCACCGAACGGTTTCTGCTCGACCCGCCTTTGTCGGCGCAATTCGGGTCAGCAGCCGTTTCGGTTTGCGACATCTCCTTGAAAGGCGCGCGCTTCACCCATGCAAATCCACTGGAGATGGGCAACAAATCGATGCTCCGTGTGACCATCGACGGGCGCCCGTCTCCCGTCGCGCTGGAGAGCGTGGTCGTGTGGACGCAGCCCGATCCGTCGAACCCGAAGCGATTCGTTTCAGGCGTGCGCACCTACGCACCGGTGGAAATCATCTCGACACTGCTGCGCACTCTTCAGGCGGCGCGGCGCACGACACGGATCGAGGAGCTGCGCTCCGCCGATCGGTTCTACGTCAAACCAAGCCTCGACGGTGAATGGAACGACCAACGCGTCGCAGTGGAAGACCTCTGTGCGCGCGGCGCGCGCATCAACAGCAAACCCTTGCTCGAGGCGGGCGACGCCGGCGTCCTGCACTTCACGACGCCGGTGGCGATTGCGCTGCAGACGCGAGTGGTCTGGTCGAGCATCAAATCACTCGACCCGCTGGAGCATCGCGCCGGTCTGACCATCGACGGGAAAGGGGAACAGGTGCGGCTGGCGATCGGCCGGCTCTGCGAATCTGGTCGCGCCACTCTCGACACGCGCTCCCTCGGCTTGAAATTGAAAATCATCCGCGCTCGGGCGCGCCAGCTCGCGCCGTCTTATCGCGACATCGAGACCTCCGGCGTTCCCGCCGAGCAGTACATCCTCATTCAATGCGTGCGCGAAGAGCTGCGGCTGAACCCGGATCAGGCAATGCACTGGTATGGCCGCGCGCGATTGCTGATCAAGGATCCGAAAACGAAGAAGAACGCGCCGGCGATTGCTGATCATCCCGACGCGCTCGCGGTATGGGAGTACCTCGACCGCTCCATCGATCCGTCGATCATCGGGCGGACGTTTCAGCTTCCGCCGCGCTAGAGGCCGAGAACGGGGAAGCCGAGAGCGCGTGCCGCCAGACCGAGGGAGTGATCATGCGTGGCGAAGAATAGGCCAGGCTCCTCTCGCTCCCGCCAAGACATCGCCGTTGCAAGATGCAGAGAATCGAGCGTCTTCAGCGCCGTCGGAAACGGTTGCGCAGCGCGCTCGATAATTTCCGTCGTGATGTCCACGAGGTTGACGCTCGAGATTTCTTGTCTCAGTGTTGCGTACCGCCCCGCAATGTCTTCGTCTGAATACCGCCCGTGGAATCGTAGGCGGTCCACAGCCCGAAAACACTCAACAACCAGAAGGGCACTGGCGACGAAACGCTCGATGTTCGCCCACTCGAGCAGGGGCCGCGCCTCACCGAACGTGAGCCGGAGGACGACCGACGAATCAACGTAAGTGTTCACCTCGCGTCGCGATCTTCGCGTAGGAGCGCCACGACGTCGACTGCTGGATCAAGCGGTGGGGGCACTTCTACGTCTTGGAGTCGCCCTTTCGCTGGCCGATACCTAAGGCCGGAGGCTGTCGTCTTGATCGGAATGATTTCAGCGATTGCTGTATCGCGATCCAGTACCTCCACCGTGTGCCCTCGCCTGACGTGGCGCAGGTATTCGCTGAGATGCGCTTTGAGCTCGGAGATCTTCACGCGCTTCTTCATGACCTGATGATGGTCTCCTCATGACCAGATGTCAAAGCGGCTACATTCCGCTTCATACCCGCCAGCTTCGCGCGTTTGATGGCACTTTTGCGGAAGAGCCGCGAGAAATCGGATTGTTCGAAGCGCAGCAGATCGGTCACCGGGGTGGCGCGGTACTCGTCGCGCGGTAGGAACGCCGGATAGGGCGATGCGGGAAGCGCGTTCCACGGGCAAACTTCCTGACAGATGTCACAGCCGAACGCATTTCCCTCGAGATGTCCCGCGACGTGCTCCGGCAAATCGCCGCGATGTTCGATCGTCGCATAGCTGATGCAATGCTCTGAGGCGACGGTGCGGTTCGGCAGGATCGCTGAAGTCGGACAGGCGTCGATGCAGCGAGTGCAAGCGCCGCAGCGGTCGGCCACCGTTGCGCTGCTGATGTCGTTCTCCAGTGATGTGAGCAACGTGCCGATGAAGACGTACGAGCCGATTTCCGCGTCGATCAGCATTCCGTTCTTGCCGATCCATCCGAGTCCGGCCTGTGCTGCGAGCGCGCGATCGGAGAGCGGACCGGTGTCGACGTAGCGCCACGTCTTGATCCCCGGTGGGAGCGCTTCTTCGATTTGCCGCAGCATGCCATCGAGCACGTCGTGATAATCGTCGCCGAGCGCGTAGCGGGCGATCGTGTGACTGAGCGCGTCCGGCGGCGCGTCGGGCAGTTCGGACGCGTGCGGCACGGACAGCACGATGACCGACTTCGCCCACGGGAATCGCGACTGCGGGTCGAGGCGCGCCGGCCGGTTTTTCCCGAGATAGCGCATTGTCGCGTCATGGCCGCGATCGATCCATTCCACGAACAGATACGCATGCTCGTCGCACAGATCACTCGCGCCGGCGCGAATCGCGCCCGCGTCGCGCGCGACCGTGGACCAGACTTCGGACAGTTTCTCGATCATTGTGCTCGCTGGCCCCGCCGCAACACGAACGTGGCCACCTCGGGACGGCAAAGAATGCGCAGCGGCGGAATCGCTCCGATCCCGCGGCTGACATACATCAACACGTTGCGCACCCGGTGAAATCCGGACGCATATTCCGCCTCATGACGCGATGGCACCACCACCGCTCCGAAGAAGGGAAACCGAATCTGACCTCCGTGCGTGTGCCCGCAAAGCAGCAGGTCGATCCGATGGGAGCCGAGCAGATCGATGACGTCCGGGTGGTGACTGAGGCCGATGCACGGCTGGTCGGGATCAAGTCCGGCAAACGCCTTCTCCACATCGGGATTTCCGCGGTACACCTCGTCGATGCCGACGAGCTGGAGCGGCAGTTTGGCCGAATCGTTGACCAGAAATCGGACGCCGTGGGCCTTCATCGCGTTCATGACTTCTTCGGCACCGGCCCAGTAGTCGTGATTGCCGAGGACTGCGAAGATGCCGTCGCGAGCGGTCAGATCGGTGAGAAGCACCTCGGCCATCAACGGAATGTGCCGGCGCCAGGTGACAAAATCGCCGCCTAACAGAACGACGTGAGGTTCAAAGCGCTGCACCTGCGCGACGATTTCGCGATAGAAGTCGCGGCGGATGAACGAGGCAACATGCGTGTCGGTGAGAAATGCGATGCGATAGCCGTCGAGATTCTGTGGAAGGTCATCGATGAAAATCTCGTGGCCGGTCACCTCGATGTCGTAAACGTCATTGTGCGCGCCTAGCCGTCGGACGAATGCGAACGGAATGTGCGCTTTGCGCAGGGCGATGATTTCCGACGGGTGATCGCGAACGCCCACCAGCGATGGCTGCGGAAACGCGAGCACACGAATGCGTTCGAGCATCCAGTACGTACCGACCGCGGCGGCAATGGTGAGCCACGGAATCCAGAGGAGCGAAGTCATGATGATCAGCAGCGGCGCCGTCACGTACATCAGCCAGCCCCACGGATTCTTCTCGTGCCGGTGACTTCCGAAGACGACGCGGTTGAGCACGAAGAGAAAAATTCGCGCGTCACCCAGCAGCGCGAGGAGAACGAAAACGGCGAAGACCGTGCGTGTCATCCTGAGCGCAGCGAAGGATCTCAAGCGCGAGGCTGCTCGTATCTTGAGATCCTTCGCCGTCTGCGCGGCTCAGGATGACACAAACGGCGATCCCTAAAGTCGTTCCAGAATTTTTTCGATCCAAGATTCCGGAACACGAATCGTGC
>Ga0137374_10012117_pt1 | contig 10065 bp, 10 predicted proteins | sample SagtaG_20_FD_104811 | JGI IMG/M metagenome (GOLD analysis project Ga0137374, IMG submission 104811) | Vadose zone soil microbial communities from Sagehorn Ranch, Mendocino, California, USA - Sage1_R_100_16 metaG | ecosystem: Environmental > Terrestrial > Soil > Vadose zone | place: USA...
ACATCCATGTGCTGCGCCGACAGCAACACCATCTGCGCGCGACGCCACGTCACCACCGACCCCGACGACCGCCGCACGATCCGCAGCAGCCGCATCCCCTCGTCGTTGCTGATCTCCCTGACCCTGACCCGCTCAGCCATCCCCCGAGTCTGCGCGACCCCAACCCACAAGTGGCGGACGCGCCCCCCAAGGGTTACCGGTCACGGCACTAGCTGCCCGTCATGCAGAGCCGCGAAGCCCGACGAGCTAGGCGGCAACCGCCGGGCGGACCTCTTCCCAGAACAGCTCGAGCTGGTGCGCCTCGTCGGCGACGGGCCAGATGAAGACTCGCTGGACCCCGGCACGAGCGAAGGCCGAGAGCTTCTCAGCGAACAGCTCGGCCGGACCGACCGGCAGACGGCTCCGAAGGATCTCCTCCGGACGGTGGATCGTCGGGACCATCCGTTCCCGCATGACCCGGTCGGCCTGGGCGTGGCTGTCCGTGATGTAGAACCACATCGTTGCGAGCGCGTTGGCGAACGACTCGCGATCCTTGCCGTAAGCCGGGAGCTGGTCCCGCAGTCGTGCCCATGCTTCGCCGAACAGCGTGGGGGTCGTGTTGTACGCCGACGCCAGCCAGCCGTCGGCCAGGCGGGCAGCGCGACGCAGCCCGGCCTCTGAGCCCCAGCTCCCGACCCAGATAGGTGGCCCTTCCTCGCGCATCGGGGGCGGCTCGAGGCTGATGCCCTCGGTGGAGTAGAAGCGACCGACGAACGGCGTGGCATCGGTTCGCCACAAGGCGCGGAGGGCACGGATCGACTCGTCGAGACGCGCCCATCGCTCGCCGAAGTCGAGGCCGACGGCGTCGAAGTCCTGCTCTGACGAGCCGGGACCCACGGCGACGACGAGCCGCCCTTTGCTGAGCCGGTCGATGGCGGCCAACGTCTTGGCCAGAGGCACCGGTCCCCGAATGACCGGTAGCGACACGGTGGTCGCGAGCGTCATGGTCCGCGAGTGACCGATCATGGCCGCGAGCGCGGTCGGCCCGTCGAGCCACGGCACTGAGAACACCATATGGTCGTTGGTCGATAATGCGCTGAAGCCGAGCCCCGCCGCGGTGTCAGTGTACGCGGCCAGGTGTTCAAGGGTGTACGCGTTGCCGCCGAAGTCCATCAGCGGCAGGTGGGCGCCGAAGTCCATGACCGCTAGCTGCCCGACTGCGTGCCGCGTACCGCGGGCGACGAGTCGTGGAGCGCGTCGCGGATGAGTGCCGCGAGCTGTTGCTTCCCCGCGTCGTTGAAGTGCAGCCCGTCCGGCGAGTGCCACTCGGGATGGTTCTCGAACCGGCTGTTCATGTCGACCACGACCATGTTCGGCCACCGGACCGCCGCGTCGGCGATCTCGCGGTTGACGAAGTCGGCGTGCACCGGATGATCGACCGGTAGGTCCTGTGTGTTGAGCCAATAGACGACGTCCGCGCTCTTCGTCAGCACGTGCATCAGCGCGTCGATGTAGGCACCGATGTCCTCGCACGGCGACTTCGCGCAGTTGTTGGTGCCGAGCTCGACCACCGCGACGTTCGGATGGAACCTGGCGACGTACTGCTCCGCGCCCTTCCTCCACCCTTGGGTCGGGATGCCACCGATCCCGACGACGGTCGCCTGCCAGCCGTCGGCTTCGAGCGCCGAGCGCACCTGATTCTCACTGGCCGCGAGGATCGAGTCCCCGATCACGAGCACGCGGGAGCCGCCGACGTCGGTGTGGTCGGCGCAGGCGGCGGCGACGGCCGCGAGCAGCAGGACGGCGAGCATGTTGCGGGCGCGCCACAACCACCGCGAACGACTCATGCCTGGACATACCCGCCGAAGGCCCGGTTCATTCCGGGGTGTGGTCGATCGCCGCGACCACTGGTACCGTCTCGACGCTGCTCGGGCAGCGTCTTTCTCGTTCACTTCCTCCGCGCACTTCCTCCGGTCGAACGCTCACGTCCGGAGGTCGTCATGCCCGAGCCTCGAGTGCCCGTCTCCGACCGCGAGCTGGGCCCCGATCCCGCGTTCTGGGGCGATCGCACGCGCCGCGAGGAGCTTCGCCGACCGGGCCGCATCGACCATCCCGTCGACCGGCTGCGCGACCGGCTGCACCTGCTGCGTGGCGACCCGCGCGCCGGGGTGGCGCTCCTCGTCGTCGTGGCGGCCGTCGCGGGATACCTCTGGTACCGCGCGGGTGCCGGGAGCAGCGCCGGCGCCCCGCCGGCGCGGGTCGCCGCGACCTCGTCGCGCGCGCCGAGCACCACCACGCCCGCACCCGCGACCGGCGCGGTACCGGGCGGTGAACACCGTGGCGGCCGTCTCGTCGTGCACGTCGCGGGTGACGTCACCAAGCCCGGCGTGGTCGAGCTTCCCGGCGGATCCCGGGTGATCGACGCGGTGGAGGCGGCCGGCGGAGGTCTTCCCGATGCCGATCTCGACCGGCTCAACCTCGCGGCCAAGGTCGTCGACGGCCAGCGGATCCTCGTCCAGAAGATCGGGGAGCCACCCGCGCCCGCGGATCCCGCCGCCGTCCCCGGCGATCCCACCGGGGCGACGGGTGGTGGGCCGATCAACCTCAACACGGCGACGGCGGCCCAGCTCGACGATGCGCTCCCCGGCATCGGCCCGACGCTCGCCGCCGCGATCATCGCGGAGCGCGATCGCCGCGGCGGGTTCCGGTCGGTCAACGAGTTGCGCGACGTGCGCGGCATCGGCGAGAAGCGCTTCGCCGACATCAAGGACAAGGTGACGGTGTGAGGTGCCCGACGCCGCGATCTTCGCCATGGTCGGCGCGATCGTCGCCGGCATCGGTGTCGGCGAGCGCCTCGGAGCGTCACCGGCGACGCCCACGCTCGTCCTCGCCGCGGCCATGCTCGGGCTCGCAGTCGCGCTGCGCGGCCGCCGCGGCTGTGTGCTGGCGCTGATCGCGGCCGTGCTCCTCGGCTCAGCGCTCGTGCAACGCGCGCTGGACGGTTTGGAGCACTGGCCGTTGGCCGCGGCGGTCGCCAGGCGGGCCGATGCGACGCTCACCGGCTCGCTCGTCGGCGATCCGGAGGGCACCAGGTACTCGACCTGGGCGGTCCTACGGATCAGCTCCGCGTCGCTCACCGGTGCGGGGCCCGTCGACGCAGGCGGACGCCGGGTCCTGGTCCATGCCGATGCCGACGCGGCGCAACGCGTACGGCTGCTCGGCGCCGGTGACCGGCTCACGATGGCGGGATGGCTCCGACCACTCGAAGGCCCCGACGAGCGGCTCCGCTGGCGCCACGTCGTCGCCCGCTTCGACACGACGCATCTGCTCGCCTTCGGCGCGTCGCGTTCTCCGCTGATGCACGCGGCGAACGACCTACGCGCGCGGGTGCTCGACGGCACACGGACACTGCCGCCGACCGAGCGCGGCCTCGTCGCGGCGTTCCTGGTGGGCGACACCCGCGACCTGCCCCACGCCGTCGTCGAGCGTTTTCGCGGCTCGGGGATGTCACATCTGCTCGTCGTGTCCGGCGAGAACGTCGCGTTCGTGCTCGCGCTGGTCAGCCCGGTGCTCCGCCGGCTTCCGTACCGGGCCCGGTTCGTGGCCGGGCTCGCGGTGCTGCTCGTCTTCGGCGCGATGACGCGGTGGGAGCCGTCGGTCCTGCGCGCGTGCGCGATGGCTGCGTGCGCGATGACCGGTGTCGTCCTCGGACGGCCGGTCACCGGGCGGCGCGTGCTCGCACTCGCAGTCGGCGGGCTCCTGCTCGCCGACCCGTTCCTGCTCCACTCGATCGGCTTCCTGCTCTCGTGCGGCGCGTGCGCGGGCATCGTCTTCCTCGGCCCTCGGCTGGTGGCCGTGTGCCCGGGCTCCGTATGGCTTCGCACCGTGCTCGGTACGACCGCGGCGGCGCAGCTCGGCGTCATCCCGGTGCTGCTCCCGGTGTTCGGCTCGATTCCTCTCGTCTCGCTCCCCGCCAACCTCGTCGCGATCCCGTTGGCCGCGCCGCTCACGACGTGGGGTCTCGTCGCGGGGCTGGTCGGCGGGCTCGTGCCAAGCCTCGTCAGCGTGCTCAATGCGCCGACTCGACTACTCGCCGACGGGATGCTCGGCATCGCCGATCTCGCGTCGCGCGCGCCTCTCACCGTCGATGTGCGCGGTGTCATCGGATTCGTCGCGATCGCCGCACTCGCGGCAGCAGTCGTGCTCGGGCGTATGCTCCGACGACATGCGCCGACCGACGCCGCGCTGGTCGTACCGCCTCGGTGAGCGCGTGCACGACCTGACCGACCGTGCGCTCGTGATGGGAGTCCTGAACCGGACGCCGGATTCGTTCTTCGACAACGGAGCGACCTATGCGCTGGACGCGCTCCTGACGCGTGCCGACGCGCTCGTGCGCGAAGGAGCCGATGTCCTCGACGTCGGTGGAGTGAAGGCGGGTCCCGGGCCGGAGGTCACCGAGGCCGAGGAGCTCGACCGTGTGGTGCCGGCGATCCAAGCGGTCCGCGTTCGCCTCGACGTGCCGGTTTCGGTCGACACGTGGCGTGCCGCCGTCTTCGACGAGGCGTGCCGAGCGGGCGCGGTGGTCGGGAACGACATCAGTGGGTTCGCCGACCCCGACTACCTGTCGGTGGCAAAGCGTCACGACGCGTCGGTGGTCGCGACCCACATCCGTCTCCAGCCGCGGGTGCCGGATCCCGATCCGCACTACGACGACCTCGTCGGTGACGTCCGTTCGTTCCTGCTCGATCGAGCCGGCCGCGCGGAGGCCGCCGGGCTCCGCCCCGAGCAGATCGCGCTCGACGCGGGGCTCGATCTCGGAAAGACGCCGGCAATGAGCGCGGTACTGCTCCGCGCGAGCGACATGCTCGCGGCCGGCGGCTACACGCTCCTCCTGTCGGCCTCGAACAAGGGCTTTCTCGGCGCGCTGCTCGGGCTCGACGTCGATGATCGAGGCGAAGCATCGCTCGCCGCAGTGGCGTACGGCGTGGCGCACGGCTGTCGGATGGTCCGCGTGCACGAGGTTGCCCGGTGCGTGCAGGTGTGCCGGGTCATCGAGGCGATCCTCGGGGCGACCCGCGAACGGGAGCGCGCCACGTGAGCGTGCACCTGGTCAAGGGCGAGGACCCGATCCTGCGTGCCGACGCCCTCGACGGACTCGTACGCGAGCTGCTCGCCGACGACGATCGCAGCCTCGCGCTCGAGGACTTCAGCGTGCCCGGACGCAATGAGACGGCCGAAGCGCGGGAGGAGACCATCGCCGTGGCGCTCAACGCGGCGCGGACGCCGCCGTTCATGACCGTCACCCGCGTCGTGCTGGTGCGGGAGTTCCGGAACCTGACCATCGACGACGTCGACGCGCTCTCGCGCTACCTCGACGAGCCACTCGAGACCACGCACCTCGTGTTCGTCGACGGAGGCACCACGGGCACAGCGCGCAACGACAAGAAGGCGATCGACGGGCTCGAGAAGCGAATCCGGACCGCCGGCGCGGTGGTGGCTCCCGACTCGGTCAAGCCGGCCGACGTGCTCAGCGACTCGCTCGATCGCGCAGGTCTCCGTTTCACCTCGGACGCGATCGAAGCGGTGCGCGCGCACGTCGGCAACGATGCCGGGCTGCTGCCCGGCATCGTGGAGATCCTCGACGTGGTCTACGGCGACGACCGCGAGCTCGACGTCGACGAGGTGGTGCCGTACCTGGGCGAGGCCGGCGCGATCCCGTCATGGGATCTCACGAACGCGATCGAGAAGGGGGACATCGCAGGCGCGCTCGCGGTGTTACAGCGTCTGCTCACGGTCACGAGCCCGACACAGCCGAAGCCGATGCACCCGCTCCAGGTGCTCGGCCTCCTCCACGGGTACTACCGGAGGCTGCTGCGCCTCGACGACCCCGCGATCGCGTCGGCCGAGCAAGCAGCGGCCGCGCTCGGCGGGCGGACGAGCCCGAACGCGGCGCGCTTTCGACTGCGTCAGGCGCGCGCGCTCGGGAGCGGCGGGATTCGTGAGGCGTTCGGTCACCTCGCCCGGGCCGACCTCGACCTCAAAGGCAAGCGCGCGATCCCCGCCGACGTCGTGATGGAAGTGCTCGTCGCGCGACTCGCCCGGCTGGGCGCGCGCTCGGGTTCGTCGCGAGGCGGCGGCCGGCGCAGCCGCCGATCGGCCTAGCCGCGGCTCGCGGCCCGCTTCATCAGTCGCGAGCTGCGGCGGGCAGCCTGGTTCTTGTGGATCCGGCCGCGCGAAGCCGCCGTGTCGAGGCGCTTCTGGGCCAGGCGCAGCGCGTCGGGCGCGTCGGCCGCTCCGGCGTCGACAGCCGTTCGTGCCGTCTTGACCCGCGTCTTCAGCTCGGAGCGCACGGCCTTGTTGCGCTCGCGACGGCGCTCGTTCTGGCGGTTGCGCTTGATCTGGCTCTTGATGTTCGCCACGCGTGAAAGCTCCGAGCAGACGTCGGGAGGACGGGAAGATCGTAGCAGGCGCCTTTCGCGGACCTTCAGTGCCGCTCTGCGACACTGGCGGTCCGATGACGGAGGAACTCGAGCGGTATCGCGCCATCTGTCTACTCAGTCATGTGGACCACGGGAAGAGCACGCTGGCCGACCGCATCCTCGAGCTGTGCGGAGCGGTCGACCCGCGTGAGATGCGGGCGCAGTACCTCGACTCGATGGATCTCGAGCGCGAGCGCGGCATCACGATCAAGGCCCAGAACGTGCGGCTCCGGTGGAAGGACCACGTCCTCCACCTGATCGACACGCCCGGCCACGTCGACTTCGGGTACGAGGTGTCGCGCAGCCTCGCCGCGTGCGAGGGCGCGGTGCTCCTCGTGGACGCGAGCCAGGGGATCGAGGCCCAGACCCTCGCCAACTGCTACTCCGCGCTCGAAGCCGACCTCACGATCGTCGCCGCGGTCAACAAGATCGACCTCCCGGCCGCCGACCCCGACCGGGTGGCGGGAGAGATCGAGCGCGTCCTCGGCATCCCCGGCGACGAGGTGCTGCGCATCTCGGCCAAGACCGGCGAGGGCGTCCCCGAGCTGCTGGACGCGGTCGTCGCCCGTGTCCCCGTGCCCGAAGGCGATCCGGACGCGCCGCTCCAGGCACTGATCTTCGACTCGTATTACGACTCGTACCGCGGCGTCGTGAGCGCGGTGCGCGTGTTCAACGGCACGTTGGTGAGCGGCGCCCGCCTGTGGTACCTCCAGGCCGCCGCGACGCATGACGCCGAGGAGATCGGCGTGCGCACCCCCGACCCGTCTCCGGTCGCGTCGCTCGGCCCGGGCGAGGTCGGCTACCTCATCGCCGGTATCAAGGACGTCGGCCAGGCACCCGTCGGCGAGACCGTCACGACCGCGTCGCGGCCCGGCGAGTCGTTGGCCGGCTACCGCGACCCGAAGCCGATGGTCTTCTGCGGGCTCTATCCGGTGATCGGCGACGAGTACGCCGACCTGCGCGAGGCGCTCGAGAAGCTGCGCCTCAACGACTCGTCGTTCACGTACGAGCCCGAGACGTCGGGCGCGCTCGGTTTCGGCTTCCGCTGCGGCTTCTTGGGGCTGCTGCACATGGAGATCGTGCGCGAGCGGCTCGAGCGGGAGTACGACCTCTCACTGGTCGCGACCGCGCCCAACGTCGAGTACCGCGCCGTGCTCACGAACGGCCAGGTCGAGGTGGTCGACAACCCGTCGACGATGCCGCCGTCCAACGAGGTCGAGGTGATCGAGGAGCCGTACGTCACGATCACGGTCCTCACGCCGACCGACTACGTGGGCGCGGTGATGGAGCTGGCCCAGCAACGCCGCGGCGAGCTCGACCGCATGGAGTACCTCTCGGAGGAGCGCGTCGAGCTCGTGTACGCGATCCCGCTCGCCGAGATCGTCATCGACTTCTTCGACCAGCTGAAGTCGCGGACGCGTGGATACGCGAGCCTCGACTACGAGCCCGCCGGGTACCGGCGGTCGCAGCTCGCGAAGGTCGACGTGCTGCTCAACGGCGTGCCCGTCGACGCGTTCTCGACGATCGTGCACCGCGACAAGGCGTACGACTACGGCTGCCGGATGACCGTCAAGCTCCGCGAGCTGATCCCGCGTCAGCTCTTCGACGTGCCGATCCAGGCTGCGATCGGCGGGCGCATCATCGCCCGCGAGACGGTCAAGGCGAAGCGCAAGGACGTCATCGCGAAGTGCTACGGCGGCGACATCACGCGTAAGCGCAAGCTGCTCGAGCGTCAGAAGGAAGGCAAGCGGCGCATGAAGCAGATCGGGCGGGTCGAGGTGCCGCAGGAGGCGTTCGTCGCCGCGTTGCGACTCGACGAGTAGCGTCTCGGGCTCCGCACCGGGAGGAGGTTGGAGATGGCCCCGCTCACTCAGTCAACGACGTTCACCACGTCGCTCGCGCCCGACGCGGCACGCGAGAAGGCGCTGGCGTGGTTCGGCAACTATCAGTTCAAGGTCGCCCACGACTCGGCAGACCGCCTCGAGGTCAAGACGGGCTCTCAGGTCAAGATGCGGGCCATCGGCGGTGCGTTCATCGCGGCATCCAGCCTGCCGACGCTCACGACGCTCAAGATCCGCCCCGCCGCGTCGGGAAGCGAGGTCGAGGTGGTCGCCCAGGATGCGGTGACCGTCGGCATCAAGACCGGCATGAAGAAGAAGTACCAAGGCTGGCTCGAGGAGATCTGCGGGGGGCTGCAAGCCGCGATGTCCTAGCCGGCGGTCACTTCCGGAGCGCCCTCGCGTGCTCGCACGCCGCGTGGCACCATCCCTTCAGACGGCTGAGTCCTTCTCGCGCGGGCACCTCGGTGAGCCAGGGGTCGACGTCGACCCAGTCGTCTTCGAGGCCGCGCCGCCCCCACGTGCTGCGCGCGACCGCCGAGTGCGCGTGCTCCGGAAGGCGGAGCGCGGCCCACGATGTTCCGCCCGCGATCGCGAAGATCACCGAGTTGGGGTGGATCAGCACGGGAAGTCCGGCGACGTATCGCAGGCGGGCGGGCAGACCCTCGGCGATCGACTCGAGGCGGTCGCAGAGGTCCGGATGGCAGCGGAGCCGCTCGATCGGGATACGCCGTCGCGGGCGCATCCAGCCGGACTGACGGTCGAGCTCGCGAATCCACGTGACGATCGTGTCGTTCGCGTCGATCGAGAGCCTCATGCCCGCTCCGGGTCGCGGGGCAGACCGAGGACGCGCTCACCGATGATGTTGCGCTGCACCTCAGTCGTGCCGCCACCGATCGTCAGCGCGCGGGAGTAGAGGTAGCCGAGCGCCCACATCGACGTGTCGCTGCCGAACGGCCCGCGGTCGACGAGCAGGCCGTCGGTGCCGGCGAGCTCGACCGCGAGGGCCATCACGTGCTGCCCGTGCTCGTCGGCGAGCGCCTTGCGCACGGACGCCTCCGGGCCGGGCTCGAGGCCACGGAGCCGAGCCGAGAGCGTTCGCAGCCGGATCAGGCGCAGCACCTCGGCCTCGACGTAGAGCGCGGCGAGCCGTTGACGGAGCCGTGGGTCGTCCACCCCTCCCTCGCGTCGCACGATCGCGAGGAGGTCGTGCGCGGTCGGCCCTCTGCCCCACAGCGCGCCCTCGCCCGACAGTGAGACGCGCTCGTTGCCGAGGGTCACCTTGGCGAGGCGCCACCCGTCGTTCTCGGTGCCGACGAGGTTCGCGGCCGGAACGCGCACACCGTCGAGGAACACCTCGTTGAAGTCTGCGGCACCGTCCATCTGCTTGATCGGCTGCACGACGATTCCCGGCGCGCGCATGTCGATGACGAAGTAGGAGATCCCGCGGTGCCGCTCGGCGTTCGGGTCGGTGCGCGCGAGGAGGATGCCGTAGCGCGCGAGATGCGCGAACGTCGTCCATACCTTTTGGCCGTGCACGACGTACTCGTCACCGTCGCGTTCGGCCCTGGTCGCGAGCGACGCGAGGTCGCTGCCCGCGCCCGGCTCGCTGAACAGCTGGCACCACAGCTCCGAGCCGTCGAGGATGCCGGGGATCCACCGCTCGCGCTGCTCCTCGGTGCCGGCCACGAGCAGCGTCGGCCCTGCCCATCCGATCCCGATCGGGTTCATCGGGCGGGGCGCCTTCGCCGCGCGCAGCTCCTCGTCGA
>Ga0137374_10012118_pt1 | contig 10065 bp, 9 predicted proteins | sample SagtaG_20_FD_104811 | JGI IMG/M metagenome (GOLD analysis project Ga0137374, IMG submission 104811) | Vadose zone soil microbial communities from Sagehorn Ranch, Mendocino, California, USA - Sage1_R_100_16 metaG | ecosystem: Environmental > Terrestrial > Soil > Vadose zone | place: USA...
GAACTGACCCGTCGAGGCGGCTGCGTGTCGCCGCCGACCCCACTCGCTGCGGCTCGACTCGCGCCAGGGGTCCGCGTGCTCGCTTCGCTCGACGTGCGGAAGGGCAGCTCGCTCGCCTCCGCTCGCGGGGGCCTCCGGCGGCTCGGCGCCGCCTCGCCGTCTCAGCGGGAGCGTCAGTGCGAGCCGCGGGCGTTGGGCGGTGACCCTTTCGGTTTGAGCACCAATCTGTCGTGGGGCTCCTCGATATCGACGAGCCCTTCCAGGTCAGCTTCCACGTAGATGGTCGCAGGGCCGAGAGCGACCTCACGATCCTCGGGCGCGGGTTGGTCCGTCAGTAGTGCTTGCACCGCGCCGCCGACTCTGGCCAGCCGGATCTTCGCGTCGGGGTTGAACCGCCGGGCGGCCTCATCCGACTTCTCGAGGATCTCCCTGGCCCACTCCGTGAACTCTATGGGCATGCACCGATCCTACCGGGCGGCGCAGGGCCTATGACCACCGCCGCTAGCTCACAGGGAACGGTGGCTGCCACCACCATGGGACGTCGGACGCTTCCAGGCTCACCAACCACTTCACCCACCAGAAGCCCCGCCGGCCTGGAGCGACGATCCTCGCCGGAAAGCCGTGGCCGGCGGACAGAGCTCGCCCCCCGACCTGGACCGCTAGCCACAGCTTGGAGGCATCCCCGACCGGGAAGCGCCTGCTGTAACCGGTTACCGATCGGGCCAGGATGCTGCGTCCGTCGGCCGCCGACGGCAGCAGACGCTCCAGCCTGACCCCCTGCCATTCCTGTTCCGCGTACCACCCGCCCGTGCAATCGATGGTGGCCCGCACCGGCTCCGATAGAGCGTTCAGCTCCTCGAGCGAGCGCGTTTCGAACGCTCCATCGCCAGTTCGCAGCGACAGGCGCCACTCCGCTCCGTCGACCTCGGGCACGCCGTCGAACAGCCACTGAGTGACGGGCATTTCCTCTGGCCGAAGCGACCCGGATTCGTACGACCCGGTGAGTCGCCGAGCCCGGCCCGGAAACCCCGCCGCCCGGACGAGGCCCGCGACACTGCCATAGGTCACGACGGAACCACCCAGCAGAAGCCCGGCCCGGAGGAACGCCCGTCGAGACAGGTCGGTGCGCCGAAACCGCATCCTGCGGGCCATCACGTGCCACACCCCGAACGGTAGGCATGCGATGGCGGCGCCGACGTGGACCTGCATGGCCGTGAGGCCTCCGCCCCACGCGCGAAGCAGCCCGGTACCGTGCCCGATCCCCGCCGCCATCGCGATGGCCACGAACAGGGCGAAAGTCATCGAAGCGCACGCCCCGGAATGGTGGCGCTTCAGGCCTCTCCTGGCGATGACGGACTTCCAAGGTGTGAGGATGAGGATCCCCAGGCCGCTCGCTCCATGCCCGACCACCGCCCACCGGGCCCAGCCGTTTCCCAAGGAGAACGCGAGCATGCCCGTCCCCATGGCAACGGCAAGCAACCCGAGGAGAGCGAGATTCGTCCGGCGCCCCGCCACACCACCATTGTCTGATGGCCCGGCACATTGCGAGACGAGCTGGTTGCCGGTGGCTGCCGGGAGGCGGATACTCCCTCCAGCCGACCAAGCCTGCCGAGGTGGCCCGGCGGGCCGATCCGGTCGACCGGTCCACGAAGGAGGAATCGAGCCGACCATGGGCGTGCCGTTATGGCCCTCGCACCCCGTCGCCGCGTCAGGCGTTTCTGGACCTATCTCAGATCGGAGCGGCGCACGCTCCGGCAGGGCTTCGTCGCGCTGCTGCTCGGCGCGCTGACCTCGTTCGTCGCCGGCATCACCCTCGCCAACATCACCGAAACGCTCAAAGAATTGCCCGGACTGCTGATCTTGATCCCGGCGATCCTGGGGATGCGCGGCACCATCTTCGGGGCGATCGGGGCCAGGCTCGGGACCAGCACCCACGCAGGCCTGTTCGAAGTGTCACGAGAGCGTTCGGGTATCCTCTATCAGAACGTCTTCGTAGGCGTTACATCGACGTTGTACTCCTCGCTGTACCTGGCCGCCCTGGCAAAGCTCTCTGCGGTGGCATTCGGACTCCCATCCACCTCATTCTTGAAGTTCGTCACGATCTCGGTGGTCGGAGGGGTGGCCGACTCGGCCATCATCCTGGTGCTCACCATTCTCCTTTCGATCGTTTCGTATCGGCGTGGCTACGACCTCGATGCGGTGTCGACGCCCGTGGTCACTGCCGCGGCCGACATGACCACCGTTCCACTCATCTACGCGGCCACGTTCCTCACTCGCGTCGGGTGGCTGAACACAACCCTGGCCCTACTCAGCATCATCCTCGGCCTGTACGCGATCGCCAGGGGAGCCTTGACCGACCTGCCGATCGCCCGGCGAGTGTTCATCGAGATGGCCGCGGTCATCATGCTGACCCCGATCCTGGACATCCTGGCAGGAACGGTCGTGGAGGCCCGACTGGAGCGGTTCACTGCGCTTCCCGGGCTGCTCTTGCTGGTGCCTCCTTTCGTGGCTACGGCCGGATCCCTGGGTGGCATCCTCTCGTCACGCCTCTCTTCGAAGCTCCAGCTCGGCCTGATCACCCCCCGCGGCCTTCCCGAGGGGTTGGCCTATCTGGACAGCTCGCTTATCGTTGCCTTCGGGGTCGTGGTGTTCACGTTCATGGGCGCACTGGCACTCGGGTACAGCGTGCTGGCGAACAAGGCCTACCCTGGAGCGACAACCATGGTGTTCGGAACCCTCCTTGCCGGACTGATGGCGACCGTGATCGCCATCCCGGTCGCCTATTACATCGCCGTGATCACTACCCGCTTCGGCCTGAATCCCGACAATCACTCCGTGCCCATCATCACGAGCGTCATGGACCTGAGCGGGATCATCGTCTTTCTCGCCGCTCTGGCAATATTTGGGGTGACACTCCATGTCTGACGAAGACGCACCGAGGAACGTCAAGGAGCTGCTGGTCGAGGCGAAGGATGTCTCGGAGCTGATGGTCGACCTGGCCTATGCGGCGGTCTTCTTCAGTGACGAGCATCTTGCCGAGGAGGTCGAGGTCCTGGAGGAACGCATGGACGGCTATCTCCGACGCCTGCGCGAAGTAGCCATGCTGGCCGCCCGTTCTCCCGAGGACGCCGAGGCCATGGCTGGCGTCCTGCACATCGCGGCAGCCATGGAGAAGATCGGTGATGCGGCTTCGGACATCGCCCGGGTCATCCAGGCCAAGCTCGGCATTCCGGCCGCCCTTCGACCGGATCTCCGCCACGCGGACGAGATCGTGGGGCGGGTGAGGGTCCGAGAGGGGGCGCCCTGCGTAGGCCGGACACTGAAGGACTTACTGCTGCCAAGCGAGACCGGGATGTGGCTCCTGGCCGTCCGCCGGGGGAGCGAGTGGGAATTCGATCCGCAGGCAGAGACGGTCTTGAACGAGGGCGACGTCCTGCTCTTCCAGGGCCCCGAAGAGGGAGTGAACATCATTCGAGCGATCGCAGGGGCACCGCCACTTCCTGAGGCGCCCGATACCGAGGGCGTCATGCCGTTGACCGAGCTGGACCGGGCCGTGGACATCCTGGTCGAGATGAAGAACTCTGCGGAGGTGGCCGTTGGCCTGGCCTATTCCTCGCTCCTGTTCAAGGACCCTGCGCTCGCCGCCGAGGTAGCGACGCTGGAGGCTCGGTCGGATTTCCTCCACGACGAGCTGGAATCGTGGGTCCTCAAGGCCGCGCCAGAGGCCCGAAACACGGACGAACTCAGAGGTTTGCTCCGGCTCGCCTACGCCAGCGAGTCGATCTTCGACGCCGCCCGGGACATGACTTGGTTGATCGAGCAGGGCGAGGAACTTCACCCCGTCATCCAGATGGCGCTCGAGGAGACGGAGGAGGTCGCCGCCGAGACCGTGATCGAGCCTGGGTCACGGGCCCAGGGCCGCTCTCTCAAGCAGCTGGAGCTCGAGACCGAGACGGGGATGTTCGTGCTCGCGGTGCAGCGGGGGAGAAGATGGATCTACCGGCCCCGGCCGCGGTTCGAGCTGGAGGCCGGCGACCGGGTCATATCTCTTGGCCCGGAGGAGGGCGTGGCCGAGATCGAATCTCTGGCCCGAGCGCCCGCCCACGCGGCGGAGGCGAGCCAGTAAGGCGGGCTACGGGACGGGCTGGCCGGCGGGCTCCCGGACGCCGGCCGGGAGGGAGAAACGCATCTGCTCGTCCACCGTGTGGAGCTGCTCCACGGTTCTCGCGCCCGTGGCCTTGAGCCAGTCGACCACCCGCTCCACGAGCCACTCGGGTGCGGACGCGCCCGAGGTCACCCCGACCGTGTCCCGACCCTCCAGCCAGGCCGAGTCGATCTCGGTCTCGTCGTCGATGAGATGGGCGGGGGTGCCGACCGCTGCCGACACCTCGACCAACCGCTTCGAGTTCGAGGAGTTGTCCGAGCCGATCACCAGGATCACGTCGGACTCCTTCGCCAGGTCCTTGATGGCTTCCTGGCGATTCTGGGTCGCGTAGCAGATATCGTCCCGGGGCGGCCCGTCGATGTTCGGGAACCTCTCCTTCAGGACTTCGATGACCGCGTTCGTCTCGTCGACGGAGAGCGTCGTCTGGGACAGGTAGGCCACGCGGTCCGGATCGACCACCTGGACCCTTCGGGCCTGTTCCGGCGAACCCACAAGGATGACGCTGCCCGGCGCCTCTCCGCTGGTCCCGACGACCTCCTCGTGCCCCTCATGGCCGATCAAGAGGATCGTGTAGTCGTCGCGGGCGAACCGTCGGGCCTCCAGATGGACCTTGGTGACCAGTGGGCACGTGGCGTCGATCACCGAGAGCCCCCGGGCCATCGAGTTCGCGTACACCCCTGGCGCCACACCGTGCGCGGAGAGGATGAGCACGGCTCCCTCGGGAGCTTCGGTCTCCTCCTCGACGAAGACTGCTCCCTTGCCTTCCAGGTCTCGCACCACGTGGATGTTGTGCACGATCTGCTTGCGCACATAGACGGGCGGGCCGTAGATGCGGAGGGCCCGCTCGACTGTGTCCACTGCACGCTCCACGCCAGCGCAGTATCCGCGCGGCCAAGCCAGGAGTATTCGCGTCGGCACGAATTTCATGGTACCCGAGCACCACTGGCCGAAGCCGCCGGCCCTGGCGATCCGCACGAAGTCTCCATTTCCCGCCGCTCGGACAGGAATTCCCCTGATCCATTTCGGGGTGACACCACTCCCCGTGGTCAGGTATCCCCGGCACCCCCCTGGACCCCGCGGACTGGACCTCCCGGTCGGGGTAGACTCAGGATCGCCGCTCGTACCTCCTCGAGCGAGGCGGCTTGCTCGTCGGCCTCTGGTAAAGGCCCGAGGCTGACGACCCGGACCTCCGGCTTGGCCTGCTTCGCATTTGCTACGGCCTGAGGACCGAGCGCTGCATCGATCACCACAACGTCCGGGCGAAGGTCGGCCACCTGGGCTACCAGCTCCTCCAGTGAGGCCGACCCGCCGGTGAGTTCCCATTCCACGGCCATCGAAGCCCGCTTCAGCTCGCCCAGCCGTGCCCGATCGGCGGCGGCGCACAGCACGGTGAGGGCACGGCACATCTAGTGACGCACCTCCAGGGCTGGCTCCGGCGAGGGGGTCATCGCAAGCGGGGTGGTTCCGGTAACCCGTGGCAGGAGCCATTCGCGGATGGCGAAGTTGATCACCCCAGCCACGGGGATCGCGGCGAGGATGCCCCAGAATCCGAGCAGATCGGCCCCCAACAACACCGCGAGCAGGATCACTACCGGGTGCAGGTCCGTGGTCCCCTTCAACACGATCGGCGAGAGGATGAACCCGTCGATCAGGTGGGCGACCACGACGACGGCCAGGACGACGAACAGGAACGACGGCGGTTTGGTCAGCAACGAGACCAAGGCCACGGGGATCCCCCCGATCCATGACCCCAGCATCGGGATCAGGTTCGCCACGGCCACGATGACGCCGAGGATCAGCCAGAACGGCATGTGGACGGCCCACATCCCCAAGGTCGCGAGGATGCCCACCGCGCCGGAGACGATCAACCTGGCCCGCGCATAGCCCGAGACGATCCGGCGAACCTCCATCAGGGGCGGGCCCATCCGAGCGCGGATGGCGGGGGGGATCAGGGCCACCATCCCCCGGGTGGTCTCCGGCAGCGACAAGAGGAGCAGGAACCCGAGCAGCCCCCCGATCAAGAGAACGAGGCCTGCGTGGGCCAGCTTGAGCCCGGCCGACGTCGCCGTCTGCAGAGCCTTGGGCGCGCTCCCCGCGTGATCACGGAGCCATCTCAGGCTGGCCTCACCCACCTGGTGCAATGCGGGGTTGGTCGAGTTCGCCAAGCGCTCGAACAGCCTGCCTCGCCGCAGCAACTCCGGCGACGATCCGGTGAGGTGCTGGAACTGATGGATCAGGACCGGGACCATGATGGACAGGGCAACGCCCGTCAGGGCGAGTGCCCCCACGAAGACGATGGTGGCGGCGAGGCGCCTGGGAACCCCAAGGCGGGCCAACCGACGGACCGCAGGGTTCAGGACGAGCACGACGATGGCCGCTACCACGAGGTAGGGAAAGACGCCGGCCGCCCGAGAAAACATCCGAGCCAGGGCCCATAGCAGCACGAGTCCCCCGATCGTCGCCCACGCGACGACACCCCACCCCACCAGAAGGCGGGCCCGGCCCCACGGCGGCATGAGCCGATCGAGCTGATCACGCACGCTCTGACTGGCGTCTTCGATGTTCAGGAGCGTACCGCGTCCCCCATCTCTGTAAGCTCGCGTTTCGTGGCTGAACGAAGTGCTGCCGGGCCCGACCCGTGACGCTTCCCGAGCCCATCCTCTCGTTCTGGATCGCCTCTCTCAGGCTCCAAGCGGCCTTCCGGGACACGTCATGGGGAGCGGTCGTGACTGACTCGCGCTACCCCGGTGTGTACGAGGCGAACCATGGAAGCGTCCTGCGACTCGCCCCCACGCTCACCCTGGAAGACATACGGGCCGAGCTGGTCCCCGCGCTGGAACAAGCCGGCGCCACCCACGAGCACATCGAGATCATGGATGCGGACGAAGACAGCCCGGCGCTGGAGGAATTGCTGGCGTCACCGGGGGAGCACGACCCAGACGTGGTCATGGTGTACGAGGGCAAGGATTCGCTCCGGGATCAGAAGCCGGCATCGTCGGAGGTCTCCGACGGGATCCAGGTCGAGGAGATCGTGCAGGGTGATGACTCGTTCTGGCAGCTCTACCGGATGGTGCCGAACGAGTACGGCGAAACGCTTCCCGACTACGTCCTCGACCAGATGCTGGCTCGAGTCCAGGACCTGTTCGTACCAGCCGGTGAGCGGTTCTTCGTGGGGACGATCGAGGGCGCCATCGCGGGCGTGGTGAGTGTGCTCACTCTCGAAGGCGTGGCGTATGTCGACAACGTGGTGACGTTGCCCCAGTTCCGGGGCCGGGGGGTCGCCACGGCAGGGGTGATCCAAGCAGTATCGGCCAGCCTGGAGGCCGGCGCCGAGGCTGTCTTTCTGCTGGCGGAGGATGGCGGGGCGCCACAGCGCCTGTACGAGCGACTGGGCTTCGTCGTACGGAAGCGCTGCTACGGGTTCACCCGGCCGCTCCAGGGAGCGACATCGACGGGATGAAGGTCTTCGAGGAAGCTCGCATTGTGCATCCCATCCGATCCCGAGTAGGGTTGCCTCGTTCGAAACCACGCCGGGTGGTTGACGTTCCGCCTCGGCGGTTCGAACCCTGTTCCGGCTGGGTGAAAAGGGGCCGGAGGCCTTCCCCCTAGTACGGAGGGCTCGTCGATGACCTGGGCAGGGGATCGTGACCTGGCGCGCGAGGCCGAGGAGCTCGCGGCGAAGCTCCCTCCGGTTCTCGCTCCGCTCGCGCAGATGGCCTTCAACTACCGATGGTCGTGGGCACCGGGCGGGCCCGACCTGTTCCGAGACATCGATCCGTACCGCTGGGGTATGCAACGGGAGAACCCCGTTCGTCTCCTGCTGCAGGCCCCCGCCGAATCGCTCATCCGGGCGGCGAACAATGCCGACCTGCTGCAGCGCGCCGACCGTGTCCATCGCACGATCAAGGAAGAGATGGCTGGGCCCGTCTCAGTGAGCTCGACCGATCGCCCGATCGCCTTCTTGTGCGCCGAGTACGGTATCCACCGCTCGCTCCCCACGTATGGGGGGGGCCTGGGGATCCTCGCCGGCGACATCTTGAAGGAGGCCTCCGACATGGCCCTCCCCCTCGTAGCGGTGGGGATCCTGTACCGCCAGGGGAACTTCCATCAGCGAATCGACCTTGGGGGGTGGCAGCACGAGTACTGGATCGAGACCGACCCGGACCGACTGCCGGCGGCGCTGGTGACCGGGTTCGACGGCCTTCCCCTCACCATCGAGGTTCCCCTTCGAGGCAGGGACGTCGTGCTGCAGATCTGGCGCGTGGACGTGGGCCGGGTGGCCCTGTACCTCCTGGATGCGGCGAGGCCGGAGAACTCCCGAGTCGACCGGTGGATCACGTCGCGACTGTACGTGGGCGACAGGACAATCAGGCTCGCGCAGTATGCCCTGTTGGGGGTGGGGGGGATCCGCGCGCTCCGGGCGTTGGGCATCGACCCCGCGGTGGTCCACCTGAACGAGGGGCACGCGGCGCTGGCCCCCCTGGAACTCGCCCGGGAGGAAGTCGCCTCGGGTCGTCCTTTCAAGGAGGCGATGGCCGACGGCAGAGATCGGACGGTGTTCACCACCCACACGCCGGTCCCCGCCGGGAACGAGACCTACTCGGCCGAGCAGATCCGCGAAGTCCTGGGCGACCTCTCGTCGGCCCTGGAGACCGACGAGGGCACCGTGCTCGGCCTGGGACGCTCTCGTCCCGACGACCCCGAGGAGCCCCTCGGACTGACCGTGCTCGGGATCCGCACGTCTCGTGCCACCAATGCGGTCAGCCGGGTCCACGAACAGGTCAGCCGCCTGATGTGGCATCACTTGTTCCCCGGACACTCGATCGATGACGTCCCAATCCGGCATGTGACCAATGGCGTCCATCTCCCCACGTGGATGGCTCCGGCCATGCGCTGGCTCCTCGACCTGTATCTGGGCGAGGGTTGGCATCGCCGCGCGGCCGAGCCGGCCACCTGGGAGGGGGTGGAGGACATCCCGGACGAAGAGTTGTGGTCGGTCCGGGGCCAGCTTCGGGCTGGCCTGGTTGACTACGTGCGGGACCGAGCGGTAGGAGATCGCCTGGCCAGGGGCGAGTCCACCGATTACGCGGAGGCCGGGGGACGGGCCTTCGATCCGGATGCCTTGACCATCGGGTTGGCCCGGCGAGTGGCCGCCTACAAGCGGCTTGGCCTGCTCATCTACGAGTCCGACCGGGCTCGGCAGCTCCTTCACGGCCCCCGGCCGGTGCAGGTAGTGCTGGCCGGCAAGGCCCACCCGTCGGATGAGGAGGCCAAGCAGATCTTGAAGCGCGTGTTCAGCGAGAAGTGGGGGCTGAACGGGGGAGAGAGGGTGGCCTTCCTCGAGGACTACGACATGGGGATGGCGGCGCAGCTCGTATCGGGTTGCGATGTCTGGATCAACGTCCCACGGCCACCGCTCGAGGCCAGCGGGACCAGCGGGATGAAGGCCAGCCTGAACGGGGCGTTGAACCTGTCGGTCCTCGATGGCTGGTGGAGCGAGGCCTACGACGGCACCAACGGGTGGGCCATCGAGGGGGACGGCTCCCTCGATCCCGAGGAGCAGGACGCTCGCGACGGACGTGCTCTGTACGACATCCTCGAGAGTAAGGTGGCTCCATCGTTCTATGAACGAGATCGTTCGGGGATACCGGCCGAGTGGGTCCGGCGAGTCAAGGCCTCGCTTCGAACGATCGGCCCGAGGTTCTGCGCCACCCGGATGATGCGCGAATACCTGGAGACCACCTACCGGATCTCGTAGCCTGCAGCGCCTCGTTCACCACAGATCCACTCGGCTGGGAGACTTGAGGGTGGCATGGCTGTGGACCCCGATGAGATACGCGAACTGGTCGACCGGGCACTGGCAGAGGATGCTCCCTCCGGCGACCTGACGACTCGGCTCA
>Ga0137374_10012123_pt1 | contig 10063 bp, 6 predicted proteins | sample SagtaG_20_FD_104811 | JGI IMG/M metagenome (GOLD analysis project Ga0137374, IMG submission 104811) | Vadose zone soil microbial communities from Sagehorn Ranch, Mendocino, California, USA - Sage1_R_100_16 metaG | ecosystem: Environmental > Terrestrial > Soil > Vadose zone | place: USA...
ACTGGAGCCGTACAAGGCTCCGCGGGAAGTCGTGTTCCTGGATGCGCTGCCGCGCACGCATCTCGGCAAGGTGGACCGGGGGCGGCTGCGGGGGAAGTAGCTGCACCTCGGTTATCGCATAATTAACACCAGGCTCGTGGTCACTCTCCGCGTCACCGGGCGCTAAACGGACGCGATATCCTCGCTCGCAGGTCAAGGCTGCGGATCGAGGCTCCTGCGAGGCCACGCGAACTCGCGTACCGTGTGAGCAGGCGCACAGAACTCCCGCGGGGGTGAGTGTACCGTCCGCGCGACGCCCACGTCACCACTCCGACCCGACTGTGCGAGGGATCATGGGTCGCTCCGTTCCGAAGCACTCATTAGGCAGCGGCACCTGCACGTGACCAAGTACGCGGTCGTGATCTACGGTGAGAACTGCGTCTTGTGGGACCCACGCTGCCGTCCTCATTGGTTCTACACCGTACGGTACGTCACCGCGCCCAACGAGGCTCGAGCGGAGCAACTGGCTCTCGGCCTGGTGCGATCCGACCGACGCCTCATTTGCGCGGTCCGCAACTCCACGGACGATCCCGTTCGCCTTTTAGTCGAGGAGGTAGAGATCTTCGACTCCTTCCCAGATGGTATCGACTTGTTGCCGGGCTTTGCCTACTGCCGGGACGATACGCCCCTTGAGGATGTAGTGTGAGCCGCTGCCTAACAAGCGCTTGAAGCTGGCGGGCCTATCGTTCTTAACGGAAGCGGAGTGTTGTGCCCTGGCGGGCACGAACCGTCGTTCAATGGCACGGCGCGCGGCGGGCGAGTCGCCCGCAGCTTAAGCGCGATCCGTTATCAGCTGTTAGGTAACACTTTCCCCTTGTGATTCCCGCCTTCGCGGCGGGCGGCGCGGCCGAAGGGATCCACGATCCGGCCCGTCGTTTCGTGAAGCCGGCCGAGCCAGACCGGGGCGAAGTACACCTCCCAGAGTCCGTCATCAATTTCCTCGACGCCGCGTGGCGGCATCACGCGCCGCGCGTCAGAGGTAGCTGAGCCACCACGCCCGGCGCGCCCGCTTGAGGCGCGCGAACCAGCGACACAGCGGATACATCGCGACCACAACGAGCAGCCACGCCACGTACACGCCCGGCAGCGGCACGCCGTGCCATTCGGGGATGGAGCCGGGGTCGTGCACGACGGGAATGCGCCGCAGCTCGCCTCCCTGCACCAAGGCGAGCGCGATCGCCAACACGTGGGCCAGGCAGATGTGCACGACATAGTAGAACAGCGGCACCTGGCCGTACACCGAGAGCCACCGTGCCACCCGGTGACGCGCGCCCTCCACGAGCGCCAGCGCCACGAGCGCCGGCCCCAGCGTCATCAGGAGAAAGTCGAGCGAGGGCGGATACTTTCGCGTGTTCAGGAACGACGCGACCGTGAGCGCCGCCGACCGCTGCTCGCTCCAGGCCACGGGATCGCCATATGTGTTGATCGCGCGCACGACGATGAAGAGCACCGTCGCCGCCACGCCCACGCGGATCAGGAACGCGCGCCGCTTCCCGGCCTCCCAGCGATAGACGTCGGCCAGCACCCATCCCAGGGCCATGACCGCCGCCCACGGAATCAACGGGTACGCGATGAACAGCTTGCCGGGAATCGCGAACCCGGGCACGTGAAGCACGTGCCAGAGTGGAGCAAGCGCGCCCCACGCGTCGGGACGCACGCTGTCGAGTACGTTGTGCGTTGCGATCATCAGCAAGGACCCGGCGGCGACGACGCTTCGCGGCAGATGAATCAGGGCCGCCATGAGGAGCATCGACAATCCGAGCGCCCACAGGACGAGCGCGAACGCAGGGATGAGCCGAAACCCGAACTGCCATCCCGCCGCGGTGATCACCAGGTCGAGGATCACCAGCCAGATCCCGCGGACGACCAGAAAACGGCTGATCTCCCCCGCCGGTTTGCCGCGATGCATGGCGAGGCCGATGCCGGCGCCGGCGAGCAGCGCGAACGCGGGAGCGCAGAAGTGCGTCACCCAGCGGGTGGCGAACAGCGCAGCGCTCGCCTGGGCGAGATTCTCCGGCTGCACGCGGATGTTCGTGACGTAGTCGCGGACATGGTCCAGCGCCATGAGGACCATGACGGCGCCGCGGATGACGTCGATCGACGCGACACGCGCTGGCGTGGTGGCGGCGTGGAGTGTGCGGGCCGCTCCTTCGGTGACGGCGCCGACGGGCTGGCCTGCGTCCGGTCGCATGCGGGCTCACTGGCCTGAGTGGGAAAGGGGCAACGTAGGAACGCAGGCCACGACACACAAGCCGCTGACGCGTCCTTGCACCGGCTTGGCGCACGTAGATTATGGGATGTTCTCCCCCCTGCGTGCGGACGGTGCCCACCCGACGAAGCGCCTCCCAACCACGGCCGCACGCCTAGACCCGTTGTACTTTGCAAAACAAAGTACTTGACACAAGCAGCAACTTTGCGAATATTGGACCCATGAGCGAAAAATCTGAGGATTGGAGCCCGTCATCGGGTGCGGTGCAGGGCGAGCCCAGGCTGCTCTGGGCCACGGCGGCGGCGGTGGCGGGCTTCGGAAACTGGATGCTGTACGATGCCCTGCCCGGAATCAACTGGGTCCTGTGGACCGGCGCGGCCGTGGCCGGCCTGCTCGTGTTTTCCCGCCCGCGCGGCCATCCTCCGCGGTCCGTCCTGATCATGCGCGGCGCCCCAATCGTGATTGCCGGAGCGGCGGCGGTGACCGCCAGTCCGCGCCTGTGGGCGCTGATCTGCCTGGCGATCGTCTTCTTCCTGGCGATGCAGATGTTGCTGACCGCCGGCCCTTCGCCCCGATCGATCACAGCCCGTTTCGCCGCGACCGCGCCGCTGGTGGCACTCAGGATCGCGGCGGTTCAGGCGATGCGCCGTGGCGTCGAAGCTACGCATCTCATCCGGTCGACTCGGGCACGGGCGTGGGTCCGGGGTCTGGCCATCACCCTGCCGGTGCTGGTCGGCTTCGCGCTGCTGCTCGCGGGGGCGGATCCCGTCTTCGCGGCGTGGCGGGACGCGGTCGGAGACCTCGTCGCGAGCTGGGAATTCGTGCCGCGCGTGGTGTTTTTCATGGCCCTTCTCGTGGTCGTGCTCGGTGCCTATGGATACGCGTCAATCGAGTCGGGAAGCTCCCCCGCGATGGAGGGCAAGGCCCCCGATCGATGGCTGGGATCGACCGAGCGCTGCATGCTGCTCGCCGGCGTCGCCGCGCTGTTCTGGCTGTTCCTGGCGCTTCAGTTGGGCTATCTCTTTGGCAACCTCCCCCGGATCCCCGCCTCCGGGATGACCTTCGCCGAGTATGCCCGGCGTGGCTTCGGCGAGCTATCCATCGTCGCCTCCGCGAGCGCGCTGCTCATCGTTGGCTCTGAGCGATATGGGAATGACGATGGGCGCGAGCGCACCCTGCGCCTTCTGACCTTCGCGGTCATCGCGGCGGTGCTGCTGCTTCTCGGCTCCGCCTTCCGCCGGGTGTGGCTGTACGAGGCGGCCTACGGATTCACCACGGCGAGGCTGTATGCCCAGGTCTACATGTGCGCGGTCGCCGTGGGCCTGGTAATGCTCTCCCTCGAGGTCGCCAGGGACTTCGATGCGGGCCGTCTCTTCCGCCGCGCGGCCGCGGCGGTCACGATCCTCTTCGTCGCGCTCATCTACTGGAACCACGAGGCCTGGATCGCGAGCCGGAACATGGACCGCTTCGCGAGCACGGGAAAGCTCGACGTCACCTATCTGACGCGGGGTCTGTCGCCTGACGCCATCCCGGCGATCGCGGAGCGGCTCCCTTCGCTCCCCGAACCGATGCGCTCCGACATCCGTCGCGCCGTGCGGGAGCGGTATGTCGCGCGCAACGAAGGTCGGCAACGAACCTGGTTCGAGTGGAATCTGGCCAGTAGCCGGGCGCGGCAGGCTCTGAACGCGAGCTTCGCCTCTCCCTAGCTTTCGCCTCAGCCGAAATCCCCTACCCAGGCCCGTCGGTTCACGACTCCGCAACATCGGTCCCGAGGGGCAGCTATTCAGCTCCGAGCGACGGGATTCGCGTATCCGCGTATACGATTCCGGGGGGATGCTCATCGTGACAATAGGATGAGAGGGGCAGGGTCCCGGCGAGTTTCCAGGATTGTCGCATATCGGTCTGGCAGGCGACATCCTACGCCAGACGCTGGTGCCGCCTAGCCAGCAATTGCAGCGGGATGAGGCGGCCGGCGTCCGCATCTGTGACAAAGCTTCCCGTTTGACCCCGCTCATGGAAGCCAGCCGGTTGAACCGGCAGGAATATGGGGGCGGGAGGTCCGGTGGCCAAGGGCAGCGGGACCACCTCTCTAGAGATGGCCGAATCGTTCTGGGCCCTGTACAATAGAAGGGTCGACGCAATTCTCGTTAGGCCGCGCGCAGCGATTGACACGAGGAGTCCACTATGGAGCCGCGCACGTGGCAACTGGCTGCTGTCGGCCTGGGTCTCGGTGCACTCGCTGGCTGTGCGAGCTCCAATGGGCCGAACCTGCCTCCTTGCGCCGGTCCAGTCACGCTCGCAGCAACCTCCGCTCTCGAGCCTAGCTTCGCGTGGACGCCCAACTGTCTCGTCGACCAACTCACTCTCGAAGAGGACATCGCGCCGTCTGCGGGAGGTCCTCAGCCGAGGTGGGCGATGAGATCTCGGGTGACCGGCCAGGGGACCCCCGGGCCGCTCCGCTACGGCGACGTGCCCGCGAGCATGGAGGAACTCCTCAGCCCGGCGACCTTGGTCGCCGGTCGTGAGTACAGTGCCCGCGTCTTTGCCGGTACAGTGGTGGTGGGTCAGGCAGTATTCAGACCATAACCCGTCAGGCAGCGCCGGCGTATCAGGCTTTTAAGAGAGAAAGGCCACATGGAACCAGGTGTGTTTCTTGCTGCGCTCCTAATATTCGTGGGGATTCCCGCTCTCACGGTCTTCAAGATCGCTCGGCTGCGTGCCACTCGTCTTCAATCACCATCGGCCGACGTCACGGAGCGGCTCGAGGCAGTTGAACATCGCGTCGAGGACCTCCAACAGGAGCTAGCGGAAACACAGGAGCGTCTCGATTTCGCCGAGCGTCTACTCAGCAAGGCACGGGAAGAGCGGCGGATTGGCAGCTAGAGGCGACTCCACCCTCGACGCTCCCGGATGCTCCACCGGCTGCTCGCAATGCACGCCGTTGGCCTCCTTGAGCCCGGTGAACTGGCAGGCTTTACGCCGCGGACTCGGATAACCATCGATGGCCTCGCGAAGGAGGTCACGCGCTGAGAAAGCCCGGATCTTCCTCGTGGTCTTTGCCGTCCCGACCGCAGCTGCGCTCATGGTGTGGTGGCTCACGCGGGGTTAGGTTCCAGCCCCGCTAGCTGGAATGCGCGTACGGACACATCGATCGGTGATTGCATCGTCACTCTTCATCCACCACGGACGATCGCTGGGTTGTCGCCGGGCGTCGGCCATGATGCGGCCTGATGAGCGCGAGCGCCTCAACGCCGCCCTCGCCGGCCGCTACGCCGTCGAGCGAGAGCTCGGCAGCGGGGGAATGGCCACGGTGTACCTCGCCGACGACCTGAAGCACCGCAGAAAGGTGGCCGTCAAGGTGCTCCGGCCCGAGCTGGCGTCCGCCATCGGGCCCAACCGATTTCTGCGGGAGATCGAGATCGCCGCCAAGCTGAATCATCCCCACATCCTGGCGCTGCACGACTCCGGCAAGGCTGACGACTTCCTCTTCTACGTCATGCCCTACGTGAAGGGCCAATCCCTGCGCCACAGGCTCCACCGCGAGAAGCCGCTTCCGATCGAGGAGGCCGTCAGCATCACCCGCGACGCCGCCCTGGCCCTCGACCACGCCCACGCTCAGGGGGTGATCCATCGGGATGTCAAGCCGGAGAACATCCTTCTCTACGAAGGGGAGGCGATGGTCGCGGACTTCGGGATCGCCCTGGCGGTGAGCGGCGCGGCGTCGGGAGGGCAGCGGCTCACCGAGCGTGGAGTCTGGGTGGGGACGCCCGAGTACATGAGCCCGGAGCAAGCTCTGGGTGAGGATTCGCTGGATGCCCGCAGCGACATATACAGCCTGGGCTGCGTCCTGTATGAACTGCTGGCCGGCGAGCCGCCGTACACGGGTCCCACGGCGCAGGCGGTGATCGCCAAGCGTCTGGCCGGTCCGGCGCCCGGCGTGCGGCGCCTCCGGGCCACCGTACCGGCGGGCGTCGAGCAAGCGCTCCTGAAAGCGCTCGCGACGGTCCCGGCCGACCGGTTCGCCTCGGCCGCCGCGTTCGCGGAGGCGCTCACCCGGCCTCGAGCGGTCCATCCGACGCCCAAGTCCGTCGCGGTGTTGCCGTTCACTAACCTGAGCCCGGACGCCGAGAACGAGTACTTCGCCGACGGGATCACCGAGGACGTCATCGCCCAGCTGTCGAAGATCCGCGCCCTCAAGGTGATCTCCAGCACTTCGGTGATGCCGCTCAAGCAGCGGGACCAGAGCCTGCGTGAGATCGGAGCCCGGCTGGGGGTCGCGGCCGTGCTCGAAGGGAGCGTCCGGCGCGACGGAGACCGGGTGCGCATCGTCGCCCAGCTGATCGACGCCGAGACGGACCACCACCTCTGGGCGGAGACCTATGACCGGCAGCTCACGGACATCTTCGTGATCCAAAGCGACGTGGCGCTGCGGATCGCCGCGGCGCTCGAGACGGAGCTTTCACCGGAAGAGCGAATCCAATTGAAGAAGGAGCCCACCCGCGACCTCCAGGCTTACAAGCTCTATCTCCAGGGGCGACAGTGTTCTTTCCGGTATACCCAGGAGGGGATCCGCAAGGGCATCGAGTACTTCCAGCAAGCGATCGTGAAAGATCCGGCGTACTCCCTCGCCTACGTCGGCTTGGCACTGGCCTACGCGGAGCTCGGGCTCGGGCACGGGGCGGGCGCGCTGAAGCCGCGGCAGGCCTACCAACAGGCCCGGAAGGCCGTCTCGAGGGCGCTCGAGCTGGACCACGGGTTGGGCGAGGCGCATGGCATGCAGGCCTTCCTGAAGTTCGTGTGCGACTTCGACTGGGCCGGCGCCGAGCTGGATTTCAAGCGGGCGCTCGAGCTGAATCCCGGCAGCGCGGATGTCTACGACCTCTACGGGCAGATGCTCTCGGCGCTCGAGCGCTACGACGAGGCGGTCGCAGTTCTGACTCGTGCCCAAGAGCTCGACCCGCTGGCCCACCGGTCGGACCTCGCGGCCACGCTGCTGCGGGCGGGACGGTACGACGAGGCCTTGCGGGCCGCGGCTTCGGTGATCGACCTCGACCCGCACTATGCGGTGGGGCACGCCACCCTGGGGTGGGCCTATCTAAAGAAGGGCCTGTCCGCGAAGGGGCTGGCCGAGCTGGAGCAGGCGATCTCCCTTTCGCCCGGAAACACGCTGTTCGTCGCCCAGCTCGGTCAGGCCTACGCACTGGTGGGCCAAGTGGAGCAGGCCCGCGACGCGCTGGGAAGACTGGAGGAGCTGTCGCGGCGGCGGTACGTCTCACCCTACCACATGGCCTACGTCTACACCGGCCTAGGCGAACGGGAGCAGGCGATGGATTCGCTGGAGCGGGCCTACGAGGAGCGGGCCGGAGCCGTGCACGGGATCAAAGGCTCCTTCCTGTTCACCACCCTTCGCTCGCACCCGAGATTCACGGCGCTGTTGAGGAAGATGAACCTGACGTGAGCTCTAGCTGCGGTTGCCGCACACCTGCAGGAATTCCCGCTTGATCGCGCGCGGGTCGCTGATCGTTTTGTAGAAGTCGTCGTAGTAGCGGAGCGCCGCGTCGCGGGTCTTGGCCGAGAGCGCGGGCTCGTTCCGGTAGAGCGCGTAGATCGTGTCCCGCTTCGCCTGGAACTGCGCGAACAGGGTGGCGAGCTCCTCGGGTGTGCGGCACACGCCGCGGAACAGCCGCTGCCGCACCGACTGGATTGGGAGGCGCGCGTCGGGCCGCGCGTACGGCGGCGCGATCACGCCCGACCAGTCAAAGTCGTACGGCACCGCGTAGGTCGCGCCCGCCGAGTCTCGCAGCAGCTTGATGTTGTGCAGTCCCCAGACCGACCAGTCGGTATTCGCAATCATGTATTGGAACACGGCGACGAGCCCCATGTTCTGGGAGTCGATGTCCTCCTGGAGTAACCCTTGTTGCTCGATGAGGGTGTCGCGGTTGCGGGCCGCCAGCTCGCGGTCGTCCTCGAGCAGGAAGCCGTATCTGGTGAACGCGGGCTCCCGCCCCGCCGAGTCGGCGTAGGTCATCCGCGCGAGACGCACGCGCACGCTGCGCTCGGTCAGCAGGTTGTAGGCCCGGTAGATGAGGTACTCTTGCACGACGTATTGCTCGTACTCGTCCCGGTTCTGGCAGTGAGTGGCCAGCTTCAGCTTGTCCTGACCCGCGAACAGCGTCTGCGCCGCCGCCTTCTTGGGGAAGTCGAGCATGAGGGGCGGGAACGCACAGGTGGTCGGCTTGAGCCGGAAGTGTCCCCGCGTCCGGACTCGAACGTCGAGCGAGCCGGAGGCGCCATCCGGGCCCACGTAGGAGAGCACCGCCGCGTGGTTCGGCCGGTCGTTTCCGCGATCCTTCTTCACGGCCCTGAGGTCGGTCGTCAGGGTCAGCGCCAGCGGCTCGGCCGCATCGAAGAGCCCCGACGCCGCCGGTGCGCCGGTGGTCTGGGCGCGGGCGGTGCCGCCCAGGCATGACGCCCAGGCGGCGAAGCAGAGCTGGAGCAGTCTGCGGCCGGTCATGCAGCCAACATATTATATTCTGGCGCCTCTAGCACGGAGGCACAGAGGCACAGAGGCGAAGAGGCTCAGGCCCTCGTGCGTCCGTACCCCTGTGCCCTTGTGGCCCTGTGCCTCTGCGCCTCTAGCATGTGGGATGGGTGGCCGAGCGGCTGAAGGCACACGCCTGGAGAGCGTGTAAACGGGTAACCGTTTCGTGGGTTCGAATCCCACCCCATCCGTAACTACTAGGGGCGAAGAGGCCAAGAGGCTAAGGGGACAGGTGCGTGAGAGGTTGAAACGGCCGGTCTCGAAAACCGGTGTACCCGCAAGGGTACCGTGGGTTCGAATCCCACCCTGTCCGTGTATGGCTGGACACAGTGAACGGTGTCAGACGCCACCTGAGCACTAGCAACCGGCTGCTTGCTCAATGAAAGCGCCTCCACGCACTGTGCCGGTACTCCACGACTCGGAGCATCCGTCCTTGATGGGCGCGTCCGGATACAACCTGCGCCTCCACTCCGTGGCCTGAGCCGCGCTTACCCCGGGAAGAATCACACGCCTTCTGAAACCTTCGTACCCGATCTCTTCGATAACCAGCACACCGGATCGCAGTTTGAGGACGACGGCCGACGAGGATGACTCTCCACCCGGCGGTCTCCGTGTGATCTCCCCGCCAAGAACGGCACCGGATGCGCGCAACTGGCGAACGTAGCATTCGAGTCCGACGCTTGGGAAACGGTCAGAGCCGGACCAGGCGCACCTGTCGGACGGAGGCGGAACAGGGTCCCTGCCCGCCGCCACCGAGTCTCCTGTGATTCGCTCCACCACGGCGCCGTTGCGATCGACAATCGCGAAGCCAACGCTATCCTCGACCGGCGCACGGCCATTTCGGAACTGGCCAGCTCCGACGTAGCGCGGAGAGATGGCAACGGATCCATCTGGTCGTGTGTAGCCCCAGCGTGCCTTGTCACGATCCCTGAACGGCCGGAGCTGGGCTTCGGCCGTGGCTGGGGCGAGCATCAATACCAAGACGGCCAGGTGCAGGGGCCTCGAACGCAGCACAAACGATGGGCTAGCCACCGTGCTCGCCTGTCGAGTAGTCCTGAAAGTACGCCTGGACGAAGAAGGCGTACCCCGACTGCAGCGCTTCCTGGAGGGCGTCTGTTTGCTCGTCGACCACGCGGCCGTTGACGAGAATCCTGAAGCGCAGGCGGTCGCCGACCTTGGGGTTCTCGGCTCCGAGTTCGATGTAGCCGCCCACGCGTGCGGGCACGTTGATGGTCCAGGTGTGGGACCCGGTGCCCACTTTGGTCCAGGTCTCC
>Ga0137374_10012132_pt1 | contig 10059 bp, 10 predicted proteins | sample SagtaG_20_FD_104811 | JGI IMG/M metagenome (GOLD analysis project Ga0137374, IMG submission 104811) | Vadose zone soil microbial communities from Sagehorn Ranch, Mendocino, California, USA - Sage1_R_100_16 metaG | ecosystem: Environmental > Terrestrial > Soil > Vadose zone | place: USA...
AATGATCGGGCACGAGGGAGCGCGCCCGCGTTGCGCCCTCGCCTCCTCCGCCACTTACCAGCGGTGCGGGTTCCCGGATGGCGCCTGCCCGGAACCCGTTCGCCTCCCTCCGGCCGGCACCTTGCCCAGGAAGTATTCGGCGGCGGTCTTCTGCGCCGCGCTTCCCTTCGTCGCCAACTCCTTCAGCTCCGCGCCAAAGGCGGTTGCGAAGCGGTCGGCTTTGCCGAGGTCCATGAGGCACCGAACCTTCTCCTCGGTAAGCCCCTCGCCGGAAGCGCGGGGTACGAGCTGATTCCGCTCCCCGTCCCAGGTGTAGCTAACCGTGTCCTCGTCGTCGATCAGGACCACGCGGGAGTCCTCCGAGTATCCCTTGAGAACGCCCAGCTCGATCAGGAGACGCTGGCTCGGGGCGAAGCGGTAGCGGTACTTGACGGAGATGCCGTCGGGGGACGACCGCACGATCGACTCGGCGTTCTGGTACAGCTCGGAGGCGTCGAGCTGCAGATTCGACTCCTGGACGATCTCCAGCGCCTCGTGGACTCGGCCTCCAATCAGCCGGAAGAACCGATAGGTGAAGAGCCAGATTCCGGAGCCACGCTCGTGGAGCGTCCGGAGATAGAACACCTTGTTCGGCGACGGCTGGTTGAGGACATAGAGCTCCGGCTCCTCGTTGAAGAGATCGACGTACTCCTCGAACGCGATGGCCCATTCATCGCCGCGCCGATCGATCACGTAGAACATGGTGTGGGCCGCATCGGCTCCGATGAAGAGCAGGTGCTCGGGCTCGGGATCCTCGTCAAGGTTCACCGTGGTGAGGTTCAGGTAGGCGCCTTCGCCCGGCGACAAACCCTGCTCGAGCGCCTTCGACGGATGCGCCCTCGCGAACTCGCGGACGAGGGCCGCCGCGCCACTCGCCTGATCGTAGCGCTGCGCCCGTTCCAGCCAGTTGGGGTCGACCCGCCCGAGCGACGGCCCATGCTCGGCGCCGCTGGTGACGGGCCTCGGCGTCTTGGGCTCTTCAGACCGGCGGCAACCCCCAGTGGCAAGGAGGGTGACTGTCACGACGACGACGCAAATCGGACTCTTCATGGGGACGTCCACGCTGAATCAACTCCGGAGACGGTTTGACGAATGAGCAGCCGTCATTCGAGTCTCACGTCGAACCACCACGACGATCAAGAGCCCCGTGCCCATCGAAACCCGGGTCCCCGTCCCAAGTTGCCCACCCACATCGACCTGCCCGGAATCGGCGGTCTCGATGTCGCCGCCGCCGGGCTTCGTGCTGAACACGACGGGTCGGACGGGGCGGGTGATCGTGCGTCGGGCGCGCGATGAGCGTTCCAGGACCACGCGCGATCCATCACCCTCGTTCATGGAACGAATGACATCAAGCCATTCGGCTCATGCCCGCCATGGCGCGATGATGTGCCAGCAGGTCCAAACGCAATTCCTTGGCGGCGGAGGCTCGAAGATGACGAAGAGCGACGAGGCAGTGGCGCTGTTCCGGTCGGGCTTCAACTGCGCGCAGGCCATCCTGCGCACGTACGGAGCCGACCTCGGCCTCACACCGCACGACGCGCTCAAGCTCGCGAGTGGCTTCGGGGCCGGGATGAGGCGGGGAGCGACGTGTGGCACCGTGACCGGCGCGTGAGGAGCCGCCGAAAGGGCCCACGGTGTTCGCCCTCGTGCTCAACGCGATCGCCGCCGGTGCGCTCGTCGCGTCGATGGTCGCGGACAGACGCCGGACCGGCGCCGCGATGCGACGCGCGCTCGGCGCGTTCGCGCGAATCGTGCCCGGCTTCGTCGCCTTCCCGCTGGCCGCCGCGCTCCTGCGGGACGGGGCCGGAGTCCACCAGGTGATCCTGTTCGTCTCCACTTCGACCACGGTGAGCGTGCCGACCCTCCCGCTCGAGGCGAATACGTTCGGTCGCAGGGTCGCCCTGACGAGGAATGCGCTCTCGCTGGTGCTTTCGGCCGTGTCGGCCGCCGTGCTGGGCGCGGTGCTCGGGTGAGGCGCGCGAGCCTCGGTGCTGCGGGCGCGGCGCTGCTCATCGCAGCGGGCCTCGTCGTCGTGGACCGGAAGGTCGGTCTCGAGGCGCTGCGCACCACCGCGACGCAGCTCGGAACGATGCTCAGCGTCTTGCCGCCCGTCTTCGTCCTGATTGGGCTCCTCGACGCCTGGGTGGATCGGGACCGCGTGACGAGCCTGCTCGGCGAGAGCGCCGGTGCGAGCGGGGCCATCATCGCGCTGGTCCTCGGCTCCCTAGCCGCCGGTCCCGTCTACGCCGCATTCCCGGCGGCTGCGGTCCTGCTCGGCAAGGGGAGCACGCTCGCGAACGCGCTCGTCTTCGTGGGCGGCTGGTCAACGACGAAGATCCCGCTGTTGCTGTTCGAAGCATCTGCGATGGGGTGGAAGATCACGCTCGTGCGGCTCGCCGTCGACGTGCCGGGCGTGCTCGCCATCGCGTGGCTCACCGCCAAGATCGTCCCTTCCGAGTCCACCTGCCGGTGAGATCCTCGCGGTGCGGCGATTGCTCGGCGTGCTCAAAGGAACCGCGCGCACGTCCGAACCCGAGGCAAGTGTCTGAGTCTGGCCAAGTTCGGGGGTGAAAGGTGCTGCTCGATCCGACCGGGGAGTTCATCCGCAACATCGCGCTCGCCTGCGACATCGACGGCAAGGAGGTCCTCGAGATCGGGTGCGGCTCGGGGCGGATCACCCGCGACCTCGCCTCGCGGGCGCGCGAGGTCGTCGCGATCGACCCCGACGCCGCGGCCCTCGCTCGCGCGCGCGCTCAGGTGTCCGCCGCGTCCGTGAGCTTCTTCCAGGGCAGCGCGGAGACGTACGACGTGATCGGGCGCTCGTTCGACGCGGCGGTCTTCTCGCTGTCGCTGCACCACGTTGCCCCAGGCGCGATGGACGCGAGCCTGCTCCAGGCGGCGCGCCGGGTCCGGTCTGGCGGCCGGATCGTCGCGATCGAGCCCGGCGACGAGGGGACGCTCATCGAGGCCGAGACGCGGTTCGATGTCGGCGACGGCGACGAGCGCCCGGCGAAGGAGGCGGCGCACCGCGCGCTCCGGCGGCTCGAGGGGTGGACCGTCGGAATGACGCTGGAGTTCCGGACGCTGTTCCACTTCCACGACGCGGCGGATTTCCTCGAGCACCTCCCGCCGCGCGGCGCGCGACCCGCACCCACCGCGGCGCTGACGCGCTTCCTCGAGTCGCATCGCGACGGAGACCGGATCGTGCTCTGGGCCGCGCGGCGGCTCGACGTGCTCGTGGAACTGTCACAATGATACCGCAGCAGACCAGGCCGGAAACCGCTCGAAAAGCTTCGGCTCCGAGGTCGGACTCGTCACGCCGCACGGTGCGGTCGCGGCCCCGAGCGGCTCCGCGACCGCGCCCGAGCGCGATCGCGGAGCGCCGAGATGACTGCCGCTCTCAGGGTCCGGCGACCCGATTGACCTTGAAGGTCAGGAAGGACGAGTCGCAGATGTACCCGCCTGCCGCGTCCACGCGGACGGTGAGGAGGGTCGCCCTTCTCGACCTCCAGCTGCTGAGCGGTGTACGTCGCGGTGCCCGAGGGGAGGGCTTCGGAAGCGCGCTTGTACGTGCACTCCGCTCCGCGAGTCACGACAGACAAGACGAGCTGCGCCCTCACAGCTCGCTCGAGGTTTCCGCAGCGCGCAGCTCGCGCGCGATCCGGCGGGCCGCTCGTATCGGCTCGGGCCAGCGGGCGAGCGCGCACGAGCCGAGCACGATCTCCGCAGCGATCTCCGCGGAGGTTCGCCAGGCCGCGTGCGCGACGATCGGCTTTGCGCCGGCGCGCGTCCGGACACGATAGCCGACCGTCTCGCCTGCGAGCCGGAGCAGTGCTTCGGAGCCCCAGGCCGGACCGGGTTCGCGCCCTTCCGCGAGGAGCGGGTCATCCGTCACGCCGACGGTCGGGAGGTCCAGCACGGCGCCGATGTGCAGGGCGAGGCCGGCGCGGCGCGGATGATCCCGCCCCGCCGCCGCGACGAGGAGGACGTCCGGCCGGCGCGCCAGCCCTCGGACCACGACCTCCAGGACGGGGCCTTCCCGCAGCGCGAGTTGGCCGGGCTGGAACGGTGCGTTGATCCGGGCGACGTCGGTGCACGAAGTGACGATCTCACCGGCGTCCTCCACGACCGCCGCCGCCCAGGCCATGTCGTCACGTCCAGCGCGCCCGAAAACCACCGCGCAGGCGCCGACCCGCAGCGCGCCCGGAGGCGGTGTCCACGGGTCCGGCACGAGCGAAGCAACGCGATCCTGCTCACGGGCGAGCGCGGCGGGGGTCGATGGCCAGATCATCGGTCCTCACGGGCGAGGAGGGAAGTATCGGTCAGGTTCACGCAAAAGACAGGAGCGGACCGGAGTTCGTGGCCATGACCGTTCCAAAGTACGTTACGGCCGCCGGTCCCCGGCGCATCCTAACCGCGGGATTCCGCGGCCTTGGCCACGTCCGCACCAGACTGAAAATCCCCGTGTCCCTGGTTCGATTCCGGGCCCAGGCCCAGAGGACTGCAAAGTCCGCTGGGCTTCGCTGTTCTTCGGCGGGGACTGCAAGAAGGACCGCGCATACGATCGCCGCAGCGGCGAGTCCCTCTGCCACGCGGCCCAGGCGTCCGCGCGGATGCTTTGCCAGGACGGCGAGAAGGGAGGCGCCCACCGCCTCCGCAGCGCAAAGCGCGACCGAAAGGCCGGAGATGGACGTGACCCGGAAGCTCGTGAGGGCGTCGGGTGGTCCGCAAACGCGGATGGAGAACGCCAGGAAGAAGGCTGCCGTGGACGCCGCAATTGCGAGCGTCACCGCGGTACGTCGACGGCCCTCTTCGTCCGGAGCGGCTACATGCCATCCCGCCGCGAGAAGCGCCAACAACAAGAGGTACAGGGCGCTCCCGAGCCACACCCAGAACGAAATCGCGAGAACCGCTCCGGCGCCCATCGCTAGCGTCGCGCGCCGACCTCCTGATTCCGAGCGGAGCGCGCGCACGAATGCCAGCAGTATCGCCGCGATGAGCAGCCCTTCCATCGCGTGATGGTCCGCGCGTCCGAGCACGGTGACGTACACATAGGGCGGCGACAAAGCGAGGACGAGCGCTGCACCAAGGCCCGCCCCGGCACCGAAGATCTCGGCTGCGAGAAGCGCAACGACGGCGATCGTGGCGACACCGAGGACGATCGGAACGACCGCCGCGACACGCTCCACCGTGTCTGCGCTCGGCCCTGCGGGCGCTGCGATCGAGGCCGCTCCCGCGATCAGCACGTCCCTGGGGCGTGAAGACTTGGTTCCACGTCAGGAGCCGGACAGTGACGCCGAGAGCGAGGATCACGGCCCAGGCGGCGAACGGGCGACGGCGAGGCGATGGCGGCGAGCGCAGCGACGGCGGGTTGGTCGCGTCCCGGCGTGGCGCCGGTGGAACGTGGTCCAGCCACCCGCCGCCGCCGTTCGCGACTTCCTCTCCGAACGTCGGCGGCTCGATGACCGGCAGTACTCGCTCGCGTGGGGTCTCGTTCATTACCTCATGCATCGGCGAGCTGAGGCGTTCGTGTCGCTGCAGGAACGCTTCGCAGGCGGCGAGGAACCGCTGCAGGCGTGGCGCGCGATCTTCTCTCGTCCAGTCGGGGAAGGCGCTCGCGGCGCTTCCGCACGCGAACGAGGCCTCCCGACTCCGCCATTCCTGCTCCGCCAGCTTGGCGTTAGTGGCGGTCTCGCGCTCCACCAGCTTCTGGACGCCGTCGAGGACGGGGTACGGGTCCTGGCCCGCCGGTACGAGCAGCCGGAGCTGGTCCCACATCCACTGGCCCGAGCTGGAGAAATTGAAGTAGTGGCCCTCGATGGCGAAGCTGTTCACGAACGAGACCCGGCGGCCGGTAGGGTGGCCGGCGTCGATCCAGGCCCCCGTCTCCAGCAGCACCGTGTGGAACAGGCCGATCTCGGCCACCTCGCCGCCCACACCCTCGATCTCCACCCAGTCACCGACGCGGATGCCGTTCTTGCTCATCAGCACGAACCAGCCGAAGAAGGCGACGATGAAGTCCTTCATCGCCACGGTGAGACCGGCGCCGGCGAGGCCGAGGATGGTGGTGGCCTGCCCAGGGACCCCGATGACGATGAAGAGGATCAGCAGCGCGCCCACCACCTGCACCGCGAACTTCACCACGGTTCGGAGCGTCCCCGCCCGCAGCTGCTCGCGCGCCACCCCCTCGTAGAGGCGGTCGACGAGGCGGGCCGCCAGGAAGGTCGCCAGCAGGACCACCGCGATCGACAGCAGCCCCCACAGGAGGCGGTGGAGAGCTGCGCGCGCGTTGCCGTCGCCGAGCGCGCACCACTGCGCGTAAACCTGCGACAGGGCCTCCTGGTCCTGGATGCGTCTGCCGATGGTGGTCACGGTCACGCGCCGCTGGTCGTCCGTGAACTGCTTCAGCGTCTGGACCGTGGCCCAGGCCTCCTCCTTCGAGGCTTCGCTGAGCCCGGCCGCGCGCTGCGCGAAGCCCGCCGCCGAACGCTTGGCCGCCTCGCGCGCATGCTCGGCCTCCTGGATACGCTGGGCGATGGTGGCGCGCCGCTTCGTCTGGCGCTGTACCCGGTCCTTCGCGTCCTGCTCCGCCTGCGCTATCTGCGCGCGCTTGTCGCGCAGCGCGTTCCAGGCGCGCAGCCGCGCCACCAGGCTTTCGCCCGGGCTGGTCGTCGCGGAGGCATCCGCTGCCGCCGAGGAGGCGATGGGGCGGATGTCCTTCAGCGCAGCGTCGTGGATCGCCTTCAGCCGCTTGATCTGCGCCTGCGGGTCGCCGCCCGCCCGCTCCAGGCCCTCCGTGGCCATTTCCAGCTCGTCGCGGTCCAGCTCCTGCTGCGCACGCGCCACCTCAATCTGATCCTGGACGTGCGCGTTGTCGCGCGCGCTTGCGAGCTGCTGCGAGCTTCTTGATGCGCTCCTCGTCCGCCACCGCCGCGGCCTGAGCCTTCTGCTTCGCCTCGGCGAGCGCCTTCAGCTCGGGGGTTTGCTCGGGGATCTCGTCCGCGGCCTGACGCAAGGCGTCCGCGAACGCTAGGTCCACCGCGTGGTCCGCCAGGCTCTCCGCCTGGTGGGCCAGCTCCTGCTCCTCGGGCGTGACCCGACCTGAGCGGCCTGGCCAGCTGGCGCACCCTCCGCGGCGGGTGGTGGCCGGTCGCGCGTCCTGACGAGCCCAGCGACAGTCACCAGCGCCAGCGCCAGAAACAGCAGCCCCGGAATCCATCGGCGGAGTCTCATGCTCACAGAACACCACGAAACCGGGAACGCCTCCCAGAGGCACCGATTGGCGATCCTCTTCCTCGCGCAGCTCGCGTAAGGTTCGACCCGCCCCTATCCCCGTCCGAGCGAAGGCAACCTGCGGAAGAATTCCGCGCCCAACGGATCGAGGTCACGATGTCCTTCGTCTCGCAGCTCTGGCTTCCCATCCTCGTGTCCGCGGTCCTCGTCTTCATCCTCTCCGCCGCGAGCCACATGGTCCTGCCGTGGCGCCGGAACGAGTGGGGTCGCATCACCGAGTTCGACGCGGTTCAGGCGGCGCTCCGCGGGCTGAAGCCCGGGCTCCATGCGTTCCCGGCTTCTCCCGACCCGAAGCAGCAGATGAAAAAGGAGTGGATGGAGCGCTGGGCGAAGGGCCCGTCCGGCTGGCTCACGATCGCGGCCCCCGGCCCCATCAGCATGGGGCGCAACATGGGCCTCTCGTTCCTCGTGTTCGTCGGCGTCGCGTTCGTCGACGCCTACGTGGCCTCGCACGCGCTCGGTCCGGCGCCGCACCCTCGCGCCGTCTTCCGCATCGTCGGGACGGTCGCCTTCATGAGCTTCGGCGTCGCGCCCATCTTCAATTCCATCTGGTACAACCGGCCGTGGCGCGCGTACGCCGCCGACGTCCTCGACGCGCTCCTCTTCGCCGCCGCGATGGCGGGCGCGTTCGCGTGGCTGTGGCCGCGGTAGAGCCGACGCAGGTCTCGCCGCATTCAGGCGGGGAGGAGCGACCACCTTCCGAAGGACAGCTCCCACGGGGCGGCGGCCGCGGGCGACTCCTCCGGCGCCATGGGCGGGTGCTCGGCTGAATCGCCGCCGGAGCCGGTTCGCGCCGCCACCGCGGCCACCGCCGCCTCGGCGGCCGCCTCCGGTCCGGAGCTCCGGTCGACGAGCGCGTCCACCCCGAGCGCGCGCAGCTCGGCGCGCAGCTCCGGAGTCGCATCGTGCGCGAGGACCACGACCGCGAGATCCCTCTCCCCACCCGCGCGGCGGATGAGGTCGGCGAAGGCTCGAGCATCGCGGTGCGGGAGGTCGAGATCGACGACGAGCACGTCGAGCTCCAGTAGCTCCTCGAGCAGGAGCTCGACGCCGCGCGTGCCGTCTCGGGCCGCGAGCACCGAGAAGCAGCGCGCCTCGAGCGCGCGCCGGACCTCCAGGAGCGCCTCGTCGTGGTCGTCGAGGAGGAGAGCCCGGAGGCTTCGTGGCGTGCGGTTCGTCATCCGGTACATGGCGCTTCCTCCGGTGCCCTCGCGTCCCACGGACGCACGACGCGGGGAAATGCGAGGCGCGTACCACGGGCCTTCCCCGCGAGATTGCAGACCAAACCTCGCGCGCGACGCGCGCGGTGTGGGTGCGCGGACACGGTCCTGTGGCGCGTTCGCACGTGACGGACATCACATCTCCGCCTCGCGAAGCAGGCGGTCGATCGTCCTCGAGCCACGCCGAGGACGTCTTCCGGACGTTCCGCGAGGCGCCGACGAGTTCCTGCGCCGGGCCCGCCTCCCGATAATGGGACTGCTCGATGGAGGAGCAGCAACAGGGTCCACAGAAGTATGCGATCGCGGAGACCCTCCACGAGTCGGGCGGGACCACCATGTACCGGGCCGTCTCGTGCGCGGACCGCCGGTCGGTCATCCTGAAAGTCGTCGATCCACGGCGATGCGCCCCGCGGGCCCTCGATCGGCAGCGGCGCGAGTACGAGGTCGGGAGAACGCTCGACCTCGCAACGGTCGCGAGGCCGCTCGCGCTCGACACGCACCAGGGCATGCCTGCGCTCATCGTGGAGGACTCGGGCGGCCAGCCGCTCGACCGCGTCGGGCCGCTGCCGATGGGTACCGAGAGGTTCCTCGAGATCGCCGTCCGCGTCGCCGGCGCGGTCGAGGACCTGCACCGCGGCGGCATCGTGCACCGCGACCTGAAGCCCGAGAACATCCTGGTCCACCCGATGACGCTCGAGGTGAAGCTCGCCGATCTGGGGCTCGCCACCCGCTTGCCGCGCGAGCTCAAGGCATCGCGGCCTCCCGAGCTCATCGAGGGATCGCTCCCGTACATGTCCCCGGAGCAGACGGGTCGGATGAACCGCGCCGTCGACAGCCGGACCGACCTGTATTCGCTGGGCATCACCTTCTACGAGCTGGTGACCGGCCGGCGCCCCTTCGAGGCCCGCGATCCGCTCGAGTGGGTCCACTGCCACATCGCCCGCGCCCCCGCGCCGCCCTCGGACGTCGTCCCGAGCGTCCCCGAGGCCATCGCGCGCATCGTCATGAAGCTCCTCGCCAAGATGGCGGAGGATCGCTACCAGACCGCGCGTGGCCTTCGTCACGACCTCGAGCGCTGCCTCGCGCAATGGCGCGCCGCCGGCGCGATGGACCTGTTCGCGCTGGGTGAGCGCGACGCACCGGACCGGCTGCAGATCCCGGGGAAGCTGTACGGGCGCGACGCGGAGCTCGCGGCGCTGCTGCGCGCCTTCGCGGGAGTCGCCGAGACCGGCGCTACCGAGCTCGTGTTGGTGTCGGGGTACGCGGGAATCGGCAAGTCATCGCTCGTCCACGAGCTGGAGAAGCCGATCGTCCGCCGCGACGGGCTGTTCGTGGCGGGCAAGTTCGACCAGTACGAGCGCGAGGTTCCGTACTCCACGATCGTCGAGGCGCTCCGCCAGCTCGTCCTCGACGTGCTCGCGGAGGACGAGGAGCGGCGCGCGGACTGGAGGGGGCACCTCGCGGGCGCGCTCGGGAGTAACGCGCAGCTCGTCCTCGACGTGATCCC
>Ga0137374_10012150_pt1 | contig 10052 bp, 13 predicted proteins | sample SagtaG_20_FD_104811 | JGI IMG/M metagenome (GOLD analysis project Ga0137374, IMG submission 104811) | Vadose zone soil microbial communities from Sagehorn Ranch, Mendocino, California, USA - Sage1_R_100_16 metaG | ecosystem: Environmental > Terrestrial > Soil > Vadose zone | place: USA...
TCGAAGAGGCCGAGCTGGCCGCGCTCGCGGCCCGCGTCGAGCAGCGCGGTTGCGACGCCCCAGGCCATGTTCGAGCCCGCCCGGTTGTGCACCACCGGCCGGCCGGAGCGCTCGAGCGCCGCGGCGATCATGGCCGCCGTCGTGGTCTTCCCGTTCGTGGCGGACACGAGCACGGACCCCGCGTCGAGCTCGCGCGACATGCGCTCGAGGGCGCGCGGCGAGACCCTCAACAGCATGCGGCCCGGCGCCGTGGTGCCGCCGCTGCGGCCGACGCGGCGGCTGGCCGCCCGGGCGAGCCGGGCGAGGGCACGCGCGAGCCGGAACATCAGGCCGGCGCCATGACACGCAGGCAGCGGCGCTCGACCCGAATGATCGCCGGGGTCGCGCCGATCGGGTCACCGTCGGCGTAGATGGCGAACGGGCGGTCGGAGCTCACCTCGATCTCCTCGCCGCGGAGGAACTCCGTGAAGTCGGAGTCGACGTGGGCGCCCCTGAAGACCTTCGGCAGCTCGACCAGGCAGCGCAGCTTCGAGCAGTTCTTCGAGAGCATCACGTCGAGCTTGCCGTCGTCGAGCTCGGCGTCGGGGAACAGCAACATGCCTCCGCCGTAGGCCGTGGAGTTGCCCACCGCGACCGAATAGCCCGTGAACTCGTGGCGCTCCCCGTCGACCGTGACGCTGAAGGTCGCCGGCTTCCAGGCGGCGAGCGCGCGAATCGCGGCATACACGTAGACGCCGTTGCCCTTCACGACCTTCGCCTCGTTGGCGATCCGGTTGGCGTCGGAGTCGAGTCCGAAGCTCGCGATGCCCATGTACGGCGTGCCCTCGACGTTCGCGACGTCGAGCAGGCGCTCCTGTCCCTGTATCGCGACGCGCGCCGCCTCGCCGGGCTCCTTCGGGATGCCGAGTACGCGCGCCAGGTCGTTGCCGCGTCCGGAGGGGACGATGGCGAGAGCGCTGTCCGTCCCCTTGAGGGCGCCGGCGAGCGGGCGCAGCAGGCCGTCGCCGCCGAGTGCCACGACGGTCTCGCCCTCCGCCACGGCCGCCTTCGCCTCCTCGTAGGCGTGATCGATGCTGCGCGTCGTCACGGTGCGATGCTCTGCCCCGAGCTCGTCGAGCGCCGCGTGGACCTTGGGAAGGGCGTCGAGGGCGCGTCCCCCGGCGGACGCCGGGTTCACGAGCAGCGCGAAGCGGCGGCTCACCCGGCGGCCGCCGCGGCCTTTGCGCGCTCCGCCGCCGCCAGCCCGCGCGCCGCCCCGCGCAGGTGCGGCTCGAGGTCCACCTTCTGCACCTTCGCCCGCTCAAGGAGCTCATCGCCCAGGAGCCGCTCCGCGTGGGGCTCCTCCAGGTCGTTCGGATCCAGCGTCAGCAGGACGTCCTGCTGCACGCTGTGCCAGCCGGGCTCGCCGGTCACCTGGTCGGAGGCCACCAGGAGCTGGCCCGGCCGCGCCAGCCAGTGCAGCTCGAACAGGCCGAGCCGGTAGGCGAACAGCCGCTCGCCGTCGCTGAAGAGGATGTTGAGCCCGCTGAATGGGGAGCACTCGACCGCGCGCCGCATCGTCTCTCGCAGGCACGCGACGGGATCGCCGTCGTCGAAGTCGTGCATGAGCAGGTTGAAGAGGTGCTCCGAGTCCGTGTCGCCCTCCGGCCGCCGCAAGCCCGGCTCGAGGAGGCGCGGGTAGCGCACGACGGTGCCGTTGTGTCCGAGCGTGTAGCTCCCGAGGCAGAAGGGATGGGTGTTCTCGGGCGAGAGCCTGCCAATCGTCGCCCGGCGGACGTGCACGTTGAAGATGCGGCCGCGCAGCTCCGTGGCGTTGATGAACTCGCCGTCGCTGTGCGCCGCCTCCGGGAAGCGGACCAGGGTCGGCTCGGCGCCCTCGGGCCGGTCGTAGACGGCCATGCCCCAACCGGAATCGTGCTCCTCCGACTGGCGGATCAGAGGGTTCTCCGCCTCCAGCAGCTCATGCCGGATCGAAACCGGCTCCGCGGCGACGCAGCCGAACACGCGGCACATACGCGGCTGATGGTACTGGGGGCGAATCTCTGCTGCGTGGGGGCGAATCTCCACCGCACGCCGCTTCTGCTCGCATGAGCGTCAAGGAGCAGGAGCCCAAGCGGATCTGGTGGGCGCGGCCGGGCAAGCTGTGTGGCCTCGAGCGGCCGGGAGGAGGGGGGAGGAGCCACCGGCCGGAGCGCCGTGCTGCGGAGATCGCGTACCTGATGGGGAAGGGCGTGCGCCTCTGCATCTCGACGATGAGCTCGCGCCACAACCTCGGCGCGTACGAGGAGGCCGGACTCGCCTGGCACCACGTGCCGGTCGAGTCCGCGGCGCGCGGCGCCGAGGCGCTCGAGGAGCTGCTGCCGCTGCTGCGCCGCGAGCTGCGTCGTCGCGGCGCCGTGGCGGTGCACGGCGACAGGCACACGGACTTCGTGGCCGCGGTATGCGCGGCGCACGTACACGAGGCGCGCGGGGTGGACCCGGCCGAGGCGCTGGCGCGCGCGGCGGCCGCCGGCCTCACGGTGAACGGCTACACGTGCGCGCTGCTGGGCGTGGAGCCGGGGGAGGTGGATGCGCTGATGCGGTCGGGTGACGCCGGCGAACGACCGCATTGACGGGTGCCCCCCGACCGGCCGGTGGCTACAGGTGGTGGGTATGCGTAGCGTTCTCCGCGACGCTGACCCACCACCTTGTGATTTCAGGCCAGGATCAGGTCGGCGAGCGTTTCGGTGACCGCGACCGGCTCGGGCTCGAACCCATTCAATGCCTGCCGTTCCGTGCCGCCGCTGAGCACGAGAGCTGCATCCAGCTTCGCGGCGGCCGCGGCCGCCAGGTCGGTGTCCACGCGGTCGCCGACCACCAGGGTGCGCCCGCCGCTGTCCAGCCGGGCGAGGGCCGTGATCATCAGCTGGGGCTCCGGCTTCCCCACGATCTCCGCGGTGCGCCCGGACGCCACCTCGATAGCCGAGAGGATCGCGCCGGTGCCGGGCCAGAGGCCGTCGGGCTGGGGGTAGGTGGGGTCGCGCGCGGTCGCCAGGAAGTCCGCGCCGCGCCGCACGGCCAGCGCCGCGTAGCGCAGGTCGTCATACACGAGATCCTCCGTGCCCCCGACCACCACGACCTCGGCACGGGAGGCCAGATCGGTCCCGTTCAGCACCCGAAGCCCCGCGTCCCTCACGTGACGCATGAGGGCGTCCGTCCCGACCACGAAGGCCGTCTGCCCGGAGCGCGTCTCGGCAAGCAGGTGCTGAAGGGCGCCGCCGACGGTCACCACGTCGCGCACCGAGGCGCGGATGCCGATCTTCCAGAGCCGGGCCACGTAGTCCTCGGTCGCGCTGCGCGGGTCGTTGGTCGCGTAGGCCACGTCCTTGCCGGCTTCGCGGAGGGCGTCGACCGCCTCGACCGCGCGCGGCGTGGGCTCGTCCCCGATCCACACGCAGCCGTCCAGATCGAGGATGAATTGGTCGTAGCGCTGCGCGATGGGGCTGAGAGGCACGTCGCTAGCCTACGCCGCCATGCTCAGGCCGCTCTCAGTGCTGCTTTGCGCGCTGGCGCTCGTGCTCGCGGCGTGCGCCGGAGACGACGACGATAAGCCCGCCGCCGAGCAGAAGGCGGCCTCGTCGGCGCCCGCCGAGCAGCAGGGACGCTGCAAGGACGTCGCCCAGCCGACGCCGCGGGACGGCGGCGGACAGACGAAGCCGAAGCAGCCGCTCGACGCCTCGAAGACGTACGAGGTGGAGCTCCGGACGAGCTGCGGCTCGTTCACGATCCGGCTCGACCAGAAGACCTCGCCGCAGGCGACTGCCTCGTTCGCCTCGCTCGCGCGCAACGGGTTCTTCGACAAGACGATCTTCCACCGGATCGTTCCGGACTTCGTGATCCAGGGCGGCGACCCGACCGCCAGCGGCACCGGCGGCCCCGGCTACTCGACGCGCGACCCCGTCCCCGGGAACGCCTCCTACGCGCCGGGGGTGGTCGCCATGGCGAAGGCCGGGACCGAGCCGGCCGGGACGGGCGGGAGCCAGTTCTTCGTCGTGACCGGCGCGGCCAGCGGGCTGACGCCCGACTACGCGCTGCTCGGCAAGGTCACGAAGGGCATGACCGTGGTGCAGGCGATCGGCAGGCTCGGCGATCCGGCGAGCGGCGGCGCGGGGACGCCGAAGCAGTCGGTGGTGATCGAGAAGGCGACGGTCCGTGAGCGCTGAGCCGGAGCGCAAGGCGACGGTCTTCGACGTCGGCGAGTCGGACTTCGAGCGGCGCGTGCTCGAGCGCTCGCGCGAGCTGCCGGTGGTCGTGGACTTCTGGGCCGACTGGTGCGCGCCGTGCAAGCAGCTGACACCCGCGCTGGAGCGGGCCGCGAATGAGCGCGCCGGCAGGGTCGAGCTGGCGAAGGTCGACGTGGAGCGGAACCGCGGCCTCCAGACCGCGTTTTGCATCCAGGGCATCCCGGCGGTCAAGGCGTTCAGGGACGGCCGCGTGGCCGCCGAGTTCACCGGCGCGCTGCCGCCGGCCGAGGTGGAGCGCTTCTTCGACGCGCTGGTGCCGTCGGAGGCGGACGAGCTTGCCGGGAGCGGGGAGGAGGCGGACCTCCGCCGCGCGCTCGAGCTCGACCCGTCCCATCCGGCCGCGCGCCGCGACCTCGGAAAGCTCCTGCTCCGCCGCGGCGAGCCGGAGGAGGCGGTCGAGCTGCTCGATGGAGCGCCGTTCGACTTCGTCGTGGACGGCCTGCTCGCGCGCGCCGCGCTCGCCGGCGACAGCCAGCTCGACTCGGCCTTCCAGGCCTGGGACGCCGACGATCGAGCCATGGCCCTGGAGCGCCTGCAGGAGGCCTTCGGGGGCGAGTCCGACCGCGAGCGGCGCGACCTGATCCGCCGCGTGATGGTTGCGCTCTTCACGGAGCTTGGCCCGGACGACCCGCTCGCGCGCGAGCACCGCCGTCGGCTCTCCGCCGCTCTGAACTGACCGGCTAGCGCGAGGGTTGGCCGCCCGCGGCACGCGCGGCCGCGGCTCTCGCCTGGCGGCGTCTGCCGAACAGGATGAGCACGCCCAACGCCACCACCACGAGCAGGAAGCCGAAGAAGACCGAGCTGCCGGCGCCGATCCCCCCGAAGATCAGGCCGATGCCCTGGACGATGCCGGTACCGATCGCGAGCAGCGCGATCACGAGGAAGACGATCAGGAGGATGCCGCGGATGCGCGCGAGGATGCCGGCGCTCGCCGGCGGCACCAGCAGCCCCATCATCCGCAACATGAACATCTGACGGCCGGAGGGCGCCTCCTGGCCGAGCTTCTCCATGGCGTCCTTGAGCTCGTCCGGCCGGCGCTCGGCGAGCGCGAGCGACGCCTTCATCATCTGGCGCAGCGCGGGGCGCTCCTGTGGATGGGCGCCCGCGAGCGCCTCGTTGAAGTAGGCGCGCGCCGCCTTGGCGTCGTAGCGCTCGGCGGCGCGGGCGCCCAGGATCGCCTTCGCGGCCACGCGATGCCGCGACTCGCCCTGGAGCTGCTCGTCCGTGCGCGACTCGAGCTGCGGGATCGCAGCCAGAGCGCCCATCTGCACCTGCATCTTGATCTGCTTCTGCCTCTGCTTCGCCACGGGCGAGAGAGTCTAGGCGGTTTGCGGCCGGCGCCTCGGGGGGTACCCGGGGGCCATGACCATCGCCATCGTCGTCGGTGTCTGCATCCTGCTGCTCGTGCTCGGATTCCTGATGCCGCGGCTCTCGGCGAAGCCGCAGCGGGGCGTGGACCGGACGCTCGGCGCCGGTCAGCGTTCGGGCGGGAAGGCGCCTGGACCGATCGGGAAGCTGTTCTCGAAGTCGTTCGGCACCTCCCGCAAGGCAACGAACAAGAGCGCCTCGACGGGCCGCCGCGCGCGCGGCAAGCTGCCGCTCTAGTCAGCGCTCGTCTTCGGTTTCGTCGTCCTCGCCGGCGGCGCCGCCGGGCAGGACGTCGAGCTCGACCTCGCCGGCGGGTGGGTCGGCCTCCTCGGTTGGAGGCCCGCCCTCCTCGGTCTCCGGATCGGTCAGCATCTGGGGCATCGAGACGCGCACGAGGGCGTCCTCTGCCGTGGCGAGCACGTCGTCGGCGAGCTGGCGGATGTCCTCGATCAGACGCTGGCGCTCCTCCCAGAGCAGCCGCGTGTCCACGACGATCTTCTCGGAGTACGCGTCGGCCTCCTGGCGCAGCAGCTCGGCCTCGCGCTCGGCGCGCTGGATCCGGCCCTCCGCCTGGGCGCGCGAGCGCGCGGCGATCTCGTCGGCGGTCTCGTGGGCGCGCTGGAGGATGCTGGCGGTCTCCTCGCCGACCTCCTCGATCGCCCGCTGGACAACGGATTCCTGCGACTGGCGGCCCTCGAGCTCGCGCACGAGCTCGAGCATCTCCTGCACGAAGGTGTCGACCGCGGCGCGGTCGTATCCGCGCATTACCACCGGGAAGCTCCGGTTCTCGATCCGCTCGGTCGCGCTGCGGGCGAAGCGGGCGGCTCGGAACTCGGTCGTGTCGAAGTCGGCCATCTAGCGGACCTTAACCACCTGGGACATCAGGACGGGGTGGATGGAGCAGTACAACTTGTACTCCCCGGGAACGGTGAAGCGGTAGCGCTGGTTCTTGTTGCGGACGGTGGCGGTCGCGAAGCCGCGCGGGCCGCGCACGACGGTCGCGTCGTGGATGAAGCTGTCGCGGAAGCGCCACGTCAGTGAGGCGCCGCGCGGGATCGAGACGAGCGGCGGGTTGAACGAGAACTTGTCGACGAGCACGCTCGAGTCGCCGTCCAGGCGCTTGAAGCTGCCGCCGGGGCGGTCGATCACGGTGGCCCTGCCGTTGCCGCGCCACTGGGCGAGCCGGAGGCGGACCGACGGCGGTCCGTCGCGGCCGTCGAAGCCGGGACCCAGCGTCTCCTCCTTGGTGGGCGGCGGCGCGCAGCTCTTCGGTACGGACTTGTCGGCGGCCAGGTACACGTGCGAGATGCCCATCACGCGCATGTGCGGGCGGCTGGCGTCGTAGGTCGCGGTCACGCGGAGCTTGTCGCCGCGGCCGATCGCCCAGCCGTCCGACCACTGGTGCCAGTCGATCGATTTGGGGTCCGGCTCGTGGAGCAGGGGATGGACCCGGTAGAGCGGGTCGTCCGCGGGCGCATAGGTGGGGTCGCTGAACGCGATCGTGCGGTTGCCACACGCCGGCTGGGTGAGGCGGAGCCCGTATGAGCCGCCGTGAAGGTGTCCGCCGACCGCCACGATCCGCCCGGCCTTCGGCATGGCGAACGTCTTCGAGCGCCGGGTGACGGTGCCCGGCTTGCCGCCGCCGGGAACCGTGTACTGCGGATCCGAGACGCACGGCACGACGCTGAGCCAGTACGGCGTGACCGGGGTGAGCCTGGCCGGATCCACCGTCACGCGGTACTCCACGTAGGCCTCGCGGCGCTCGTGCCGGTGGTTCATGACCATCCAGATCATCTTCCACTTGTCCTGGGGGTCGGTCGGGTATCCATAACCCCTGGGCAGCGTGAGCGGCCGGAGCTCCTCGCTCGAGCCGTAGAAGCGCTCGGTGACCGCGCGGTTCGGGCAGGCGCCGTCGTTTCGCTTGTTGTCCGGGCCGCCGTTCGTGAAGACGTTGTGGTGCAGCATCAGCTGCGACTGCGGGACCTCGTCGCCCTGGGTGTCCACGACGCGCACGTCCATGCCGACGATCGAGCCCGCGACCGGAGGCGGCTTGACGGCGTCGTTGTGCCGGAACGTCTGATAGCCGCCGATGCTGAACGGCCCGACCCGGAAGACGTAGGTCTTGAGCGACGGGTCCGCATGATGCTCGGGCGGCGGCGACGTGACCGCGGTCGCGGGAAGCTGAGCACGCGCGCTGGAGCGCGGCCCATCGCCGGCCGTGGCAAGCAGCACGGCGACGCAGGCGCCGGCGAGGGCGGCTATAACCAGTACGGCACGCACCGCGCCCCAGTATGGCGATCGGGGTTGCGATCCGTCTGGGCCGGATGCGAACATGTGTTCGCCAGGCATCGCACCAGCATTAAACGAATGCCTGCTAACACCGATTATGTTTCCACCCCGCGAAAAGACCGGTGGCGCGCAGACCTGGCGGTGAAGCCGAGATTCGCGCGCGGATTGCGGCCGCCCCCGGACTCGGCGTGCCCGAGGCACATAAGCTCGCGGGTCTACTCGACGGCGAGTGCCATTTAGCGCTCGTTCCCAACAATCGCGATGGTTGGCGGTGCGTTTGCGAAGTAGCGCTGCGAGACGACGATCGAGACACGCTCGCAGACTTTCGCCGGAGTCTTGGTCTCGGTCATCTGTGCGCGGTCCCTGCGCCGGCCTTGCCAGCCGGGCGGCGCGCCGGCCGTCAGCTAGCTAGTTCGGCCTCCAGGTCGATCGACTCCACCGCCGCCAGAGCCTGCGATACGGGGCAGCCTTTCTTGGCGGCTTCCGCGGCCTCCCGGAAGGCGGCGTCGTCCAGGCCGGGCGCGCTTACCTGGGTGCGCAGCTCGATTCGCTTGATCGCGAAGCCCTCGCCCGCCTTCTCCAGGTGGACCGTCGCCTCGGTCTCGACGCTCTCTACCTCGTGGCCGGCCTTTCCCAGCTCCCCGGACAGCGCCATCGAGAAGCAGCCGGCGTGCGCCGCCGCGATCAGCTCCTCGGGGTTCGTGCCGTCGCCCTCCTCGAAGCGCGACTGGAACGAATAGGGGCCCTCGTAGGCGCCGCTCGCCATCCGCATCGTGCCGTTGCCCTCCGTGAGTGAGCCGCTCCATACGGCGCTTGCTGTCCTCTTCGGCATCGTCCGCCTCCTCTCTCGAATCGGGTGAAGCCGAAGCATCCCGCAGAATGCCCTCTCGTGGACGATCCAATGGCCCTCTTTCAGAGCTGGTTGGAAGCGGCGCGCGCGGCGGAGGGCTTCGAAGCCGAGGCGATGGTGGTGGCCACGGCGACCAAGGACGGCACCCCGTCGGCGCGCGTGGTCCTACTGAAGGGCTTCGACGAACGCGGTCTCGTCTTCTTCACGAACTACTCGAGCCGCAAGGGCGAGGAGCTCGCCGAGAACCCGCGGGCCGCGCTGCTCTTCTACTGGCCGGCGATCGGCCGCCAGGTGCGGGTCGAGGGACCCGTCTCGCGGGTCGACCGGCCCGAGAGCGAGGCGTACGCGCACAGCCGCCCGCGCCAGAGCCAGCTGAGCGCGCTCGCCTCGCCGCAGAGCCGGCCGGTGCCCGACCGCGAGTGGCTCGAGCGCCGTGTCGAGGAGCTCGACCGCGAGCATTCCGGCGCCGAGCTGCCGCTGCGCGCCGACTGGGGCGGCTACCGCGTCGAGCCGGAGGCCTGGGAGTTCTGGCAGCACCGCGACAACCGCCTCCACGACCGCCACCGCTACGAGCGGGACGGCGACGGCTGGCGCATCGACCGGCTCGCGCCCTAGCCAGCCGCGAGCGCTCGTCCGTAACCCGCACGTTACGGTAACACCAGTGTTACGCTGAGCGCGGTGCCCTCGACCGCCCACGATCCCTTCGACGCGCTCGGCGACCCCAACCGCCGCGCCATCCTCGCGCTGCTCGGCACGCACGACCGCTCGGTCCAGCAGCTGGCCGAGGCGCTCCCGATCAGCCGCCCCGCAGTCTCGCGTCACCTGCGGGTGCTGAAGCAGGCGGGTCTCGTCACGGATCGTCCCGAGGGCACGCGTCGGCTGTACAGCCTGCAAGACCACGGGGTTGACGCGGTCCGCGCCTACATCGAGCAGGTCTGGGGCGAGGTCGCCGCGCGCTTCTAAAGCGCCGCCTCCAGCTCCACCATGGCCTTGAGGCGGCCGAGCTGGGCGGCGATGCGGCGGCGCATGCTGCGCCGGACGAGCGGCCCGGCCACGAGCGACACGAACCTGCCGAGCGCGTCCGCGGGCGCCGACACGACGGTCTGGCGAACACGCGTGCCGCCCACGTCCTCGAACAGCTCGAGCGTGCCCTCGAAGCGAAACGGGCCCGACACCGAGCGCACGACCTGCCGCCGCGGGGGGCTGCTCTCCGCGATCTCGTAGACCGCGCTGCCCGACTCGCCGACCTCCTCGTCCCAGAA
>Ga0137374_10012151_pt1 | contig 10050 bp, 9 predicted proteins | sample SagtaG_20_FD_104811 | JGI IMG/M metagenome (GOLD analysis project Ga0137374, IMG submission 104811) | Vadose zone soil microbial communities from Sagehorn Ranch, Mendocino, California, USA - Sage1_R_100_16 metaG | ecosystem: Environmental > Terrestrial > Soil > Vadose zone | place: USA...
TGGTCGGGCAGGTCAGCCTGGAGTGGCTGAGCCGGGAGCACCGGCAGGGCGAGATCGGGTTCATCCTCAATCCCGACTACCAGGGACGAGGCCTGGCCACCGAGGCGGCCGAGGTGGTCCTCCGGCTCGGCTTCGACGGCCTCGGGCTGCACCGGATCATGGGCCGCTGCGACGCCCGGAACCATGCCTCGGCGGGGCTGATGGAGCGGCTCGGCATGCGCCAGGAGGCCCACTTCGTGCACAACGAGGTCTTCAAGGGCGAGTGGGGCGACGAGCTGATCTACGCCGTGCTCGACGACGAGTGGAAGGGCCGCCAGGCCGCCATCGCCTGATTGGGTGATCGCCGCGGAGGGCTCCCGGGCGCGGGCAGGCTCGCCGCGCCGCCTCAGATCACTTTGCGCTTCTTCTTCGTATACCGGTCGAATGAGTGTAAGGAGCATGGACCGTCCCAGTAGACTCACCTGCGACACGGGAATCGGGCGGGGTCGAGGGGAGGGGACGCCATGAGCTGCACGGAGTCCGGCGAAGGGCAGGGACGCGGGCGCGGGTGGTCCGGCACGCGGCCGAGGACTCCATCCGCCGTGCCGCCAAGCACCATTTGCATCAGGGCCTGAGCCCTGCTCCTCACCTCTCTGCGAGCCGTGACGACCAGAGCGCCTGGCGACGGCATGTCGCCGAACACCAGATCCTGTTCGGGGTCGGGTCCCAGGGTCCTCACGCGGGCGACGGGACCCGGCCGGCGACCGCGCGCTCCCGCATCAGCAGGGCGGCTGGCGGCCGCCGGGCACCCACCCATGACGTCCTCGGGGAGGTCGCGCTGTTGCAGGACGACGCGGACGGCCACGGCGGCTCGGGCGAAGGAGGCCGGCTCGCCGGTCTGTTGGCTGGTGCGAGTGCGGGGAGCCGGGTGATGCCCAGCCGTCCGGAGGATCCCCGCTTCCTGCTGGAGCTGCTGGGGCGCATGCGGGTGTTCGAGCACGGCAGCCCCCAGGCGCTGGCCACGCTGGCGGCCGGCACCGCCCCGACCACCTACCCGAGCGGCAGCTTCGTGTGCCACCAGGGCGAACCGGCCGGCCACGTCTACGTCGTCGCCGCCGGCGAGGTCGCGATCGTCTCCCCCGCGCGTGGCGGCAGCGAGCAGCTCCACCGCCTCATCGGCCCAGGCCAGCTCTTCGGCGAGCTGGCCCTGCTGTCCAACGGCCGGCGCACCGCCGGCGCCCGGGCGACCAAGCCCTCGACCGTCTGGGCGATCGACCGTGACGCGTTCTGGGCGTTCCTGGACGCCACCCCGGCGGCGCAGGCGGCGCTGCTGCGCCAGGTGGTGGAGCTGCTGGCCGACCGGGAGGCGATGATCGACGACCTGCTCTCGCTGGACGTGCGCGGCCGGCTGGCCAAGGCGCTGCTGGGCCTGGCCGAGCGGCACGGCCGGCCGGACAAGCAGGGCGGGGTGCTGGTCCCGGTGCGGCTGACCCACCGGGACCTGGCCGGCATGGTCGGCGCCAGCCGCGAGAACGTCAGCCGCGCGCTGGTGGCGTTCCGCCGCCGCGGCTTCCTGGACTACGACACCGAGGCGATCCGCATCCGCGACCCCGACGCGCTGCGGCGGCTGCTCTAACCGGGCGGCGGCTTCCGGCGCAATGATGCAGGTCACGCGGGCGCTGTGACGTAGATCACACGGAAGCTGTGACGAGTATCACTGACCCGCCCCGAGTTCGGAGTCTAGGGTGCGCCTGCCCCTCGCCGGCTCGACATCAGGCAAAGGATGCCGTGCACCACGGCCGGGGCAGCGGGAAAGCAGCGAACGGGGGGGTCGCTCGGCAACCGCTGGTGGTGCTGGCCCCGCCGCGGGGCACCGCGGTCCAGCCGGCATCCAGGCCAGGCCCGCCTCGTCACGGCCGGGGCGGGCCTGGCCCTTCCAGCACCGACGCTCCCGTTCTCGCGGCGCCGGCCGGCACGCCGGGCCGCGGGCCGCGCGGCGGGTGGCCGCCACCTCAACCCGCCGCGCGGTTACCCGAGAAACAGGTCGGTCTGGTCCCGGTCGTGCAGGTCTGCCGGGTTCCCGACGCGGAGCATGCATCCCCGGGGCGGGCATGCCGGTCAGACCGGGTAGGACGGGCACGGGTAGGGCCACGGCCGCCGTGCTGCTGGTCGTCGTCGGAGACGATCGCCGTCGAGGATGGCGGCGGCGGCCGCGGGCAGGTCAGGAAGGGCCGGCACGGCCGCTGGGGCGGGCCGCGTCGCGCCGTCGCCGGTGGTCACCAACAGTGGCGTCGTGCCGGCGGCGTGGGCCGCGGCGGCGTCGTCGGGGTGGTTGCCGATCAGCCACGAGCGGGCCAGGTCCAGGCCGAGCGCCGTGGCGGCGGCGCGCAGCATGCCGGGGCCCGGCTTGCGGCCGGGACAGGCGCGGGCGTAGGCGGGCACCAGGCCGTCAGGGTGGTGCGGGCAGTACCAGATCCCGTCGAGCGCGACGTCCTCGGCGGCGAGCAGCTCGGCCAGGCGGCGGTGGGTGGCGGCGACGGCGGCCTCGTCGTAGTAGCCGCGCGCCACGCCCGCCTGGTTGGTCACCACCACCAGGGCGAAGCCGGCGGCGGCGAGGGCCCGCAGGGCGGCCGCCGCTCCCGGCAGCAGCACCACCTGCTCGGGACGGTGCAGGTAGGGGACCTCCTCGACCAGGGTGCCGTCGCGGTCGAGGAAGGCGGCCCGGCTCATCGCGAGCCGGCCAGGCGGGCCTCCACCCACATGCACAGCGCGTGGCCGACGGCGATGTGGCCCTGCTGGATCAGCCCGGCCATCTCCCCGTCGACGTGGAGGGCGACGTCGGCGCTGGCGTCCAGGGGCGAGTGGCCGGGCCCGAGCAGGGCGATCACGGCCAGCCCCGCCTGCTTGGCGGCGGCGGCGGCGCGCAGCACGTTCTCGGAGCGGCCGCTGGTCGAGATGGCGACCAGCACGTCGCCGCGCCGCCCCAGCGCCTGGACCTGACGGGCGAAGACGTCGGCGTAGCCGTAGTCGTTGGCGACCGCGGTCAGCACCGAGGTGTCGGTGGTGAGGGCGACCGCGCGGTAGGCGGGGCGCTCCCTGGCCAGGCGGCCGACCAGCTCGGCGGCGAGGTGCTGGGCGTCCGCCGCGCTGCCACCGTTGCCGCAGAACAGCACCTGGCCGCCCTCGGCGAGGGAGTCGGCCACGACCCGGGCGGCGCGCTCGACCGCGGCGGCGCCAGGGCGCACCACCAGGGCGGTGGCAGCGGCGGCGGAGGCGGCCAGGTAGGCGGCGATGTCGGTCACCGGCGTGCCGTTCCTGGAAGCCGCGCGGAGGTGCCCCGCCACGGCGGCCACGCACGAGTCACCAGCGCACCCCCTCCGGGTCGAGCTCCACCGGCGAGCAGGGCGCCCCGGCCGCGTCGAGTGCGCGGGCCACCCTGTCGCGCTGCGCCGGCGGGCCGCAGAACACCAGGAACCCGCCGCCGCCGGCACCGAGCACCTTACCGCCGGCGGCGCCGGCCGCCCGGCCGACCTCGTAGAGCTCGTCCAGGCGCGGGGTGGCGATGCCGCTGGCCAGGCGGCGCTTCTGCTGCCATCCCTGGTGCAGGCCCTCGGCGAAGGTGGCCAGGTCGCCGGCCTGGAGCGCGTCGCGCATCGACTCGGCCAGCGCCTTGATCGCGTCCAGGGCCGCCAGGCTGGTGGCCGAGCCGCCGAGCACCCCGTCGACCTGGCGTCGCAGGATGCCGCCGTCGGTGCGGCCCTGTCCGGACCAGGCCAGCAGCAGCGAGCTCTCCAGCGCCTCCACGGCCGCGGGGGCGACCCGCAGCGGCCGCACCTCGACGCCGTCGTCGCCGTGGAACTCGATGAAGTTGAGCCCGCCGAAGGCGGCCGCGTACTGGTCCTGCATGCCGCCCTCGATCTTCAGGTCGATGCGCTCGACCTGGTAGGCGCGCGCGGCCAGCTCGGCCGGGGACCAGGCGCGCCCCGCGGCGGCGCCGACGGCGGCCAGCATGGCCACCACCAGGGCGGACGACGATCCCAGGCCGGATCCTGGTGGTGCGTCGGTGGAGAGCACCAGGTCGAGCCCGCGGCCCGGGTCGAGGTCGCGCAGGACCGCCTTGACCAGGTCGAGGTGGCCGTCGAAGACCATCTCGTGGCGGTCGGCGAAGGCGGCCCGGGCCATCAGGTCGAGCGACTCGACGTGGTAGGCGCCGTCCGAGCGGGCGCGGACGTGGGCGGTTGCCGACCGGGTGATGGTGGCCGACAGCACCGCCCCGCCGTTGAGCGCCGGGTACGGCGGCACGTCGGTGCCGCCTCCGGCGAAGCTGATGCGCAGGGGCGCCTGCGCCCGCACCTCGCGCGGGACGGTCACACGACCGCCTCGGCGAGCAGCTTCTCGAAGCGGGCGGCCACCGCCGGCCAGGCGAACTCCGCCTCGACCCTGCGCCGGCCGGCGGCGCCCATCGCCCTGGCACGGGCCGGGTCGGCGAGCAGCCCGGCCACGGCGGGCCCGACCTGGTCGGCCTTGCGGCCGTCGACCACCAGGCCGGTGGCGCCCTGCTCGACCGTCTCCGGCGAGCCGCCGGAGCGGCCGGCCACCACCGGCAGCCCGGTCGCCGCCGCCTCGAGGAAGACCACCCCGAGCGCTTCGAGGTCGAGGCCGAGCCAGCGCGTGCGGCAAGGCATGGCGAACACGTCGCCGGCGGCGTAGTGGCCGGGCAGGTCGGCCCAGGGCACCTCGCCGGTGAGCGTGATCCGGTCGGCGGCGGGACTGGCCGCGGCCAGCCGGCGCAGCCGCCGCTCGTAGGAGCCGCCGCCGACCAGCAGCAGGCGCGCGTCGGGCACCTGGGCGACCACCGACGGCCAAGCCCGGATGAGCACGTCCTGGCCCTTGCGGGGCACCAGCCGGGAGACGCAGACGCACACGGGCGCGTCCCCGAGGCCATGGCGGTCGCGCACCGGACGGCCGTCGACCCTGGGATGGTAGGCGTCGGCGTCGACGCCGGAGACGAGCAGCTCGACGGGGCAGCGGCCGCGCACGGCGCGGCGCACCCGCGCGGCGGACCAGTTGCTCACCGCCGTGGCGAGCCGCAGGTCGCCGGCGACGCGGGCCATCAGGCCGCGGACCAGGGGCACGCGGCCCACGGCGACCTCGACGCCGTGGGTCCAGCCCACGCAGGGCACGCCGGTGGCGCGGGTGATGCGCCCCGCGCTGAGGCCGAGCGGGAAGGCGGCGCCGAACACGACCACCTGCGGCCGGAACTCGCGCACCAAGTCGACGGCGCGCTGCTCGACCGCGCGGCCAGGCAGCATCCGGCTGGTCGGGTGGCGCACCACCCGGAAGGGCTGGGCCGCGTCGAACTCCGACGCCCCCGGCCAGGCCGGCGCGTACACCACCACCTCGTCGGCCGGCAGCCGCACGACCAGGTTGTGACAGTACTGCTGGATCCCGCCAGCCCGGGGCGGGAAGTCGTTGGTGACGAGCAGCATCCTCATCGGCGGCGCATTCTAGTGCCCGACCACGCCTTCCTGCCCACCGGCCGTGGCCGTCGCCCACAGACGGGCCTGCGCGATCCTTGCCATGGTGGGCGGGTGGCTCCAGAACAGCGCCACCAGCAGCCGGTTGGGCCGCAGGTCGGCGCGGTTGTCCAGGGCCAGGCGGCGTTCCAGGGCGACGGCCGACTCCGGGTCGCGGGCGACCTCCAGGGCAGTCCAGTCCGCCCTGGCCTCCGACCAGCGGCTCACCAGGCTCGCCACCGGGGAGGCGAGGACGCCGGCCAGGGCGGCGAGGAACAGCAGGCCGGCGCCGGGGGATCGCCGAGGCCGCTCACCCCCAAGGTCTCGGCCACGGCCGGCACGCCCAGCAGCCGGTCGGCGGCCAGGACGGCGGCCCCGCTGGCGACCGCGGCGCCGGCGGTCCCAACGGTCACGTCGCGGTGGCGGACGTGCGCCAGCTCGTGGGCGAGCACCAGCAGGACCTCGTCCTCCGCGGCCCGCTGCGCCAGCGTGTCGTAGACCACCACCCGGCGGGTGCGGCCGAGGCCGGACACGTACGCGTTGACCTTGGTGGTCCTGCGGCTGGCGTCGGCCACCAGCACGTCACGCACCGGCACGCCCATCCCGACCGCCATCTCCAGGACGCGCGACCGCAATTGGCCGGCAGGCAGGGAGACGAAGCGGTTGAACAGCGGCTCGAACACCACCGGGCCCAGCAGCGACAGCGCGACCACCAGGACGACGGCGACCAGGGCGGCGCTCAGCGGGTAGCCGGGCGGCCGCCCCCTGGCGGCCAGGATCAGCGCGCCGAGCGGGACCACCGTGAGCACCAGGCCGATCGCCCTGGCTTTGGCCCAGTCGCCGAGGAAGCCGCCGAGCGCCTGGGTGGACAGGCCGGCACGGACGTCCTGGCGCCAGGCGCGGAGCCCGAACGGCAGCAGCACCAGCGCCTCGGCGGCGACCACCACGGCGAGGGTCAGGGCGGCCCTGACGGGCACGGCGTCACCGGCCAGCCCGGCAAGGCTGGCGACGGCCCGGCGCCCCGGCGGGCTCACGGCCAGGACGGCGAGCAGGCCCAGCCGCAGCGCCAGGGCGGCCAGCCCCCAGCGCTGGCGGGGCTTGGCATAGGCGGCGCAGGCCCGGATCTCGTCCTCGCTGAACGCCTCACGCGGGTCCGGCGCGGGCGGTCGGGGCACGCGGATCACAACTGGCGCTGCACCCAGGCCGCCCAGCGGGCCTCCGCGGTGCGCAGCGGCATGCCGAGGACCTGCTGGAAGTGGGCGTCCTGCTGCACGAGGTTGGGCTTCTGGCTGCCGCCGAGGGCGCGGAAGAGCGCCTGCAGCCGTGGGTTGCCGAAGGTGGTGGCGACCCAGAGGCAGAACGAGGAGGCCTCGTCGTAGGCCACGGCGGCGTCGGTGCTGGCACGGAAGCTGTCGTCGGAGGGGAGCAGGCCGTCGAAGCGGCCCTGGGCGACCTTCCTGGCCAGCGCGGGCCGGGTCACCGAGAGGGGCTGGGCGATCGGCCGCAGGGCGGTGTAGTCGGCGAAGCCCTCCACCAGGTAGAGGGGCTCTCCGCTGCCGAGCGTCCGGGTGGCCACGTGGGTCATCTCGTGGGTGGTGACCACCTGCAGGTTGAGGTTGTCGTAGTTGGCGATGTTGGAGGTGTTGACCACCACCCGGTTGCCGAGCACGCGCTCGACCGGGCCCGCCTCGATCGACGACGACGCCACCGCCGCCACCTTGGACAGGTTGGTCCCGCCGACGAGCCGTTGCGCCTCGTTCTGGTCGTGCGGGACCAGGATCACCACCCGGTGCTCCCAGGGACCGGACCAGGAGGCGTCGATCTGGGCGTAGGCACGCTCCGCCGCCCGCAACATGCGCTCGGCCAGGAGCCGGTTGCCAGGGTGGTACACCACCAGGGTGCGCTGGGTGACGGCGGTCCGCAGCGGCCCGTTGTCCCAGATCTCGACGTCGTCGACGCCGACCGGCTTGGCCTCGCCCTGCGCGGCGATGCGCCAGCCGACCGGCGTCTGCTCGAAGGTGTAGAAGAAGCGCGACAGCACCGGGCTGCCGTCGTGGCCCTTGAAGCGGTAGCGGGCCTCGGTCTCGGGCAGGTAGATGCGCGTGGTCCCGTAGCGACGGCGCAGGGTCGGCGAGGCGAGGTCGTCCTGCGGGTCGACCAGCCGGTAGTTGAAGTCCTGGAACGGGACCGTGACGAGGTTGTCGAACAGGCGGCTCTGGGACAGGTAGAAGGCCGTCCGGCGGCGGTCGATGGCGGCGATGAAGCCGGCCTTGTCGTGCGCGAGGATGGCCCGGGCGCGCGCGCTGAGCAGGCGGGCGGCGGCGACCTGGGGAGTGAGCTGCGGGGCGGTGGCGGCCCGTCCGGCCACCGACCGCCGCGCCGGTGCCGGGGCGCCGTTCGGCCGCGCCACCAGGCCGACCAGCAGCAGCGCCACCACCAGGGCGACAGTGCCGCCGACGAGCAGCAGGCCGCGGCGCCCTTCCGGCCGGCGGGTGCTCGGCCTGGGCGCGCCCCAACCAGACGGCGGTGGCTGTGGCCGCGGCTGCCATCCCGGCTGTGACCGCGGCACCACCACGCCCCACTGGCCGGGTGGCGCTCCTGCGCCGTGCCCGGCCGCCGGCCGCGGCGCCTGCTCCTGTGGCCGCACCGGGGCCAGGTCCCACGCCGATGGCATCGGGGCCTCGGGCGGCTGCGCCGGCGCCCCCCATCCGGGCGGCGCCTGCCCGCCCGGCGCCTGCGGCGGGGCACTCCAGGCCGCGGCGGGCGGCTGCCCGGCAGGCCCGGGTGGCGCCCCCCATGCGCCTGGCGGCGGCTTCGCCTGCGGTCCCGGCTGGCCGTCGTGGCCCGCCGGCCCCGGCTGCCATGCTCGAGGCGGCGGCCCGGCGGGCGGCCTCCCCCACCCGGCCGGCGGCCGTGGTTCGCTGGGCGGCTCCTGGGCGTCAGGGGCCGGCAGCGGCCGCTCGTCCGCGGGCGGCCGCCCGGTCGCCTGCCCGTCGCTCGGGGGCTCCTCTCGCGCCGGCGCGCCGTCACGTCCAGGTGCCGGGCGCACCGCCCAACCAGTCGGCGGCGGCGCCTGGTCGGCGGCTGGCGCGGCCTCGCGCCCGGGACCTGACGGCGGCGGCGCACCCCACGACACCACCCGCGGTTGGTCCCCACGCGGCCCGGCACCGCGCTCCGACGGCGGCAGATCCCGGGTAGGCGCATTGCCGTTGGCGTTCGGGCCACCTGGTGGCCCCGGACCGGCGGCCACCTGGTCCGGCGGCGGCGTCCGCGGCGGCGGCACGGGCGTGTCATCCGCACGACCCGAAATCTCTGGGCTGGATCGAGGCGGGTCAGCAGGTGGCCCCGCCCCGGGCCCGGCGGCCACCTGGTCCGGCGGCGGCACCGGCGACGGCGGCACGGGCGGGTCGTCACCACGGGCCGACATCCCGGGGTCGGAACGTGGCGGGTCGGCGGGTGGCCTCGGCTCCGGGCCGGCGGTCCGCTCGGGCGGCGGCAGCACACCCCACGGCACCGCGGGCGGGTCGTCCCGCCGCGGCGGGCTGCTCTGGTCGGACCGTGGCGTCCGGGAGGCCTCACCGTCGGCGTCCGGGGCGGCGGCCCGCCTCGGCGCCGGGATCGTCGGTGGCAGGGTCGAGTTCGTCGGCCCGAACCAGGGCCAGGAGGAGGTGTCGGGCTCCGGCTCGGCGCGCGCGGGCGCCTCGCGCTGGCTGGTGGCGCCCTCGGGATCGGTCGGAGGTCCCTCCGCGGAGGGTGTCGGCGCGGCTTCGCCGCGCTCTTCTGACGCTGGTGGTGGGGGCGACGCGGAGGACTGGGCACGCGGCTGCCCCGCGGCCCGCTCGGGCTCGAAGGGATTCATCGCAAGGCCAATCGTAACCGGCATGGACGACTTGGGCCGCCGGAGGCCTTGCCGATGCGCCGGGCCGGGCCCCTTGGCCGGCGCCGGAGCGTCCTGTCGTCTGCCCTGCTCAGCGGCCGTGCAAAGGGCCGCGAGCGTGGCCATCCGGCCACCCTGCGGCAGCTGGCGGAGCGGAGCCGGCCCTGGAGATCCGGTCACCGGTCGGTAACGCAACCACGACGATTGCGGCACGCCGCGCTCGATAGACCGAATCCGGCGGAGCCGGGTGGTGCTGCTCGCGGCGGCCGGCGAGAGCAGGGCCACCGGGCCGGTCGGCCACGCCGGTCCTCGTCGCCGAGGCCGACCCGGTGCGCCCTGGTTTCACCGACGCCCCTCACCGGGGCCCCGCCGTCGAGCGGCGGGGCCGGGGGATCCCGGCTGGTCTGGCGCCGCCACAGCCGGTGTGGACAGAGTCTGTCTCATCGGATGTGCGGGCTGGAACGGGTCAATTACCCAATCGCGCTCGCAGCGATCAGGAGATGCGGCGTCATGGAGCACCTAGGTACGGCTCAGTAAGCCTGGCTAGTGCCAAAGCGATGCGGTAGACTCGTACACGTGTTCGATCGGGCCAGTCGCCCGCTGCTGTCACACCCGTCGAATAGCGTCTGCCCAGCGCAGCGCGACAACCCGACGGAGGAAGGACGCTGACGATGGCAA
>Ga0137374_10012162_pt1 | contig 10045 bp, 9 predicted proteins | sample SagtaG_20_FD_104811 | JGI IMG/M metagenome (GOLD analysis project Ga0137374, IMG submission 104811) | Vadose zone soil microbial communities from Sagehorn Ranch, Mendocino, California, USA - Sage1_R_100_16 metaG | ecosystem: Environmental > Terrestrial > Soil > Vadose zone | place: USA...
CTGGAAGTCGGTGGTGTTCGACGTCGAGGTCAGCTCCCGGTAGCGCGCCTGCGCGGGGAACCAGCCTTCGATGTCGTACTTCCTCGTCGCGGCCGGCCCGAGCTCGCCCGCCGCGATGTTCATCACGCGGTAGGGGATGCCGAGCTCCTGGACGATCTCCTCCTCTTGCGTGAGCAGCCGCTCGTGCTCTTCTTCCGATCGCTCGGGGAGGCAGAACACGAACATCTCGACCTTGTCGAACTGGTGCACGCGGAACATGCCGCGCGTGTCGCGGCCTGCCGCGCCGGCCTCGCGTCGAAAGCACGTGGAGTAGCCGGCATACCGAAGCGGCAGATCGTCGAGCTCCTCGCCCATGTGCATCGACGCGAGCGCGACCTCGGAGGTTCCGGCGAGGAAGAGCCCGTCCTCCGGGACGGCGTAGACGTCCTCGCGCAGCGCCGGGAAGAAGCCCGTGCCGTACATCGCGTCCGCGCGCACGAGCACCGGCGGCAGCACCGGCTCGAAGCCCCTCGACACCAGCCGGTCGAGAGCGAAGCGGTAGAGCGCGAGCTCGACGAGTGCCACGTCGCCGCGGCGGTAGACGAACCGGGAGCCGGAGACTCGCGCCGCGCGTTCGAGGTCGATCGCGCCGCCGGAGAGATCGAGGTGGTCCTTCGGCTCGAACGGGAGGTCGGGCGGCGAACCCCACGTGCGGACGAGCTCAGCGTCGTCGTCGGTGTCCCCGTCCGGCGCGCTCGGGTGCGGCGGATTCGGGACCGCGTCCCACAGACGCTGCCGCTCTGACTCAGCTGCCGCGAGCTCGTCGTCGAGCCGCTGGAGCTCCGCCTTCAGTGCCCTTGCCCGGTCAATCTCCTCCTGCGACGACGGCTTGCCGAGCCGCTTCTGCTCTGCGCGGGCCTCGTCCCGCTTCGTCGTCGCCTCGGCCCAGGCCCGGTCGGCCGCGAGCAGCGCGTCGAATGTCTCCGCCGCGCCCTTGCGCGCGAGCGCCCCGCGGAAGATGTCCGGATTCGCTCGCGCAAGCTTCAGGTCGATCATGCGCGGGAGTCTAGGTAGGCCTCGAGCACTTGAGCCACGCCCTCTTCCGTGACAGGCGGGCAGATCAGATCCGCGAGCTCCTTGACGCGGTCGTGCGCGTTCTCGACGGCGACGCCGAAGCCCGCCCAGTCGACGAGCTCGATGTCGTTCTCACCGTCGCCGAAGGCGACCGTCCGCTCGCGCGCGAACCCGAGATGCTCGGCGACGAAGTCGAGGCCGGCGGCCTTGGTCACGTCCGGTGAGGCGAACTCGAGGAAGTAGGGGAGGGACGTGGAGATGTAGAGCCGGCCGTCGAAGCGGGCGATCATCCGCTGCTTCAGGCCGTCGAGCACCTCCGGGTCGTCGATCACGACGAGCTTCGTCGGCGGCTCGTCCAGCCACGAAAGCAGGTCGCCGACGGGATGGAGCTCGATGTCCTGGAAATCCGCGTACTGCCGCGCGCCGGGCGTGATCTCGGCGACGTAGAGCTCGTCGCCGACGTAGCAGTTGAGGCCGAAGCCTTCGTCGCGCAGCGCGGCGATCGCCTCGCGTGCGAGCTCGAGCGGGATCGGCTCATGGCGCAGCCACTTGCCGGTCCGCGGCTCGGCGACAACGGCTCCCTGGTAGCAGACGACAGGATCGTCGAGGCCCGCCTCGAGTGCATACGGCCGCACCGCCTGGAACATCCGGCCGGTGACGAGCACGACGTGGATCCCGGCCGCGTGTGTTCGCTCGAGCGCTTGGCGCGTGCGCGGGTGGAGGAGCGCGTCCTCGCCGATCAGCGTCCGGTCGAGGTCGCACGCGACGGCCTCGACGGCACGCGGGAAGTCGTCCGGGAGCTTCAGCCCTGCGGTTTCGTCAGGAAGGCGACGAGGTCGTCGATGTCGCTCGGCGGCAGCGACCCGTACGACGTGGGCATCTGGTTCTTGTAGCCCTTCTCGATGTAGGCGCCGGGCTTGACGATCGACTCGTGCACGAACGCGTCGAGCGGCTTCTTCGCTTTCTTCGCATACTCGGGGAGCTTGTCCAGATCCGGGCCGATCGTCTGTGTGGCGCCGGCGGGCTGGTACGTGTGGCACCCGTTGCAGCCCTGTTGCGTGAAGATGGCCTTACCGGGCGCCTCCGCCTGGATCGTCCCCTGAACCGTCTCGGGGACTGCGCGGACGGCTCCCTCGCTCCCACAGCCCGCGACGACCAGCGCGAGGAGCGGCAGGGCGAGAAGCGGCCGTCGCATGGGCCGCGAGTCTACAGAGGGGCGCGTCCGCTCCCATGCGAGAAGCGCGAGCCCTCCGAGCGCCCCGATCCCGGCCACGTCGACCGGCGTGTCGTTGACGACGAGCGAGACGAGGACGGCGACCAGAAGCGCCTCCAGCACCGGGCCGCGATCGTGGCGCCCGGCCATCCAGATCATCCCGGCGACGGAGACAATGAACAGGGCCCCCTTGTGCCACGACGACGTGACCACGGCCCACGAGAGCCGCCACCGGTGCCAGATGTCGTCGAAGACCGACCCGGAGCCGATGGAGTGCGTCAAGTGGCTGGATCCGCCGAGCGCCGCGTCGAGGCCGACCAGCGCGAGACCCAGGACGACGGCGCCGGCGGCGACGAGCGCGAGCCGCCGTGGAGTGAGCGCGATCCCGCGGACCCGCAGCCAGAGCACGGCGAGCGCGACGGCGAAGACGAGCATCCCGCCGCCGTCGGCGCCGGCGTGGCTCCAGCCGACGGTGACGAGCGCGAGGACGCCGATCGGCACGAGCCAGATCCCCGCCGCGGCGGCGAGCACGGGCGGGAGCAGCAGCGTCTCCTGGAGGTTGCTGAGCCCGTAGAAGCGGCCGCCACCCTCGGGATGCGGCCCCAACGGCCCAAAGGAGTTGATCGACGTGTCGAGCGCGAGGACGAGCAAGAGGCCCCCGAGAATCGCTGCCACGACTGGCGCCCGAGGCAGCGAAGACCCACCGGTGGCCAGCGCGAGCGATATCCCTGCGAGCGCGAGCAGTACCGGCGTCGCCCGCTCGATCCCGGCGCCTGAGGTAACCAGCGATGCCCCCACGATGGCCGCGCCGAACAGGATCGCCATGCGGGCGGCGAGCCGGATTCGAAGCAGGAAGCCGATAGTTCCGAGGACCGCGAGCAGGCCGGCCGCGATCCCAAGCGCCCCGTCGCGGACGTGATGGACGCGTGCAAGCCGCCGGTCGAGTCCGCGCAGATCATCGATGTTGCCCGGGTGCGATCGGATTACCGGCTCTTCGTGCCTTGCGAGAGCCTGTGCCGTCTGTGCGATGTCGGCGACCGACACGAGGCCCGGGATCCGCGTGGAGCTCGAGGTCAGAATCCCGTCGTAGCCTTCGGCGACGATCGCGATCCCGTACCGGTGCGTGTTCTGGTGTCGTCCGGGCGGAGGCAGCACGACGTAGATCGCGGGGCCGGAAACGGCGTCAGAGCTCTGGATCATGATCTTCGCGCGCCCGGACGGCCGCCCCCCGAGCACCGCGTTCTGGACGCGGCCGCGCTCGATCGAGGCGCGCGCGTTTGCACGGGTCACGGTCGCTCCGGCGCCCGGAACGTAGAGGCCGAACGCAACGTTCGACGAGGGCCGAAGGCCTATCCAGCCGTTCGGAGGAATGGCGACGACCGGAATCTGGGCCGCCGCGGCTGTTGAGTTCCCGTTAAGAACCCCGCCTAGGATGGCGGCCAAAACTACAATTCGAAGCGTCCCTCTCAAGGAGAAGCGATTTTCGATGAAGCGCAAGGCATACGGACGCGACACCGGTCTCTCCCTCCGCATGCTGCTCGCGAGCAGCCTGCTCGGGCTCCTGTACGTCGTGTTCGCCGTCGTCCTCTTTTACGTCCTCAACGCGGGGCTCTTCCTGATGCTGGTGATCGTGATCGGGATCGGCCTCGTGCAGTACTTCACGTCCGACAAGCTCGCCCTCGCGGCCTCTGGAGCGAAGATCGTCCAGCCCAACGAGGCGCCCGAGCTGCACGCGATGATCGACCGGCTGTGCGCGATGGCGGACCTGCCGAAGCCGCGCGTGGCCGTGATCGACACGGACGTTCCGAACGCCTTCGCCACCGGCCGCAGCCCCAAGCACGCCGCCGTCGCGGTCACGACCGGTCTCTGGAAGCGGCTCGAGCCGCAGGAGATCGAGGGCGTGCTCGCGCACGAGCTATCCCACATCGCCAACCGCGACGTCCTGATCATGACCGTGGCGAGCTTCTTTGCGATGCTCGCCGCGCTGCTGACGCGGTTCGGGATGTACGGCGGGCTCTTCGGGGGCGGCCGTGGCCGGGACAACAACGGTCTCCCGGTCTGGCTGATCGTCCTCCTCGTCTCGATCGTGACCTACTTCCTCAGCCAGATCCTGATCCTGGCGATCTCGCGCTACCGCGAATACGCCGCAGACCGCGGCTCCGCGCTGATCACGGGCGCTCCCGAGCACCTGATGAGCGCGCTCCAGAAGATCGCCAGCGACATGTTCCGGATCCCGCAGCGCGACCTGCGCGAGGTCGAGGGGATGAACGCGTTCTTCATCATCCCGACGAACGTCAAGAAGACGACGGGCGAGCTCTTCCTGACGCATCCGCCGCTCGAGAAGCGGCTCGCCGCGCTGGGACAGATCGCACGGGAGATGGGTCGGGCTGTGTGATCCACGGCTTGCGCCGTGGATCATTCTGGGTACGCCGCGAACGCGCGGGAGCGCGGTCCCGCGCATTCGCGGATTGCGTTGGGAAAGAGGGGCGGCTGTCGCTCGTGCGCGCGCGGTGGCGCTGCGCGTCCCCGCGCGCGTGAGTCCGGCCGGCCGCTAGACCGGCTGCGCCTGCTCTAGCTGCCGCCCTCGGGTCGTTCGGCGGTTCGGAGGTCTCTGTCGCCTACTCTTCGGAGCCATGGCAGCCGAAGCAGTGGTCGCGCCCCCGGCCAAGCACGACTCCGAGCTCCTCTAGATGGGCCTCCGCGACGTTCTCTTCGGCCGTAAGAAGCTGGCTGAGCCCGCCGCCGAGCGGCTCTTCGCGCTGACGACCGCGGCCGTGACGCTCGAGACGGAGCTGAACCTGAGGACGGCGGGCGCGGGCGCGGTCTGCTTCAAGCCGCTCTCGGCCGCGGAGTTCGCGCGCGCACAGACCGACATCGACCAGCTGCTGGACGCGGTCGCGGCCGACTGCGGCGCCAAGCTCGAACGGAGCGAGGACTCGTTCGGGTACCAGTGGATCGTCGTCCGCGATTCCGAGCTGGAGGATCAGGTCACGGCGGTGCACGCGGTGGCGTCCGGGCTGGAGGAACAGGGCTTCGGCCCGCAGCTGCTCGCCGCAGTCTTCCGCTTCGAGGGAGGCAAGCACCCGGTCTACTTCATCTACGGCTACAAGCGCGGCGCGTTCTGGCCGTTCGTGCCGAAGGGGGAGGGCCAGGAACGCGACAACGCGACCGAGCTCGAGCTGAAGGCGAAGCTGGAAGGCGAGCTGCCGATCGAAAAAGACCTGACGCGCTGGTTCGGCGTCTTCGACGCGCCGCTCTGAGGACGAACGCGGAGAAAATCGCTGCGTAGCGGCAGATTCGCGTCACACTGACGTCTATCAGCGTCATAAATGACTTGACATGACATCACTGTGATGTCATAGTGCCGCACATGAACATCGCGGCCTTCGTCGAGGCGCTCCAGCAGGATCTTGCCGCCGTCGCCGGGATGGGCGATGAGGCGACGGCTGAAGCCGCTCGCAAGATCTCCGCGGCGCTGGAGCCCTCCCTTCGGCTCCGCCTGATGGACGTACTCGGCGAGGCCGCGGTCGAGCTCACGAGCCAGCTACCCGACGGCCACGTCGAGGTGCGCCTCGCCGGCGGCGATCCGGAGCTGATCTACGTCGAGGAGCGGAGTGGGCCCATGCCGAGCGCCGAGGACTCGCTCAGCGCTCGCGTCACCCTTCGACTTCCCGAGACGCTGAAGGCGGTCATCGACGCAGCCGCCCAGGAAGCCGGCGTCTCCGCAAATACCTGGCTCCTCCAGCAGATCTCGAGGAGCACAGGCCCGAAGCGCCGAGGCTCAGGTGGCCGGCGCATGACCGGCTACGGCCAGAGCTGAAAGGACCCGCCATGTCCAGCATCCCGATTCCCGCCCCCCTGTACCGCCGCCCGACGCTGAGGGTCGTCAGCACCGAAGATCCGCCCGCGCTCGTGCGGCCCTTCCGTCGGCGCCGCCGGACGATCCGCACGGTGCGCGAGCAGATCCTCTGCGACCCGCAGTTCTCCCGCCAACACATCCTCTGAAAGGGACGCATCGAATGCTCTCGGAGACCTACCAGACCCCCGGACAACTCCTGCTCCATCTCGCCATCCCGTCCGGCGAGATCGAGGTCGAAACCTCCCCGGGCGAGGCGACGCACGTCGAGCTCGAAGCGCTGACCGACTCGGCGCGCGAGCTGCTCCAGCACACGCGGATGGAGCTCCGCGACCGCGCCGGCGGTCACGAGGTCGTGGTCGAGGTGCCGAGCTCCCGGTCGTCGTTCTTCATCTCCTTCGGGCGCGGACCGGACTTCCGGCTGCGCATCTCGTGCCCACCCGGAGCCGAGCTGGACGTACAAACGAAGTCGGCCGACGTGCGTGCGCGTGGCGTCTTCGGTGAGACCCTGATCAAAACCGCATCCGGCGACATTACCGTCGAGGAAATTGAGGGTGACGCGCGCGTGAAGACTGCGAGCGGCGACGTCAGTCTCGACGAGGTCCACGGGACCACCAGCGTCCAGACGGCCTCGGGCGATCTCGCGCTGCAGCGCGCTCGCGGGGAGGTCACCGGCCAGCTCGTCTCCGGCGACGTCTGGATCCGGGACGCCCTCGCCTCCGTGTCGATGAACACCGTCTCCGGCGACGTGCGCCTCGATGCCGTCGTCGAGGGTGCGATTGACCTGAACGCGATCTCGGGCGACATCCGAGTCGGAGTTCGGCGAGGCTCCCGCGTCTTCGTCGACTGCAACTCGATCAGCGGCGACATGACCTCCGAGCTCGAGCTCTCCGACGCACCGAGCGAAGGCGGCGCGGAGGGCCCACAGGTCGAGGTCCGGGGAAAGACCGTCAGCGGCGACGTCATCCTCGTCCGCGCCGCAGCGGCGATAGCGATCGATGCTGGGAGTCCGGATGGCTCGGGTTCCTAGACGCGGGTTTGAACGGATGCGCCGGCATAGCCGGCACATCCTCCAGGCGGCATCGCAAGCGACGCCGCAGGCAGCGATCGAACAGCCGTAAATGTTGGAACGCTTGCCTGTCTGGCCACGAGGTGGCCTGTGGCGCCATGCCGATTTCCTGAAGCTCTGGTCGGCGCAAACCGTCAGCCAGTTCGGCACGCAGATCAGTCAGGTCGCGCTGCCGCTCGTGGCCGTGATCGTGCTGGACGCCTCTGCGTTCCAGGTGGGCGCGCTCGGGACGGTGGAGTTCCTGCCGTTCCTCCTCTTCACGCTGCCGGCCGGCGTCTGGGTCGATCGGCTTCCGCGCCGTCCGATCCTGGTGATCGCCGACTTCGGTCGCGCGGCTGCGCTCGGCTCGATTCCGGTGGCGGCCGCGACCGGGCACCTCACGCTGGCGCAGCTCTACGTCGCCGGCTTCGCCACCGGCTCGTTGACCGTGTTCTTCGACGTCGCGTACCAGTCGTACCTGCCGTCGATCGTCGAGCGCGCGCAGCTCGTTGACGGTAACTCGAAGCTCGAGGTCAGCCGCTCGGTGGCGCAGATCGGCGGGCCGGGATTCGGCGGGCTGCTGGTGCGCGCCTTCTCGGCGCCCTACGCGGTCCTCGCCGACGCCGCCAGCTATCTCTGGTCGGCCGGCTTTGTGTTCGCCATCCGGCGGAAGGAGGTTGTTCCCGAGCGCACGTCCGAATCGCCCTCGCTGCGGCGCGAGCTGATCGACGGCGTCAGGTACCTCCTCGGTCATCGCTACTGGCGCGGCATCTCGATGTCGACCGCGACGTTCAACTTCTTCAACAACGTCGCGTTCGCGATCCTGATCGTCTACCTCGTGCGGCGGCTGCATATGTCGCCGCTCACGATCGGGATCACCTTCTCGCTCGCGAGTGCAGGCGCGCTGCTCGCCGCGTTCTTCGCAGGAAAGATCGGGACGCGCCTCGGGATCGGCCGCACGATCCTCGTCGCCACGATCATCGACGGCGCTCCGCTCGTCCTCGTTCCGCTGGCGCCGCGGTCGCTCGCGATTCCGTTCATCGTCGTCGCGTTCGCACTCGTCGAGTTCGGTGTCGTCCTCTACAACGTCAGCGCGATCAGCCTGACGCAGGCGTTGACGCCCGAGCGCCTGCTCGGCCGCGTGAATGCGTCGCGCCGCTTCATCGTTTGGGGCACGATCCCGCTCGGCTCGTTCGTGTCCGGCGCGCTGGCGTCGAGCATCGGGCTGCGGCCCACGATGTTCATCGGGGCCATCGGCTGCACGCTTGCGGCGATCCCCATCGCGCTCTCGCCCGTCCGCCACGTCAAAGAGCTGCCGACGGAGCCGGAAGAGCTCCCGCGCGGTGAGGAAATGCTGTTCCCGACGGAAGCCGCCGGCCTTTCTCCGGAAGGTCCGTCCGCCTGATGCGGCAGGTTCTCCGCCACCGCGACGCGCGGATCTTCCTTGCCGGCTGGACGCTGTCGGTCTTCGGCGACTGGGCGATGTTCATCGTGCTCGGCGTCTGGGCGAAGGATCTGACCGGGAGCAACGCAGCGGCCGGGCTCGTCTTCTTCGCGCTCTCGGTGCCCTCGCTCTTCTCGCCCCTCGCCGGGCTCGTCGTCGACCGCGTCTCCCGCCGCTGGGTGATGATCGTGACCTATTCCGCGGAGGCGGTTGTCGTGCTGGCGCTGCTGTTCGTGCACGACCGGAGCGACGTCTGGCTGCTCTACGCCGTCACGGTGTTCTACGGCGCGGCCGGCACGTTCGCAGCCTCGGCCCGGTCGGCGTTCATGACCGTGATCCTGCCGCGCGAGCTGCTCGGCGAGGCAAACGGGCTCTTCCAGACGCTGCGCGAGGGCCTGCGGTTGATCGCACCGCTGGCAGGTGCGGCGATCTATTCGGCCGTGGGCGGCGGCGCCGTCGCCGTCCTCGACTCGGCCAGCTTCGCGGCCGTCGTCGGCGTGCTCGCATTCCTGCGCACGCCGGAGCCGCGCTTCGAGCGCGAGGAGCACCACTTTCTCGCCGAGGTCTCGGCGGGGGCTCGCCACATCTTTCGGACGCTTCCCCTGAAGCAGATCGTCCTCGCCTGCGGCGTCTGCCTGCTCGTCGTCGGCTTCTCCGAGACCGCGATCTTCGCGGTGCTCGACCAGGGCCTCGGGCGGCCGGCGTCTTTCTTCGGCGTCCTCAGCTCCTTGCAGGGAGTCGGCGCGATTGCCGGTGGGCTGACCGCAGCGCGGCTGCTGCGCCGCCTGGGCGACGTCAAGCTCGTCGCGCTGGGAATGGCCGCGTTCGCGGTGGGGGAGGTCACCTTCGTCTCCACAAGCCTCCCACTCGTGCTCGTGGGGATTGCCATCGCAGGTGCGGGAATCGCGTGGCTGATCGTCGGCTTCGGGACGGCGATCCAGCTGCGTTCGCCGGCGCGGCTGCAGGGCCGCGTGGCTTCGGCAGCGGAGATGTTCGTCAGCACGCCGCAGACGGTCTCGATCGCGCTCGGCGCGGCTTTGATCTCTGCCGTGGACTACCGGATCCTGATCGTGGTCGAGTCGGTCGTGACCGCGTTGTGCGCTGTCTACCTCGCGACGCGGCGGACGGCGAGAGAGGCTAGTGCTCCAGCTGCTTCGGCTCGCCCTCCGAGCCCGAGCCCAGCTCCGCCTTCATCTTCGCCAGCTCCTGATCCACCTGCGATTGGGACGCAATTTGAGCCAGCTCCCGATCCAGCTGAGTCTTATCGGAGGTGAGGTCGTCGAGCGAGCCGGCCTGGACGAGCTCGTCGATCGCGGACGCGCGCGCCTGCATCTCGTCGGTCTTGTCCTTGGCACGCTGAATCGCGAGTCCGGTGTCCTCCATCGAGCGGCCGATCCCCGTCGCGGCCTCGCCGATTCGCACCTGAGCCTC
>Ga0137374_10012170_pt1 | contig 10042 bp, 7 predicted proteins | sample SagtaG_20_FD_104811 | JGI IMG/M metagenome (GOLD analysis project Ga0137374, IMG submission 104811) | Vadose zone soil microbial communities from Sagehorn Ranch, Mendocino, California, USA - Sage1_R_100_16 metaG | ecosystem: Environmental > Terrestrial > Soil > Vadose zone | place: USA...
CGAGGCGTGCACCAGGTTGCCGTGGAACATCAGCACCGAGCCGGGCTTGCCGGTCGGCGCCACGATGCCGATGCCGCCGGGCGGCGCCGCCTCGGCGCAGAGCCGTGTCACCGTTTCCTGGTCGAGCGTCCACAGCGGATAGGAGGTGGTGCTCTCGTCGTGGCCGGCGGCGAGCGTGCCGTGCTTGTGGCTCTTCGGGATGAACATCAGCGGGCCGTTGATCGGCAGCACCTCGTCGAGGAAGATCGAGATATTCATCGCCCGCGGCTCGGGCATGCCGTCGTCGCGCGCCCAGGTGCCGTAGTCCTGGTGCCATTGCCACACGTCGCCCTCGAACGCCGCCTTGGCGTTGATCTTGAACTGGTGGACGTAGACGCCCTCGCCGAACAATTGCTGCAGCGGCTCGACCAGGCGCGGATGGTGCGCCATCAGCCGGAACGCCTCGTTGTAGGTGTGGGCCGCAAAGGCGGTGCGCGGGGCACCGGTCTTCTCGCGCCACACTTCCTGGCGGTCCTGCTTGAGGATGCCCTCGGCCTCGGCGCGCAGGGCTGCGACCTCGTCCTCGGAAAAGCAGCCGGGCAGGAACAGATAGCCCAGCTCGTCGAAGGTGCGAAGCTGCTCCGCAGTGAGCTGCATGGCGGTTTCTCCCGTGGCCGGCTAGTGCTCCGGCTGCGTCGGCGAATTTGTCTCGCCTATTCTATCCGATGCGGCGCAAAAAGCACGCCGGCGAAATCATCGCACGTTCCGCACGTTGCGCAAATCGGTGCGATCGGGGAGAGTTCGAAAAGCTGCAACGTCAGCCCGTCCTTGGCGAGGACATGCCGTGCGGTCCCTTGCTCGTTTCTCCGCCTTGTGCGGCTTGGCGCTGGTGGCGGCGCAGCCGGCGGGCAGCCAGACGTTCACGCCCGACCGGGTGGACGCGGAGGCTGCGCGCAAGGAAGCATCCTTGAGCTGGTACACCTCGACCCCGGTCGCGCAGGCGCAAGCGCTCGCCAGCCGGTTCGAGCTTGGGACCGGCATCAAGGTCCAGCTGCTGCGCTCCGGCGGCCAGGCGGTGCTGCGGCGGCTGCAGCAGGAGATCAGCGCCGGCCGGCCCGGCGCCGACGTGCTCACCATGTCGGATGCCGGCGCCGCCAACGCGCTCGCCAAGCAAGGCATCCTCGAACCGTTCAAGCCCGAGGGGTTCGACAAGGTGGCCGAAGTGGCGCGAGACAAGGACGGCCGCTGGATCGCGCAGCGCCTGCAGATGGTCGGCATTCCGGTGCGGTCCGACAAGGTGGCCGAACAGGACCGGCCGAAAACCTGGTCCGATCTGAGAAACCCCAAATACAAGGGGCTCATGGTCATGCCGGACCCGTCCTTCACCGCGATCCAGCTGATCGTGGTGGGGATGCTGTCGCAGACGCTCGGCTGGGACTTCTACAAGGCGCTGCGCGCAAACGACACGATGATCGTCCAGGGCCACCAGCAGGTGTTCTCCACCATGCAGCAGGGCGAACGGCTGATCGGCGCGGAAGGCGCCGACCCGCGCAGCTTCTTCGACGGCAAGGAGGTCCCCAACCAGATCATGATCTATCCGAGCGAGGGCGTGTTCATCGTCTCCTCGCCCACCGCCGTGCTCAAGGGCGCGCGCAGCCCCAACGCCGCCAAGCTGTTCGCGCAGTTCATGGTCACGCCGGAGGCGCAGAAGATCATCGCCGATTCCGGCATCCACTCCTCCCGCATCGACATGCCGCCGCCCGCCGGGCAACCGGCGCTGACCGCGGTCAAGTTCCTGCCCATCGACCTCGACTTCATCGAGGAGAAGGGGCGGGAAGTCAAGACGCGGTTCGGCGAGACATTTCAGTAGGCGTTGCGCGCATAGTCCCGCACGGAGGTTAAGCAGCGTCGCTCACGGTCACGGTCACCTTGCGCCCGAGCGCCCGGAATGCCGCTTCGATCTGTTCGATTCGCGAGGCGTGGTCGAGCCGGAACAGGCGGTCGACTTGCTCGCGATGCCAACCAAGGCGGCGCACGAGGTCGGCACGCGTCAAACCGGAATCGCGCAACGCCGCGAGCAGCTGCAGCTTGAGCGTAGTGAGCAACGGCAAGTCAATGAAATCGTGATTGCGAGAGACGTTGCCGGGCGGCGGAACCTCGGCTCCCCGCGCGATGCGCGCCGCTAACGCCTCCTCGATTGCATCGACTGCATGCCGGATGGCATCTTCGCGGTCCTCTCCGAACGTCGTCACCTCCGGCAGGGCGGGGCAGGTCACCAGCAGGGTTCCGTTGTCGTCGGGTGCGAGCTTGATCCGATAGCCGAGCATCATTTCAATCCCAGGTCTTTGAGTATCTTGTTCACCAAGCCTTTTCCAAGTTCTTTGCGACTGCCATGCATAGGCAGCTGTGAGAAGCGCGACCCACGCCGGACCGTTAGATGACCGCTCCCACCCTTGTGCGTTTCGAAAGTGCATCCTTTGCCGGCCAGGAGCTTCATGAGTTCCTTGGCATTCATGATGCGAGGTTATTCCACAGATGTGTTGAGATCAACAAAAATGTGGAACTGGGAAGTCTGTACCCTGGCCATATCGGAATGCAGTCATGGCTCTCGTTCATCCTAAGCAGCAAGGAAATTCATCTATTCCAATCCGTTCGGCCCTTGCCGGACTCGGCGGACGACATTAGGACAAGGGCGCTCGCCCTCGGCGGGCGCTGCCGGAGATCGTCATGGCCTTCCTCGCGGACTCGATCGGGCGCATCAAGCCGTCGCCCACCATCGCGGTGACCGACAAGGCACGGGCCTTGAAGGCGGCGGGCCGCGACGTGATCGGGCTCGGCGCCGGGGAGCCCGACTTCGACACGCCCGACAACATCAAGCAGGCGGCGATCAAGGCGATCACGGCCGGCAAGGCCTCGAAGTACACCGCCGTCGACGGCATCCCCGAGCTCAAGGAAGCAATCTGCCGCAAATTCAAGCGCGAGAACGGGCTCGACTACAAGCCGTCGCAGATTACGGTCGGCGCCGGCGGCAAGCAGGTGCTGTTCAATGCGCTGATGGCGACCCTCAACCCGGGCGACGAGGTGATCATCCCAGCGCCCTACTGGGTGAGCTATCCCGACATCGTGCTGCTCGCGGGCGCGACGCCGGTCGCGGTGACGACGCGCATGGAGGACGGCTTCAAGATGAAGCCGGCGGCGCTGGAGAAGGCGATCACCAAGCAGACGAAATGGCTGATCTTCAACTCGCCGTCGAACCCGACCGGCGCCGCCTACACCCGCGACGAGATCAAGGCGCTGACCGACGTGCTGGTGAAGCACCCGCAGGTGTGGGTGCTGGCCGACGACATGTACGAGCACCTCGTCTACGACGATTTCGAATTCTTCTCGGCAGCGCAGGTGGAACCGAGGCTCTACGAGCGGACGCTGACGCTCAACGGCGTGTCGAAGGCCTATTGCATGACCGGCTGGCGCATCGGCTACGCCGGCGGTCCGGAGTTCCTGATCAAGGCGATGGCGACGCTGCAGTCGCAGTCGACCACGAATCCGAATGCGGCGGCGCAGTGGGCGTCGGTCGAGGCGCTCGAAGGGCCGCAGCACTTCATCGCCAAGCACAATATGATCTTCAAGGAGCGGCGCGACCTCGCCGTCTCGATGCTCAATCAGGCGAACGGCATCAGGTGTCCCAAGCCCGAGGGCGCGTTCTACGTCTACCCCTCCTGCGCCGGCACCATGGGCAAGACGGCCCCGACCGGCAAGACGCTCGGATCGGACGAGGATTTCGTCACCGAGCTCTTGGAATCGGAAGGCGTCGCGGTGGTGCAGGGCACCGCCTTCGGCGTGGGCCCGGCGTTCCGCATCTCCTACGCGACCGCGACCACGGCGCTGGAAGAAGCCTGCCGGCGCATCCAGCGGTTCTGCGGGAACCTGTCGTAATACAAGCCGTTTCGACTCTTCGACTTGTCATGCCCGGCCTTGTGCCGGGCATCCACGTCTTGCGAATCGATTTAAGACGTGGATGGCCGGGACAACCCTCGCCGCCTTTGCGGCTCGCCCGGCCATGACGATGCGCCTAGGTTGAGCACACATGACTCATCCCATTTGGCGCTGTCGGCATCCCTCCAGGCTGGAACCCCATGCACCGCGGCGCGTTGGTCCTGATCGACGATCCAGACCCCGGACAACAGCACGGAGGTTTCAAATGTTTCGTCCTGTCATCGGAATTGCCGCCGCGGCGATCGTGGCGGTACTCGCCGGCCCCGCTTCGGCGCAGGCGCCGCAACGGGTCAAGGCGGGGACCCTGACCTGCGATATCTCCGCCGGCATCGGCCTCATCATCGCTTCGCAGAAGCAGGTGCAGTGCCTGCTCACTCCGGCCCAGCCGGGCCCGCGCGAGGTCTATGTGGGGACGATCCGCAAGTTCGGCCTCGATGTCGGCGCGACGGCCGGCGGCCAGATGGTGTGGGAGGTCTTTGCGCCGACCGCCGGCGGCCCCGCCGCGCTCGCCGGAAATTACGTGGGCGCGTCCGGCGAGGCGACGGTCGGCGCGGGCCTCGGCGCCAACGTGCTGGTCGGCGGCTCGGACCGCTCCATCGCGCTGCAGCCGGTCTCGGTGCAGGGCCAGGCCGGCTTGAACGTCGCCGCCGGCGTGGCGGAGCTGGAACTGCGCCCGGTGCGCTGACCCGCCCGGGCATTTCGGGAAGAGCGAAACGGCCGCCCCAAGGGCGGCCGTTTTCATACGGAATCCCGGTGATCAGTTCGGCCGCTGCTTCGAGACGCCCCTTAAGCCTCGTCCTGAGGAGCCGAGTGAAGAGAGGCGTCTCGAAGGAGAGGCTTAAGGGGCTCCTCAGCATGAGGCCGAACTGATCACACGGAAGCGCAACATTGATGCCGAAGCGCCGGTTTTCGTCGCGGCGCGGTTTCCGCTATTGTTGCAATTCATTGTCGAGGGGAGACTCCCATGACCCGTTCCTCATGTCTTGTTGCCGTCGCCGTGATCGCCCTCGCCGCTTCGGCCGATATGGCGGCCGCGCAATCCCGCGTTGCCGCGGGCGTGCTCGAATGCCGCGCCGGCCCATCGACGACGTTCATCATCGGCTCGGTGCGCGACTTCGATTGCATATTCCGGCCGGTGGACGGCCCGCCGCAACGCTACGGCGCCACCATCCAGCGGCTCGGGGTCGACCTCGGCTGGAGCAACGATGCGGTCCTGATGTGGAACGTGCTGGCGCCGACCGTCGTGATCGGCCCGGGCGCGCTGGCCGGCGGCTATGGCGGCGTCTCGGCCGGGGCCGCGGTCGGCGTCGGCGTCGGCGCCAACGCGCTCATCGGCGGGCTGGGCAACTCGTTCGCGCTGCAGCCGGTGAGCGTGGAAGGCCAGACCGGCCTCAACGCCTTTGCCGGCGTCGCCAGCCTCGAGTTGCGGCAGCGCTACTGATCACCGCCGCGTTCACCCGACGGAGAATGCTGGTGACGATGCCGCGAGCGTTGCAGATGGTTTTTGCGCTCGCGGCGCTGCTCGCCGCCATGCCGGCCGCGGCACAGGAGAAGGTAACGGTCGGCGTTTTGCGGTTCGTCTCCTCGGGCGCGTTGTTCGTGGCGGTCGAGCGCGGCATCTTCAAGCAGGAAGGGCTCGACGTCGACCTCACGTTTTTCGACGCGGCGCAGCCGATCGCCGTCGCGGTTGTCACCGGGGACGTCGACTTCGGGCTCACCGCGTTCACCGCCGGCCTGTTCAACCTCGCAGGCCGAGGCGGCCTCAAGGTGATCGCAGCGCAGGCCAAGGAGGCCAAGGGCTACGAGGGCAACGCGATCCTCGCCTCGAAGGCCGCGTGGGAGAATGGCCTGCGCAAGGTCGAGGATCTCAAGGGCCGCAGCCTCGGCATCACCCAGGTAGGCTCCTCGTTTCACTACCAGATCGGCCAGATCGCACGCATCAAGGGCTTCGATCTCAAGACGATCGACCTGAAGCCGCTGCAGTCGCTCGCCAACATGGCGGCGGCGCTCAAAGGGAATCAGGTCGACGCCATCATCATCGCGCCGCACCTCGCCAGGCAGCTCATGGCTTCCGGCGACGCCAAGCTGCTGGGCTGGTACTCGGACCTCGACGAATACCAGTTCGGCGCGCTGTTCACCTCGCCCAAGATGATTTCGGACCGGCGCGGAACGATCGAAAGATTCGTCCGCGCCTACCAGCAGGGTGCGGGCGAATTCGCCGCCGCGCTGCTCAAGCGCGACGATTCCGGCAACCGGACGTTCGACGCCGCATCGCACGCGCTCGCGGCTGAGATCGCCAAGCACGTCTATCCGTCGGAGCCGGCCGAGAAGGCGGCGGGACTGGTCGAGGCCTCGACCTTCTACGTCGACCCGCAGGCGCGACTGAACGTGGGCGACATCCACGGACAAATCGCGTGGTACAAGTCCCAAGGCATGGTCGATGCCTCCGTCGATCCCCAGGCGCTCATCGACCTGTCTTTCGTGCAGGGCCACACCAACCTGCCGAGGTGATCGACGCTTGGTCGCGTTTCGAGGGATTCCACCGATGCGCCAGATGACGTTGGTCGGCTTCCTGCAAGCGCAGAACTGCACGAATCTCGCCAGTTCCTGGCGCCACCCGCTGTCGCGCACGGATACGTGGTGCCCGGACTACTACCGGCATATTGGCCGCGTGCTGGAGGAAGGGAAGTTCCATCTCGGCTTCTTCGATGACCGGCTGTCCATGCCGGACATGTATGGGCGCAACCACGCGCACACGGTCCGGCACGGCATCCGCTGCGTGAAGATGGATGCGGTGACCGTGCTCACGGTGATGGGCATGGCGACCGAGCGCCTCGGCCTCGGCGCCACCTATTCGACGAGCTACTACGAGCCGTTTCATGTGGCGCGCCTGTTCGCCACGCTCGATCTGATGACCGATGGGCGCGCGGCCTGGAACGTCGTCACGTCGCTCAATGACGGCGAAGCCCAGAACATGGGCCGCGACGAGGTGATCGACCATGACCTGCGCTACGACCGGGCCGACGAGTTCATGGAGGTCGTGTTGGGCCATTGGGATACGTGGGAGGACGACGCCATCGTCCAGGACAAAGCGACCGGCCTCTTTGCCGACCCGGAGAAGGTCCATCGCCTCGACCACAAGGGCCGCTATTTCCGCTCGCGCGGACCGTTCACCGTGCCGCGCTCGTCGCAGGGCCGGCCCGTCATCATCCAGGCCGGCCAGAGCGGTCGCGGCAAGAGCTTCGGGGCGCAATGGGGCGAGTTGATCTTCGTCGTCTACCCGAACATCGAGGCCGGCAAGCGTGACTATGCCGATTTCAAGGGGGACGTGGCGCGTTGCGGCCGTGACCCGAAGCATGTGGTTGTCACGCACCTGGTCAACACCGTATCCGCCGCGACGAAGATGGAGGCGGAGGACAAGTGGGCGGTGATCGACAAGCTGCCGCTCGAGATCGACGCGCTCTCGCTCTTGGCGGAGGCGCTCAACTTCGACTTCACGACCAAGGGCATGGACGAGCCGTTCACGGACGCGGAGATGGCGGGCATTTCCGGTCTTCAGGCCATCCGTGACCGCGTGGTGCATGCAAGTGGGAAAAATAATCCGACGGTGCGCGATTTCATCCACTTCAGCGGCCGTGGCCGCGTGCATAACCCGATCGTCGGCGGCCCCAAGGAGATTGCCGATCGGCTCGAACAATGGTTCGTCGAGCCCGCCTGCGACGGCTTCGTCGTCGCCGCGACGCACGTTCCCGGAGCCTACGAAGACTTCGTTCGCTTCGTCGTTCCTGAGCTGCAGCGCCGCGGCTTGTTCCGCAAGGCGTATGCGGGCAAGACCTTGCGCGAGAACCTGGGGCTGCCCATTCCGCAGGTGGCCGCATGGCGCCGCACGCGTGCAGGTGGCGAAGCGCATCAGCGTGCGGGAGCCACGGAGAGCCCGTGAATGATGATGCTTGCCGAAGGCGTGCCTCAAGATTAACCGCAGCGCTGCCTGCCGTGCTGCAGCTCGGCAATGGCGAGCGTAACAACGGCGCCTAACCCGCGCGCCCCTTAAGCCGCACGTCGTCCCCTTGCCAGATTCGCCGTCCCCTGAAACGATATCGCCACGGACCGGTCACGGTCCGATCCCGGCTAGCCCGGATTTCTCACAGGATCGCGCGATCATGGCGCAGAGATTTGGCCCGCCAGCGGTTTTGAGCCCCGCCGCCAATCCGGACGTATTGGCAAGGGGCGAAAAAGCGATGGCGGGACAAAGATCAAGCCAGGGCGTGTCGAGACTGTGAGAAATCCGGGCTAGCTCCGCCGGGCAGGAGGCAAACCATGGCACAGAACGGCAATAGTCATAAGGGTCCCCGGTGCATTGCGCTGGTGGGCCCGTTCCAGAGCGGCAAGACCACCCTGCTCGAAGCGATCCTCGCCCGCACCGGCGCGATCCAGCGCCAGGGCACGGTCGAGGCCGGCTCGAGCGTCGGCGACGCCAGCAAGGAGGCGCGCCACCACCGCATGAGCGTGGAACTCTCGGTCGCCTCAGCCGAATTCATGGGCGACACCTATACGTTCATCGACTGCCCCGGCTCGGTCGAGTTCACCCACGACATGCGGGCGGCGCTGCCCGCGGTCGATGCGGCGGTGGTCGTGTGCGAAATGGACGAGAAGAAGATCCCCCAGTTGCAGCTCATTGTGCGCGAGCTCGAGGATCAGAAGATTCCCCGCTTCCTGTTCCTCAACAAGATCGACAAGGCCGATGCCGGCGTCTACGACGCGCTCAACCTGTTGCAGCCGGCGTCGCGCTGCAAGCTGCTGCTGCGGCAGATTCCGACCTTTTCCGGCGACATCATCACCGGCTTCGTCGATCTCGCGCTCGAGCGCGCGTTCGTCTACAAGGAGCACGCCGCCTCGGAGATCGTGCCGCTCGAAGGCGATACGCTCGATCGCGAGAAGACGGCGCGCTTCTCCATGCTGGAGACGCTTGCCGACCACGACGACGAGCTGATGGAGCAGTTGCTCGAGGACATCCAGCCGCCGCGCGACAAGGTATTCGACGATCTCGCCAAGGAGCTGCGCGAAGGCCTGGTCTGTCCGGTGCTGATGGGGTCGGCGACGCGCACCAACGGCGTGCTGCGGCTGCTGAAGGCATTGCGCCACGAATCCCCTGGCGTGGCGGAAACCGCTAAGCGCCTCGGCGTCAAGACGAGCGGCGACGCCGTCGCCTACGTGCTCAAGACCCTCCATACCGCCCACGGCGGCAAGATGTCGATCGCACGCGTGCTCGCAGGGACGATCCCGGAAGGCGCCCAGCTGACCGGCCCGTCCGGCTCCGCCGATCGCGCGTCCGGCGTGTTCAAGATGTTCGGGCAGAGCAGCGAGAAGCGCGGCGCGGCGCAGGCCGGCGAAACGGTGGCGCTCGGCAAGCTCGATCACGCCAGGACCGGCGATACCCTGACCACCGGCAAGCAGCCGCTGGCGCCGCTGGTCGAGGTGACGCCGTCGGCGCCGGTCCTTGCCGTCGGCCTTGCCGCGAAAGAGCGCAAGGACGACGTGAAGCTCGGGCAGGCGTTGAACAAGCTGGTGGAGGAGGACCCCTCGCTCGTCATCGTGCACAACCCCGAGACCCACGAGATCATTGCACACGGTCAGGGCGAGATGCATCTGCGCGTCGCCACCGAGCGGCTCGCCGACCGGTTCGGCGTCGCCGTCATGTCGCAGCCGCCCAAGGTCGGCTACCGCGAGACCATCCGCAAGCCGATCCAGCAGCGCGGCCGGCACAAGAAGCAGTCGGGCGGCCACGGCCAGTTCGGCGACGTGGTGCTCGACATCAAGCCGCTCCCGCGCGGGTCAGGTTTCAAATTCGAGGAGGAGATCACGGGCGGCGTCGTTCCGCGCAACTACATCCCCTCGGTGGAGGAAGGCGTCATCGACGCGCTCAAGCACGGGCCGCTCGGCTTCCCGGTGGTGGACGTGTCGGTGACCCTGGTCGACGGCTCCTACCACTCGGTCGATTCCTCCGACATGGCGTTCCGCACCGCGGGCCGCATCGGCATCGTCGAGGGCCTACCGCAGTGCCATCCGGTGC
>Ga0137374_10012174_pt1 | contig 10041 bp, 10 predicted proteins | sample SagtaG_20_FD_104811 | JGI IMG/M metagenome (GOLD analysis project Ga0137374, IMG submission 104811) | Vadose zone soil microbial communities from Sagehorn Ranch, Mendocino, California, USA - Sage1_R_100_16 metaG | ecosystem: Environmental > Terrestrial > Soil > Vadose zone | place: USA...
AGCGTGGCAACCGCCCTCGGCATTGCACCCAACCATCGGTGTGCATACGCCGCTCATCTTCGATATTGTCGACCGCTGGATGAAACGCAGCCTCGGCGGCTGCCAATACCATGTCATGCACCCCGGCGGGCGTCACTATGAGGTCCTCCCGGTCAACGCTTTCGAAGCCGAGAGCCGCCGCCTCGAGCGTTTTTTCCGCATCGGCCACTCTCCCGGAATTTTAGACGTCGGCGCCGCGCGCGTCGATCCGGAGTTTCCGTTCACCCTCGATTTGCGTAAAATCTAGCATCTCCGGTTCATGGCACGTTCATCCACGTTTATGAATTACGCACCCAAATCCGACCGTTATGACGAAGTTTTCGATCCCAACGGGCACCCGCACCGGCACTGGGAACGCTTGGCCAAAGCCGCCACGCGTGCCAGCCGCGCGGTATTGTCGCGCCGTGCACTTCGCATTCGTCGTGCCGTCGAACAGGATGGCGTCACCTATAATATCTATGGCGATCCCAAAGGCACCGACCGTCCTTGGGAAGTCGATCTCCTACCGTTCGTGATCGGCAAAGAGGAGTGGCATTTTCTAGCCAACGCCGTCGCTCAGCGAGCGCGTCTATTGAACGAGGTGTTGGCCGACTTATATGGCCGCGGTCGCTTGCTCAGCGAAGGATTGATCCCGCCGGCGATCATTCACGGCCATCATAATTATCTCTGGCCCTGCCGCGGCTTCGAACCGCGCGGCGGGATTTATCTCCACCTTTACGCCTGCGATCTCGCTCGCTCCCCTGACGGGCGCTGGTGGGTCATCGGCGATCGCACCCAGGGCCCCTCGGGAGGCGGTTACGCGCTGCAAAACCGGCTCATCGTGACGCCTTTGTACGAAAATATTTTTCGTTCGTTGGGCGTGCAACGATTGGCGAATTTTTTTCGCACGCTGCAACAGCAACTGGGGGCCCTCGCGCCGACCGACGACGAAGCGCCGCTGGTCGCCCTATTAACTCCGGGTCCGTACAACGAAACTTATTTCGAGCATGTTTTTCTCGCGCGCTATTTAGGCTACCCGCTCGTCGAAGGTTCGGATCTCACCGTGCGCGACAATCGCGTCTACTTAAAAACCCTTCAAGGGTTAAAACGCGTCCATGTATTGCTGCGCCGGCTGGACGATGAATATTGCGACCCGACCACTCTGCGCACCGACTCGACGCTCGGTGTCGCCGGCCTGATCTCAGCCGCGCGCGCGGGCAACGTGGTGATCGCCAATGCCCTCGGCTCCGGCGTGATTGAATCGCCGGCTCTCACCGGCTTCTTGCCGGCGATCTGCCAAGCGTTGCTTGGCGAAGATTTGGCCCTCCCGTCGGTGGCAAGCTGGTGGTGCGGTGAAGCGCCGGCGCTTGAACACGCGATCAGTCATTTGCCCGAGCTCGTGATCAAGCCGGCTTTTCCTTCCATGAAGCTGGAACCGACTTTCGGCCACGCTCTCGACTCTGCCGGGCGTGAAGTATTGGCGCAGCGTATGCGCGCCACGCCGCACGCCTTCGTGGCGCAAGAATGGGTGCGGCTCTCCCAGGCGCCTACCTGGTCCACCGAAAAGCAGCAATTCGAACCGCGCGTCGTCGGTCTGCGGCTTTACGCCACTGCCAGCGGCGATGATTATGAAGTCATGCCGGGCGGGCTCGCCCGCGTCGCACCGGAGTCCGCCACTGAAGTCATCACCATGCAGCGCGGCGGCTCGAGCAAAGACGTTTGGGTGTTGGGCGACACCATGGTGCCTTGGCAATCACTATTGCTGCCGCGCCTCGGCGCTCGCAACATCGTTCGCGGCGGATTCTATTCGCCCTCACGGACGGTGGAAAATCTATTTTGGATGGGACGCTATGCGGAGCGGGTCGAAAACGTCGGCCGTTTGCTCCGCTCCACGGCTCAGCGGCTCACCGAGAGCGATCCGTCGCGCTTAGCCGAGGTCAAGGTGCTGACCAATCTGTCGGAAAGGGCGCGCTTACGCGAGCTGGCAACGGAGAGCACAGCGGCGGCTCAGGGCCGGAAAAAAGCGCCGACAACCACAGGCGCAGAGTGGTTAATTACCGCGGTTGGCGACCCGCGGGTCATCAACGGCATGGCGGCCAACACGGCTCGCGTCCTATATTGCGCCACGCAGTTGCGCGATCGCGTGTCGCTCGATCACTGGCGCACCGTGCAGCGCCTGGCGCGGGCCCACGAGCCGGCGCCGCAAACCTTCGAGGCCGCGTTGACGATTCTCGACACTGCGCTGCCCGCCTGCACCGCGCTTGCCGGTTACGCGTTCGACGATATGACTCGCGATGATGCCTGGCAGTTTCTCGTCATGGGACGCCAGCTCGAACGCATGGCATTTTTAAGCTCCATTACAACTCAAGTTCTCGCTCTGCCCGAAGACGATTGCGAGATTGTCCTCGGCGCCTTACTGGAAATCGGCAACGTCAGCATTACTTACCGGGCGCGCTACCAGCGCCAGCCGGAGCTGTTGCCGCTGCTCGATCTGCTTCTTTTGGATGAATCGAATCCGCACTCGGTCTGTTATCAGCTGGCTGCGCTCGGCGGTCAGTTGGAGAAGATTAACACGAAGCTTGGATTTGAACCGTTCAACGATCCGCGCTCGCTACTCGAAGCTTTGCGTAGATTCGACCTTGCTCATCTAGAAACGCTACCTCCATACCAGAGCGAGCCTCTTTCCGCCCTGTTGGCAGCCTGTGAGCGCTGCGCGCATGGACTTTCCGACGAGCTTACACAGCGGTTTTTCGTTCACGCGGGAGAGCGCCCGCAGACGAGCTTTGCCGCATGAGTCAAAACGGCGCCCGCCAGTATCGAGTCGAACACCATACGGTTTACCGTTACTCGGAACCCGTGTTGCTCTCGCATCAGCAACTTCATCTCACGCCCCGGCCGTTGGATTACCAGAGCACCCAAGCCCATGAAGTCGCCGTCGAGCCCACGCCAACTCTGCGGCGCGAAATCATCGACGCGTTTGGCAACCCGGTGACCGAGATCGCGATCGAGTCGGCACACAGCAACTTGGACATTGTCGCCCGCACGGATGTGCACTTAACCGCGCCCGCCAACTTCGAGGCAGGCAGCACGCCGGATTGGCAAACCATTCGCGAAGCGCTGCGCTATCGCGCCGCATGGCGGCCCGATCCGACAATCTTGCAAGCGACGCAGTTCCTCTTCGAGTCGTCGCACGCCCGCGTCAAACGCGATCTCCGAACCTACGCGAGTGATTGCTTTGCGCCCGGCCGGCCAATTCTAGAAGCCGCCACGGCGTTGATGGCGAAAATTCACGGCAGTTTCAAATACGAAGTCGCAGCGACCGGTGTGGGCACGCCGGTGATGAAATTTTACGAACAAAAGCGCGGCGTCTGCCAGGACTTCGCCCATCTGATGATCTCTTGCTTGCGCTCGACCGGACTTGCCGCGCGTTACGTGAGCGGATACTTGCTCACCCGCCCGCCACCCGGTAAGCCGCGACGGATCGGCGCCGATGCGTCCCATGCGTGGGTGTCCTTGTTCATACCGGAAAACGGTTGGATCGACCTCGATCCGACTAACAATGTGATCCCTTCCTTCGACCATATCACCGTCGCATGGGGCCGTGATTTTTCCGATGTGACACCATTGCGCGGCGTCATCAACGGCGGCGGCATTCAGACTCTTGAAGTGAAGGTCACGGTGGAACCGGTGGAGAACGCGGAAAAGGAGTCGGCCCCGTAGCGGCGCAATTCATTGCGCCCTGTTTCGCTGGCGAAAGATTAACAATTGCCATTTTTTTCTGGCGTGACCGCGATCTCGTCGGTCAATGTCAGCAGAATATCGGCGTACCAAGCGCAATTCAGATCCAGACGCTTATCCTCGTTGATATCGCGGTTGCTTACATCCATTCGCGAGGCGTGCACGCCCAGCAACATCCACGGGAAATCGGCGCGGCCGGAGCGTTCCATCATGCGCGCGACAACCGGCGCTCCACTGGTGCCGCGGTGCATTCTGGCGTCCGTCAGGAAATATCCTTGTCCCTGAAAACGAATGCCGACGCAATCGCGGCTTGCCGAGCCACCGGCAGGTGATGCAAATGGTCCCAGTGGAATCCCAATGGAAAACCAACAATCAGTACCCGAGCTCCTATCTCGATCTGATCGAATTCAGTGACGAAAGGAGCGAGCATAACACCTGCGCAGATTCGAATTTGCGCTGCCGAACACTGTGGAAATCTTTTTCTGCAAAAAAGACAGCCACGCAAAGACAAAAACAAGTTTTACTGTTCCTTGCGGTGTGCCGGCAATGAAGCAAGTCGAAATTGGAGGCAACGGAACGAAGAAAAACTGCGCGGCAAAGAGAATCAGAGAAGCCGCGAAAGGTATGTGAAGAAGCAAAAAGAAAAGTATGGACCTGGAACGAAGGTCAATAAGAGACCCAGGAAAAGCGGGTGATAATACACCTCAGAATCATCGCCAAGGGCATCTGTGCTCCTAAAGGTTGATTGTGCGGAAACAGGTAGATGACCACAAGTAACGCATCGTGTCGCTTGCCGGTTCCGCATTGATCAATACAACCTTTTTTGTGCAATGTTTCGAGACGTTTACTGATCGTGCCAGGAGGGCGTTCAAGTCTTCCCTAGGCTGCGCATCGCAAAAACCAAACCGAGGACTCAATTGCCTTTAAACCCACGCGCGACCCAACGAACCAAAAAAAAACAATCCCCAAGGGCAAGCTGCTATAACGAAAAAGACTCCGAACACAGTCAGCCAATCGGTTAGGTGATATGCCTTCTTAATGGCATATGGAAAGCTGAAGTCTTTACGAGTCAATCATAAAATTTCGGATTCCGCCCCCGTTAGCAGGTTCATCGATTCCTTTTGGAGGATTTCTTTTCGCGAGTACAAGGCACTGGAGGTCGTATTCGTTGCTGGAAGATATACGTGCGAGATTACATCCCGATTGGAGCCACGCATAATCAAGCTTAAACCGTTTGGTAGCGCTATATTCAGATCTTCAATTTTAATCCCGGCATCTTTTGCCACTGGCTTATAGGCCACGTGGGAACGTACTCCCATGAACCGATCTAGCTCTTCTTTGATTAGCCTCGGCTCAAACCCTTCTACAAACTGGAAAGCCACATTGGAAACGCTGACATAAACTGTCGGCGACGGACTCTGAAAGGGCTTTCCCGCTTCTTCCCAAGTTTGCTTTTCTGAATGCCAAATCAAACAGACAATAATCGACGAGACAGCCAAAATGCCAATCGAAACAACCCAAGTGATCCGACGGAAACCTCGTTCAAGACTCAGCGTCATCGTCTGTAACTCCCAAAACTAGCGCTTGATTACGCCGCCCCAAGGCAGCCACACGTTCTCGACGCCTTGAATCTTCTGGCAGTCGCTGCTCCATTTTTTAAATTCAAACTTTACTATTAATAGTACCTATCGTTATCCAGTCTTTGTTCTATTCCTATGCCGCGGAGCATCTTCGATGTATCGTCTCAAAGTGCTGGGGGGCGCCGGGGCGTGTACTACATGCAACGACCCGTCACAAGGTCTACACCGCGACCTTGGCACCGTAGAATAAGCTCATTATTTGGCGGCCTTGGCACCGGTGCCTGGAATGGTGGATACAGGTTCAGAGGATTTACTTGATTACCAGACCGAGAGATACAATTCCCTGTTACAAAGTCTGCGCTCATTCCTTTAGACCCACACGCAAACGTGAGATTGTTATCATAGTCCTGCTTAGTTTGCGTTGGAGTTTGCTTTGCGGCGGGCGTTGCAGCGGGTATTACCGAGGGCGCTGAGGCTTGCCTTGTGCTTGAAGAATTTATCCCGTGCCCACAACCGAACAAGAAAAAGCAAAGGAGGAGCAAATGCGCCCATCCGATTGGTAATTTTACAATAAGCGTAGCTTCCTCTCTAACGTATGTTCCGAAATTGGCCAATGGCCGCAAGCAATAACATAATACCAGAAGTACCATTTCGTCCACCGTGTATTTGGATAGAGACAAATCCGGCTTCGTTCTAATACGAGAAGGCGGGCAACCCACCGACTGGCAGTTATGCCCGTCGATTGTCTCCGTCACTTGCCTCCAGCAAAATTTCCATCAATAAATCCAATATGTTGGAATCACTTTCCGCATGGCTCAGATCCGCGTGCTCTGACGTTGAAGACCAAGACCCCTTTGGTGTATCTTTTGACTACATTGAAAATTGAGTCTCCACATAAAACGCGAGATCTTCGCGAGATGCCTGCATATGGCATAGCCGAAGCAGCGCACTACCTTGGCATTCCGAAAGCTACGCTCAGATCGTGGGTGTTAGGTCGCCCTTATCCTACTGAGAGAGGAAAGCGCTTTTTTAGGCCGATCATTGAGTTGCCGGACAAAGACCAGCGTCTTCTATCTTTTGTAAATCTCGTCGAGGTTCATGTGCTTGACGCGCTCAGGCGGGCGCATGGAGTTCGGCTCAGTCATATCAGAAAATCTGTAGATTACGTACGGAATCGGCTCGGTTCCAAGCACCCGCTCGCGGAGGAAAAGTTCGCCACTGATGGAGTGGACTTGTTCGTCGAGCGATTCGGCAAGCTGATGAATATCACGCGCGAGGGGCAACTGGTCATCAAAGAGCTTATCGAAGCTTATCTCCAACGCGTCGAGCGTGACCCGGTGGGAATTCCCATCAGGCTCTACCCTTTCACCAGAGAACGTAAACCTGAAGAACCGAGAGCCATCGTCATAGACCCCTATGTTTCTTTCGGCCGGCCGGTTTTGACGGGTACCGGCATCGCCACGACCATCGTTGCACAGCGCTACAAAGCCGGGGAGTCGATAGAAGAGTTGGCGGAGGACTATGGCCGCTCCAGATCGGACATCCAAGAAGCGATCCGCTGCGAACTCTGGCTCGACGCCGCCTGACATCGCCCATGTCTTCTTTATTGACCGATCCTTGGGCCAAAAAATCATCGCGGGAAGACTTCGCCAGAGCGGCGTGCACGTCGAGATCCACGATGATCATTTTCCTCAGAACGCGCTGGACGAAGATTGGCTGCTGGAAGTCGGAGAGCGCGAGTGGATCGTTCTCACCAAAGATGATCGACTACGTTACCGGCCAGCCGCGTTGGAAGCTTACCGGAGAAACAACGTGCGAGTTTTTATCTTCGGCAGTAGCGGGATGAAGGCTCAAGAGATGGCCGACGCGTTTGTCAAAGCGCTACCGAAAATATTGCGTTTCGCTCGTAACAAGCCGGCACCCTTCTTTGCTAGAATCTCACGTACCGGGCTTGTGTCGTCATTATAGAACCTGCTTGGGAACAATCGGCTTTCACTCCGAACGATGGAATTCGATTACAGCCTTCGATGCTTCAACGCCGGCAGCTCCGCGCGCACGTTGGCGAGATAAGCGAGATCGATTTCCGCTGTGATAACGCCGGGACCGTCTGGAACTTCGGCGATCACTTGCCCCCAAGGATCAACGATTATTGAGTGACCGTGCGTCTCGAAACTCCTGGCGCTCTTACCGAACTGGTCCGGCGCGATAATGTAGACTTGATTTTCGATGGCGCGCGAGCGCAGCAAAGTTTCCCAGTGCGCCTCGCCCGTGTACGCCGTGAAGGCCGAGGGAACAAAAATCAATTCGGCGCCTTGGCTAGCCAGTCCGCGGTAGAGCTCCGGGAAACGAAGATCGTAGCAAACGCTCAATCCCATCGAACATAGATCGGTCTTGATCACCGCCATGGCTTCGCCGTGAGCGCGCGTCTCTGATTCGCGCAGCGAAACGCCATTGGCAAGATCGACGTCGAAGAGATGAATCTTTCGGTAGGACGCGAGAACTTTGCCTGCCGGATCGAAAAGCAAGCTTGTGTTGTAAGCTTTCTCACTGCCGGGAATCTCTTCGAGAATTGACCCAGCCAGAAGATAGATGCCGAGCTCGCTCGCCAACTCGGCCATCGCCGTGGACGATGGACCGGGGATCGGTTCGGCGTATTTTCTTTCTAGTTTCTTGCTGCCACGCCAAATGAAAACTTCCGGGAGCGCGACCACGCGCGCCCCTTCTGCCGCCGCATGGCGCACCCAGTGTTTCGCTTCCTTGAGATTTGCCGCCTTGTCATCGGAAGCGAGCATCTGAACTGCAGCTGCGAGGAATTTCATAGGCGCAGATCCCCAAAATCTTTGAAGGATAAAATCCTTCGAAACTAACGCTTCAAAAATACCGGGCAGGGGGCGCTGCGCAGCACATATTCGGTCGTACTGCCGAGCACCATTTTGATGATGCGCCGATGGCCGTGCGCCCCGATGAAGAGTAAATCGTGATTCATATTCACCAGGTATTCGACGATCTTTTGCTCGGGGTAGCCGCGCGTAAGTTCATATTTGACGTCGATCGCGTAGGAGCTAAGGTAAGACTTTGCCTGCTGTAAATTGGTCTGTGCCAGGGATTCTTCCTTCGCGATCGTCAGCACAGTCAAGGGCAAATGCAGCACCGTGCAGAATTCCGCGGCCGTCTCCATCGCGGAGCTGGCGCGCTGGCTGCCGTCGTAAGCCAACAAGGGTTTCTCGACCGGCTTGAATTGTTTCGTCGAGACAAAGACCGGGCGGGGGCATTTGCGTGTGATCGATTCGGCCGTAGTGCCCAAAAGTCCGGTTGAAAATTCTTCATTGACGCCACGATGGCCGATCACCACGAGGTCGGCGACCTTGGAGCGTTCGCAGATTTCGTTGGCGATCAAACCCATATCTAATAAAGTGGTATAGCGAATGTGCTTTTTTTCGCAGCGCGCCGCGAAATCGTCGAGAATAATCTTGCCGCGCTCTTCGAGAATTTCCCGCATCTTGCTGGAAAAATCCAAATACGGTTCGAAACCCAGGGAACCGGAGATGTCGTGAAAGAAAGTCCCCTCGATCGAGATGGTATCGATGATGTGTTGGCCGAAGAGCGTGCCGTCGAATTTTTCGGTTATCCAGATAGCATAGTCGAGCGCCGCCTTCGAATGTTCCGAACCATCGAGAGGAACAAGGATGTTTTTGATCATGCATCCCTCCTGGGTCACGAGAGATCGCTCAAAACACAAAAGCCGCGAGAATGCCTAACGGACCGCGGTCCTGGCCAATTTGCTGGAGGTACGATAACAAGGCGGAGTTTTTTTGCAAATAGAAAATTCGTTGAGGGATTTACAAGACTTCGGCTTTGAGAGATAATTAAGATCTCACCGCAATGACGCAAGCGAAAAGCAAACAAGAGGCCCGGCTGCAAGAGCTCATTGCCGCGGCAAAGGCAATGAATCTCGATGTGCGCACGGAAAAGCTGTTGCGTGATGCGGGTTACCGCGCCCGTAGCGGCCGGTGCCGCGTCAACGGCCAGGAGCTTATCCTTATCGATCGTGAGGTTTCGATCGCCGAGCAGATTGAATTTCTCGCGGCAGAGTTGGCCGGCTTGCAGCAGCAAAACGCTCCATCGACCGAAACGCCTGCCGAACTAAACAAAGACTGACACTTGTCCGCACCTGTGCGACTTGTCAGTGGACACGGATTTTTTTCGCCGCCTCAATACCCAACGAGAACTGGTCGGCGCCCACCTTTAGCGTCATAATGCCGAGCGAAGGCGCCACGTCCAGCACCTGAACTTTAGCGCCAGGGACCAACTGGTGTTCCTGAAGGAAACCCAATAGCCGAGCATCGCGCTCGCCTCCTTCGGTAATGTAATCGAGTTCCACTTCTTTTCCCGCCGTGATGCTATGCAGCGGAGTCTTTGGCCCCATCTTCGTCCGCACTGATTCCTTACTGGGAATGGGATTTCCATGAGGGCAAGTCGTCGGGTGGCCGAGCAGCTTTGCGAGCCGGTCCTCGACGTCTTGCGATAGCGCATGCTCGAGTCGATGCGCTTCTTGGTGGGCTTTGCCCCAGTCCAATCCCAGTAAATCCGTTAGGAAACGTTCCAGGAGAAAATGGCGCCGAAGAATTCTCTCGGCGACCTGTTTTCCCTCGGTCGTCAGGTGAATTTCTTTGCGCCGCAGAACCTTGAGATAGCCCTCTCCTTC
>Ga0137374_10012177_pt1 | contig 10040 bp, 9 predicted proteins | sample SagtaG_20_FD_104811 | JGI IMG/M metagenome (GOLD analysis project Ga0137374, IMG submission 104811) | Vadose zone soil microbial communities from Sagehorn Ranch, Mendocino, California, USA - Sage1_R_100_16 metaG | ecosystem: Environmental > Terrestrial > Soil > Vadose zone | place: USA...
GCTGGTTCTCGTGCGGTTGATCTATCGGATCGTCCGCAAGGTCGAGCTGCCTCAGGCCGAGGCTGAGGACGCCGACTGGGAGCGGATGAAGGCCGAACGCCTCGCGGAGGCGGTCGATACCGGACTGGCGAGAATCGACTCCGGTACGGCGACCGACGCGGTGATCGCCTGCTGGGTCGCACTGGAGGAAGCGGCCGCGTCGGCCGGTGTGGCCCGCGAACCGTCCGAGACCCCGGCCGAGTTCACCGTTCGCGTGCTCGGTGTCGGCGGAATCTCCGAGCCTGAGCTGAACCGACTCGGCGAGCTGTATCGCGAGGCCCGCTACTCCACCCACGGCTCCACCGAAGCCGCCCGCACAGAAGCCCGCGCGGCATTGCTCCGCCTCCGCGACGAGCTGGCCGTCGCTCAACCCGCCCAAGAAGGGGCGACACGGCAATGACGTCGTACCGGTGGACGCCGTTGGAAGAGCGCGGGCCCCAGGAGGCGCCGAAGCGTCGCATGCGGCTCAACAAGGTGCTCGTGCAACATGTCGGGATCACCGTGCTGGTGAGCCTGCTGCTGGTGGGGGTGTTCGCGGCGGCTGGGATGGCGCCGAGGCCGCTGTGGTTCGTGGCGACGGCGTTGGCGATCGGGTTCGGGTCGCTGGCGATCCGGCTGATCATGCCGCAGGTGCTGGAGACCAACTGGCCCGTGCGGCACGACGAGAAGCTGGCCGCATTGCGGACCCGAAGCAACGACAACCGGACCCAGTTCATCGCCACCTGGTTGCAGGAGTCCAACCGCGAGCGTCGCGTCGGAGAGGGATCACTGACGTTCGTACGGCGGATCCAGCCGCTGCTGCTCGAGTTGACCACCGACCGGCTGGTGCACAGCCACGGCATCGACCCCGAGCTCGAGCCCGACCGGGCCCGCGCGATCGTCGGCGACCACCTCTGGAACCTGATCACCAACACCGACAAACGAACCGCCTCGCTTGACGAGATCGAGCGCGCGGTGCAGACCATCGAGAACCTGTGAGGAACCGTGACTGATCGCGAGTTGGACCTCGGTGAGGTGTCGGCACTGAGCCGGCAGGTGCTGGACCGGGTGAGCGAGGCGGTGGTCGGCAAGGCCGAGGCGCTGGAGCTCGTACTCGCGGGCATCCTCGCCGGCGGGCACGTGCTGCTGGAGGACTACCCCGGGCTCGCCAAGACGCTGGCCGCGCGGTCGTTCGCGCAAGCGCTCGGGTTGGAGTTCCGGCGGGTCCAGTTCACCCCGGACCTGCTGCCCTCAGACGTAACCGGTGGCTTCGTGTACGACCAGAAGGAGTCCGAGTTCGTCTTCCGGCCCGGCCCGATCTTCACGGGCCTGCTGCTGGCCGACGAGATCAACCGGACCCCACCTAAGACGCAGGCCGCGCTCCTCGAGTCGATGCAGGAGCACCAGGTCACGGTCGAGGGCCAGACGTTCCCGCTGCCCAATCCGTTCCACGTGCTGGCGACAGCCAACCCGGTCGAGTACGAAGGCACCTACCCGCTCCCCGAGGCCCAACTCGACCGCTTCATGCTGCGGATCGCTTTCGGCTATCCCAGTCCGGCGGAGGAGTGGGAGGTACTGCGACGTCGCATGAGCCGCCGCAAGGAGGACCAGACCGTCGAAGCCGTCACCGACGCGGCCGGACTCCTCGCCGCTCAGCGGGCGGTCGAGACCGTCACCGTCGACGACACGGTCGGGCAGTACTGCGTCGATCTGGCCACAGCCACCCGTCGCGACTCGCAGGTCCTCGTCGGCGCATCACCGCGTGGTTCCCTTGCCCTGTTGTTGACTGCACGCGCGTACGCCGTGATCCAGGGCCGCGACTACGTCGTACCAGAGGATGTGAAGGCTGTCGCCGTACCGGCGCTGGCACATCGGATCACGGTCCGTCCGGAGCTGTGGCTGCACGAGGTGACCGGGGCGACCGTGGTCCGTGCGGTGTTGGGAACCGTGGCCGCGCCACCCACGGTTGTAGGCGCATCCCGGTGAGCGAGCGGAGCGAGTTCACCATCAAGCACAGTGGGTCTCGAGTCTCATCCGCGCCCGGAGCGAAGCGAGGACGTGGATGAGCTGGAGACCTACGCATGCGCAGATCCGGGTGGTGTTCGCGGCTGCGGTGCTGTTGGTCGTCGCGGTCCTGGCGCGGCGCCCGGATGCCGCCGTACTCGGACTGCCGCTGGCGTTCCTCGCGGTGTGGGGCCGGTACTTCCGGCCGAGCGAGCGGCCCGAGGTGCTCGCAGAGCTTGATGCAGACGTGCTGTTCGAGGGACAAGCAACGACGTACCGGCTGCGGGTGGCCGGCACGATCGATCCGGACATCGACCTGATCGTGGCAGCCCTGCCGCGGACGCAGTGGTTCCAGTACGACCCGCCGCAGGCCGCGATCGCGGAGCCGGTGTCCGGGGGCGTGGTGACTCTCGAGGTCGGGCTGCGGTCGAAACGGTGGGGACTGCGGGCGTTGGAGCGGCCTTCCGTGGTTGCTACGTCGACGCTTGGTGCGTATCGGATCTCAGTGACGTCGGCCGAGCCGTTGGCGGTGTCCACCTTGCCGTTGCGCGAGGGCTTCGAGGCGGTTGACGCCGTACCGCGCCCTGCGGGGTTGGTGGGACTGCACAGGTCGCGGCGACCTGGTGAGGGGACCGAGCTGGCCGGCGTACGGCCGTTCCGCACGGTGGACCGACTGCGGCGGATCAACTGGGCGGTGTCGGCGCGAACCCAAGAGCTGCACGTCACGTCGACCTGGTCGGACCGCGACACCGAGGTGGTCATCCTCCTCGACACCGGCGGCGAGATCGGTGTGAGCGAAGGGATCGACGGACGGTCGAGCAGTCTCGATACCGGCGTACGCGCGGCCGCGTCGATCGCCGAGCACTATCTCCGGCACGGCGACCGGGTCCGGCTGATCGACACCGGCAACCTCGTCCGCGGCGTCCGGTCGGGAAGCGGTCGCGGGCATCTGCGCCGGATCCTCGACGCGCTGGTCCACGCGGATCGCAGGGGTCGTCAGCAGGACGAGCAGCAGTTGGCCCGGCGGAACCGGATCAGGTCCGACAGCCTGGTGCTGGTGCTCAGCCCGTTGCTCCGGCAGATCATGCTGGGGTACGTCGTGACGCTCGTGCACTCGGGATGCACGGTCATCGCGGTGGACACGCTGCCGCACGATGTGGCATCGGTGATCGATCTCGACGAGCACGACGCGCGGTCGTGGCCGCTGGCCTGGCGACTGCGGTTGCTGGAGCGCCGCCGTGAACTCGATCGGCTCAGCGACCTCGGCGTACCCACTGTCCGCTGGCGCGGCGCCGGCACCCTCGACGAGGTCCTCCGCGACGCCTCCAGACTGGCGGCCGCACCGAGGATGCGCTCATGAACGAGCGAAGCGAGGTCATCGAAAAGCACAGTACGACTTGTGCCTCGTCCGCGCCCGGAGCGAAGCGAGGACGCGGATGAGCATGCGAAGCGAGTTCATCATCAAGCACAGTCTCCCTCGTGTCTCATCGGCGCCCGGAGCGAAGCGAGGACGTCGATGAGCATGGCGGAGAGGATCAGCTTGTGGCTGGCGCAGATGCGGGCTGCGAGCCGGGCGGTGTTCCTTGCGCGGCTGGTGGTCCTGATGGCGGGTGCGGTGGCGCTGGCGGTTTCGGGGTTGCAGCCGTGGGACCAGCTCGACCTGATCCCGCTGATCGCGGTTCCGATGCTGTTGGCAACGGTTGCGCTGCCGGACTCGCCGGCTGCGCTCGTCTTCATCCTCGTGGTCGCCGTCGGCTGGTTGACGCGGGCACCGGGTGAGATCAGCTGGAGCCTCGTGCTGACCGGAATCGCCTTGCTGGTGGTGCATCTGGCGACTGCGTTCACCGCGCAGATTCCGTCGTACGCGCGGGTGCACCGGCAGGCGCTCCGGCGCTGGTGGTTGCCCGGGGCAATCGCTGTGCTGATCGTCGGAGTCGTCGCGTTGGCGGCCGCTCTGGTCCACGGCGCGGATGTCCCGGGCTCGCTACTGGTCACCGTCGGCGCGCTGGTGCTCGCCACCGCAACGATCTGGTTCGCCTCCGGTCAGCGCTTCGGCCGGGACTAGAGCTTCCGGGGATCGTTCTGGAAGGTGCAGTTGAGCTCGTCGGCCCACGGCAGGTTGATCGCGTCCGGGCCGGTGACCTGCATCGCCGACATCACCGTCAGCAGCATGCCGGTGGCGAGGAACTCCCGGGCTTCGGTCGGTGACACGCCGGTGAGGTCGCGGACCAGCTGATAGATGCCGCCGAACCGTTTGCGGACGGCGTCGCCGATGGCCGGCTCGGCGCTCGCCGAGAACCCGTGCAGCAGGACCAGCAGCTGCTCGCGTTCGGACATCAGCTTCTCGTAGCCGTTCCCCAGGCTGGCCAGCGTCGCCTCCCGTTCCGCCGCCTCCCGGAAGGTCTGCTCGATCCGGTCGCAGACCGTCTGCACGGCAGCCAGGAAGAGCTGCTGCTTGGTGCCGAACAGGCGGATCACGTACGGCTGGGAGACACCCGCCAACCGCGCGATCTCGTCGGTCTTGGTCCCCGCGTATCCGGACGCGCCGAACGCCTGCACCGCCGCCTGCAGTACCTCCTCACCGCGTTCCGCCGCGGTCAGCCGCATCCTCGTCGCCATGCTTCTCCTCCCGAAATCTTCCGGTCCCTTGACATGTTATCAGTCGATGCATACTTTGGTCACTGAGCTTGTTATCAGTCAATTACAACTAGGGGCTAGAGATGACGTCGACTGCTCTCGAGGAGAGGTTCGAATCCACCCAGCGGACCCGCGGTGCCGGGCTGGGCGCCGTACTGATCGCGGTGGGCATCCCCACCTTCATGGTCACGTTGGACAACCTGGTGGTGACGAACGCGCTGCCGGTGATCAAGTCCGAGCTCGGCGCGTCGCTGTCCGACCTGCAGTGGTTCGTGAACGCGTACACGCTGTCCTTTGCCGCTCTGCTGTTGACCGCGGCAGCCGTCGGTGACCGGCTCGGCCGCCGACGGATCTTCATGGCCGGGATCGCGCTGTTCACGCTGGCCTCGGCTGCCTGCGCGCTGGCGACGGATCCGTGGATGCTGATCGGTGCCCGAGCGGTTCAAGGTGTCGGAGCGGCCGCCGTCATGCCGTTGTCGCTGACCCTGCTGTCCGCCGCCGTACCCGCGCGGCAGCGGAGCGCCGCGATCGGGATCTGGGGCGGCACCTCCGGTCTGGGTGTCGCCGTTGGTCCGGTCGTCGGTGGAGCAGTCGTCGACGGGCTGAACTGGCAGTGGATCTTCTGGCTGAACGTGCCGATCGGTGTGGTCGCCGTACTGCTGGCCGGTCGGGTCCTGACGGAGTCGCGCGGTACGGCGAAGCGGCTGGACCTGGTCGGGCTGGTGCTGGCGACTGTCGGCGTACTCTCGATCGTCTGGGGCGTCGTGCACGGTGCTGACGACGGCTGGACCTCGGCCGGAGTGCTCGGGTCGCTGATCGCCGGCGCGGTGTTGCTGGCGGCGTTCGTGGGATGGGAACGGCGGACTTCGGCTCCGATGCTGCCGCTGCGGTTGTTCTCGGTACGGGCGTTCAGCGTCGTGAACATCACCTCGTTCACGTTCTCGGTCGGCGTGTTCGGGTCGGTGTTCCTGCTGGCGCAGTTCTTCCAGGTGGTGCAGGGCTTCAGTCCGCTGGAGTCCGGCGTACGGACGATGCCGTGGACGATGGCGCCGATGGTGGTCGCGCCGATCGCCGGCCTGATCGTCGACCGGGTCGGGGCCCGCACACTGATCGCGACAGGCCAGGCCTTCCTCGCGATCGCGCTCGGCTGGATCGCGCTGATCACCACCGCCACAACGCAGTACGGCGAACTCGTCGTGCCGTTCGTCCTGGCCGGTGTCGGCATGGGCCTGACTTTCGCCCCGGCCGCGAGCGTCGTGATGGGCAGCGCGGCCGACGCGGACCGCGGGGTCGCATCCGGCACCAACAACACCATCCGCGAGGTGGGCGTCGCGATGGGTGTCGCCGTACTGGCCTCGGTCTTCGCCTCGGCCGGATCCTACGAGTCGCCGGCCCGGTACGCCGACGGCCTGGTCCCAGCGGTCTGGACCGGCGCCGCCATCGTCGCCGCCGGTGCGGTCGTCGCCCTGCTACTGCCGGGCCGCAAGCGCTGACGACGAAGGCTCGCCCCCGGATGTCCGGGGCGAGCCTTATGGTGTGACCGTGCTGGACGCTGAGGACGTACGACGGATCGCGCTGTCCTTCCCGGGGACGGAGGAGATACAGCGGTGGGGTCACCCGACGTTCGACGTAGCGGGCCGGATGTTCGTCACGGTGCCGGACGACCAGACGTCGTTCGCGGTGCGGTGTCCTCGGCTGGAGCGGCAGGAGCTGATCGCGGCGGAACCCGAGAAGTTCTGGGTTCCGCCGCACGAGGCGGGTTCGAACTGGGTTCGGGCCCGCCTCGCCGCGCTCGAGGACGCAGACGAACTCCGCGACATCCTCGTCGACTCCTGGAAACAGGTCGCCCCGGCAGAGCTCGTCGAGGACCTCAGCTGACGTTCTTGGCCGAGGCCGCGAACGTGTTGCAGGACGCGGGATTGGCCGTGGTGAAGGACTTGCCCATGAAGCGCGCCTGGCTGGCCCTGCTGCCGTGGTCGCCCTCTTCGGGCGGGTCGCCGGCGGTCACGACGTACTTCTTCCAGACGCTGAGCATCAGCCCGTTGATCGGGTAGCTGCGCTTGTTCGCGGCCAGGAAGACACCGGCGAAACAGTTCGCCTGCAGTTCCATCCGGCGCGTCATCCGCATTTCGCCGGCGTAGTCCGACGCCTCGTACCGCAGCTTGCTGGAGGCCTGCAGGATCCCGGTCATGTATTGGACGCTGTGCCCGTACTCGTGGGCGATCGACCGCGAGTACCACATCCGCGCGTACGCCTTCGAGACCGCGTCCGGGTACTCGTTGTAGCTCTTCACGAAGACGTCGACCTTCATGTACATCATGTGGTTCGCCGAGCAGTAGAACGGGACGTTGATCGCACCGCCACTGCTGCACGGGTTGGTCACGGTGGTGCCCGACCAGTAGATCATCTGCGGCGCGCGGAACGTGTAGCCCGCCTTCGCGACCAGCGGCGCCCAGGACCGATCGAGGCAGGGCTTGATCCGGGCCCAGTACTCGGCCGCGTTGCGCGCGGTGTTCGGCCGGATGTTGGGCTCGCGGCAGTTCACGGTGCGCATCTGGCCGACCGTGTACAGCTTGTTCTTGGCAACGATCGTCGCGTCGGACGGCCCCTCCGACGGCGAGGTGGTCGGCTCCTCGGTCGGCTGTTCCGTCGGCCCCGACGTCGTGGTCGGCGACGGCGAGTACCGGCCCGAACTGACCGGCGGCGTGTAGTCGTGATCGGCGTTCTTCTTCATCACGCCCCAGCCCCAGAGGCCGACGACCGCGATCACGATGACGCCGAGGATCGCGAACACGGGGCCCTTGGACTTCTTCTTCGGCCGCTGCGGTTGCCAACTCGGCTGCAGACCGGGCCCGCCTGGACCGGGCGGCCCGAAGCTGGGTCCCCAGCCGAAGCCCTGCCCCTGCTGTGGTGCGACCGAGGCCGGTCCGTACTGCGGCTGTCCGCCGTACTGACCTGGTGGCGGTCCGTAAGGACCTTGCTGTGGCGGCCCCGGCTGCTGATACGGCGGGTACGGCGCATTCTGGCCCTGCGGCCCGCCGAACGGTGTCTGGGTCAACCCCGTTCCTTTCACTGGTCAGCCCCCCGAACAGCGTGCGTCACAGTACCGGCAACAACAGGTCAGCCGAGCACACCCCCGAGGGGTAGGGTCGGCCAGGTGACCGATGCCACCACGCCCAGCAGTCCGATCGACCAGGTCTCCGAGCGCTACCTCGAGGAGTACGTCGCTCTGTCCCCGACCGCGGCGACGTTCATGGGGATCGAGGGTCACGACCACGAGTTGCCGGACTACACCCCGTCCGGGTTCGAGGCGATGATCGACCTGACCCGGCGGTCCGTCGCCGAGGCGCAGGAGACCGCGACCGGCAGTGCCCGCGAGGACGTCGCCAAGGACGCGCTCCTCGAGCGGCTCGGACTGGATTTGGAGACGTACGAGGCCGGCGTTCCGCAGCACCAACTGAATGCGATCGCTTCGGTTCCGGCCGAGATACGCCAGGTCTTCGATCTGATGCCGACAGCAACGGACGAGAACTGGGAGACCATCGCGATCCGCCTCGACCAGGTGGGTACGACGCTGGCCGGGTACCGCGAGACGCTGCTCGAGCAAGCCGCACAGGGCCGAGTGTCGGCCGTGCGGCAGGTGAAGGACCTCGCCAACCGGATCGCGAGCTGGACCGGCGCCGACGGCGACGACTTCTTCGCCGGGCTCGCCGCGCAGACACCGGACACCGCGGTCAAGGCGACGGTGGAAGCCGCGGCCGCATCTGCGCGGAAGGCGTATGAGGACTTCGGCGTCTGGCTGACCGCCGAGCTCGCGCCGCGAGCGCCGGAGAAGGACGCGTGCGGTCGCGAGGTGTACGAGCTTGCCTCCCGCAACTTCCTCGGCGCGACCATCGACCTGGAGGAGACGTACGCCTGGGGCTGGGAGGAGCTCGCCCGGATCGAGGCGGACATGCAGGCGATCGCGGCCGGCCTCAACGGAGGCGACCGCAGCATCGAGGCGACGGCCGCCGTACTGGACGACGATCCGGCCCGCAAGATCCACGGCAAGGAGGCGTTCCGCGACTGGATGCAGCAGCTCGCCGACTCGGCCGTCGCAGAGCTGGGCGGCACCCACTTCGACATCCCGGACGAGATCCGCACGATCGAGTGCATGATCGCGCCGACCTCGGACGGCTCGATCTACTACACGCCGCCGAGCGAGGACCTCACCACCCGGCCGGGCCGGATGTGGTGGGCAGTGCCGACCGGCATCGAGGACTTCGCCACCTGGCGCGAGGTAACGACCGTCTACCACGAGGGCGTGCCCGGGCATCACCTCCAGTGCGCGCAGACGATGCTGCGCACCGACCTGCTCAACCGCTGGCAGCGCATCGCCTGCTGGGTCTCCGGTCACGGCGAGGGCTGGGCCCTGTACGCCGAGCGGCTGATGGAGGAACTGGGCTACCTCGAGGAGCCCGGCGCCCGGTTCGGCATGCTGGACGCGCAGGGCTTCCGGGCCGCTCGGGTGATCGTCGACATCGGCATGCACCTGGAGCTGGAGATCCCGCGGGACAACCCGTTCGGCTGGCGCCCGGGTGAGCGGTGGAACGCCGACCTCGGGTTCGAGTTCCTCCGGTTGCACTGCCGGATGGAGACCGAGTTCCTTCGCGCCGAGCTCAACCGCTATCTCGGCTGGCCCGGCCAGGCGCCGTCGTACAAGGTGGGTGAGCGGATCTGGCTGCAGGCGCGCGAGGAGGCCAAGCAGCGCAAGGGTTCCGCGTTCGACCTGCGGGCCTTCCACTCCGACGCGCTGAACCTGGGCTCGATCGGTCTCGACCCGCTCCGTCGCGCCCTAGCCAAGCTGTGAACGTCCGGTTCGTCCTTGCTTCCGCGTCGCCGGCGCGGCTCAAGACCCTGCGCAGCGCCGGGGTCGAGCCCGAGGTGATCGTCTCCGGCGTCGACGAGGACGACATCACCGCGGAAAGCCCGGGTGAGTTGGCTCGCCTGCTGGCGACGCTGAAGGCCCGGGCCGTCGTCGCGAATCTCACCGAGCACGCGACCGTGCTCGGCTGCGACTCGGTGCTCGAGATCGATGGCGTCGCGTACGGCAAACCGGGTACGCCGGAAGCGTCGCGCGAGCGACTTCGCTTCATGCGTGGTCGATCCGGCGTACTGCACACCGGCCACTGCCTGTTCGACACCGCGTCGAAGCAGGAACTCCGCGAGCTCGAGTCGACGACGGTGTACTTCGCCGACCTCACCGACGAGGAGATCGACGCGTACGTCGCCACCGGTGAGCCGCTGGTCGTCGCCGGCTCGTTCACCGTCGACGGTCTCGGCGGCCCGTTCGTCACCGGCATCGAAGGCGACTACCACAACGTCGTCGGCCTCTCCCTGCC
>Ga0137374_10012182_pt1 | contig 10038 bp, 7 predicted proteins | sample SagtaG_20_FD_104811 | JGI IMG/M metagenome (GOLD analysis project Ga0137374, IMG submission 104811) | Vadose zone soil microbial communities from Sagehorn Ranch, Mendocino, California, USA - Sage1_R_100_16 metaG | ecosystem: Environmental > Terrestrial > Soil > Vadose zone | place: USA...
CGGCCCGCACAGCACCTCGGCGAACCCGTAGCACCGCCGCCCCCCTCACCCCGGCCCTCTCCCCCCGCTTCGCCGGGGCGAGGGGGGTTCAGCCTCATATTGTGCTGGGTGAGGGCCTAGTTCCCGGCGGCTCGCCGGCGTGCCCTGAGCGCGAGCGCGGCGGCCGCGAGCGTGACGAGCGCGAGGGTCGCCACGCTGCCTCCCACGAGCGGCCACCAGAGCTCCGGCTCGTACCTCCACACCACGCGGTGCGGGCCGGGCTCGAGGAACACGCCGCGAAAGTGCAGGTTCGTCCTCAGCGGCGCCGCCGGTCGGCCGTCGACGAGCACTTTCCAGCCGGGGGCCCACCGCTCGACGCTCGCGAGCACCCCGCCTTCGGGCGCCGGGACGACGGCCCGCAGCACGACCTCCTCCGGGCGGTAGACCTCGACCTCGACCGCGCCGTAGGCGCCGGGCACGACGCGCGGCGCGCGGCTCGTGCTCCCTTCGACGAACACCGGTAGGGGATCGCCGGCGCCCGCCGCGGCGAGCTCGGCGAGCGCGCGCTCCCTCGATGCAGGGACCTCCCCGCCGGGCGCGAGCCAGAACCGCAGCGGCCCGCACAGCACCTCGGCGAACCTGGTGCGGTAGAGGTTGCCGTCGAGCTCGGTGTGGGCGAACGAGGTGTAGGTCCTCAGCACCGGCTTCTTCACGAGAAGGTGCCAGTTGAACGTCCCGGTGACGCTCTCCAGATACCGGCGTCGCGGAGCCCCCGCGCCGGGGTCGCTCCGGACGTGGGCGGCCAGGTACGGGCGCAGCGGGGCCGTGTTGCGGTTCCAGACGGTCGCGTCGTTCACGTACATTCCGGCAGCGACGTCGGCGCAGGACACGACGGCGAGGAGCGCGCCCGCGAGCTTCGGACGCCGCAGGGCGAGGGCCGCACACCCGGCGACCGCCGGAGCCGCGAACGCCACCGGGAGGAAGAGGGACGGGAGACCGAGGGCGATCGCGACGCCGCTCGCCCGCAGCCACAGGAGCAGGACGGCCGCGGCGAGGACCCCGAGCGCGGCCCACGCGAGCACCGCGACGAGGAACACCCGGCGCGCGCGCTCGCGCTCGACCACGAGGCCGAGCCCGAGCCCCGCTGCGAGGCAGACGGGCAGCAGCCAGAAGAGGCGGAAGCCCGCGTTGAACCGCATGTACTGCAGCCCGGGCACGAGGTAGTGCAGCGCGATCCGGACGCCGCCCCGCCCTCCGAGTGAGACGAGCACCATCACGACGGCGAAGGCGACGAGCCACGCCTTGCGCCGCTCGCGGAACGCGATCCAGGCCCACGTCGCCGCGAGCGGGACGGCGGCGAACCCCATGTAGGCGTTCGTCATGGAGACGTCCGCGCCCATGGGGACGCCGGTCTTCATGAAGAACAGCGTCGCGAACGGGAACCACAGCGAGGTCGCCGCGCGGAGCGTGAACGGCTGGCCCCAGATCGCCTCCTCGGCGGAGGTGGCCGACAGCCGCGACGCGACCGCGGATCCCGCGGTGAGGAACGCGTGCAGGACGGGCGCCCACGCCACGACGAGCACGATCGCCATCGCCGCGAGGGTCCCGCCGGTCCAGAGCGCCAGGGTCCGGCGGCTCGCGGAGACATCCTCGGGGAACGCGACGAACCGCAAGGCGAGCCACAGGGCGACGGCGAACCCGGTGAACGCGACGAGGGGGGGATAGCCGCCCCCGAGCGCGCACACACCGAGCGCAGCCGCCGCGAGCAGCGCCGACGCGGCGCTCCGGCGGGCAACGGCGCGGTCCGCGAGTCCCAGGATCCACGGCAGCCAGCCCGCCACGAAGATGTAGCTCGTGTGCTCGGCGTTCGACACGAAGAACCCGCAGAGCGCGAAGGATCCCGCGGCGAGGAGCGCGCCGGGAGCGGAGGCCCCGAAGCGGCGCGAGAGCCACACCATCCCCATCGCTCCCCACCACCAGTGGAGGAGCCAGACGAGGACGAACGTGAGGAACGGATCGGGCAGCACCCGTCCAAGCACGAGGAGGACCGGGTTCAGCACCATCCTCGTCGGATCGGCGTGGAACGGCTCGCCTGCGCCGGAGTACGGGTCCCACATCGGGAACCGCCCCTCGCGAAGGGCGTCGGAGACGTAGGTCGTCACCGGATACGACAGATCGAGCGCGTCCCACACGGGCACGGCGCGCGCGAGCCACAGCGGCGACGTGAGCGCCGCGAACAGCACGGACAGGAGCACCGCGACGGCCGCACCTCCGCTCATCCCGGAGGTCCACGACGTCCACGGCGCCGCCCAGGCACCCGGGCCCGTCGCCGCGCCGACGCCGCTCCTCGTCGATGCTGGAACGTCCTCCATCGCTACCCCATCGGCCCCGACGCGGCGCACCGTCAGCCCCACCGGCTCACGGCGGGGACCGACGCGTCCTCGCCCTGGAGGTCCTCCACGTAGACGAAGTCGTTCTGGACGACCTCGCAGCGCGCATCCGGCCGCTTCATGAGCTGCTGCACCGAGGACGCGTAAGGGAAGAAGCGAATGTGGAGGTCGAACGTGTAGGCGTACTCCCGCTGGCGCGGCACGACCACGACGAGGCGGCGGCGCGCGACGCGCCGTAGCTCGCGCACGGTCGCCGACGCGTCCTGCACGTGCTCGAGGACGTGGCAGCAGGTGACCGTGTCGAACGACCGGTCCGGGAACGGGAGGGCCTCGCCGTCTGCGCGCAGGAACACCGCGTCGCCGCCCCGGTCCGACGGGACGTGGAGGTCCGCGCCGAGGACGCGGCCGCGAACGCGCTCGGCGAGGCGGCGGGCGAGGTACCCCCGGCCGGACCCGACGTCGAGGACGGACTCGCCGGCGACCGCTGCGAGCACCTCTCCCGCCACCCTCTCGGTGAGGTCGCTCTCGCGCTGGATGTGGCCGTCCGCGAGTCGCGCGTACCACGCGACGAACTCCGCCTTGGACAGGAACGGCGCGACCTCCTTGAAGCGGGCGAACTCGCGCGCCCTGCGCCCGAACAGGAGCCAGAAGAGCGGCATCATGAAGAACGCGCGGTCGCGCAGGAACGGCGGGACGAGGTTGTCGAGCACCCAGTTGACGGGGCTCGTCACCGCCCTATCGAGCATCGCGGGCCTCGGCGGCCGCGCCCTCGTCCACCGCTCGGAGCGGCCGGATCGCGGCACGAGGCGCCTGCTCCAGGACGTACAGCGGGCGCCGCTTCACCTCCGAGAACACGAGCCCGACGTACTCGCCGATGATCCCGGTGATGACGAACTGGACGGCAAACAGCAAGCAGAGGAGGACGACGATGGTCGTGTAGCCGGACGGTGGGCTCCCGAGCCACTTCATCACGATCGAGTACGCCGCGATCACGAGGCCGAGCCCTCCGATTGCGACCCCGAGCCCCACCCCGAGCCGCAGCGGCAGGTTCGAGAAGCTGAAGAGCGCGTGAGCAGAGAGGCGGAGGAGCTTGCGCAGCGGGTACTTGCTCTCGCCGGAGGCGCGCGGGTTCGCGGCGAAGCGCAGGCTCGTCTTCGGGAACCCGATCACCTGGATGAGCCCGCGAAGGAACCGGACGCGCTCGCGGTAGTCGGCTCGCAGCACGTCCGCGACGCGCCGCGAGACGAGGAAGAAGTCGGACGCGTCCGGATCGAAGCCGTCGGGCGAGATGGCGTTCAGGACGCGATAGAACGCCTTCGAGAGAAGCCTCTTCACGAAGGATGGCTGCGCCCCGCGCTCGCGCGCCATGGTGACGACGTCGTCGCCCGCGGCGAAGGCGTCCCACATCCGCGGGATCTCCGCGAACGGGTGCTGCAGGTCCGCGTCCATACAGACGACCGCGTCACCGCGGGCGTGATCGATCCCGGCGATCATCGCGGCCTCGTGCCCGAAGTTCCGGGAGAAGCTCACGAGCCGGAAGCGGGGATCGGCGCTCGCGGCCTCGGCTGCGATCGCGGCGCTCCGATCGCGGCTCCCGTCGTTCACGAGGATGCACTCGACGGTGAGCGGCAGCTCGTCGAGCAACTGGCGCGCGCGCTCGATGAAGAGCGGCAGCACGCGCTCCTCGTCGAAGACGGACACCACGATGGTGAGGTCGACGTGCACCCGGCCTTGCCTCGAGCGACAGGTCGTCCTGGCAGAGTGCCGGACGACCGTCCGGGGTCCCAGCAAGGGACGGGCCAGCGCAAGCTCCCAGAATTCGAGGCAAACCGCCCGGCGCGGAATGGCAGGATGCGAGAGGGCCGTTGCAAGTTGCGTCCCTGCGTCGACGCGACGCAGCCGCTACGGCATCGCGCGATCGCGGGCGCGCCGGTGGATCGTCGAGACGTCCACCCCCAGGACCTCCGCCGCGCGGGTCTTGTTCCCACCGCAGCGGGCGAGCACCCAGGCGATGTACGTGTCCTCCAGCTCGCGCAGGCTCACCATCCGGTCCGAGATCGCGTCGAGCGGCGAGGGCCCAGCGGCGAGCTGCGGCGCGAAGCGATCGAGCTCCTCGCTCCGGATCTCCTCGCCGCGCGAGAGGACCACGAGGCGCTCCACGACGTTCTCGAGCTCCCGCACGTTCCCCGGCCAGGGGAGCGCGGCGAGCCGCTCGGCGACGGCCGGGGCGAACCGGGACGCGGGGGCGCTGCGGTTCCTGCTCCGAGCGCGGGCGAGGAAGTGTTCGAGGAGCGCGGGGATGTCCTCGCGCCGCGTCCGCAGCGGCGGGACGACGATGCGCACGACGTTGAGCCGGAAGAACAGGTCGCCGCGGAACTTGCCCGAGGCGACCTGCGCCTCGATGTCGTGGTTCGTCGCCGCGATGACCCGCACGTCCACGCGGCGGATGGTGTCCGACCCGACGGCCCTCACCTCCCCGTCCTGCAGGATGCGCAGGAGCTTCGCCTGCAGCGGCGCGGGCATGTCCCCGATCTCGTCGAGCAGCAGCGTTCCGCCGTCCGCCTCGACGAAGAGCCCGCGGCGCGCCGCGGTCGCCCCGGAGAACGCGCCGCGCGTGTGGCCGAAGAGCTCGCTCTCGAGCAGCGACTCCGGGAGCGCCGTGCAGTTGACCGCCACGAACGGCGCCGCTCGCCGCGGGCTCACCTCGTGGATCGCTCGCGCCACGAGCTCCTTGCCCGTGCCGCTCTCGCCGGTGATCAGCACCGGCGCCGCGGAGGGCCCGGCCTGCGAGATGACGTCGTGGAGCGCACGCATCGGCTCGCTCGTGCCGACGAGCGCCCGGGCCGCCTCGTCCTTCGTCCCGCGGCGGAGGACCTCGTTCTCGGCGCGCAGCCGATCATCGGCGAGCGCCCGCTCGACGTAGACGAGGAGCTCCGCTGCCTGGAACGGCTTCGTGACGTAGTGGTACGCGCCGCGCTTGATCGCCTCGATCGCGGTCTCGATCGCCCCGAAGGCCGTCATCACGATGACCGGCACCCCGGGGTCCAGCTCGTGGACCCCCTCCAGCACGTCGAAGCCGTCCACCTCCTCCATGCGGAGGTCGGTCACGACGAGCGAGGGGAGCTCCGCGCGCGCCAGGCACAGCGCCTCGGCGCCGCCGTGCGCGCGCGCGACGACGTACCGCGCCTCTGTCAGCTGTTCCGCGAGGAGACTCGTCATCTCCGGGTGGTCGTCCACGACGAGGATGCGCGCGCGACTGCGATTACCCATCCGTTCGCTCCATCCGCCCCGAGGCGAGGGGCCACCTCACGACGACGCGCGTCCCGCGACCCACGACGCTCTCGAGGTCGATGTCCCCTCCGTGGTTCCGCACGATCTGCGCGACGACGGCGAGCCCGAGCCCCGTGCCCTTGCCGCGCTTCTTGGTCGTGAAGAAGGGGTCGAACACCCGGTGACGATACTCCTCCGGGATGCCCGCTCCGTCGTCGGCGACCTCGATGCAGGCGAGCCCTTCGCGCGGGTCCTCGCGGCCGCGCAGCGTCACCCGTCCGCCCGCCGCGCACGCGTGCAGCGAGTTCATCGTGAGGTTCACGAGGACCTGCTTCAGCTGGTCGAGCTCCGCGGAGAGGGGCGGCAGCCGGGCCGGGACGTCCAGCTCGATGGACACGCGCCGCTGGCGCGCCTCGATCCCGAGCAGCTCCGCGATCTCGCCGGCCACCACCCCGAGGCGCACCGCCGCGTTGCCCGTCGCCGGCGAGGCCCGGGAGAAGTCGAGGAGCTCGCGGATGGTCCTCGAGATGCGGTCGATCTCCTCCACGATGATCGCCGCGTTCCGCGCGTCCGGGCTCTCGGGCGGGAGCTTCGAGACGAGCATCTCCGCGCGCCCGCGCATGACGCCGAGCGGCGTCCCGACCTCGTGCGCGAACCCCGCGGAGAGCACGCCCACCGTGGCGAACTTCTCGGCGCGCAGGAGCTGCGAGGCGAGGGCGCGCAGCTCCGTCACGTCTTCCAGCACGAGCATCTCGCGGAGGTCGTCCGTCGGGTGAAGGAGCGGCACCGCGTGCACGGCGAAGTACGTGCCGGCCCCGGAGAGCGCGAGCGGCTCTGTGACGACGCTCTGGACGGCACCGGACTCCTGCGCCCGCGCGAGCAGCCGCTGGAGCTCCTCGATCGCATCGGCGGGCGCGGTCGGGAACGCGCCCGCGAGCGGCGCGCCGACCGCGGAGGGAGGCACCCTCGCGCGCGCGCTCCGGTTCATGGACGAGACCCGCCGGGCGGCGTCGAGCGCGATCACGCCGACCGGCACGTTCTCGAGGATCTTCTCCGAGGTCTCGGCGTGGTGCGCGATCTCCTCGGCCGATCGAAGCCGCTCGCGGATGGAGATCGCGCGGCGCGCCGTCACGAGGAAGTACGTGGCGAGCGTGACGACCGCGAGCACGATCGTGCCACCGAACGCGAACGTGCGCAGGATGATCGCGCGCTCCTGCGCGCGGAGGAACGCGGTCGAGCTGACGACCGCGATGTGCCAGTGCGCGTCCACGCCCGTCTCGATCGGGGCGAACGCGGCAACGCCCTCGGGCGTGGACGAGAGGAGCATGGAGGAGCTCGGGTCACCGAGCATCCACGTGCCCGTGGCACCCGCCCGGACCCGCCGGACGAGACCGGCGAATTCCTCCGCCTTCGGCTCGAGCGCATGCGCCTCCGGGCGTGCGCGCAGAATCAGCGCCGGCCCGTCGCCGTCGGTGAGGACGAAGGACGCGGTCGCGCCGCCGACGCCCACGCGGAGCCGGTCGAACTGGCGCCGCAGGTTCACGAGCAGCACCACCGCATCGGAGCGCCCGTTGCGATGGATCGGGGCGGCGAACGCCCGGTACCACGGCGCGTCGGCGCCCCCGAGCGGCGGTGACACGACGTTGTGTCCGAGGCGGATCGCCTCCCCGGCTGTGCGCGAGAGCTCGGCCGTAAACGCCGCGGTACCTTCCGGCGGCGGCGTCACCGCGTCGAGCGCGACGGTGCGCTGGCGACCCTCCCCGTCGTAGATGGCCATCAGCTCGAACGACTGCACCACCGCGAGGACGGTCTCGAGCTCCCGCCGCTCCAACTCGGGCGAGGCCGTCGTCTCGAGGAGCGTTGCTGCGATGCGGAGGTGGTGGCCGATGTCCTTGAGGTCCACCTCGAGATCCCGGATCTCGCCGCGGAGGAGCGCCAGGCGCTCGTCGGCGAAGGCGGACAGCAGCGTCGCCCGGTCCTGGCGCGCCGCACGGAACGCGAAGCCGGTCGAGACCGACACCACCGCCGCCGCGGCGAACACGGCCAGGCCCGATTTCCACCGCGCGCGGGAGGCTCCGCGGCTTCTCTCGCTCGGTCGTGCTCGCACGCGTCCCCAGGATAGCCGAAACCCGACGGTCCGCGCCGGGCGGGCGGGCGGGCGGCGGCCGTCGGTTGGAACGAGGTCGATGAACGGCAGCCGCGGACTCATGGTAAGTCTTCCGGCGGGATGCGCGTCGCCGCCATCGTCCCCGCCTACAATGAAGCCCGGAACCTGCCGCGGCTCGCGGACGCCTTGCGCGCCCACGCGCCGGCCTGCGACGTGTGCCTCGTGGACGACGGCAGCACGGACGAGACGGCCAAGGTCGCCGCGTCGCTCGGCTGGACCGTCCTGCGCCTTCCGGTGAACCTCGGGATCGGCGGCGCGGTGCAGGCGGGATACCTGTGGGCGCTCGGGCGCGGGTACGACGTCGCGGTGCAGATCGACGGCGACGGGCAGCACGACCCCGCCTGCCTCGCCGCGCTGCTCGCCCCGATCGAGGCCGGCGCCGCCGATGTCGTCATCGGGTCGCGCTTCCTCGCCGACGGCGGCTTCCGCTCGACGCTCGTCCGCCGCGCCGGGATCCGCTATCTCTCGTGGTTCCTCCGGCTCCGCTGCGGCGCGCGCGTCACCGACGCGACGAGCGGGTTCAGGGCCGCCGGCCGGCGCGCGATCGAGCTCTTCGCCCGGTACTACCCGTCCGACTACCCGGAACCCGAGGCGATCGCGCTCGCCCGGCGGGCGGGGCTCCGCCTCGCGGAGGTCCCGGTCCGAATGAACGAGCGGGCGCACGGCCGGTCCTCGATCACCGCGCTCCGCACGCTCTACTACCTCGTGAAGGTCTCGCTCGCGCTCGTGCTCCTGCCGCCGCGTGACGAGCCGCTCGAGGGGGACCTCGCGTGACCCAGCCCGTCCTGCCCGTCCAGATCCAGCTCTTCTCCCTCGCGGTCCTCTTCGCGTTCAGCGGGTGGGTCGCCTGGCTCATCCGCACCCAGCGGCTGCACCTCCGCGACAGCCTCATGTGGCTGCTCACGACGATCGGCGCGATCGCGGTCACCGCGTTCCCGCAGCTGCTCGTCCTGGCGGCGAGGGCCCTCGGGATCCAGGTGCCCTCGAACGCGCTGTTCGGCGCCGGGCTGCTGTACCTCGCGGTGAACGTGCTCTCGGTGACGATCGCGGTGTCGGGGAACACCTCGCGGGTCCGCCGCCTCGCGCAGGAGTGCGCGCTGCTCCGCGCCGAGCTGGACGCGCTGCGCGCGCCGGCGGGCGGCGCCCGGTCCGGCACGGCGGAGGCGGCCCCTTCGCGCGCCCCCGAGCCGCGGACCTGATCGACTCGACCTCCTCACCCGAGGAGCGGCCGCAGCACCCGCCAGACGAGCGCCATCGGCGCGCGCAACAGGCGCGGGAGCCAACCCCCGGCGAGCCCCTCGAACACGAGGTCGGCGCTGAACCAGCGCGCGAGCTCGCGGTCGGAGACCACGCGGGACGCCTGGATGCGCGCACGCTCGGCGCGGACGTGGTCCCGCGTCTGCCTCGAGAGGAGCGCCCGGTACGCCTCGACCTTCTCCGGGAGCCAACCCTGGGCGCCGGCGAGCGCGAGGAGCGCGAGGTCGGCGGCGAGGAGGAACGGGGCGAGGACGAGGAGCGAGCGGAGGCGCAGGCTCTTCGCGAGGACGACGTAGCGGTTCCGCTCGAGGTAGAAGTACTTCCGGCGGTTCCGCGAGAACGCGTAGTGGTGCCAGACGAGCGAACGCGGCGCGAGGCGCGCGCGCCACCCGGCGAGCCGCAGCCGGATCCCGAGGTCCTGGTCCTCCTGGTACATGAAGAGCCGCTCGTCGAACGCGCCGACCTCGCGCAGCGCCGCGGCGCGGAGCAACACCGCCGCGCCGGACGCGAACGCGATCTCGCGCGGCTCGTCCGGCACGCTCTCGCGCGGCGCGCGGTACGCGCCGCAGTAGCCGAAGCCCAGGAAGTGGATCGCGTTGCCCGCGGTGTTCACGCGATCGCGGTCCGGGTGGAGGAGGAGGAGCGACTGGACCGCCGCGGCGCGCGGGTCCGCCTCGGCGACCGCGAGCGCCTCCTCGAGGAAGCCCGGCTCGACGTCGGTGTCGGGGTTCAAGAGGTAGACCCACTCGGCGCCGGACGCGAGCGCACGGCGGATCCCGAGGTCGTTCCCGGCCGCGAACCCGAGGTTCGCGCCGGAGTCGATCACCGTCGCCCAGGGGTGGCGCTCGCGGATGGCCGCGGCGGTGCCGTCCGTGGACGCGTTGTCCACCACCACCACCTCGGCGCCGCCGAGGCGGGCCGCGGCGAGGCTCCCGAAGCACGCGTCCACGTCGGCCGCGGAGTTGTACGTGAGGA
>Ga0137374_10012183_pt1 | contig 10037 bp, 8 predicted proteins | sample SagtaG_20_FD_104811 | JGI IMG/M metagenome (GOLD analysis project Ga0137374, IMG submission 104811) | Vadose zone soil microbial communities from Sagehorn Ranch, Mendocino, California, USA - Sage1_R_100_16 metaG | ecosystem: Environmental > Terrestrial > Soil > Vadose zone | place: USA...
ATGCCATACTTGTTCGATCGCGGTGACCTGCTGGTCAGGACTGGGGCATCGCGACGAAAGATTTCTTCTGGGTGTGCCCGTCGGTCACCGTTTTCGCCAGGGGCGAGGTGCGGCGAAAAACGACGAGGGCCAGATCACCCAAACAGTACGGTACATCGATTCGCCCGAGCCACGAGCGGCGCACCGCCCGCAGCAGTCTCGCCAGCGGCGGCCGCTTACGAGCTTCGTACTCGAGCAAAGACAGCCCGTGGTCGATGGAGATCCACTTCGCCGCCGGCCGATAGCTGACCAGCGTCCAGCGCTCGGGGTCGAACAGGTGCGTCAAGGTGCGTTTGGTGAAGCAGTAGAGCACGGTCGGAGGCGCGTACGTCGGCCACTTCGGGCCTAGCATTCGAGCGAACAACGAGTGGGGGTCCCATGTCTCGATGACCAGGTGCCCTCCCGGACGGACGAGGTTCGCAAGTTTCGATTCGACACCGGTCGGGTCCGGTACGTGCTCGAGCACGTTGAACATCGTGATGAGGTCGAACGACTCTGGGCGCGGCACGAAATGGGGGTCGAGAAACCCTGCCCGCACGACATCGAGCCCGAGCTCGCGCTCGGCAAAGCGCTGCGCGTATTCGCTGAGCTCGCACCCGCTGACCGTCCAACCGGCCTTGCGCGCCTCGTCGAGAAAAAAACCGGTCGCGCAGCCTACGTCGAGGACCGAGCCGGGCTTGGCATCGAGCTTGGAGATCTTACGGAGGTAGCTACGTGCTTGCCGCCGATGCGTTCGTTCATCGGCGATGTAGTCGGGGTAGCCGGCGCCGCCGTCCGTGAAATACTGCGCCGAGTAGAGGGCCTCGAGCTTCTCGCCCTGTGGAGGACGGGCCGAGTAGACCAGCTCGCAGGTCGGGCAACGGTGCATAGGATAGCCGTTCTTGACGAACGCCAAAGGCGGAGCCGGCGCGCGACAAACAGGGCAGGTTCCCTCAGCCGCGGTCTCGGGATACGCGTGGACCATGCCTGGCACCGTGGTACCGAAGCGAGCGGCTGGCCACGACCGACATACCCATCTCGGCCTTAGGGTCGGGCTTCCTGCGTTCATCGCGACGCGCTATCGCTGCGGACGAAGTGTCGAAGGACGACTCCGTGTGCGAATTCGCGCGTTTCCTCCTCGCGGTAGCCGGACGACAAATACGCCTCGAGCTTGTCCCGACCCCAGCTGTAGCCATAAGGACCGGTGTGCACCCAAAGGCCTGTCGGCTCGCTGGCTTCGCGATCGACGAGATCGGCGATGGTGCCGGCATCGTCGACCACGAAGGTACGCTGGTCCCAATGCTCGAAGTTCGGCGGTCCGGGAATCGGGATCAGCCGATTTTTTCCGCGATAGTAAACGGCGAGCCCGAGTGACTCTTCGGACGGGAACACGAGGATGGGTTCTCGATCGGCCTCGAGCCCGGCAATCGTTTCGGCCACCCGACGGCAGTCGCAGTCTTTGGCCATGGGCTCGATCTGCGTGAGATACGTGGCGGGCACATTGGAGACGAGAAGCAGCGCTCCCCAGGCCTGTGCAGCCGGCTTGCCCACCGAGAGACCCAACGCGGCCATGGGGAAAATCAAGAGAGGCACGAGCACGCCCGCCGTGTGCCTTTCTCCCACGCTCATGGGCCCGACGACGTGGAGCAACACGACGACCAAAATGCCGTACACGACGACGATGGCGAGCAGTGGCACGACCTTCTCGACCCGCGCGCTAATGAAACGACGCCGCCAGCGAAGCACGCCAAGCGCAATGGCCCCGAATACGAGCGCTCGGTAGGCCCAGCGCGCCGCGCGGATCGTGGACAACTTCCAGCGGGCTTCGTTGATCGCCTTGTTGAACGAAAAGAGATAAGCCTCGAACCGTTTGAGCGCGCGCGCCACCGCACCGCCGCCCGAGGCGACGCCGGGAGCGAGATCGTCTTTGTGCGAACCGAGTTGCATCTTCGCCAGTACGAAAAGCGGGACGCACAAGAGCCCCACCGCCGCCATATCCATCGCAAATTGGAGAAGCTTTCGGCGATCGCGTCGGACGAGCAGCGCCACAGCGAAGCACACGAAGAGAGCTCCCAAATAATATTGCGTGTAGACGGCCAACAGGGCGAGCGCGATGTACGCCAGCCGAGGCCAAAGTCTCGGCAGGGGCGAAGCGTAGGCTTCCAAAAATGCGAGCAGAAGCAATACCGACAGCAGCACTGTCAGTGCATAAACGCGAATCTCCGTGCCGACCCAGACCATGAAAGGATGCGACGCCACGACCGCTGCGGCCCAGGCCGGATCGAGGCGCGGCACCAGCCGCTGAGCGAGCACCGCGCTCGCCAGGATCGCACCGCCGCCGCAGAGCGCCGATAACAATCGAGCAAAAAAGCCCGATGTATTGAGCATGCGCCAGGCCGAGAGGAGCGTGAAGTAGAACGGCGGCTGCAGCTCGAACGTCATGGCCTTGCGCGCAGCGCCGAGTGGCGACTCCGAGCTCGTGTGGAGCGAGTAGATCTCGTCGCGCCACAGATTGAGCTCGAACGACAGCCATCCCGTCAGGAGCAAATAGAGCGCGATGATGAGCCAAACCCGAGGGCTGCGCCACGCCTCGCGCCGCACGGTGTCATGATCCATCGGCCGTCCCCAGCGTACGTACATCTCTCTTCGGGAAATGCGAGACGGCCATCAGGCCGACACTTGTGAAGAAACCGCGGCTCGTGCAGGCTGCGACGCTGGAGTAGCGAAGCCACATGCCGAGTCTTGTCGGCCATCGGAAGATCGGCCCTTGCTGCATCGCGATGATCATGAGTGTCTTGGGCTGTGGCTCGCGATCGCCGTTGCCGGTCGATGATCCCGAGAGCTGTCGCGAGGCAGGCGCAACCCGGATGTGCGAGAACACCTGCGGCGCTGGCCTACAGACGTGCGTCGACGAGCGCTGGCAACCTTGCGAGGTACCCGTCGACACCCGCACCTGCAGCAACGACTGCGGAGAGGGGCTGCAGACCTGCGCCTCCGGCTCGTGGGGCGCGTGCTACGTGCCGATCGCCACGCGCACCTGCTCGAGCCTCTGCGGACAGGGCACCGAAGTCTGCATCGACGGCCTATGGCAGAACTGCGACGCGCCGCGCCCCGCCCTACCCAAACTGAAAGCGACCGTTCGCGACTTCCTCGACACGCATCCGGATTTCGAGCACGAGAAGGGCCGCGATCAGCTCGACCTCAAGATCGTCGCCCCCGAGCTCGGCCCCGACGACAAACCCGTTTACGCCGGCAACCCCACCACCGTCTCGACAAACGGCAAATCCTTCTTCGACCAGTGGTTCCGCGACGCGCCACGCGTCAACCTGACGACGATCCTCTTCATTCCCCTCACCTCATCGACGGCCCGCCCCGACATCTTCACTTACGAGAGCGGCGCCTTCTTCCCCATCGACAACCAGCTCTTCGGCAACCAAGGCCGCACCCATAACTTCCACTTCACCCTCGAGCTCGCCGCGAAGTTCCGCTACCAGGGGGGTGAAAGCTTCACCTTCGGCGGTGACGACGACCTCTGGGCTTTCATCAATCGAAAGCTCGCCATCAACCTCGGTGGCCTCCACTCCTCCATGAGCTCCACGGTCGACCTCGACGCCCGCAGCCAAGAGCTCGGACTCACCGCCGGCGGTGTCTACCCCCTGCACCTCTTCTTCGCTGAACGGCACACCTCCGGCTCCACGTTCCACGTTCAAACGACGATCGCCGAATTCGACGCGTGCGAGTGATCGCTTGCACTACTGGGTCAGATCTTGGCTATGCCAGATCACGATCAGCAACTTCGGCCGGGCGGGCCACATAAGTTTACGGCGAGGCCGTCGGAGCTGTGCCTTCAGCACGGAAGAGCCGCAAGGCTTCGCCGAAAGCCAGCTCCGCCTGTTCGGTCAGTACTTTCATGGGACTATGGCTGCTCCGATGCAACGATCTGGTAGCGAGGATCTGACCCAGTAATGCTAGGTGCCTTCGGATTAGGCTTCCATTATCCTAGTGGATCGTGGATCTTCAGCCTGGTCCCGGCCTCGTCCTCGGGGGAACCTACCGCATCGAACGCCTGATTGGCGAGGGTGGGATGGGCTCGGTGTACGAAGCTTCGCACCTCAGGCTTCCGCGGCGTTTTGCCGTCAAGTTGATTCATTCGCACATCGCTTCTCGGCCGGAAATCTTCGAACGCTTCCGACGCGAGGCCGAAATCGCCAGCGGGATCGGTCATGAGCACATCGTCGAGGCGTTCGATTTCAATCATACCGAAGAGGGCGTTGCTTACATCGTCATGGAGTTGCTCGAAGGAGAGCACCTCCGTAGCCGTCTCGACGCCAACCGCACACTCTCCTTGGAGCAGACGGTCGACATCATCGACCAGATCGCCGATGCGGTCGCGGCCGCGCATGCGCGCGGCATCGTGCATCGCGATCTCAAGCCGGAGAATATTTTTCTCTGCCGCCGCCACGGGCGCGATTTCGTCAAGGTGCTCGACTTCGGCGTTTCGAAGCTCTTGCACGCGGCGACCATCTCGGGACAGACCGGTCATCCCATCGGCACACCGCACTACATGGCGCCGGAACAGGCATCGGCGTCCGTCGGGCCCATCGATGAGCGCTCCGACGTGTTCGCCTTGGGGGCTATCACCTACGAGTGCTTGACGGGTACGTTTGCGTTCGAAGCTCCGACGCCGCTCGGTGTGATGCATGCCGTTCTGCACGCGACGCCGCCTCCACTCTGCTCGCGCCGTCCCGACGTGCCTTCCGCAGTGCAAGCGGTGACCGACCGCGCGATGGCAAAAAAACCGGACGACCGTTATCGCAATGTCGGGTCGTTTCGCGCCGAGCTGCTCGCCGCGTCTGGCATGTCGACGACCGAGACCTTGTCGAGCGCGCGCGTCCCCGACGCACCGCAGCTGGCCTCCGGCTCCAGCGGCCGGGAAGTGCGCGTCGAAATCGCACATCGATCGATGCGCCCGTCTGCAGACGCGGAGACGCTCGTCGCGACGCATAGGTCGAGCTCGCCCCGCCGGGACGGCCCTCGGACTCGTAGAAAGCGGGCCATGCTCTATTCTGGCGCTGCCCTCCTCGTCGCGGCCGCCGCGCTGATCGCTCTCTCTCGAACGCGGTCGAAGCATGAGGAGCCCAGGTCACGCGCATTCGCCGACTCATCGTCGCCTGCCGCATCAACGGATACGAGTCAGGCCACCGCCGCTACCCGGGCTGCACCCATTGAAAGATCTGTCGAAATCCAGCTTCGAATCGAGCCACCAGATGCTCGCGTGATGCTGGACGGCGTCGAGACCAAGCAGAATCCGCTTCAGCTACCCTACTCCGATCGCGCTCATAAGGTCGTCGTGAGCGCCGCGGGCTTCGTCGCCGAGAACCGCGAGATCTTCGGCATTACGGACGGCGAGCTTCGCGTCGAGCTGAAGCCCGACCACTCCGCGGCACCTCGCAGGGGCACCGGGTCGCCTCGTCGGTCGGTGGAGCCGCCCGCGCCGGCTCCTGCCCAGCCGGCTTCGTCCCTTGGTCCTTTGGAGCGCTCGCTGTGAAACACTACGGTGCCGCAATCGTCTGCGCGGCACTCGTTCTCCTCGGGAGTCGACGATCGCTCGCCGCGCCCGAGCAGCGCGAGCAAGAAGCGCGCGTTCATTTCGACCGCGGCCTCAAGCGCTTGGATGCGCGCGAGTACGAACGTGCGCTCGATGAGTTTCGTGCCGCCTGGGAGCTGTGGCAAAACCCGAAGATCCTGCTCAACATCGGAACTGTTCTGCGCGAGCTCGGCCGCGAGGCCGCAGCGGCCAACGCCTATGCTCGATTCGTCCGCGATCCTTCCGCGGATCCGGCTCGCCTCCCCGAAATCAATCGCTTGCTCGGGGAGCTCGAGCGCCGCGTCGGACGGCTCGATATCCGAAAGGCCGACGACGTTACACGCGTGCTGATCGACGGTCAGCCGCTCGCAGCTTGGGAAGATGCGGGTGCGCTGCGCGTGCCGCCCGGCTCGCATCAAGTCACCGGTGAACGACGGGCGGCCGCACCGATCGTCGCCAATATCCGCGTGGCCGCCCAGGAGAGCGTCGCGGTCGAGCTTCGCGCCGAATCCTCCGCCGACCTGCCGGCGCCGTCCGCGGCCAAAATCGAACCAGGTGACGTAACGGTTCGCCCGGCGAGCACCACGACGCGCGTGTCGCACGCCGGCCAATTCGGCGCGTTCCTGCGAGGCGATATCGACGGAAAAGGTCGCGGCATCGTGATGGCGCCCGGCGTGAGTTTCGGCGCGGGCGATTGGTTCGAGATCGGCGCCGCCGCGCTTATCGGCCGAGACAAAGGTGCGTGGCTCGGCACGCGCGTGTTTCTCTCGCGGAGCGAGCTCAAGCCCGCGCTGCTCTTCGGTGCCCCCGTTTTCTTCGTCGACGGCGCGCGCCCGGGCGTACACGGCGGGGCGGGAGCAGCGTGGGATGCCAGCGGCGCCGTCACACTTTCGGTGGAGGCCGGTGTCGCGCACTTCTTCGCGCCGCCCCGGGGCTACGACGCTACCGTCTTCGTCCCGTCGGTCGGGCTACAGGTCAGGCGATGAATTGCTTCGACGCAGGCCGAACCGCCGCCGCGGTGTTCGTTGCGGCAGCGTGCCTCGGATGCTCCGGAGATCCGACCCGTTCCGCGAAGGACGGCGTGATCGGATCGCGACACGCTCGCATCGAACTGCCGGCGCGTGCACGCGGCACGGTCGGGATTGAGGACCTGCGATCGGGTATGGCCGTGCGGTTTGCACTCCTCGCCGCAAGCGACGCGCCCCTCGAAATGCGTGGCGGCGTCGCGCATTATCGACATGCGCTGCCCGGATCCGATCTGGTGCTGCGGCCGACCGAAGACGGCGTGGAGGACTTGGTTTTGTTGCGTGAGCCGCCAGCCGAGTCACGAATTTCCTACAGCCTACGATTGGAAAACGTCGCCGGTCTGCGCCTCGTCTCGCGCTCTCTCGAATTCCTGGATTCTGGCGGCATTCCCCGCCTTCGCGTCGCGCCTCCGATCATCATCGATGCACACGGCGCCGCGATCGAGGCGATGCTCGCGTTGTCAGGCTGCGCTCATGACACGAGCCCGGTGCCACCTTGGGGACGCCTCCCGCTGGCCCCCGGGGCAACGAAATGCGTGCTCGCAGTGACCTGGGACGACTCGCCCGCGATCACCTATCCAGCTGTTCTCGATCCGGCTTGGACGCTGACGTCCAATTCGATGGCCGTCGGACGCAAATGGTTTCAGGCCGTGCGTCTCACCGATGGCCGCGTTCTCGTGGCCGGTGGCACGACCCCGACGGGCACGACCCTCCTCTCCGAGCTTTTCGATCCCACCTCGGGCACCTGGTCGATGACCGCTCCGATGAACGTTCGCCGCACGTTTTTCGCGGCGGCGCCGCTCGCCGGCGCGCGCGCGCTCGCGACGGGCGGCGCGTCGACTTCGGGCACCGTATCGAGCGCGGAGATCTTCGACAATGGATCCTGGACGAACCTCGACAACATGAGCGTGCCGCGCCAGCTCCATTCCGCCGTGACGCTCGGCGATGGTCGCGTCCTGGTTGCCGGAGGTCGCAATGGATCGACGGACTCCGCCACTGCCGAAGTCTTCAATCCCGCCGACCGACATTGGGCGCCCGCTCGCGCGATGCTGGAGCCGCGCTCTCAATATCCGCTCACCTTGCTCGCGTCGGGCCAAGCACTCGCCGTCTCCGGCTCCTCCGGCAGCACCTACGCCGGTTCGGAGGTGTACGACGTCGCTACGGACACCTGGACGGCCACCGCACCGATGGCCTCGCGTCGCAACTTGCACACCGCCACTCTCTTGCACGACGGAAGGGTCCTCGTCGCCGGCGGCTACAACGGCACGCTCTTGCGAAACGTCGAGCTCTTCGAGCCGGGCGCCGCGTGGACCCTCGTCACTCCGGGCCTCGCCGACACCAGGGCCGCCCACGCCGCGGCCCTCCTCGACAACGGCGCGGTTCTCATCGCCGGGGGTTGTGTCACCGGGGCGTGCATCTCGGCTCTCGCGAGCACCGAGCTCTACGATCCTGTCGCCAATCGCCTGACCAAGACAACCGACATGACGACTCCTCGCGTCGCGTTCGCCGCCGTCCCCCTGCCCGACGGCTCGGTCCTCGCGGCAGCCGGCGAAAGCACGAGCGGCACGCTCCTCGCGTCCTCCGAACGCTTCACGCTCACCCCCGTCGGCCAAAACTGCACGCTCGCCGCCGAGTGCGTCACCACCGTCTGCACGGCCGGCATGTGCGCCCCGCCGACTATCGCGCCCCCCGACGCCGCCACCCCTCCCCTCCCCGACGCGATGTTCGAACCCGCAGCGTCACCTGACGGGACACTGCCCGGTGAAGACGACGCGGCGCCCCAGCTCCTTCGCTCGACCAGCTTTTACGGTTGCGCACTCGGCCAGCCCTCGCACCCACCCCTCGGCGCCATCCTACTCGTGCTCGCGCTCCTCCTCTTGGTACGCATCCGCCAGCGCACCGCTTGCGATCAGCCTCGACAGCCTCCCGTCCTGTGAACGCCACACTTTAACGTTACGCTAACCTTTGCACCTGCAGGACGCCCCGTCCGTCCATGCGCCCCTATCGGCCGGCCGACTGGCGAGATCCGAATGACGCCGATCAGCACCGGCGCCATCACTCCGCTCGCCTCGGCAGAAAACTTTCCGACCGCCATTGCCATCGATGGGACGTACGTCTATTGGGGAACCGCCGGTACGGTTGTCGCGGGCGGCTCGATCAACAAGGTGGCGCGAACGGGCGGTTCACTCTTGCACGTCGTGTCACGGACGTATCCAGGGATCAATGCAATCGCGGTCGACGCAAGCAACGGCTACTTTACGTCGGGATACAGCAATCTTGTCGGCAAAGTTCCGGTGAGCGGGACAACCACGACAGTCGTCGCCGGACAGCAGAGCTCACCGGAGGGCGTTGTTGTCGATGGGACGAACATCTACTGGGCATCGTCGGGTGCCGGAGCGGTGCGCAAGATCGGCCTTGCCGGAACCACGCCGAACGACGTGGCCACGGGTCAAGCCTCGCCGTGGGGTGTCGCGGTCGACGCAACGGGCATTTATTGGACCAATTCGGGTGATGGAACCATCATGAAGGCCCGTCTGGCGGGAGGCGCGCCGGTGACCCTCGCGCAAGCTCAGAGCACGCCTAATGGTATCGCGCTCGATCGCGGCAGCGTTTATTGGGTCAACAACGTTGCCAATGGATCTGTGATGAAGTTAGCCAAATAGATTCAGCTCAATAGCCGGCGATCCCGATTTTCCGCAACCCGGACTCTCGCCTGCCCGATGAGTCCAACGACGAGCGCCATTGACGAGCCACGGATCTTCTGGCTTGGTCTCGAGGTCACACCATGAAAGCAGCACACGCCAGGCACCATCCCGACTTCTACTTGGACGGCACAATCACCGTTCGGCGCACGTCGTCCTTCCTCCTGGCTGCGCTGGCCTTCGGCGCGGGATGTGCGGACCTCATGGGATTCGAGGAGGGCCACCCGTTTCCGACTGATAGCGGCCAGGGTCCGGGCGGCTCGGCTGGCGCCGATGCGGCCATTGGCCCAGAGGTCTCAAGCGCTGACGGCCCCGTCGACGCGGCAGCACTGCCGAACGACGGAGGTCCCTGCAGCACCCCGAACCCAACGCCCACGACGTGCCTGGCCAACACGCCGCAGTTCTGCAACGCGTCGGGCTACTGGGAGAGCGTCGCGAGCGGACCGTGCCGCGGCGCATCCACCTGCAACACTGGGATGTGCGTCTGCGATTTCACGACTTGCCCCGGAGGCTGCGCGGACCTGACCACCGACGGTCACAACTGCGGAACGTGCGGCCACGATTGCCAAGGCGGCGGTTGCCAAGTTGAACAAAGCCGCTACGCGGCGGGGTGGTGACGAGGGGGGGTAGGCGAAGCCGGCGACGTGGTCCGCGACGAGGGCGATCGGCGCCGGAGGCGGGGCCTTTGGTGAGCGTCGAAGTCGG
>Ga0137374_10012185_pt1 | contig 10036 bp, 10 predicted proteins | sample SagtaG_20_FD_104811 | JGI IMG/M metagenome (GOLD analysis project Ga0137374, IMG submission 104811) | Vadose zone soil microbial communities from Sagehorn Ranch, Mendocino, California, USA - Sage1_R_100_16 metaG | ecosystem: Environmental > Terrestrial > Soil > Vadose zone | place: USA...
CAGCACCGCCGCGCCCACCGTGTAGACCGTCTTGCTGCCCGCGCTGAGCCCGGTGACGGGGGCGCTGTCCGTGTCGCCGGTGGTGATGCGGATCTTGTCGACGTCGATGCCATAGGCGGAGGCGGCGATCTGGGCGAGCGCGATGTTGGTGCCCGCGATGTCGACCTGACCCGTGAGCACGCTCACCGAGCCGTCGGGATTGAGGCGCACCGTCGCCCCCGTGGGCTGCAGGCCGCCCAGCCAGCCGCCAATGGCCATGCCCACCCCGCGCCGCTTGGTGCCGTTGCTTCCGTCGCTCTTGACCCACTCCGCGCGGCTCTTCCAGAGCGGGTGCTCGGCGACGCGCCTGAGCACTTCGGTGGCGCCGTTGCTCTGCCAGGGCTGGTTGTTGACCATGGGGTCGCCTTCCGAGATGAGATGCCGCTGGCGGAAGGCGACGGGATCGAGCCCGAGGGCGCGCGCGATCTGCTCCATCTGGGACTCGATGGCGAAGATGGTCTGTGGCGCCCCCGGCGCGCGGTAGGCGGCCACGCTCGGCTTGTGGGTCAGGACCTCGGAGCCGCGGATGTCGAAGGACGGCCACTTGTACATGCTGCCGAGGAAGACCGCGCTCACCGCGAGCACCGTTCCTGAGAAAGCGCCGGAGTCGAGGATGGTGTCCGCCTCCAGCGCCATGAGGGTGCCGTCCTTCTTCACACCGGTCTTGAGGCGGATGATCACCTGCGGCGCGGGCATGCCCGCCTCGAGCTCCTCGCGGCGGGTCATCACATAGCGGACGGGACGCTTGGTGACGCGGGCGAGCACGGCGGTGATGGGCTCGCACAGGGCGCGGATCTTGCCGCCGAAGCCACCCCCGCACTCGACGGGAATGACGCGGATGACGTTCTCGGGAATCTTGAGGACATCCGCGACCTCGGAGCGGGTGTTGAAAGATCCCTGCGTGCTCGCCCAGAGAGTGAGCAGACCGTTGGTATCCCACTCCGCGAGCACGGCGTGAGGCTCGAGATAGCCCTGGTGCACCATGGGCACGTGGTAGGTGTTCTCGATCACGAGGTCGGACTCCGCGAAGCCCTTGGCCACGTCGCCGCGCTGCACCCGCGCCTGCTGGGAGACGTTGACCGCCTTGCTCGGACCCGTGTCGGACTTCGCGAGGGCGACCGCGGAGTGGGCGAGCGCCTCGCTCGTGTCCGCCTCCGTGCCTGCCTCGGCCACGGGGGGAGCGCCGGGCTGCATGGAGGCGACCGGGTCGACGGCGGCGGCCAGCACCTGGTAGTCCACCGTGATCAGGTCGAGCGCCTCCTCGGCGATGGCGAGCTCGTCGGCCGCCACCGCCACCACGGGCTGGCCCACGAAGACCACGCGGTCGATGGCGAGGACGGCGTGCGCGCGGGTGGGCGCCTTCTTCTTGAGCTGGGGAATGTCCGCGGCCGTGATGACGGCGCGGACGCCGGGGAACGCCTTGGCGCGACTCGTGTCGATCCGGAGGATGCGGGCGTGCGCGTGGGGGCTCCGAAGTAGTTTGGCGTGAAGCATCCCGCGTGGCTTGATATCCCCCACGTATTGCACGCGGCCCGTCACCTTCTCCGGCCCATCCGGACGGGGAATCGACAGTCCCACTCCCTTGACGTCGCGCGTGGTCTTCATCGTCGACATGTCAGGCACTCCTCAGGGCGGCCGTGGCGGGGGCGGCCTCGGCGATGGCGGTGATCATCTTCGTGTAGCCCGTGCACCGGCAGAGGTTACCCGCGATGCCGTAGCGGATCTCTTCCTCGGTGGGGCTCGGATTCTCGGCGAGGAGGGCGGAGGCGGCCATCAACACGCCGGGAATGCAGAATCCGCACTGGGCCACTCCGTGGCGGACGAAGGCGTCCTGAAGGGGGTGGAGGTTGCCGTTGCGGCTGAGGCCCTCGATGGTCGAGATCGAATGACCGCGGGCCTGCATGGCGAGCATGAGGCAGCTCGCGACCGGCGTGCCATCGAGGTGCACGGTGCAGGCGCCGCAGTCGCCGGTGCCGCAGCCTTCCTTGGGTCCGGTGAGACCGAGCTCCTCGCGGAGCGCGTCGAGCAGCGTCTGGTAGGGCTGGACGAGCACCTCGACCGGCTCGCCGTTGATCGTGGATCGCAGAACCTGTTTCGGCACGGTGATGTCCTCCGAAGGGATCAGGCGCCCGCGCGGGCGAGCGCCGTCGTGAGCGTGCGGCGGGTGAGGACGCGGACAAGGTGACGCCGGAAGTCTGCCGAGCCTCGCTGGTCGCTGATCGGCCTCGCCCCCTGCGCGGCGAGATCGGCCGCGCGCTCGATCAGCTCGGGGGTGAGGGGCTTGCCCTCGAGCGCCGCCTCGGCGGTGGTGGCGCGCACCGGAGTGGGCGCGACCGCGGCCAGCGCGATCCGCGCCTTCGCGCACACTCCATTGGCGAGCGTCACCTGCGACGCGACGCCGACCACCGCGATGTCGAGCTCTCGGCGCGGGGTATGCCTGATGTAGCAGCCGCCGCTGTGGGCTCCGGGGGCGGAGGCGACGATCTCCACGAGGAGCTCGTCGGGTCCGAGCACCGTCGTGCGGACGCCGGTGAAAAAGTCGGACAGGGGTACGCGCCGCTCCCCCTTGGGTCCCGCGATGACGGCCTGGGCTTCGAGCGCGACGAGCGGGGGGGCCATGTCTGCCGAGGGGGCCGCGTTACAGAGATTGCCGCCAACCGTGGCGAGGTTTCGCACCTGGACAGAGCCGATGAGGGCCGCGCTCTCCGCGACCGAAGCATATCCGGCGCGAACGCGCGGGTCCTGCTCGAGCTGGCGGGCCGGCACGGCGGCGCCGATCCGGAGCCCTTTCGCGTCGCTCTCCAGTATCTTCACGCGAGCCACTCCGGAGAGATCGATGACCCGCTTGGGCATGACCACGCTGTTCTTCATCTGGGGCAGGAGGTCGGTGCCTCCCGCGAGGAGCTTCGTCTCGGGACCGCGCTCGGCGAGCAGGCGCAGGCAGTCGTCCAGGCTTTCGGGCAAGGCGAGTTCGAATCGTCGCACGCGGACCTCCTGAGATGAGCGGTCGGATTCCGGTAAGCCGCTGAATTCTAGCACGACTCTCCGTGAACGCTCGGGCGGGAGCGGTCGACTTTGCTCGCAGAAGCATAATTATGGGCCGGCGGAATCGACGCCCTCGCCCGAGAGTCCGGAATTTCGCGCGTTTTCATGACTTTCGGGCTTGACTCGCCGCGCGCGCCTGTGTTACTTCACGCGTTGCGGGTTCGTCGTCCCTCCATTTCTTGCCTCCGTGAGGATGACCATGGCGCAAACCGTTGGAATGATTGGGCTCGGCATCATGGGACGCCCTATGGCCAAAAACCTCCTCAAGGCCGGCTACCCCGTGGTGGTGCACAGCCGCAGCCAGGGACCGGTCGATGCGTTGGTTGATTCCGGAGCAAAGCGGGGTTCCTCGTCGAGAGACGTCGCGGCACAGGTGGACGTTCTCGTCACCATGCTGCCGAACTCTCCGGAGGTGGAGCAGGTCGCGCTGGGCAAGGACGGCATCATCGAAGGCGCCAAGAAGGGTCTCCTCTACCTCGACATGTCGACGATCTCTCCGCTCGTTTCTCAGAAGGTCGGCAAGGCGCTCGGCGAGAAGGGTGTCCGCATGATGGACGCGCCGGTGTCGGGCGGCGAGAAGGGCGCGATCGAGGCCGCGCTCAGCATCATGGTCGGTGGTGAGAAGGGCGATTTCGACGCGGCGCTCCCCGTATTCCAGGCGCTCGGGAAGACCATCACCCACCTCGGTCCCCTGGGGGCGGGCGGCTTCACCAAGCTCGCCAACCAGATCATCGTCGCGGTCAATCTGACCGCGCTCGGCGAGGCGTTGACGCTCGCCAAGAAGGCTGGTCTCGATCGCGCTCTGACCTTGAAGGCCCTCGGGGGCGGGCTGGCCGGTTCCAAGTGTCTGGAGCAGAAGACGCCCAACTACGTCGCGGGAACCTACGACCCCGGATTCAAGATCGACCTCCACTTCAAGGACCTGGGACTCATCATGGAGTCGGGGCGGGCCCTCGGCGTTCCCCTGCCATGCACGGCCATCGTTCAGGAGCTCTTCAACGCGATGCGGGTCAAAGGCAGAGGGGGGCTCGATCACTCGGGCGTCATCACGCTGCTCGAGGAGCTGGCAGGGCTCCCCGATCAATCATGAGGGCGACCGTGGACCGGCCGGGGCTCGATAGCCAGGGACGCACACCGCTCATCAAGATCCGTCGTGTCCGAAAAGGCGACCTCGCCAAGGTGCGCGACGTCATCGAGCAGGCCTTCGGCGACTTCTTCGAGCGGCAGATGGGAACCCGGCCGCGCCAGGTCTTCGGCGGCTCCCAGTATGTCCACCACCGGTGGCTCATGGAGCCCTGGGGCTGCTTCGTCGCGGAGGAAGGCGACGGCAAGATCGTGGGGGCGGCGCTGGCCGTGATCTGGGGCACAGTGGGACTGGTCGGGCCCGTAGCCGTGCTGACCAACTATCAAAATCAGGACATCGGGCAGCAGCTCCTCACCGCGTGCCAGGGTTTCTTCGAGGAGAACAAGGCGACCCTCGAGGGTGTGTCGACGTACCCGAACAGCCCGAAGCACGTCATGCTGTACCAGAAATTCGGCTACCGGCCGAAGGGGCTGGTGATGCTCGCGGGCAAGCCGTTGGATCGCCGGGAGATCGTGCAGGCGACACGCCCGCCCAAGCCGGGCCTCGTGGTGCGGCGCTACTCCTCGCTCGAAGAGGCGAAGAAGAAGGCGGCGATGCAGCGGGTGCGGCGCATCACCAACGGCGTGTGGCGCGGGATGGACCTGAGCAAGGAAGTCGAGATCGTGGACGGCTTGGCCCTCGGGGACACGCTGCTGCTCGAGAAGGGCCGGGACGTCATCGGCTTCGCGGTGGTGCACATGCCGGGGGTGAGCGAGGCTCCGCACGGGAGCGCCTACGTGAAATTCCTCGCCATCGACGGCAGCCAGCGGAAGCCCGAGCATCTGCACGCGCTCCTCGCCGCCGTGGAGGACATGGCGCACGCCGCCCAGCTCCAGCGCGTGGTTGCCCCGATCTACACCTACTACTGGACCGCGTACCAGACCCTGCTCGAGCGCGGCTACCATCCGGACTTCACCATGATTCGGATGAAGCGGGGCAAGCAAGAAGACTACGAGCACCCGGACGATCTGGTGCTCGACGACTGGCGCTAGCGCGCATGCCGCGGATCGTCGGCGCCTGGGCGGGAGTGATGGCCGCCGCGGTGCTGGCTTCGGCGCCCGGTCAGGCCCTGGCCCATGCCTTGATGCTCGAGTCCGACCCCGCCCAGGGCGCCACCCTCACCGAACCGCCCGCGCACGTGTTTCTTCGCTTCAACAGCAAGCTCGAGAAGCGCTTGAGCCACGTCACGCTCTCGACGGAGAAGGGCAAGCCGGTGGCCCTGCCCATCTCGGTCAATGGCCAGGACAAGCCGGACCGGATCGAGTTGCCCGTGGCGCCACTCGCCCCCGGCGCCTACGTCGTCCGCTACAAGGTGCTCGCCGTCGACGGCCACATCACCGAGGGCGTGCTCCGCTTCTCCGTGCTCGGGCCGAAGTAACCCATGGCGATGCTCAGAGGCTCGGCGACACCTGCGGGCACCGTGGCCTATCGCACGGCCCACGGCGGCGTGGCGCGGAACGGGCATTTCCGGGAGTGGCGGGGACTGGCCCTGTCCTCCGTGGGCATCGGAACGTATCTCGGCCCCGACGACGACGTCACCGATGCGCTCTACGAGGCGGCCATCGAGCGGGCCCTCCTCTCCGGGATCAACGTGATCGATTCGGCCGTCAACTACCGCCACCAGCGGAGCGAGCGCGCGGTGGGGCGGGCGCTCGCCAAGGCGGTGTGCGCCGGACATGTTGCGCGCGAGGGTGTGGTGGTGGCGACCAAGGGCGGCTTCCTGCCCTTCGATGGGCCACCCCCCCTGGGACTGGTCGGGGCGGGTGACGTCGTGGGCGGCGCCCACTGCATCACCCCGCGCTATCTCGAGGACCAGATCGAGCGCAGCCGCACCAACCTCGGAGTGGAGACCATCGACATCTACTACCTCCACAATCCCGAGACGCAGCTCGGCGAGGTCTCGCGGCCGGTCTTCATGCGCCGGCTGCGCGCGGCCTTCGAGTTCCTGGAGTCGGCGGCGCGCGATCGACGCATCGGGGTCTACGGTACGTCCACGTGGAGCGGTTACCGCCAGCCGTCGTCGGCCCGCGACTTCCTCTCCTTGCCGGATCTGGTCGCGGTGGCCGAGGGGATCGGCGGACCCGGGCATCACTTCCGTGTGGTGCAGTTGCCCTACAACCTCGCCATGACCGAGGCTTTCACGTTGCCCAATCAACCGGCTGGTCGCGAGCCCGTGGCGCCCCTCGAGGCGGCGCGGAAGCTTGGGGTGTACGTCATGACGTCGGCGTCCATTTATCAAGGGCAGCTCGTGCGCAACCTTCCTCCGGTGCTGTCCGAGGTGCTGCCGGGTCTCGACACCGACGCCCAGCGGGCCCTGCAGTTCGTGCGATCCACGCCCGGCGTAGGCACCGCGCTCGTGGGCATGAAGTCGGAAGCTCACGTCGACGAAGCCGCCCGCCTCGCCAGAGTGGCGCCGGTACGCTGGTCGGCGTTCCGGAAGCTCTTCGCGTCCGCGTGAGCGCGCTCCGGCGGGGGCGAAACCGCTTGAAATTCCTCCGGGGCTCGGCTAGGTTGGTACGTCGCCACGGAGCGTTTCGGTCGTCGCGCCGCGGCTGACGCACGCTATGGTCACGAACATTCACCACGTCGGCATCGTGGTTCGGAGCCTCGCCAAGGCGTACGGCTTCTGGCGCGATGCCTTGGGACTGCCCCTCGTCCGTGAGGCAGAGATTCCGGACCAGGGCGTCCGGGCGGCTCTCCTCGCCGCGGGCGACACCGAGATCGAGCTGCTCGAGTCCACGCGCGCGGACACGGGAGTGGCGCGCTTCCTCGCCAAGCGGGGAGAAGGGCTCCACCACCTCTGCCTCGAGACGCCGAATGTGGACGCCGACCTCGGCACCCTGCGGGCCCAGGGCATCCCTCTCCTCGACGAGACGTCGCGACACGGTCTGGCCGGACGCATCGCGTTTCTCAATCCGGGCGCCGGTCACGGCGTGCTCGTGGAGCTGGCCACGCCCCCGCCCGGCGAAGCCCACGCGGACTCGGCCGTCCGTTTCAAGCGTCTGGTGATCGGCTGCCGCGATCCGCACGACACCGCGAAGACCTATCACCAGATCTTCGGCCTGCCGGAAGTGGCCGTCAACGATGGTCCGCGAAGCATGCTCGGCTGGTCTGGGGGCGGCACGCTGCTGATGGTGCCGGCAAGCGAAGTGGGGGGCGCCCTCGGTATGGCCGCGCTCTCCATGGTGGCGCCGGAGATGGGGACGCTCGTCGAGCGGCTCAAGAAGATCGACGCCATGATGTTCTATGGCGCGAGCGAGATCACCCTCAAGCCCGAGGCCGGCAACAATGTCCATCTCCACATCTCGCGCTACCATTTCCCGTAGATCCGGGCCGATGGCTCCTCGCCCCGGGGGCGGCTAGACGAACACCACCCCGCGGGTGGGAGACCGGAGCGACGCGGTCTGGCTCATCGGTCTCTGCGCCGCCCGCGCCGCCGGCTCCACCATGGCCATGGCGTATCCGGCCGTGCTCTCCGTCGTCCAGGAGGAATGGGGGCTCTCCTCGACGGCGGCCGGCTCCATCTCCTCCGCCTATCAGATCGGCACCGCGGTGGCCCTCGTTTTCGTCTCGGCGCTCGCGGACTATCTCGACCCTCGCCTCCTCTTTCGAATCTCGGCCGGTTTGACGGCCGCCGTCTCTCTGCTCATACCGGTGCTCGCCTACGGCCACCTCTCGGCCTTGCTGCTCTTCGGCGCGGTGGCGGTGGCCGTGGCCGGCATCTACACCCCGGGCATCATGCTGCTCGCGGAGCGCTTCGAGCCGGCGCGGCGTGGGTGGGCCATGGGCTGGTTTCTCGCCGCTTCGTCGATGGGGTATGTGCTGGCGCTCGTCGTGGGCGGGGCGGTGGTGGCGCGCGCGGGCTGGCGGGCCGCCCTCTTCGTTCTCGCCTCGGGGCCTGTGCTTTGCTTCGTGCTTTCCTTGCTCCTCTTTTATGGCGAGCGATCGCACCGCGCTGTCGCGCCGCGGCCACGACGCGTCTCCTTCGATGCGGATCTTGCCGGCAACCGTCCCGCCCAGCTCATGATCTGGGGCTACGTCTTCCACTCCTGGGAGCTGCTCGGCATGTGGGCGTGGACGCCCGCCTTCATCGCGGCGGCGTTGGCGTTCCAGGGTACGAGCATCGAGCGCGCGGCCGGTCTCGGCGCCTCGCTGTCCGCCATCTTCCACGTCATGGGCATCCTGGCCTCGGCCACGGGCGGGGCGCTGTCGGACCGCTGGGGGCGGACCGCCGTCATCGCGGTGATGATGCTCGTGAGCAGCGCCTGCTCGTTCGGCTTCGGCTGGATGCTCGCGGCGCCCCTGCTCCTCATCGTCATGGTGGGCAGCATCTACGGCTTCTCCGCCCTGGGCGATTCGTCGGTATACTCCACCGGTATCACCGAAGCGGTGAAGCCGGAGCGGCTGGGCTCGGCGTTGGCCGTGCGCTCTCTGCTGGGCTTCGGAGCGGGGGCCATCGCACCGTTCGTCTTCGGCGGGGTGCTCGACCTCTACGGCGGCCGGAATGCTTCGGTCGCGGGATGGGGCTGGGCCTTCTCCGCCCTGGGGGTGGGCGGGGTGCTCGGCCTGCTCTCCATGCTGTGGCTCCGGACGATGCCCGAAGCGAGCAGATTGGCAGGTGGCAAGCGCTAGAACCTGATCCAGGGAGGCTTCATGGCCACCGTCCTCTTCATCGTCAAGGCGACCATTCCCCGCAAGAAGGAAGCCGCCTTCAACCGCTGGTACAACGCCAAGCATTGCCCGCAGTTCCTGCGCTATCCGGGAGCGGTGAGCGCCCGGCGCTACAAGTGCATCATGGGCGAGGACAAGTTCCGCTACATGGCCGTGTACGAAGTGCAGGACGAAAGAACCTTTCGAGCCCTGATGAAGTCCGACCACATGAAGGCGCTGCGCCGCGACTACGACCGGTGGTTCGGTAAGGTCTCGGAACGGGCCCGCTCCGCCTACACACAGGTCTGGCCATAGCGACGCCCCGAAGAGTGCGTGGGCTCGGGGCGGGACGCCGCACGCGTCGGAGCCTCGAGAAGGGCGGCACGGGCACGGCCGGCGCGCTCAACGAGATCTTGGGCGCGTGGCCCCAGGTCAAGATCACTCCCATGTTCGGGCGCTGGGGCTACTTCGTGGGGCCGCGACTCTTCGCGTGCTTTCCGTTGCGGGCCAAGGACACGGACCTCTGGCTCCGGCTCGCTCGCGACGATCAGCGACGGGCGGTGGAGTCGGGCGCCTTCACCCCGCATCCCCGCATGGGCTCGCAGGGCTGGGTCATCTGTCATATCGATGGGCTGCGCGCGGCCGGGCGCACCCTGTCATGGCTCAAGAAAGGCTATGAGACGGCCAGGCACGTGGTGGAGCGGGGGGAGCGGGAGGAGCCATGATCGTCGTCACGGGATTCGAGGCCTTCGGCGGGCACCCGTCCAATCCCTCGGAGGAGATCGCCAAGGCGGTGGATGGCCGCACCATCGGCGGTCACACCGTGCGCGCGGCTATTCTGCCCGTGCATCACGCGGAGGCCGCGCGCGCGGCGGCTCGACTCCTGAGCGAGCACGAGCCGCTGGCCGTCCTCCACGTGGGACTGGCCGCGGGGCGCGCGCGGCTCGCGCTCGAGCGGGTGGCCGTGAACGTGATGGACTACGAATGCGCGGACAATGCGGGCTATCAGGCGCGCGGGGAGCCGTGCGTGGCGGGGGGGCCCGTCGCATACCTCTCGACGCTGCCCCTCGCGGACATTCTCGATGCCCTCGGGCGTGAGGGCATTCCCGGCTACCTGTCGAACACGGCGGGTACCTACCTGTGCAACCAGACGCTCTACGCGACCCTGCACGCGATCTC